>WNFG01003327.1_pt1 | contig 13433 bp, 16 predicted proteins | sample 5400431 | NCBI WGS metagenome assembly WNFG01 (sample SAMN13153346, study PRJNA577476) | soil metagenome | isolation source: 120 cm saprolite under Douglas fir tree site 2 hole 3 replicate 2 | place: USA:California | collected 2015-04-18
GGGAGGTCAAGGTCACTCCGATCGCCGCCGGCATTGTCACCAAGGTGCACGTCGAGCTAGGGGCCGTCGTCAAGCGAGGCGCGCCTCTCGTGACCCTATTCAGCGCGGAGCTGGCGGATTCTCAGACCAAGTACATGTCCATGTCCGCCATGCTGGAGGCAGACCACAAGAAGCTCGAGCGTACCCGTCAGCTCGTGGACATCGGCGCGGCGAGCCGCCAGGACCTCGAGGAGATCACCGCCGTCCACGAGGCCCATGCGACGGAAGCCGAGGCCGCGCGGCTGCGCCTCCAGCTGCTCGGGCTGACCGCCGAGCAGGTGCGAGGCTTGACGAGCCCGAGCCAGATCATCACGACCGTCGTGGTTCCCGCGCCGATCACTGGCGTCATCACGTCGCGCTCCGCCAACCTCGGTCAGGTGGTGGCCATGGGGCAGGAGCTGCTGTCGGTGACGGATCTCTCGGAGGTATGGGTCGTGGGCGACCTCTACGAGCAGGACTTCAAGACGGTCACGGTGGGCTCGGGGGCGACCATCACAACTCCCGCGTATCCTGGCCTCATGCTGCGTGGTCGCGTCAGCTACATTGACCCTCGCGTGGATCCCCAGGTACGCACGGCCAAGGCTCGAATCGAGGTGCCAAACTCGGATGGCCGTCTTCGACTAGGCATGTACGTCACCGTGAGCTTCACCACGCCCGGCGGCAGCGCCGTTGTCGTACCGCGCTCGGCCGTCCAATCCATGGGAGTTCGGCAGGTCGTCTTCGTCCCGGTCGAGGGCGAGGAGGGCAAGTTCATCCAGCGGCAGGTTCGGCTCGGCTCGCCCATCGGCGACAACTACACGGTGCTGAGTGGCTTGAAACCCGGAGAGAGTGTCGTCACCGAGGGGAGTTTCTTCCTTCGTGCCGAGATCCTCCGCAACTCGCCGGGGGGCTGATAGAGCGTGGCGATCCGAAGACCGTCAGGGGCTTCGCGGTCAATCGGACCCGCGCGTACCATGGTCCGGCTCATCCCGTGAGTGGCGGCTCTGCCCGATGGACGGGCCATCGTGGGGGAATAGGTCATGCAGCAGCCGGCTGGAGGTGAAGCGGCAGCCGCTGGCCGTTTTTACGACAGGCTCCGGGCCAGCGGTCTGTCCTCGTCAGCGCTGGCATATGGCGAAGCATACATCGGGCAAGAATGTACGCTGACGGCGGACGAGATCGGGGACTTCGCTCGGCGGGCCGGCATCGTGGCCGGAACGTCCGTGCTCGACATCGGAAGCGGCACCGGGGGCCCGGCGTGCTACTTGGCACGGAACCTCGGTTGTCGAGTGCTGGGCGTGGACGTCTCGATGGTCGGCCACGCACAGGCCGAGACGAGGGCGCGCGAAAACGGGCTCAGCCATCTGGCGAAGTTTCGCCATGGCGACATCCATGCCCTCGAGTTCGCGGCCGCCACGTTCGATTTCACTATTGGCCTGGATTCCTGGTGTCACATCCCACATCGCGCCGCTCTCCTCCGACGCTGCGCTCAGCTCCTACGGCCTGGAGGACGGATCGCATTCTACGATCACGTCGAGCGTCGGCCGCTGCCGGAGGAACAGCGCCGGCGCTTCTGCGAAGGGTGGCGGTTTGCTGGCCTGGAAACTCCCCAGAGCTACGTCGACGCGCTCGAGGCGGCCGGCTTCGAGCTCTTGTTTCGCGAGGACACCTCCGTCTACACGGTTCGCTTCTACACGCGCGTGCTCGAGGGCTATCGCACTGAACGGGCGCGGTTCGAAGCTGCGCGGGGACCCGAACGGTACCAGGAGGGACTCGAGCGCCTGGAGATGAGCCAGCACCTCGCCAGCACTGGCGTGCTCGGGCAATTCGGTTGCATTGCGGTCAAGCCGCTGGATTGACCCGCACGAAGTCACGCTGAACGGTCGACGCGTGTCGTCTTGAGTAGCTCGATGAAGGCGCGGGCACTCGTGCTGAGGGTGCGTGCCTCATTGTGAATGATGTGGAAGTGGCGCTGGATTCGCAGGCCTTTGAGCCGGATGGCCCGGAGTCTGCCGACCACAAGATCACCCCGGATGGCGTGAATCGAGACGAAGGCGATCCCTAACCCTGCGATTACGGCCTGCTTGATCGCCTCTGTGTGACCGAGCTCCATGGAGGCCTTGATGTGCCCGCCGACTCGCTGAAGGGCACGCTCCGTGACTTGACGGGTGGCGGACCCCTCTTCACGGACGAGTAGCCGCTCGCCTTCGAGCAGGGATGGTTGGATCTCGCGGCGCCGAGCCCACGGATGGCTCGGCGGCACGATGAGGACGAGCTCGTCAAGGAGCCCGGCCGCGACGCACTCTTCGCCGAGCCGGATCGGGTGCCCTCCGACCACTCCGAGATCCAGCTCGTTGCCACGGATCTGCTCTTCGATGAGGGCAGAGTTCGCAATGCGCAGGCTCAAGGCCACCCCGGGGTATGTTTTCTGGAACGCCGCGATCATGCCCGGGAGCACATAGATCCCCGGCGTGGTACTGGCCCCCAGGACGAGGGAGCCGCGCTTGAGCCCGCTGAGATCGGCCACGGCCTCTCGGGCGCTCGCCAGGGATGCGAAGAGCCGATGCGCATGCTCCTCGAGGACACGGCCGGCTTCGGTGAGGGCCACCTTCCGTCCCAGGCGGTCGAAGAGACGAGTACCCAGCTCGCGCTCCATTTCCGCCACGTGCTGGGAGAGGGCGGGCTGGCTCAAGTGCATGGTCTCTGCGGCAGCCCGGAAACTCCCGGCCTTGGCCACGGCCAGGAAGACTTCGAACTGCCGGAGGGTGGGCTGCATAAGACGTACCTTATCAGAGGGATAACAACATCGGATTGGAGCTTATGCAAGGCAGGCCCTACCCTTGGACCTGTGAATGCCCTGAGCTATGAACCGACGATAAGACTGGGGGCGTTCGTCGTGGTCTTCGTTCTATTGGCGGCCGGAGAGGCACTCATCCCGCGGCGCAATCGAGCGGTGAGCCGGCGATGGCGATGGCCCACGAACATCACACTGGTAGTGCTCAACACTGTCCTCGTCCGCACGGCGCTCCCGGTGACCGCCGTCGGTATGGCCGTGATTGCAGAGCAACGGGGCTGGGGACTGCTCCATGCTGTTGGGCCGCTTCCAACCTTCCTTACGGTCTGCGTTGCCGTGTTCTTATTGGATCTCGCCATCTACCTGCAGCATGTGCTGTTTCACGCGGTGCCGGTTCTCTGGCGCTTGCACCGTATGCATCATGCCGATATCGATGTAGACGTCACCACGGGTTCTCGGTTTCATCCGGGGGAAATCCTCCTCTCCATGCTGGTCAAGTTCGCGTCCATCAGCGCCCTTGGGGCATCCCCGCTGGCGGTGCTCTCATTCGAGCTACTTCTGAACGTCGGCTCCATGTTCGATCACGCCAACCTCCGTCTTCCCCTGGTCGCTGATCGTGTGCTCCGGCTCTTCGTCGTCACGCCAGATATGCATCGCGTGCATCATTCGGCGGTGCCGGCCGAGACCAACACAAACTTCGGCTTCACATTTCCCTGGTGGGACTATCTCTGCGGCACCTACCGGGCCCAGCCGACGGCAGGTCATGAGGCCATGACCGTCGGGCTTATGTCCTTCAGAGACCGTCGGTATCTGCGTCTCGACAAGACACTGCTCCAGCCCCTGTTCGATGACCACGGCCCCTACGCGGCGAGCGATCGTCGCGCCGCGTGAGTGGCGTGCAAGGGCAGCCGTAAAGGCGAACGATGCCAATGCCACCCATCCTGCTCAACAAGCGCTATGCGGAGCCTTCGATTTTTACCGCCGAGAACTTGCTTCGCGAGGCGAGACGGCAGAAAGCCCTTGGGCAAGCCAAGATTCCTGAAATCTGTGTGCTTGATCCTGACGGAGATATCGTTCGCTGGCTCGTGGGGACGGGTCGAGCCGAGCGTGACCCCCAGTGGGCCTGCTATCACACCGACCTGCATACGTTCGCGCACGAGGATATGCGGCTCGGGATTATCGGCTGCGCAGTGGGTGCATCGTTTGCCGTCCTCGCTGCCGAAGAGTTGTTCGCGTCCGGCTGCGAACTGCTCATCAGCGTGACATCCGCCGGGCAGATCGTCCCGATCGCTGATCCACCTTACTTCGTGCTCATTGAAAGAGCGCTCCGGGATGAAGGAACGAGTTACCACTATCTTCCCCCAGCGGAGTTCAGTCACATCGCGCCCGTGTTCCTGGCGATGTTCGAGAGAGTATTGGCACGAACACCGGTCCGGATCTATCGCGGCGCGACGTGGACGACGGATGCCCCCTTCCGAGAGACCGCGTCCGCGATCGCCTCCTGCCGCGAGCTCGGTCTCATGGGCGCGGAGATGGAGGCGGCCGCGCTCTACGCGTTTGCGGAAGCACGACAGAACCCGGTCGTGTGTCTGGCCCACGTCAGCAATCGAATGGCACGGGACGAGGGCGATTTCGAAAAGGGGATCGCGGGAGGCAGCCAGGATGCGCTACGGATGATAACTCTCATTGCCCAGGCATGGATGAGCGACCAATCTACGTGCGGGCAGACGCCGTGAGCATGAGTGGTGCCCGCCAGCACGGATACTCACACATGCGAAGCCTGACCCGACGAGCCCGATAGTGAGTCGCGAAGACACCGAACGGCTGGCCGGCATCTATTCGTCACACGCGCGCGGATATGCGGACAGCTGGGGCCCCGTGATCCGTCCGATGGGCCAGCGGTTACTCGACGCGCTCCCCTGGGATGGAGCGAGGCGGGTGGTCGACCTCGGAACGGGGGCAGGGACGCACTTGCCCGAGATCCGGCGGCGGGCGCCTGGCGCGTGCGTCGTGGGGGTGGATCGCTCTCCCGGGATGCTTGAGCTGGCGCGGCGGCATGGGGTCCCCCTCCTGCTGATGGACGGAGTTGAACTGGGGTTTCGCGATAGCTCGATGGATGTCGCCGTAATGGCCTTCGTGCTTTTCCACCTGGATGACCCAGTCCTCGCCCTGAGGGAAGTTTGCCGGGTGCTCCGCCCTGGCGGGGTCGTCGGGACGGTCACGTGGGCGGAGGACCCGGAGATAGAGGCATCGCGGGTGTGGGAGGCGGAGCTAGATAGCCACGGGGCCCGGGATCCGGTAACGCCGCGCCCGAGAAGAGACGAGCCGCTGAATACGCCGGAGAAGATGGTTGGACTATTTTCCGCGACTCACTTTGAACCAATGAAGGTATGGGTCGAGCGCTTTGAGCATCACTGGGAGCTCGACGAGCTCTCCCGGATGCACCTTACGTTTGGACGTTCGAAACGCAAGCTGGAATCGCTGGACGCGAGCACTCGCGCGGAGTTTCTCGTGGGCGTCCGCCGGCGGCTCCAAGGTCTTGCACCTGAAGCTTTCATCTACCGTGCTGCCGTCGTATGCGGCGTGGCGTGTCGGCCAGCCTGATCCATGAAAGTCGTCGAGATCGAAGCGAAGTCCATTCTCGTGCGGTCCAAGCTTCCGGACGCCGAGTATGTCGTCAACCCATATACGGGCTGCGTCTTCGGCTGCCACTACTGTTACGCAAGCTTTGCCGGGCGCTTCGTCCGTGAGCCGATCGGGAACTGGGGGAACTACGTCTACGCCAAGATCAACGCGGCCCCGCTGTTCGAGGTGGAGCTGGCCAAGTTGCGTCGGGCAGGACGCGCGCCCTCGATCCTGCTCAGTTCGGTCACGGATGCCTATCAGGGTGCCGAGAAGAAGTATCGGCTCACGCGCGGCATTCTCGAGGCGCTCGCCCGTGAGCCGTACCCCGGCGTCGTCGGTATTCTCACCAAGTCGCCGCTCGTCCTGCGCGACGCGGATCTCCTCGCCACCATTCCGCGAGCGCACGTCGGTCTGACGGTCACCACGACTGACGACCGCCTGAGTCGCTTTCTCGAGCTGCGCGCGCCGCTTGCGAGCCGACGGCTGGAGACCCTCGCCGCGCTCAATTCACGGGGTATCGAGACCTACGCGTTCGTCGGGCCTCTCCTGCCACATTTCCGGTACGACCGCGGCGCGCTGGATACCCTCTTCGCCGGCCTCGCGCGAGCCGGCGTGCGCTCCCTGTACGTCGAGCACATCAATCTTCGCCCGTACATTCAGCAGCGGATGCAGCGCGCGCTTCGATCGGCGCCACCCGAGGTGCAGGCAGTCTACCGCGATGCGCGTAGCGACGAGCACCGCCGCGCGCTCGACACGATCGTCGCGGAGCTCCTTGCCAAGCACGGCCTAACTCTCCGGCTTAGCCGCGTGCTCTACCACCAAGACCTCTAGCGCGGCTTGCCACGGCGCTCTGACGTGCAGAAGGGCGATCGGATATGCGCCGCCGTTGCCCAAGCGGCGCCCTCGCTGGACTCCTCACTAAATTCTCCTTGACCTTCCAGTGGCTGGAAGGTCTATCGTGGCGGCGCATATCAGAGAGGGAGGGGAGGCGGTGGCACACGCTCTCACTATCGGTCAGCTCGCGAAAGCTACTGGCGTGGCGGCGAAGACCATTCGCTACTACGAAGAGATTGGCGTGCTGCCGACCCCGAGCCGCACGGCGGCCGGATATAGACGGTACGACCAGTCCGGCGTGCACCGGCTGCACTTCATCCGACGGGCCCGCTCGTTGGGCCTGCCGCTTCGTGACGTCAAGACAGTGATGGGGGACCGCGCCAGGGCTTGCGCCCTCGTCTGATGGTGTTGGTCCGACGACAGCTGTCTGCCGTTCGGCACCAGTCCGCCGCGCTCGGACTGCTCCAGCAGCAGCTTGAACAGGTGTTGCACCGCCTGTTGACTTCGCCCCGTGAGCGGCAGAGAGAAGGATGTCGGTGTCTGGAGATCGAGAGCATTGGTGAACGCCAGCCGCGTGGACGGATTGCCCGCGCGCGAACGTCACTGAAAGTAACGGGTGAGCGAGTCTCCCGTTGACCGGCGGCAACGAGTGCCGGTCGCGGAGCTTGCTGCGGCGTTCTTGTTCAACCTTGGCCAAGGTGTTCTCCGTCCGTCGCTGCCGCTTTACCTCCAACGATCCTTTGCGGCGAACTACAGGATGGTGACCTTGATCCCGGTAGTCTTCGGAGCTGGGAAATGGATCGCGAGCTTGCCGACGGGTTACCTCCTCGGCAACCTCGGACGACCGCTCATGATTTGGGGCTTGCTGGTGATCGCGCTCATCGACCTCGCCAGCATCATGACCTCCACCTACACGGTCTTCCTGGGCTTGCGGGCACTGGGCGGAGTGGGGTGGGCCATGTTCGCGACGGTCGCAACCACAGCCATGGTGAATATCCCGACCATACAGCGGCGGGGGCGAGCGGTCAGCCTATTGTTGATAAGCGAAACCGCAGGGCTGTTGCTGGGCAGCGCCGCAGGCGGCTGGCTGTATCAGGGGCTGGGACCTGCGAGCCCGTTTGTATTCGAGGCGGCGTGCATGGTCGTAGCGGCCGTGGCGGTCGGGCGATGGGCGTCGCTTGCTGCTAGACGCTCGCCGGTGCCGCGAGGATCACGCGACTGGCACCTCCTCAGAGCGATACTGCGCACACCCGGTGTACTCCTAATGGGCGCAATCAACGCGACACTGATCGCCATCCAGACTGGCGTCCTCGTCTTCCTTTTTCCTCTCTACCTGGTCAACCGGGGAGGCGTTGGCCCGGAAACCGCCGGCTTGCTCATCAGTCTGAGCGTGCTTGGCCGGCTTCTCGCGCTCTGGCTCGGGGGCTCTGTGTCGGACCGGTGGTGCCGCATGCGCATTTTGATCCCCGGCTTGCTGAGCTATGCCGCACTGCTTGGCACGCTGACCTTCCTGACGCATCCCGTGTCGCTCGGCGTCTGGAGCCTGGGGCTCGGTGCGGCCGGGGGCTTCGTGGCCGCCATCCCGACGGCGGTTATCGGCGACCAGGTTTCCCCACCTCTACGAGGAGTGGCTATCGGCTGGCTCCGCATGATGACCGATACTGGTCAGATTCTGGGGCCTCTGGTCATGGGTGGCTTGGCGGATGCGGTGGATCTCTCCACGCCGTTTCTCTTTGGGGCGGCACTACTGACAGCGATGGCGTGGCAATGTCGCCGCCAAGCCAGCGGAATTTCGGCCGTCGTTACTCCCGAACGAAGAGACTCATGACGACGACTGGGCGGGTCATGGTGGTGACCGCGCACCCAGACGATCCCGAATTCTTGGCGGGCGGGACCGTGGCCACGCTCGTCAAGGAAAGCCGCGAGATCACCTACGTCATCGTGACGAACGGCAACAAGGGCTCGGGCGATCGCACCATGACATCGCAGCGCCTGGCGCCTATTCGCGAGGACGAGCAGCGCCGCGCCGCCCAGGTGCTCGGCGTCGAGTGTGTAGAGTTTCTTGGCTACGAAGACGGTGAGGTAGAGGACACGCGCAACCTGCGGCGTGACGTGACGAGGCAGATCCGGCGATGGCAGCCCGATCTGATCATCACGCAGAACCCGAACCGCACGTACAGCAACTTCCCGGGCTGGCACCGGGATCATCGGATCACCGGTGGAGTCGTGCTCGACTGCGTCTACCCGCTTGCCAGAGACCACCTCTCGTTTCCCGAACTCCTGCCGGAGTACGAGCCGCACCAGGTACGGGAGGTGTATCTGATCCAGTGGGAGCAGCCCGGCCTGGTCGTGGACATCACGGGCACCATGGACCTCAAGCTGAAGGCCATCGCCTGTCACGCGAGCCAGCTCGGCGATTTCAGCGCCGTGGAGGCCCGGATGCGAGCGCGCGCGGCCTCCCTGGGCAAGGTGAAGGGCTATACCTACGCCGAGGGCTTCGACCACGTCATGGTTCCAGGCTGAAAAGCGGAGTGTGGCCAGGACGCTGTCTCATCCTCCTTGAGCGCAGCGTGCACTGTGGTATCCAGTCCGAATACTTCTCGCTAGATGAAAGATTGAAGGGGATGGAAGCAAACCGATCGTGATGCTGGACGAGGAGGCGACATGCAAGCGTTCGATCCTCAAAACCTCGATTTCGAATCCGCCGTGCAAGGGAGCTTTGACCGTCTGACGTTGATGAGGACGATCGGCGCCACCCTGGAAAGGGTGTCGGCCGGCGAAGTGGAAATCGCACTGCCCTTTCGGACAGACCTTACTCAGCATCATGGCTTCATGGCTGCTGCTGTTCTCACCGCGGGCATCGATGTCGCCTGCGGCTATGCGGCGATGACACTGATGCCATCCGGATGCTCGGTCCTGACCATCGAATACAAGGCGAACTTTCTGGCGCCGGCTCAGGGTGAGCGAGTGGTCGCTCGTGGGCGCGTCATCCGACCTGGTCGGACCGTGACCGTATGTGCGGGCGACGTAGTTGCTGTAGACCGGGGGGAAGAGAAACTGGTGGCGACCCTGCTGGCGACAATGATGCGAGTGGGCGAGGAGCCAGGTGCATCACAGCCGGTAGCCAAGGCACCGGCGCACCAATCTGTCACTCATCCTCGCGGGGCCAAACGTTGGTGCTTGTGCCGCGCGTGGAAGGCACACCGGCACGACGTCACTCCATTAGTGTGAGAGACGATCACCGTCCAACTTCGTAGTTCAGCGACGGGGGCGGCCACACGCACGTCCAGCAGTACAATCAGACGGGGAGGGAGCCTATGGATCAGGGGCATTCTCATGAGCACGGAGATCACGGTCACCACCACGATCACGACCCCCCCGGTCGGGACTCTCAGGGGCACGGCCACACCCACGGGGTGGTCGATCCCTCGATTGTCTCGACAGAGCGGGGCGTGTGGGCGTTGAAGTGGTCCTTCGTCGGCCTGATGGCGACCGCGCTCCTCCAAGCGGTGGTCGTCGCCCTTTCCGGTAGCATCGCCCTGCTTGCCGACGCGATCCATAACTTCGGGGATGCCTCCACGGCGATCCCGCTCGGCATCGCCTTCGTGCTGGCCCGACGGGGAGTGACTCGGCGCTTCACCTATGGCCTTGGTCGGGTCGAGGATTTTGCCGGCTTGGTGATCGTGGCCACGATTCTGGTGACCGCAGTGATTGCCTGTTACGAGGCCATTCAGCGCCTCGTCCATCCCCAGCCCGTGGTCCTGCTGTGGGCGGTGATGCTGGCCTCCGTGGTTGGCTTCGTGGGCAACGAGGCCGTGGCGATATTCCGTATCCGGATCGGCTGGCAGATCGGCAGCGTGGCGTTGATCGCCGATGGCTACCACGCTCGGGTCGATGGCTGGACTAGCCTTGCCGTTCTCGTCGGGGCGGTAGGGGTGTGGGCGGGATATCCGTTGGCCGACCCCATAGCCGGCCTCCTCATTTCCGCGGCGATCTTCGTCCTCGTCTGGCAGTCGGCGCGCTCCGTGCTGGGGCGGATGTTGGACAGCGTAGATTCCGACACACTGGAAGCCATCTCGCACGCCGCGTCCCATGTTCCCCGCGTGGAAGAGGTGACCGACGTTCGGGCGCGGTGGATCGGCCATCGTCTGCACGCCGAACTGAGCGTCACGGTGGCGGGGGGCCTGTCGGTCGGAGAAGGTCATGAGGTCGCCCGAGAGGTGCGCCACCAACTGCTCCATCACGTGCCCCATCTCGGTGGGGTCACGGTCCATGTCGATCCGGTCGGGCAGGGAGGAGAACACCATCACCGGATCGGCGAGCACACGCACGATGGTCTTCCGGTTCATGTGCACGATTAGCGATGGCGAAATGCAGGCGCTCTTCGACAATTCTCCGAATACTGGGCCCGGCGGCGAACATCCCTACCCAAAGGGCAGTGCCCCTCGAAAGGGGGAACCGGAGGTACTGGCCCACTAAGCCCCCAGATCGCGCCCATGCCCCTCGGTAACCCTCTAAGACCCTTCTAGGATCCTCCTAACATCCTCCCCCGACAACCCCCCGAGCAGCCTCCTGCCACCAACTGCGCCACACGGACACTGAGGATTGGCTGGCCTATCCGAAAAACTGGACGCGCGGATGTTGATCCATTCGGGCATTGACGTTTGGAGAGATCGCAGTGGGAGGCGAGAATTGACGGGGACTAGAAGTCGGTTTCAATTCCCGCCGATTGGGTTTGGCACATTCCTTTGTGCCCGGAAGCCATTCGCCGTTCACCTGGAAAGATTGCCTGGGCTCTCTTGAGACAAGGACTCGATGAGCGGGCAGTCGGAGCTCCTGCCGCTTGCACACTTGGCGACAGTCTCCCGGAGGACGCGCTCCAGGGCTCGGAGGTCCGCGATCTTGGCTTGGACATCCTTCAGGTGCACACCAGCCACGACTCGAACCTCGGCGCACGGGCGTTTGCGCTCATCGGCAAGCTTGAGAAGTGTCCGGACCTCCTCGATGGAAAAGCCGAGCGCTCGCGCGCGGCGGATGAAGGTGAGGCGCTTGAAGTGCGTGCTCCCGTATCGCCGATAACCGGCGGGAGTCCTCGCGGGGACGGGTAAAAGTCCGGCCTTCTCGTAGTAGCGGATAGTCTCGATGTTGCAGCCCGTCTGTTTGGACAGAGCCCCGATCGGCAACCCATCTGAACTGGCGTTCATGCCCGTTTCCACCCCCTCGAAGAAAGTGCTTGAGTCTGTAGTTACTACAGGCTGTACCGTTGTGCCAGCGGTTAGGGAGGTCACCGAAGGCCTTCGGGGGGGAGGCTCATGACACTGCAGATCAAGACCGCGGCGGAGCTGGTGGACCCGGAGCTGGAAGCGCGATGGACCACACGGTGCGCGGCGCGGGAGACGGAGATCTAGGGCCCATGGCCATTGACCAGACGGCGATGACCGTAGGTGTCGACACACGGCAACGCCGGGAGATCGCCCGCAGGGGCCGGCTGCTCCAGTACGTGACCATGGCCTGGAACTCCGCGGAATGCGTGGTGGCGCTCGCTGCGGGGTTCATGGTTGGGAGCATTGCGCTCGTCGGATTCGGCTTCGACTCGGCCATCGAGGTGACGAGTAGCGTCGCGGCCCTGTGGCGGCTCCGGCGCGGTGCTGACGAACTCGACCGAGCGGGCGCCGAGAAGCGGACCATGCAGATTATCGGATGCTGCTTTCTCTTGCTCGCGACCTATGTCTGTTACGAGGCAATTCATGCGCTTGTAGCGAGACAGAGCCCTGACCGCTCGACAGTAGGAATCGCGCTCGCCGCGCTCTCCCTGGTCGTCATGCCCACGCTTGCCCGTTTCAAACGATGCATTGCCTCCAAGCTGACCAGCGGCGCGCTGGAGGCCGAGGCCCGACAGACCGAGGTGTGCGCCTGGCTCTCGGCCGTCCTTCTCGCAGGCCTCGGGCTCAACGCGTGGCTTGGCTGGTGGTGGGCTGATCCGGTTGCCGCTCTGGGCATGACGCCCCTCATTGCGTGGGAGGGTTGGCAGGCAGTACGCGGCCGAACCTGCTGCGCGGATTAGGCGAAGGCTGAGCCGCGTGCCGTCCTGAGCAATTCGATGAAGGCTCGAGCGCTCGCGCTCAGCGTGCGGGCCTCGTTGTGGATGATATGGAAGTGCCGCCGGATTCGAAGGCCGCGCAACCGCAGCGCGTGTAACTGGCCGGCCGCCAGCGCGCCCCGAATGGAGTGCCGTGACACGAAGGCAACTCCCAGCCCCGCCATGACCGCCTGCTTGATCGCTTCCGTGTGGCCGAGCTCCATGGACGCGTTAATTTTCGCACCGGCTCGCTGGAGGGCCCGCTCGGTCACTTGACGGGTGGCTGAGCCCTCTTCACGGACGAGGAGCCGCTGGACTCCGAGCTGGGCCGGCTGGATCTCTCGACGCCGTGCCCACGCATGCTTCGGCGGCACGATGAGGACCAGCTCGTCGAGGAGTCCCGCCGTCACGCACTCCTCGCCAGGCCGAAGCGGGTGCCCGCCCACGACGCCGAGGTCTACCTCGTTCCTTCGAATCAGCTCCTCGATGAGAGCGGAGTTGCCAAGCCGCAGGCTGAGTACGACTCGTGGGTATTTGCCCTGGAAAGCCGCAATGATCCCTGGGAGCACGTAGATCCCAGGTGTCGTGCTGGCGCCGATGACCAGTGAGCCGCCCTTGAGCTCGCTGAGGTCGGCCACAGCCTCGCGGGCACTGGTTACGGACGCGAACAGTCTAAGGGCGTGCTCCTCGAGGATCCGGCCGGCTTCGGTCAAGGCGACCTTCCGTCCAAGGCGGTCGAACAGGCGTGCGCCCAGCTCGCGCTCCATCTCGGCCACGTGCTGGGAAAGGGCGGGTTGGCTCAAGTGCATGGCCTCTGCGGCGGCCCGGAAGCTCGACGCCTTGGCCACGGCGAGGAACACTTCAAACTGCCGAAGGGTGGGCTGCATAAGCGTGCCTTATCAGACGGATAAAAACATCGAATTGGAGCTTATGCAAGGGAACCGCTACCCTCGGCCTGTGGATGTCCTGAAGTACGAGCCCGGCATCAGGCTGGTGGTGTTCATCACCGCCTTTCTTCTCCTGGCGGGAGGAGAGGCGCTCATCCCCCGGCGTGCACGATCGGTCGTCCGTCCATGGCGATGG
>WNFG01005604.1_pt1 | contig 13431 bp, 10 predicted proteins | sample 5400431 | NCBI WGS metagenome assembly WNFG01 (sample SAMN13153346, study PRJNA577476) | soil metagenome | isolation source: 120 cm saprolite under Douglas fir tree site 2 hole 3 replicate 2 | place: USA:California | collected 2015-04-18
TCGCGACCCTGACCGATCGCGCGGGCATGATGGTCTCGCCCAAGACCGCGCAGGAGCGCGGGGCCGAGCTCGAGCGCAACGCCAAGGGCGCGGGCACCGGGCCCTTCGTGTTCGTGGAGTGGGTGAAGGACGACCACCTACTGATCCGTCGCAACGACAATTACTGGAACAAGCAGGGCGGTCCGTACCTCGAGCAGATCCGCTACCGGCCGATTCCGGACGACACCGTCAAGCTGCAGAGCCTGCAGGCGGGCGAGATCCAGGTGATGGACTACGTGCAGCCCCGCGACGTGGCCGCGGTGAAGGCGGACAAGAGCGTGGTGGTCCTCGACGTGCCGTCGCTGGCCGACTTCGCCTACCAGCTCAACCACACGAAGCCGCCCTTCGACAACAAGGCACTCCGCCAGGCGGTGGCCTACTCGCTCGACCTCGAGCAGATCGTCAAGGGGGTCTGGCTCAACGTGGGGGTGCCCGCCAACGGGCCGATCCCGCCCACCAGCTGGGCCTACGACCGCTCGATCCCGTTCATCAAGCGCGACCTGGCCAAGGTCAAGGCCAAGCTGGCGGAGGGCGGCAAGGCGGGCGGCTTCACGTTCACGATGACCACCAACAACATCCCGATCAACGTGCAGGAGGCGGAGGTCATCCAGGCTCAGCTCGCGGAGGCCGGGATCACGGTGAAGATCAAGCTGGTGGACTCGGGCACCCTGATCTCGGACGGCAACGGCAAGAACTTCGAGATGATCAGCTACCAGTGGAGCGGGCGGCCCGACCCCGACGGCAACACCTACCAGTTCTACAAGACCACTCCCGGCACGTCGCTCAACTGGTCGGGCATCTCCAATCCGCAGATCGACGCCCTGCTCGACAAGTCGCGCGAGGTCTCGAGCCAGGCCGAGCGCAAGAAGCTCTTCAGCCAGCTCGTGCGGATCCTGCAGGACGAGCTGCCGATGATCTTCATCATCCACCCGATCGAGCCCAAGGCGTTCAGCCCGCGGGTGCAGGGCTACGACCCGATCCCGGACGGGATGATGCGCTTCAAGGACGTCTGGCTGAAGTAGCGTCCGGACGGCTCCGTGGGACGCCTGATCCTCCGCCGGCTCGCCGCCACGGTCCCGGTGCTGCTGCTCGTCACCGCCGGGGTGTTCGCGCTGATCCATCTGACCCCCGGCGACCCGATCGACGCCATGATGGCGGAGTCGGTCGACGACACCGTCAAGCGTGAGCTGCGGCGCGACCTCGGCCTCGACCGGCCGCTCTACCTCCAGTACGCGACGTGGATGGGGCGCCTGCTCCAGGGCGACCTCGGCCGCTCGATCCGCAATCGGGAGCCGGTGATCGAGAACGTGAGCCGGCGGATCAAGCCGAGCCTGCAGCTGGCCGGTCTGGCGATGGCGATCTCGCTGCTGGTGGCCACCCCGATCGGCATCCTTTCCGCCGCGCGGCGCAACTCCACGATCGACCGCGTCGGCACCTCGTTCGCGCTCTTCGGCATCTGCATGCCGAACTTCCTGATCGCGCTCCTCCTGATCTTCGTCTTCGGGGTGACCCTGCGCTGGCTGCCGATCTCGGGCTACGTCGACCCGCTGGAGGAGCCGTGGGACGGCCTGCGCTCGCTGACCCTCCCCGCGATCACCCTCGGGCTCGCCCTCGCCGCGGTCATCACGCGGACGCTGCGCTCGAGCATGCTCGAGGCGCTCTCCGAGGACTACATCCGCACCGCCCGCGCCAAGGGGCTCTCCGACGGCGCGGTGGTGCGCCGGCACGCGCTCAAGAACGCGCTGATCCCGGTGGTCACCGTGCTCGGGCTGCAGCTCGGCACCCTGATCGGCGGGGCGGTCATCACCGAGTACGTGTTCGCGCTGCCCGGGGTGGGCCGCCTGGTGGTCGACGCGGTCTTCGCCCGCGACTACCCGCTGGTGCAGGGGGTGGTGCTGCTGATCGCGCTCGGCTTCATCCTGAGCAACCTCGCGGTGGACCTCCTCTATGGCTTCATCGACCCCCGGATCCGGCATCGCTGAGCCGGTGGCCCCGGCCCTGGAGCCGCCGGCCGTCCCCCGTCCATTGCGCGCGCGCCGCTGGCGCACCCTGCGACACGCGGCGCGCGCGCGGCTGGCCCCGTTCGGGGCCGCGGTCCTACTCGTCGCGGTGGCCGCGGCGCTGCTGGCGCCGGTGGTCGCGCCCCACGACCCGCTCAAGCAGGATCTGAACCACGCGCTCGCCCGGCCGGACCGCGCCCATCTCCTGGGCACCGACAACGTGGGCCGCGACGTCCTCTCGCGGGTGATCTGGGGCACGCGCGTGTCGCTGGTGGCGGGTCTCGGCTCGGTCGGCATCGCGGTGCTGGTCGGCGGCCTGCTCGGCCTGCTGGCCGGGTATGCGGGCGGGCGGATCGACGGGCTGGTGATGCGGCTGATGGACGCGGTGCTATCGTTCCCGCCGCTGGTGCTGGCCCTGGCCCTGGGCGCGGTGCTCGGTGCCGGGCTCACCGGCGTCGTCATCGCCCTCGGCGTGGTCTACACGCCCACGTTCGCCCGGCTGATGCGGGGCCAGGTGCTCTCGATCACCGTGCGCGAGTACGTGGACGCGGCCCGCGCCCTGGGGGTGCCCGGCTGGCGCATCGCCTGGTCGCACGTGCTCCCCAACGCGACCGCGCCCATCGTGGTGCAGGCCTCGCTGAGCGTCGCCTTCGCGATCCTGGCCGAGGCCTCGCTCTCGTTCCTCGGCCTGGGGGTGCAGCCGCCCGGCGCGTCCTGGGGCAGCATGATCAACGCCGGCCGCGGGTACCTGCAGCAGGCCCCCTGGATCGTGTTCGGCCCCGGGGCCGCCCTCTTCGTCACGGTGGTGGGGCTCAACTTCGTGGGGGACGCGGTCCGCGACGCCCTCGATCCCCGGCTGCGGGTCTAGGGTATGATCGTGGAGCACTGGGATGTGGTCCAGCCGATTCCCGAGAAGTCGGCCAACGGCAACGGGATGTTCTAGGCGAAGGGGAGACGACACCATGGCGACGGCACAGACACCCCGCGGTATCAATCACGTGGTCCTCAACGTGCGCGACATCGAGGCCTCGCACCGCTTCTGGACCGAGATCATGGGCTTCCGCTGCGTCGCCGAGCTCAAGCCGCGGCCCGACCGCGTGCGGCCGAAGATGCGCTTCTACAGCGGCGTGTCCGAGAGCGGCGACGTGACCCATCACGATCTGGCCCTGGCCGAGGCCCCGAAGCGCGAGGGCGCCGCGGATGGGGAGGCCGAGACCTGGAGCCTGATGCGCGGGGGCGTGGGGCTCAATCACGTGGCGATCGCCTGGCCGGACCGCGAGTCCTGGCTCAAGCAGGTCGAGCACCTGCGGGAGAAGGGCGTCACCTTCCACCGGCGGATCAACCACGGGATGACCCACAGCGTGTACATCTCCGATCCCGACGGGCACGGCATCGAGGTGCTCTACGAGCTGCCGCGCGAGATCTGGGAGCACGACATCGACGCAGCCCAGAACTACGCCGAGGTGCTGCCGACCGAGGGGCCGGAGGCGATGGTGGACCGGGTGGACTACCCGGCATTTGGGGTCAAGGCTAGTCCGGCCTAGGTCGGCCTATTCAGGTTTATTCGGTACTTGCGCGCCTCGCTCTCCGGCCTGGTTAGGCCGATTTCGGGGTGTTGGTGACTGGATTGGTAGCATTTTGGTAACGGCGGGAAGTAGCACTGTCCGCGCCGTGGAGTAGCTCAGCGGCCAACCGATCCGCCCCGCGCTGGCGCTTGGTGTCCGGAATAAATCTGCTGTAATGGTCCAGCGTGAGACTTTGCTTGGCATGGCCGAGTTGACGGGACACAACTCGCCGCTGGCCAACATCGTGCTCGCCCAGAAGTGCCTGAAGGAGTAGAGCGGCCACTCGCCGCATCCGGCGGCCACCTGCAAGCGGCCCCACGCCTTCGAGAGCGCGTGGAAGTCGAAGGCCTCACCCATCAGGAAGGACTCGGGGTCGGTGTGATCGCCGACCCGGGCGAGGGCCGCGAAGACCTGGGGGCCCCCGCCCCGAGGAGTGGGCGCCCGTGTGCGATGCCTGCAAGCGTCAGGCCGGATTCCTGTCGTCTAGATCCGACCTACGCTGAGGAGGCCGCCCGCGATCAAACGCCACGGGCACGGAGTACGGTAGGGCCGCTAAGCGTGGAAAGACTGGCAGACTATCGGATGAGCTTGTCTGCAAACCGCGAGAGTGCGCGCTCGCTGAAGCCGAATGCCATCGAGACACCCAACAGGATGAGGATCCGCAGCCCGGAACAGGAGGTAGTCGGCACTGCCGTACACAAGTTCACGATGTCGGAGAAAGTCTCGCCCTGGATAGAGACTGGAAGGAGACCCCACCCGAGGAACGCCGTACCAATAAAGCTCGTTGCAATAGCGATCCCGACTCGTCCGAAGATGCGCTGCTTGTAAGAATCCAATTCCTTCGACGGTGTAAGAGCGAGGCGAGGAGCCCACACAATCGTACTAGCACAGCCACCGGCGGCGCCAGCAAAGAGACATGCGACAAGAACTCCGCTGGGCCACCTGGACAACTGAATTGCGCACACGGTCAGAAGAAATATCGCCACCAAGAGGCTGACCGTCGACGAGCGCATTGTGCGATAGTGCTCATCGACGTAGTCTGACCAGGAGTCGCACTCCTCGAAGACTTTCCGAAGCGCACCGCGCGCCACGGCGACATCTGCACTCGCGAGACCGGGCTCAACAGCTTTGCGAAAGGCCCGCATACTCTCGGGAGGAACTCCCCACTCCTCCATAAGGTCTATCTCCAAGAGGGCCTCCGCTTTGATTTCCGAGCCTGGACAGATATAGGCCCTCAGTTCCCCCTGATGGATCGCTCTGACTTCTAGGCGCTCTAGTTCTTCCCGGTCAGTGGCGGTCTTGGCTTGGGTCTCGTACGTTGTCAGCTGCACTAGAGCGCCTTCCGCAATGTCTGGAATCGCCAGGCCACTGGCGTGAGCGCGCTGGATCATTGTCTCGAAGAGGGAGCGTTCCACGGCTATTGCCGTCAGGGTCTCGCTCCGCGTCTTCTCCAGCCGTCGCCTGGCCCAGTCCCACATACGGACCTCCTCCTTCCTGTCGCCCTGGATGCGCTCTACCACGGCCTACCCATCCTCAGACTGGGCGAGCTTGTGATAATGAACGCGCCCAGGACGGAGAGGCCTTGACCCATCACTTCCCCTTCGGCCCGCGCGGGTCCACGGCACCCGATCCCGTGCTGCTTCACTTGTTGTCGCCCTCCCAGCACGCGGGATGCGGCTGATACGTCTTCCAACTCTTGCGCGTAGCCTCGCACACCGCCTGATCGTTGAATGGACCCACCACGATGGGATGGTCGTTGTAGACGGCAAGAAACCACCATGCGAACGCGATCACCGTCCTTTTCAATTGGGTCGCTCCTTTCGGTTCTACCGTCGCGGGTCCACGTTATCGGGGAGGCACATGTAACGCGTTGAAGATACGTCCTTGCCATCCTTGTCGAAATGGAGAACGACTCCTGCTCCGGAGTCCGCCTTCCCGAGGAAGTCCATCTGTCGCTTTATCTCTGCCTGACACTCCTTCTTGCTTTCGTAGCCGCTATGTAGGTCCAAGGATACGGTTGGCCAATTCTTCGACTGAGCCCCCGTTTCCTTGATCCACATCACCCACGCGCACTCAGCGGAGGCCGACGTGGCGAACATGAGCAGGCAGACCAGCACTAGCAGTGATCGCATGGACGGCACCTCCCGGCGGGATTCTAGCAGCGTGGGGCGGGCAGGAGGGAGGCTCGGCTTAATGAACCCGAATGGGCAGCCTCAAGAGGGCGGCTTATCCCCTTCGGGCGGATGCCGGGCGACCCGTAGCGCCCGGTGTTGAGATGCTTACATCGTCGCGGCGCCCAGCGCGGGGCCGCAGAACATCACGGTGGCGTGGACCCTCCCTCGCAGTGCGTGGCCGACCCGTGCTACTCTCCAGTCGCCTACCACTGGGCTTCCGGTTGACGCACCGGGCGTCCTACCCTCTGGCATCTGGCTCTCCCCTACCACGTTTCGAGTGCGTGCCGTGCTGTTGCCGGACGTGTGTGCCGAGGAAGTGATGCCAGACGAGGTCATTCTTCGCGAAGTCGAATTGCCCACCTGTTTGATATGCGGAAGGACGATCAACGCAGGCCAGCCGCGCTATCGAGTGCCCGAAGGTGACGTTGATGTACGGTGCTACGAGCAAAGCGGCCGGAGTTTTGTGACCACCCGCGCTCTTGCCCCACGCGGGTCCACGGTGTCGGGGAGGGACATCGCCTACTCGATCACCTGATCCGCCCGCTGCAGGAGCGACGGCGGGACCGTCAGGCCGAGGGCCTTGGCGGTCTTGAGGTTGATGACCAGCTCAAACTTTGTCGGCGCCTGCAATGGAAGATTGGCCGGCTTCTCACCCTTGAGGATGCGATCGATGTACCCTGCCGCCAGGCGAAACTGTTCGCTGCGAACGTCACCATAAGAGATCAGGCCGCCCGGTTCTGAAAAAAAGCGATTGAAATAGATCGTCGGCACGCTGTAGCGGGCCGCCAGCGCAATGATCAGTTCACGATTTACATCGTTGAACACGTCCGGCATCACGATGAGGCCGCCACCTGGATCGCGTGTTTGTGCGGCGATAACGCCTTCGATCTCATCCTTGGCGTGAACCGGAGCGACATTCACCTGGACGGCAAAGGAAAATGCGGCGGTCTGAATGGACGGCAGGGAGTATTCGAGCGGCACGGCTGTTGCTGGATTGAACAGCAACCCGATACGCACCGTGCGCGGAGCGATCTGCGTCAATAGTTGCACCCATTTCCCGCCCAGTGTGCCCGCCGGATCGTTGGGCATGAAGCCAGTGATGTTACCGCCCGGCTGCGCAAGGTTCGCAGCGAAGCCGCTGCGGATCGGATCAGATACGCCCGCGAACACGATCGGAATTGTCTTCGTCTCGCGGGCAAGGGCGCCGACTACGGGCGTGGTCACACCGAAGATCGCATTGGGCCGCAGTTCGACCAGTTCTTTTGCCAAAGCCCTCATCCTATCCGCATTATCGGCGCTCCAGCGAAGTTCGATCCGGAGATTGCTGCCTTCAGTCCATCCCAGCTTCGCGAGCGCATCCCGGAAAGCCGCGAGCCAAGACTGCGCGACCCGATCGCTCTGGGCATAGGCCATCAGCACGCCGATCAGCCGCACCCGGTCCGGCTGCTGCGCTTCGGCGGCGAGCGGCGCGGCGAGGAGGCCGCCGCCACTCATGCCCGCAATGAATGTCCGTCGATCCATCACTCGATGACCTGATCCGCCCGCTGAAGAAGCAACGGCGGGACCGTCAGACCAAGCGCCTTGGCGGCCTTGAGGTTGATGACCAGTTCGACCTTCGTCGGCTGCTCGACTGGCAGGTCGGCGGGTTTGGCTCCCTTCAAGATCTTATCGACGAAGACGGCAACACGCCTCTGGAGATCAGAAGTATATGAGTCATACGCCATCAGACCGCCGGCATCGACCATGAGTTTATAAGGGTACATCCCGGGCAGTCTGTGTTGGGCTGCGAGTTGAACCACTTGGTTGCGCTGAGCAACGAAGATGCTCTCGGCCGTCGTCAGGACTCCTTCGGCGCCCTCCCTGGCTCCTGCGTCGAACGCGGCCGGAAGGTCATCGGGGGTGCGGATGTCGCGTACCAGCAGTTTGACTCCCAAGGAGTGGGCCGCACTTTCCAGTTCCTTCACCTGGGGCGCTGCAATCGGGTCTACGAGATACGACAGCACGAGCACGCGCGAGATTCGGGGCACGATCTCCTTCAGCAACCCGAGACGCTTGGCAGCAAGCCCTGAAGCCATCAACGTCGTCCCGGTGACATTTCCCCCGGGTCGAGCGAGGCTGGCGACAAGGCCGGTCGCCATAGGGTCGCCGAGTGAGTGCATGACGATCGGGATCGTGTGAGTTGCGTTCTTCGCCGCCTGAGCGGCCGGGGTAGTGGTTACGACGATGATGTCTGCCTTGAGGCGCAGGCATTCGGTGGCGAGCGCGGCAAACCCCACGGCCTGGCTAGTCCCCGCAGAGAGGTAGTCGATTGTGATGGTCTGCCCATCCATATAGCCCAGGTCGCGCAGTCCTTGGAAGAACGGGTCAAATCTGCTCGACTGCGGCGTACCTGGATCGAACGTAAGGAAACAGAGTCGCGGGATCTTCCCCGGCTGCGCCCCGGCGGCGATAGGAGCGGCGAGGAGGCCGCCCGCGATTCCGGAGATGAAGACCCGTCGGTCCATCACTCGATCACCTGATCCGCCGACTGCAGGAGTGACGGCGGGATCGTCAGGCCGAGGGCCTTGGCGGTTTTGAGGTTGATCACTAACTCGAATTCTGTCGGCTGCTGCACCGGGAGATCGGCGGGCTTGGCGCCCTTGAGGATCTTGTCCACGTAGGCAGCGGCGTTGCGAAAAAACCCAGCAACGTTCTGTCCATAGGCCATAAGGCCCCCGGCTTCGATATAATCCCTCCCTGTGTACACTGCCGGCAGTCGGTTCTTGCCCGCCAGGGCCACGAGGCGTCTTCGCTCAACGAAGAACATGGTGCTTGAGATCAGAATGAGAGCGCCCGCATGCGCCCTGGTCATTTCCGAGAAGGCCCGGTCGAAATCGGTGGGTCCTCGCGCCTCAACGAATTGAACCCGCACCCCTAGCGCCCGCGCCGCGACTTCTGCTCCCCTTAGGATTTCCCTGTCCGTGCCTTCGCCGTAGGCACCTGGCTGCCTGAGGATAGCGACCTGACTGATCCCCGGAATGGCCTGCTTGATCAGTTCCAGACGCTTGCCGACTAGTTCCTCCTGGGGGAGCACGGACAACCCCGTGACATTGCCGCCTGGTCGCGCAAAGCTGGTGACGAGTCCGTTTTCAACCGGACCTGTAGCACCAGCGAAGACAATGGGGATGGTCCTGGTCGCGTGCTTGGCGGCCAGGGCATGGGGGGTGCCTCCGGCCAGGATGACATCAACCTTGAGCGCAACCAGTTCGGCCGCAAGAGCGGGGAGCCGCTCGGGCTTCCCCTCGGCATCTCGGTATTCAATGACGACGTTGCGACCCTCGACGTAGCCGAGGTCCCGCAGTCCTTGAAGGAAGGCTTCTCGCAGGTGGACGGAACCGGCCACATCGATCGATAGGTAGCCGATTCGAGCGATCTTGGCTGCCTGCTGCGTTTCGGCGGCGAGCGGCGCGGCGAGGAGGCTACCGCTCAGGGTGCCGAGGAAGGTGCGCCGGTCCACAAGAACCCCCGCATGACCGCTGATCTAGGAGGGACGGAGCAGGGCGGCCAGCGGGTCGAACTTACACCAACGGCGCGAGCGTGTGGACTACGATTTGTTCCTGGAGTCCCAGCCCCGCTCCTCAACCCGATAGTCCCGCTGCTTCACCTTCAACCACTTGAGCGTCCGACCGCCGACGTACGGTGACGCCGGGTCCTTGGCCACCAGGCCCTCGTAGCCGTGCTCGATCACCTGCTGCCACGCCTTCAGCCCGTCGTCCGCGAGACGGCGCACAGGCATCACCATGTCTTGCTCGTCTAGCACGTCCTCGATCACGTTGCGGCGTACGTAGAGCGGCTGCTTGCGCAGATCCTTGCCACGGGCTTGCAGACAGTCGAACACCATGAAGAGCGGCGGGGTAGACAGATCAGGCGGCGACGCATGCCGGAGCCACTCGAATCGGGAGACGAGTTGCGCGTCGTACACGGCGACCTCGCCGTCAAGGATGAGCCCCGTGGCGTCCAGCTTGCGGAGCGCGGCCACGATGCCTGGGAACCGGCTGGTGTGGTCCCGGCGGTTCCGGCTCACTAGCTTGACGGTCCCGGCGACCTTGTAGGCGAGCACCCGCCAGCCGTCCACCTTCTCCTCGTACACCCAATCTTCACGGTGGAACGGGCGAGCAATGAGGGTCGGCTGCGCGAGGCGGACGGTGAAGTGAGCCGGAGACACGTCTCATAGTGTACCGGGAAGGGCAAACAGGGTTAACTCGCGAACATGGACTGTGCTACACCCCGGTGGCGCTCACCACTTTCGGCGATCTCTGGCCGTTTGGTATCGCCATGGTAGCGGAGGGCAGAGAAACGACCCGAGACATCCATCATCTCGGGCCTTTATGCTCTGAAAGGAACCGGGTGGACTACCCGGTGTTCGGGTCGGCGCCCGCTCCGCGCTAGGACGCGATCTCGAACTCGATCCGGCCGAGACCCGAGCCCTCGACGGGCACCACGCCCTCGCTGACCCGCAGGCGGTCCGCCGCGAGCTTGCCGCCCGCCTGCAGCCGGGCCAGCGTCGTCTTCATCCGCTGATCGGTCAGCGCGCGGGCCGCCGCTGCGGGGCTCGGCTCGTCCCTGGCGAGCTCGCTCAGGATGGCGTCGAGGCCCGCGGGGACCGGCCGACCCGGGAAGTGCTCGGCGAAGAGCCGGGCCGCGGCGGCGGGCGCCCCGCCGGCGCCCTCGCGCGCGGCCGCGTCGACCCGCCCGCGCACCGCCTCCCGCTTCAGCGCCGCGATGTCGTCGACGGTGATCGAAGTAGACCGGCCAGATGCTGACCGTCTCGACCCGCGCGTCCTCGCTGTAGAAGATCTTGCCGACCCAGCTCAGCGGCAGCGTGGCCACCCCGACCGCGGTCTTGCGCACCGCCTCCCAGAACGCGTCGTCGAAGTTGAGCTGGCGGGAGGCGACGTTGCCGGAGATCGGCACCGCGAGCTTCACCTCCCCCTTGGCGTTCTTGAGCAGCGAGATCAGCATGCCGAGGGGCACGCCCACCCGGTCCCGGACCGCGTCGCCGCTGCGCGACGGCGCGAAGTCGGGCTGGCCGAGGACGATGTCGTTGGTGGCGGTGAGCACGTCGTCGACGACCCGGTACCGCACCGTGGTGCCGAAGGCCCCGCGGCGGGCGATCCAGCCGATCAGCCGGTTCGAGTACGGATTGACGCGGGGGAGCGGGAAGTCGGTGAGCTTGCCCTCGAGATCCAGGTTGACCGGGCCGCCGAGTGCGCCGATCGTCCCCTTGAGCTCGAACGGGGCGCCGCCGGTGAGCCGCCCCGCGAGGGTGAGCTGGCCCTTGGTGCCGCGCGCGGTGCCGAGGTCGCGGCCGCTGACCGCGATGCGCGAGGCTTCCTCGGCGAACGCGGGCGTGGTGCCGCGGTCCACGAAGCGGACGAAGCCTTCGTCGACCGCGAGGGTGCTCACCGTGATGGCGGGGCCGGTGCCGTCCGGCGGCGCGGGCGCTCGCCCGCGGCCGGAGGGCGCCGGGCTCGGGGCGGCCCGCGGGATCCCGTCCGGCAGGAGCAGCGCGAGCAGGGGCAGGCTGCCGTCGGCGTCGCGCTCGACCAGCGCCCACGGCTGGTCGATGGCTAGCTTCTGGATGGTCACGCGGCGCGGCCAGTCGGCGTCGAGCCCGCTCACGTCCACGCGCTTGACGTAGGCGAGCATGCGCTGTCCGTCGCCCACGATGGTGTCGTCCACCGCGAGCTGGCCGGTGGCCGCCACCGCGAGGGGAGTGAGCGTGCCCTTCACGTGCACGTCGGTGTCGACCTTGCCCGCGAGCGTGACCCGGGAGGGCAGGAAGGCCTGCGCGGTGGCCAGGTCCATCTGCTTGAGCGTGAGCTGGAGGTCCACCGCCTGGGTGTCGAGCCGCACCTGCCCGCGCGCGTCGACCGTGCCGCCGGTGGCAGTGGTGGCGCGCAGGCGCACGTCGGCGGGCTCGCGCGCCGGCCAGGTGAAGTTGCGGACGAAGAGCGCCGCGTCCTTGATCTCGTCGCGGGCGGTCGGCCGCACCGTCGAGTCGACGATGAGGAAGGCGCCCGCGCGCACCGCGGTGCGGCGCACGCGCAGGTCGAGCTGGGGCGCGGCGGCGCCGGCGGCCGGCGCCCGCGGCTCGGCCGGCGCCGCGGCGGCGGCCGGCGGGGTCGGCCGGGCCGGCGGATCGAGCAGCGCGCGGAGGGGGAAGGAGCCGTCGGCGGCGCGCTCGATCTGGGCCCACGGCCTCTCGAGCGTCATCCGGTCGACCACCAGCGAGGTCGGCCACGTCCACTCGATTCCCTCGGCCTCGAGCTTCGTGGCGGTGACGAGCGGGCGCCCGCCGTCGCCGAGCGCCATGTCGGCCACGCTCGCGATACCGCGCGCGGTGATCGCGAGCGGGTCGAGCGTCGCGTGGAGCTTCAGATCGCCGCTCGCCCTGCCCGCGGCCTGCCCGCGCACCGGCAGGTAGGGCTGCATCGGGGCCAGGTCCACGCCGGCCGGATGCAGCTCGAGGTCGAGGCTCTTGCCGATGAGGTCGAGCGAGCCACGGGCGGTGACAGTGCCGGCGCCGGGGGTCGGCGTCTCGAGGCGGACCGGGATCGGGGCGCGGGCCGGCCAGGTGAAGTCGCGCGCGGTGAGCCGCACCCCGGCGATCTCCACCCGCGCGGTCGGGCTCACCGCCGCGTCCACGATGCTGGCCGCGCCGTCCTCGAAGAGCACCTCGCGCACCGCCAGGCTGACGACCGGTGACGCCGACGGCGCGGGCGTCGTCGCCGGCGTCGTCGCGGAATTGGGCTCCTTCTGCGCGGGCGCCGCGGGCGCCCGGGCCGCCCGGCGCGCGGCGAGGATGGTGGTGAGCGGGATGCTGCCGTCCGCCCGCCGCTCCATGCGGACCCAGGACTTGCGCATGTGCACGCGGTCGACGGTGGCGGTGGCGGGCCACGCGTAGTCGAGCCCCGCCAGCTCGAGGCGCCCGACGGTGAGCAGCGGCGTGCTGCCGTCCCCGTCGGCGAAGGTGAGGTCGGAAAGGGCGAGCACGCCCCGCGCGCCCATCTCCATCTTGGGCCCGAGCGTGCCCTTCATCGCGACGTCGCCGTCGAGGTGCCCCTGCACTCGACCCGCCAGCGGCAGGTACGGGTGATAGGGCGCCAGCGCAATGCCGGCCAGGTGGGTCCGGAGGTCGAAGCGGACCGGCTCGAGCGCGACGGTGCCCTGGGTCTCGATGGTGCCGCCGTCCGGGGTGGCCGCGGTGAGCGTGACCGTGGCCGGGCCACGGCTCGGCCAGGAGAGATTGCGCGCGGCCAGCCGGATCGGAGCCAGGCGCAAGCGCGCGGGCGGCTCCACGGTGGCGTCGTCGAGCCGCAGCCGGCCGTCCTCGACGGAGACCTCGCCGACCTCGATCGCAAAGTCCGGCGGCAAGGGGGTCGGCCTGGCCACCGGCGCGGCGGGGGCACTCCCCGCCCCGGCCGCCGGGCGCTTCATCGACTCGACCAGCTCCATGACGGTGAGCCGGCCCTCGGCATCGCGCCCGATCGTGGCGCGCGGCCGGGCCAGGCGCACCCGCTCCACCCGCACCTTCGGCCACAGGGCATCGAGGCCGACCAGCTCGAGCCGGTCCGCGGCGGCGAGACGGCGGGTGTCGGCGGACACGGTCGC
>WNFG01008125.1_pt1 | contig 13430 bp, 14 predicted proteins | sample 5400431 | NCBI WGS metagenome assembly WNFG01 (sample SAMN13153346, study PRJNA577476) | soil metagenome | isolation source: 120 cm saprolite under Douglas fir tree site 2 hole 3 replicate 2 | place: USA:California | collected 2015-04-18
CGGCGAGTATGACCGCGATGCGCTCGAGGACCAGCTGGTCGCCGGCGGCGTGTTGACGCGTCTCTTCGGCCGGCTCTTCAAGTTGATCACCCATAGCTGGCAGATGTACCTGGTCGGTTTCCTGTTCGGGCTGGGTTTCGATACGGCGTCTGAAATCTCGTTTCTCGCGATCTCGGCCGGCGCCGCGGCGCAGCACATTCCGCTCTACGCGTTGATCTCGCTGCCACTGATCTTCGCCGCCGGGATGTCGCTGATGGACACCGCGGACGGCGCATTCATGTCCCAGGCGTATTCATGGGCTTTTTCGAACCCGGTGCGCAAGGTCTTCTATAACCTGACGATTACCGCGCTCTCCGTGTTCGTCGCGCTCTTCGTCGGTCTCTTCGAGCTGAGCCAGTTGCTCGTGCAGCAACTGGACCTTCGAGGTCGAGCCTGGGACGCGATCCGCGGGATGGACCTCGGCGTGATGGGGTTCGTCATCGTCGGTGCCTTCATCGTCACCTGGGCGGCCGCCCTTCTGATCTACCAGGGCCTCCACGTCGAGGAACGCTGGTCTTCCGGGCTGCGCCGTTAAGAAAGCCCCTTCCCCGACCCTCCCCCGCACGCGGGGGAGGGAGATGAAAGCTACGCTGTGATGGTGATCGTCCAGGCCGTCCTTAGCGCGCTGGCCACCGCCTTCGACATGTTGTGGGAGGTGTTCTGGCCGCTCGTGCTCGGGTTTATCCTTTCGTCAATCGTCCAGACGCTCGTCTCCCGGCGCGCGGTCGAACGAGCGCTCGGCTCGGACTCACCGCGCAGCCTTGCCCTGGCCACGCTGTTCGGTGCCGCCTCCTCCTCGTGTTCCTACGCCGCCGTCGCGATCGCCCGCTCGTTGTTCCGCAAAGGGGCCAGCTTTCCAGCGGCCATCGTGTTCGAGTTCGCCTCGACGAACCTGGTCTTCGAACTGGGTTTGATCCTCCTCATCCTGCTCGGCTGGTCGTTCGTCGGCGCCGAGTTCGCAGGCGGGCTGCTGATGATCGTCATCCTGGCGCTGCTCTTTCGCTGGACGCTCAAGCCTGGGATGGTCGAGGAAGCGCGGCGACAGGTCGAACAGGGCCGGCGGGGACGGATGGAAGGGCACGGCGAGATGGACATGTCGATTACCGAGGGGCCCTTTTTCAAGCGATTGTTCTCCGGCCGCGGGCTGACGGCGATCAGCCACAACTTCTGGGGGGACGTGACCTCGGTCTGGACCGACATCGGCCTGGGGCTCCTGATTGCGGGCACGCTGGCTGCCTGGGTGCCCACGTCATTCTGGCAGAGCTTTTTCTTGACCAGCCATCCGGTGCTGTCCCAGGTCTGGGGACCATTGATCGGCCCGGTGATTTCGCTGTTGAGCTTCGTGTGTTCCGTCGGCAATGTGCCGCTGGCGGCCGTGCTGTGGAACGGCGGCATCAGTTTCGGCGGCGTGATCGCCTTTGTCTTCGCCGACCTGATCATCATTCCAATTCTCGACATCTACCGGAAGTATTACGGCGGGCGGATGGCGTTGTATTTGCTCTTCGTCTCGTATGCGGCGATGGCGCTGGCCGGCTTCCTGATCGGCGTGCTCTTCCAGTGGATCGGGATCGTTCCCTCGCATCATCCAGTGACGGCGCTGGTAAGCGGTCCGACGCTCAACTACACCAGTGTGTTGAACGTGATCTTTCTGGCGATCATGGCGCTACTGGCCTGGCGGTTTCTCCGAACCGGAGGGCTCGAGATGTTACGGATGATGGAGAGGCCGGCGCAGGAGCATGCCCATCACGATCATGCCGCGCACCATGAGAGCGGCGAGCTCACGTCCGGGGATGCGGCCCCGCATCACCCGGGACACTGACGCCAAGCGCCCGCGCCAACACGCGATCCATCCCGGAGTGCGCAGCCAGGATGGCACCGCGGGCCTTGAGCCGCTGACGCAGCTCCGTCTCGAGGTGGCCGGTGACCGCGATCACGACCGGGGCGGGCTCGAGCCCTATCAGATGATCGATCAGCTCGAGCTGCTGTTCTGGTCTCAGCGTGGCCTGCAGGACGACCACCTCGTCGCGGTTCCAGGTGCGGATGCGGGCCCGCGTGGGGCTGAGGGGCTGGACCGGGATTCCGAGCCGTCCGGCGGCCGCCCGGAGGCGCTGCGCGAACAGGAGTTCGTCCTCGATCAGGAAGAGTTTCCGGGGCACGGCTGCAGAATAGCGCGCCGATCGAGCGGACCAGTCTTTTGGCCGATGCCAAAAGGGCCTTGGCGCTTGCTATAATCGCGCCCGGGAAAGTTGGGTCGAAGGCTACGGATCGCTCCGGCGAAACCTCTGAGATCCAAAGACAAAACAAAGGAGATTCGCCGTGAGCTTCAGCGACAAGACTTTGACGTGCCGTGACTGCGGTCTCAACTTCATCTTCACCGTCGGTGAGCAGCAGTTCTACGCCGCGAAGGGATTCCAGCACGAGCCCTCACGCTGTCCCGACTGCCGGTCGATCAACCGCAATGTCCGGGGCACCGGTCGCGCCAAGGAGCTCCACGAGGTCGTCTGCGCCGAGTGCGGCAAGCCCGCCCAGGTCCCTTTCACGCCCACCATGGGCCGCCCCGTCTACTGCAGCGACTGCTTCGACAAGGTCCGCGCGACGAGGCGGTAACGTCGAGGGCGTGCGGCTGTAACGGCCGCAGCCGTTTGTAACGGCACGCGTAACGTTCCAAGCGCAGCATCAGGAAAATGGGTAACGCGACGAATCCCGCGTTCCGCCTGCTCGACGATCCCGATGATCACGCGGGGGCGCGAGTTCGCCGAATCGGTGGCCTGACGCTCTGGGCGGAGACGCTCGCCTTTCGCACCACCGCGGCCCGTGAATTCGTCGACGTGACCGAACACGTCGCCGCCGTCGTGCGCCGTTCGACGGTCTCGCAGGGCTGGGTCTCGGTGTTTTCCAAGCACACGACGGCGGCAGTGGTCTTGAACGAAAACGAGCCGCTGCTGCTCAAGGACATGGGTGCCATGCTCGAACGGCTGTCCACGGCAGCCGGCATCTACGAGCACAACGACCTGAGCCGGCGCACCGGCGAGATGGACCCGGCGGAATGCGCCAACGGCCACGCGCATTGCCAGCACCTGCTGATCGGCGCCAGCGAGAACATCCCGGTCGCCGACGGGCGCCTCGATCTCGGCCACTGGCAGCGCATCTTCCTGCTCGAGCTGGACCGGCCGCGTGATCGCCAGCTGGTCGTCCAGGTCTTCGGCGCCTGACGCGGTAACCTAGAAGCTCAGGCAGGCGTCCGCAGCTCCCCTCCAAGGAGGTATCCATGCTCGAGAAGTTCACGTGGTACAAGCAATCCGCCTACAAGTGGAAGGGCGACGGGATCACCGTATACATCGACCCCTGGGGCCTGCGAGCCCAGGAGGAGCCCGCCGACGTGATCTTCATCACGCATGCGCACGCCGATCACTTCGAGCCCACGGACATCGAGAAGATTCGCAAGAAAACGACGCAGTTCGTCGCTCCTCGTGATGTCGCGAACAGCCTCACGGGCAATGTCAAGGCGATCAAGCCGGGTGAGTCCCTGGACGTCGCCGGCATCAAGTTCCAGACCGTGCCCGCCTACAGCACCATCGAGCATCGGCTTCAGACCCACCCGAAGAGCAACAACTGGGTGGGATACGTTCTGAGCCTCGACGGGAATCGCTACTGGTTCTCGGGTGACGGTGATCCGAATCCCGACATCGAACAGGTCAAGACCGATGTCGCCCTGATTTGCATCGGTGGCGACCCGTATGTCATGAACGCGTCCGAGGCGGCCGGAGTCGTCAAGAAGATAAAGCCGCAGCTGGCCGTCCCAAACCACTACGGATTCGTCGTCGGTGTCGAGTCGGACGGCGAGAAATTCGCCCGGGAGGCGGCGCCGATCAAGGTGCAGATTCTGAAGCCCGTGAACGCGTTCGAACGAACGGGAGCGGCGACTCACTAAACAGCCCCCTCCCTGACCCTCCCCCGCAAGCGGGGGCGGGGCGCCGGGAACTTTCCTGGCCCCGTCGGCGTCTGAGTACTGACGCACACGACGGAACAGGAGGTTCCCTATGGTTCACAAGCTCGTTCCCGCGGCGGCGGCGACCCTGGCGGTCTTTCTCTCGCAGGCGCTTCCGGCGGCCGCCTGCGGTGGCCTGATCGCCCCGAATGGCGCGATCCGGCTCGAACGCGCGACAACGCTCGTTGCCTGGCATGACGGCGTCGAGCGCTACATGACCAGCTTCAGCTATAACGGCGAGGCGTCCAGCTTCGGCTGGATCGTTCCCCTGCCGGCCGTCCCGGAGAAAGTTGAAGAGGGTGGAGGCTGGACGCTACAGCGGCTCTTCCGCGAGACACATCCGCTACCGGTGATTCTCGACGCGCGGCTTTTTGCGGCCCAGTCGGCGGGTTCGGTGGAGGTGCTGCAACAGGTGAAGGTCCGCGCACTCGACATCACGGTGCTACGCGGCAGCGGCCAGGCTGTGCTCGACTGGGCGGCCGACAACGGTTTCGCCATCGATGCCGAGACCCACGCCCACATCCTTCAGTACGCGAAGGGCAGCCCGGTGTTCATGGCGGCCAAGTACAACGCCGGCCGCGCCGCGAAGCAGCGCCTGATCTTCGGCGACGGCGCACCGGTGCTGATCACGATGAAGATCCCTCATCCGTGGATCCCGTTTGAAGTCCTGGCGGCCGGGCAACAGGTGCAGGCGGATCTGTATCTCCTGTCGGACAAGCCCGTCAACACGAGCGAGTGGCGTGCGTTGATCGGCGCCTCCGGCGTCGGCACCAAGGTGCAGGGCGCGGAGGGTTTCAGCCTCGAGTTCCAGGAAAAGATGACGGACAGCCTGTACCGGGATCTGTCGAGCGATAAGAACATGGGCTGGGTCCGCCGGGATAGCTGGCTGACCTACCTGACGCTGAATGCGCCCGACAGCAAAGTGACATACGACATGAGCATCACGCCGATGGGCGTCGTGAAAGTCGCGCCGTTTGGCACCAAGCCGATGGCGATCGTCGATGGCAATGCGGTCGCGGACCAGGCGCTCGACGCGCCGACCGCCCCGATGGGAACCGCGATGACGTTGATGGTCCTCGGGATCGTGATCGTCGCGGCTCTCTGGATCCTCAAGCCGCGCAACGCGTAAGCAACCCCCACTCTGACCCTCCCCCACGAGCGGGGGAGGGGAGGCCTGGGTGACCCAAAGGCCGGCGGGTTTCCCCTCCGCCGGCCTTTCTTATATGTTGCTTCGTGACTGGCCGCCGTCGACGGTCCAGCTGGCGCCGGTCACCAGGCTGGCCCGGTCGGAGGCGAGGAAGGCCACCACGGCGGCGACTTCCTCGGGCTTCCCGAAGCGGCCGAGTGGCAGGTCGGACTCGACGAACGCGGCGATGCCCTCGGGGTCGGCCTGCCGGCGGCGTTCCCAGCTGCTGCCGGGGAACAGCAGCGAGCCGGGCGCGACACTGTTGACCAGGATGTTGTCCTTAGCCAGCTCGCGGGACAGCGCCTTCGCCAGGCTGATCTCGGCGGCCTTGGCCATGTTGTAGCCGGTTCGCCCGCCGCTCTCCCGGCCATAAACAGAGGCGATGAAAATAATCCGGCCGCGCCGCTGGCGGCGCATGAACGGGACCGCGGCGCGCGCCGCGCGCAGGCCGGCGAGGGCGTTGACCTCCAGGCTCTGGCTGAACTCCGCGTCCGGCGCCTCGAGCCCTGCGCCACCACCGCCGCCTGCGTTGTGGACCAGGATGTCCAGGCCGCCGAAGTGCGTGGCGGCCGCCTCGATGAAGCCCTCCACCTGGCCCGGTTTCGCGACATCGGCGGTCTGCGCGAAGACGCCGGCGTCGAGCGCGGCAGCGGCGTCATTCAGCCGTTTTCCGTCTCGGGCGCAAATGCCGACCCGGCAACCTTCAGCGAGCAGGTGCTCGGCAATCGCGTAGCCGAGGCCATGACTACCCCCGGTGACCGCAGCGACGCGGCCCTCGAGACCTAGATTCAACGCCTAGCGGACTGTCGGAGCTTCGGCGATCGCAGCGACTTCCGCGGCCGGGGCACCACGGCTGACCAGGGCCTTCTCGCTCTTCGAATCGAAGAGGTGAAGGTGGTGGGTATCCACCGCGACCTGGACGTTCTGCCCGGGCTCGATATCGTTGCTGCGCGGATCCATGCGCGACGTCAGGGTCTTCCCACCAATGTTCAGGTAGACAAAAATCTCGCTGCCCATGCTCTCGACGACCTCGACTTTGGCGTTGACCTTCGGCAGGCCATCGCGACCTGGGAAGCGAACGTCCTTCAGGTCCTCGGGCCGCACGCCCATGATGACCTCCTGCCCGCGGGACGCCCCGGCATCGGATAGCACGCGCTCGTCGACCGGAAGCTGGAAGCCCTCGCCCGTCAGCATCGACTGGCCGTCGCCGCCGACTTTGACCGTCAGGAAATTCATCGCCGGGCTGCCGATGAAGCCCGCCACGAAGAGGTTGACCGGGTGCTCGTAGAGGGTCTGCGGCGTGTCGAACTGCTGGACGATGCCGTTGTTGAGCACGACGATCCGGTCACCCATGGTCATCGCCTCGACCTGGTCGTGGGTCACATAGATAAATGTTGTTTGCAGCCGCTGGTGCAGCTTGAGGATCTGGACCCGGGTCTGGACCCTGAGCTTGGCGTCAAGGTTCGAGAGCGGCTCGTCCATCAGAAAGACTTGTGGCTGGCGGACGATCGCGCGGCCCAGCGCGACGCGCTGTCGCTGGCCGCCCGAGAGCGCCTTCGGCTTGCGGTCGAGGAACTGGTCGAGCCCCAGGATCTGGGCGGCGTCGCGGACGCGCTTGTCGATCTCGTTCTTTGGAGTCTTGCGCAACTTGAGCCCGAACGACAGGTTGTCGTAAACGGTCATATGGGGATAGAGCGCATAGGACTGGAAGACCATGGCGATGTCGCGATCCTTGGGGGCGACATCGTTGACCACCCGCTCGCCGATCTTGACCGTGCCGTCGCTGATCTCTTCCAGCCCGGCCAGCATACGTAGGGCGGTGGACTTGCCGGACCCCGAGGGCCCGACGAGGACAACGAACTCCTTGTCCTTGATCTCCGCGTTCATGTCGCTGATGACGACGTTGCCCGGGTATCGCTTGTACACGTGTTCGTAAGTCACGCCTGCCATATCAAGCTTGAGTTTAGGCATCAGCTTCGATGTGGTCAAGGTTGAGCTTTCGAGGGACCAACCGAACGGGTGTTCGGCCTGCCGCTTCGCTCACCCACGAATTCCGAGAGGAACGATGGACGGCAACGTTATACGGCTGGCATTATCTAATTGGGAAGGGTCGATTCGTCGACAGCGCAGCCCCCGGGGGAGCGCGCCCAGCCTACCCGAGGGATGTTGATGACGTGGCAACCGAACCAGAGTCTCTTCTTCGACCCCAGACGCCTTCCACCGGACGCAATGGGCGTGCGCGTGGCCTGATCTTCGACTTCGACGGCACGCTGGTTGACAGCTATCCGCTGATCGAGGAGGCGTTCAGTGAGGTGATGCGAGAACATCGCCTGGACGACGCCGCGCGCCAGCTCTTCCGGCAGAGCCGGGGCCTCCCACTGCCCGAGCAGATGAAGATCGTCGCTCCGCATATGTGGGAGGAGTTGGTCGCGACTTATCGGTCTGTCGATTCGAGCCTCGGCCATGCGCGTGTGTTCCGGGGCATCCCAACACTGGTGCGGAAGCTCCGTCAGGCGGGTTCGCCGCTGGGCGTCGTCTCGTGTAAGCGGCGCGCCTTGATCGAGGCCGAGCTCGAGGGCGCCGGCCTGCGCGAATTCTTCGATGTCGTGATCGGCTTCGAGGATGTGACGCCGCCGAAGCCGGCGCCTGGCCCACTGCTGGCGGCCATCGGCTACCTGGGGTTGTCCCGCTCGAGCGCGATCTACGTCGGGGACAGCATGGTGGACCTCGAAACCGGGCGGGCCGCTCGCGTGCGCACGGTGCTCGCGGCCTGGGGGCTGACACCGGAGCTTCGGGCGACGTTCAGCCGGCACCGACTGTGGGCCACTCGGCCGTCCGAGATGCTGGCCCTGGTGCTGAACGGCAACGGCCACAAGCGCGCCGCGTAGCGATAACTGTCGTGGTCTTTGGGTGATTGACAGACAGCTGTCGCAACCATGGTTCAGGATAAAAGCATGGCCGCGTCAGGCGATCGATCGGGGACTCCACTCGCACGGATCAAGGCAGCCCTCGACGATTTGCCTCACTGGCTCAGCACCCTCGACGATGCGTCGCTTGGCGAACCGCTGATCGAGATCCGCGAAGTCATCGATCGGTCCGAATCGGTGTTCGCCGATGGCGTCCGCCGCTTCGATGAGTCGGGCGAGTACAAGGCCGATGGCGCGCTCTCGCTGACGGCGTGGCTGCGCTGGAAGTGCAAACTCTCGGGCGGCGCCGCGGCCGAGCGGGTGGAAGTCGCCCGCCAACTCGAGAAGCTGCCGCAGACCGAGACGGCGTTCGCCAACGGGGACGTGGGCTACCAGCACGTTGCTGCCTTGGCCCGGACGGCCGAGCACGTGGGCGCCGCCGCAGTTCGCAAAGAAGAGGCCAGCCTGCTGCAGGCGGCCCGGACGATGGACCCGGGCCAGTTCACCGCCGTCGCCAAGAGCTTCGAGCATCGGGTCGATGCAGCGGGGGCGCTGGCCGAGGCCAACCACGCCTATCAGCGACGCTACCTGCATATTGGCGAGCCGATCGACGGCCTGGTGCGGCTCGACGGGCTGCTCGATGCCGAAGGCGGCGCCACCCTGCGGGCGGCGTTGCAGGGGTTTATGAAGCCCGTCAAGGATGACGCACGCAGCTACGGCCAGCGCGCAGCGCCGACGCGCTGATGGAACTCTGCCGGCAGGGATCAGGGAGCAAGCGCAATGGCGCGGGCCCGCGTCCGCAGCTGATCATCCGGGCGAGCGTGGACACGCTGGCCGGGATTCCGGGGGCGCCGGCTGGCGAACTCGAGGGCGGCGGCAATGTGCCGGCCGAGACGGTGCAGCGCTACGCCTGTGACAGCGCGATTATCCGTATCACGGGCCAGGGCGAGCTGGACCACGAACTCAATCACGCCAGCCGGACCCTCCCGGCATCGACCCGGCGTGCGCTCGAATCGCGCGACCGCCATTGCGTCTTTCCGGGTTGCACCCGGCCGCCGATCTGGTGCGACGGGCATCACCTGGTCTGGTGGACCCGAGGCGGAGAGACGGCGCTACCCAACCTGGTCCTGCTATGCCGCCCGCACCATCGGATGGTCCACGAAGAAGGTTGGCGCCTGGTCCGCCACAAGGACGGACGATTCGCGGCGATTCCGCCCCCCCGGCGGGTTGTACCCAGCGCGCGATCGGCCTGAGCAGGCACGGCGCGCGATCGGCCTGACCAGCCCGGCGCGCGATCGGCTTGACCAGCCCGGCGCGCGATCGGCTTGAAGAGACCCACCAGAGCTGTCCAACGGGGGGAGGGAGAAAGATGCGGCTGGTAGCATACGGCGGAATCTCGATGGACGACGCCGCTTACTTTCAGGCGCTTCCCAAGGCCGAGTTGCATCTCCACCTCGACGGCTCGGTTCGCCCCAGGACGGTCCTCGAGCTGGCCCGACAGGCGGGAGTCCCGGTGCCCACGCAAGATCTCGAGAGACTTACGGACTACCTGGAGGCTACGGACAGTACGGCGTCTCTCGTCGAGTACATCACGTACTTCGAGTTGCCGATCGCCGTGCTGCAGACTGTGCCTGCACTCGAGCGAGCCACGTACGAGCTCTGCGAGGACCTCAAGAACGATAACGTCCGTTACGCCGAGATCAGATTTGGCCCCTGGCTGCACGTGGGGCAGGGTCTCTCGCTCACGGACGTCATGCGTGCCGTGCTGAGCGGTTGGAACGCCGGCCGCAAAGCGTTCATGCTCGAGGGGGGCGTGATCGTCACGGCGCTGCGCGACATGCCGCCGGAGCAGAATGTCTCGCTCGCGCAAGTCGCCGGCCGGTACATAAGTGAAGGCATCGTCGGCTTCGACCTTGCCGGAGACGAGGCCGGCCATCCGCCAATCCTGCATGAAGATGCCTTTCGCGCCGCGCGGTCAATGGGGCTGAATATCACCATCCATGCCGGTGAGGCCGCCGGGCCCGAAAGCGTCCGTCAAGCGATCTCGATGGGAGCCATGCGCCTGGGGCACGGCGTGCGAGCCCAGGAAGACTCAGACGTCATTGCGATGATCAAAGAAAATGGCGTGCAGCTCGACATGGCGCCGACGAGCAATGCGCACACCAAGGCCGTCCGACGACTCCAGGATCATCCGTTGAAGCGCTTCTACGAGCAGGGCATCAAAGTCACGATCAGCACGGACTCCCGGACGGTCTCTGACGTCACGCTGACCCAGGAATATCAGACGGCTGTTCGTGTGCTGGGCTGCTCACGCGAAGAGATATCTGCGATGAACCTCCAGGCGCTCGACGGCGGCTTCAGCGATGACGTAACCCGCGCCCGGCTCCGCCACGAGTTCGTCGACGCGATCGCGAAGCTGCGTCCGGCGGCGCCGACGTCGGGTTAACCCCAGCCTGACCCTCCCCCGCAAGCGGGGAGGGAATGCTTGCTATACGCCGGGCGGGACGGTCTCGGGTGGCGTAATGGTGCCCTGACGAATCTTTGTCCTGATGTCGAGCACTTGGTTGATGATGTCCTGGGGGACGACACTGCTGGGCGTGCTAAAACCCGTCGCGTCGTCCTGCAGGGAGAAGACCTGATTGCCGGGTTTGAATTGGCCATTTTTCAGTCGTTCTATCGTCAGCGCCACGGCCCGATCGACCCGCTTCAACGCGCTTGTTATCACAGCAGGGCTGACGAAGGCCTGGTCATTGTTCGAGCCGATCGCATAACCCGCGGCATCATAGGCCGCGTCAATATAGCCCGAGGCGCAACGGCCGGTGACTTCAAAGAGAATATCCGCGCCGGCCGAGATCTGTGTGATACCCAGCTGCTTGCAGAACGCCGTGTCCTGCGAGTCGGAGTAGGCGATCTTGAAAATCACGCTGGGATCGGCATCGCGGGCGCCCGCCACAAAGCCGGCGATATAGGGGTCGACAGCGGGCCCGTGGTTCGTGCCGAGGACCCCCAGCACGTTGTGGCTGGCGCTGCCGATTTTCTGTTTTTCCAGCAGGCCCGCCATGGCGCCGACCAGATACGCCGGTTCCTGTTGTTTAAATAACAAGTCGCTGACGTTGGCGAGCGTAGCTTCCTGGCCGTTGTCGTCTACCGGCGTCGCGTCGACCAAGGCAAACTTTTGGTCCATATGCAGCTGCGCCGCGCGCCAAACTGCCGTTGCCATATCAGGCGACACGGCGATCACCAGGTCAGGTTTGGCAGCCACACAGCGCTGCAGGCTCGCAAGATAGTCCGTCGCCGTCTTCGAGGCGACCACCTGCACGCCCGCCCCGGCGCCGCGGGCGCCGTCAATAGCCTGCTGGTTGAACGTATGCGGCGCGGGCCCCTCGGCGTTGGTCGCGATGCAGACATGCGTCTGAGCCGCTTCCTGGGGTCCGCTTGGCCCGCCGCATGCCGCCAGTAGGGCGGCCAGCCCGACGGTCAGAATAAGTCCGCGCGCCCGACGGGACACGAATCAGGACGCCCGGACGCCGGGCGCGCCGATGCGCTCGATGGCGTCGACCATCAGATTCCAAAATTTATCCACGTCGAGCCGCGTAGCGACCTGGACGTTCTGCTGGCCCAGGCGCCCCGAGAAGTCCGTAACGGTCATGCCAGAGCTAAATTCTCCCTGCGTCTCGATCGCGACAAAGGCATCGACGCAGGTTATGACGCTTGGATCGATCACCCGGGCGACGGCGCACGGGTCGTGTACTGGTGGTGAATCGAAACCGGCATTGCGCCGGTACGTCTCACGAAAGAATTCCATGAGCTCGACGGCGATCCGAGCGACGGGCGTCCCCAGCGCGGCGATGCGCCGCAGAATGGCTGGTGTAGCCAGCGCCTGGTGCGTCAGGTCCAGACCGACCATCGTCAGCGGCCAGCCCGCCGTGAAAACAATCGCGGCTGCCTCGGGATCAACGGCAATATTAAATTCTGCAGCGGGTGTCGTGTTGCCCCGCGTATAGGCGCCGCCCATCAGAATTATTTCCTGGACTTTTTTGACGATCCGCGGTTCTTTTCGTACGGCCATGGCGATGTTCGTCAGCGGCGCGGTCGGAACCAGCGCAATGTCGCCCCTGGATTGCATCAATAACTCGATCAGTAAGTCCACGGCGTGCCGCGGGTCGAGGGGAACCGCTGGTTCGCCAAACGCGGGGCCATCGAGCCCGGACTCGCCGTGGATATACGCGGCCGTTTGTAATTCTCGAATCAATGGCCGGTCGCAGCCCGCCGCGACCGGCACGTCCCGTATGCCGGCGATGGTGCAGACCCGTCGTGCGTTGAGGCTTGTCTTGTCGACCGTCTGATTACCGGCGACGGTCGTGATGGCGAGTAACTCGATCTCCGGGTTGCCGTGGGCGAGCAAGATCGCCATGGCGTCATCGTGACCCGGGTCGCAATCCAGGATTATTTTTCGTGACATGGCCTAGGCCTCGAGTGATGGTACGTGTAAACCGAAGAGCCGGCGCAAGTCGTCCAAGCGGGGCAACGCCACCTGGGCCCCCAGCGAGCAGGTAGCGGCGGCGCCGGCGGCATTGGCAAAACGGATTGCTGCCTCGCCAGGGAGCTTGGCGGCAAGGCCCACGGCGAGGGCGCCGACGAACGCATCGCCCGCCCCGGTACTGTCAACCGACTTGACGGCAAACGGCTCGACTCGATGGACGCCGGCGTCGTCGCAGAAGAGACTGCCAGCTGGCCCCAGGGTGACGATCACGATCTTCGCGCCCATCGCCCGTAATGCCGCCGCCGCGGCTGACGGGTCTTCTAGATCGCCGAGGGCTGTGGCCTCGCGTTCGTTGACGACGAGCGCATCCAGCTGAGCGAAGACTTCCGGTTTGAGGCGCTGGGCGGGCGCGGCGTTGAGTAAGACCATGGCACCGGCCCGACGGGCCGCCAGAGTCGCCTGTTCGACGACGGCGAACGGAATCTCCAGTTGCATGACAAGCAGGTCGCCCGGGCCGAGCATGGCGACGGCGCGTTCCGCGTCATGAGGGCCGACGGTGGCGTTGGCGCCCGGGGCAACCGCGATCATGTTATGTCCACCGTGCTCGACATAGATCAATGCGGCGCCGGTTGGTTCAGCCGGATCGCGTGCGACACGGGACGCGTCCACGCCGTTGGACTCGAGATTCTCGATCAGTTCCGCGCCAAAGCTGTCCCCGCCCACGCGACCGACTATCGCGACCTGGCCACCGAGGCGAGCCGCCGCGACCGCCTGGTTGGCTCCCTTGCCACCCGGAAAACTGCCGAGACGCTCGCCCAGGACGGTCTC
>WNFG01006419.1_pt1 | contig 13429 bp, 7 predicted proteins | sample 5400431 | NCBI WGS metagenome assembly WNFG01 (sample SAMN13153346, study PRJNA577476) | soil metagenome | isolation source: 120 cm saprolite under Douglas fir tree site 2 hole 3 replicate 2 | place: USA:California | collected 2015-04-18
GTCCTTGATCTTCTCGCCCGCGATGGTGGCTTTCTGACTCAGATAATCGCCGGCCTTTGATGCGGTCGCGGCGATCTTTCGTCCATATTCGCGCGCCGTCTCTTCAATTTCTGACATGTGCATCTTGCTCCCGCAAATAATTGATGTGTTCGGCCCCGTGTTTTGTCCGTTTTCGGTTGCTTCTTGCATGTTCCTGCTCCCTGGTTGCTGATTTCATTGCGACCAAACTCTCCATACGAGCGAGCGGTGCCTTGAGTTGCGGCAAAGTTACAGAACCGCGAGCGGTAGCGAGCGGGATAAAGGCTCACCTTTCCAATGAATTCCGAGCGGATTCGGTGCGACCAAAGCCACGCCTCGGCGCGAGTTGCGCCCCTTATCCCGCTCGCTACTACTCGCGGTTCTGAATCGATCAACGCTTGACTTTGATCTTTGCGGCATGGTAAGTGAGTACTCACTTCGGAAGCTGGCAACGACTGTGAGACCTTTGAGAAAGCGAATCGCGACTACTAACGGAGTCGCCGTCAACGGCGCGCGCATGGCGGGCGGAGAGCGCCGGCTGCAAATCCTGCGGGTCGCGGTACGGCTGTTTTCGCAACGCGGCTTTCGCGGCACGACAACCAAGGAGATTGCGCTCGCCGCCGGCGTGTCTGAGGCGATGGTCTTTCGGCATTTCGCGACTAAGGAAGAACTTTACAGCGCGATCATCGATCACAAAGCGTGCTCAGGCGACGAGCGGGATCCCTATCAGCTGGTCGCGGAGGCGATCGCGCGAAAGGATGATCGCGCAGTTTTTGAGCAGTTGGCGCTCGACGCGCTCACGCAGAACGAGTGTGACCCGGATTTCCAACGCCTGCTGCTGCACTCGGCACTGGAGGACCATAAGCTGGCCCAGATGTTCTGGGAGAAATTCGTCCGCCGCGTGTACGCGTTTTTGGGCGACTACATTCGCCAGCGGCAGCGCGACGGCGCCATGATTCAGATCGAACCGCTAGTCATCGTGCGCGCTTTCGTCGGCATGGTGATTCATCACTCGCTCAACAACAATCTGTGGGATCGCAAGCGCCGGCTGCTCAAGATTTCCAACGAAGACGCGGCGCGCGAGTTCACCGACATTCTGCTGCGCGGAGTGACCAGCGCCACGCGGCGCATTGGTCTATCGAAAAAGGCAACCGGCAAAAACTCCAGAAAGAAATCGAGCAGATGATTTCACGATTATCGATCAAACTCAGCCTTACGTTCCTGTTGGCGACGGCCGCCGGCGCGAGCTTTATTGCCTGTAGCCGGTCCAACGGCCAGCCCAACAGCAACGCAGCGTCGGCGAGCCCGGCGGCGTCAGTGATCGAAGTTTCGACGACCGCCGCGATTTCCCGGGAACTGCCGCGCTTCTTTGAAGCCACCGGCAGTCTCGCCGCAGATGTGCAGACAGATGTGCAGCCGCAGACCGCAGGCAGGATTGTCGCTGTCGGTGTAGACATGGGAAGCGCAGTGAAGAAAGGCCAGATGCTCGTGCGCCTGGAAGCTGCCGACTACAAGTTGCGCGTCGATCAAGCCGTCGCCCAGCTCGATAACGCCAGGGCCGCGGTGAAGCAGGCGGAAGAAAAGATCGGGCTGCGGCCGAGTCAGCAATTTGTTCCTGAGCGAGTGGCGGATGTGTCGGCCGCGCGCGCGAATTACGATCTGGCGGAGAGCAATTTTCAGCGTGCTCAGAAGCTGGTTGAATCCGGAGACATTTCGCGCGCCGAATACGACCAGCGCAAGTCGCAGCGCGACACGCTCAGGCAAGTCTACGAATCCGCGATTGCGCAAGCGCGCCAGAACTACGCGGCGGTGCTGGTGGCCCGCACCAACGTCACGAACGCACAGACGCAAGTCAGCATGGCGCAGCGAACGCTTGCGTACACGGTAGTCGCGGCTCCGATCGATGGTTTCGTGCTGGACCGGCCGGTTGATCTCGGCGCTTATGTTTCGACCACGACGAAGATTGCCACCATTGTGCGCACAAATCCTTTGTGGATTCGCATAGACATACCGGAACAGGCGGTGCCGCAGATCAAGAACGGCCAATCGGTTTCGCTAACCACCAGTTCCTTCGCCGATAGATCTTTCAGCGGCCGGGTCGCGCGCATTTCGCCGAACGTTTCGGCGACTTCGCGTACGCTGACGGTGGAGGCCCAGATCGACAACGGCGGCGGCGCGCTCAAGCCGGGACAGTTCGGCACGGTGCGAATTCTACTGCCGCAAAGCTCGCCCGCTGTGCTGGTGCCGCAGCGAGCGCTGCGTTCCATCTCGGGCGCGACTTACGTGTTTGTAATCAAGAACGGCCACGCCGAACAGCGTCTGATTCAATCGGGACAGACCGAAGGCGATCTGGTCGAGATCAAGAGCGGCGTTTCGGAGAACGAAATCGTGGCCACCAGCAATGTCGATCAATTAAGTGATGGCGCGGCGGTAAGACAATAATGTTGAGAGTTCAACCTTTAGGTTGCCGTTGCGAAACCGCACAAGCCGAAAGCTTGAACTCTAACTCCAGGTTCGATCATGCAAAAATTAGCTGAAATTTGCGTTCGTCGTCCGGTATTCGCGACCATGCTCATCCTGAGCATCACGGTCGTCGGTGTCTTTTCCTTCAGATCATTGGGCGTCGATCTGTTTCCGAAGATCGATTTGCCGACGATTACCGTGACCGTAATCAATCCCGGCGCGTCGCCGCAAGAGATTGAAACCGAAATCACCGACAAGGTCGAAGGCGCGGTCAATACCGTCAGCGGAATCGACGAGTTGCGTTCGACTTCGATCGAGGGCGTCTCGCAGGTCTTCATCACCTTCGTGCTGGAAAAGAACGCTGACGTGGCGGCGCAGGAAGTGCGCAACAAAATCGATCTCATCGTCAACGATCTTCCTGAGACGGCCGAAGTTCCCATCGTCCAGAAGCTCGACACCGATGCGACACCGGTTTTGCGCATCGCCGTTTCCGCGCCCCGCTCGCTGCGCGAAGTGACCGACATCGCGGACAAGCAAATCAAGCGGCTGATCGAATCGATTAACGGCGTCGGCAACGTCGAGATCGTCGGCGGCCGGCAGCGCGAAGTGGAAGTCTGGGTCAATCCGGACAAGATGCGCGCGTTCAATGTTTCGGCGGTCGACGTGGCCACCGCGGTACGCGTGCAAAACATGGAAGTGCCCGGCGGTCGCGTCGAAGAAGGCAAGCGCGAGTTGACGGTGCGCACGATGGGACGGATTCCCGACCCGGCGCAGTTTAATAATCTGGTGGTGGCCAATCGCGGACCCTATGCCGTTAAGTTGAGCGACGTTGGCTATGTCGAAGACGGCGCGGAAGAGCAACGCACCGAAGCGCGTCTGAACGGACAGCCGGCCGTGACGCTGGTCGTTTCCAAACAATCCGGACAGAACACCGTGGCCGTCGCCGATGATGTGAAAGAAAGGCTGGCGGAGATTGCGCCAACCCTGCCCCGCGACGTCAAGACTCAAATCGTCGGCGACCAAACGATCTTCATCAAGGCCGCGCTGCATTCGATTCAATTGCACCTGATCGAAGGCAGCATCCTGGCGGCCATCGTCGTCTTCGTCTTCCTCTGGAACTTCCGGGCGACATTCATCGCGGCCATTGCGATTCCGACATCGATCATCGCGACGTTCGGATTGATGGCGGCGATGGGATTTACGCTGAACCAGATCACGATGCTGGCGCTGACGCTGATGGTTGGAATCGTGATCGACGACGCGGTCGTGGTGCTGGAAAACATTTTCCGCTTCGTCGAAGAAAAAGGAATGCCGCCATTTCAAGCGGCCATCGAAGGCACGCGCGAGATTGGTGGCGCGCCTGATCAAACGCAAGACTGGAGCGCCAAAGGAAAGCACCGCCGCGACGGATGATCCGCATCTTTCGGAAGCGAGTCAAAAGCGCGAATTCACGCTGGCCGAATTCAAAGACAAGTACGGCCAGGCCCAATCGAAAGAGGGCCGCTTCTATCGTCCGATCGATCGCACTTACACGTGGATGCTCAAGTGGTCCATGGCCCATCGTTGGGCGATCGTTGTGCTGTCGGCGCTGGTGATCGTCAGCACCATTCCGCTGTTCATACTCGTCGGCAAGAACTTTCTGCCGGTGGACGATCAGTCGCAGTTTGAAGTGAACCTGCGCACTCCTGAGGGTTCGACGCTTTCGTCAACCGCGGCGCTCAGTGAACGAATTGCCGCCGATGTGCGCAAGCTGCCCGGAGTTACCGATACCCTGGTGACGATTGGCAGCGGCCAGCAACAGGTCGTCAATCTCGCGAGTATCTACGTGAAGCTGGCGCCAATCGAAGAGCGGGGCACGTCGCAAACCGATCTGATGTTGCGGGTGCGTTCTGAGATTCTGGCCAGGTATCAGAAGGAGTTTCCCGATCAGTTGCGCACCAGCCTCAATGCCGTGGCCGCAATTTCGGGCGGCGGATTTCGCAACTCGGACATACAGTTTGTCATCGGCGGACCTGATCTCGACAAGCTGACGAAGTATTCGGACGATCTGCTGGCCAAGATGAAGCGCATTCCCGACCTGGTTGACGCGGATTCTACGTTGATTACCGGAAAGCCAGAGTTGCGCGTGGTCATCGATCGCGCGCGCGCGGCCGATTTAGGCGTGCGCGTCGGCGACATCGCGCAATCGCTGAACACGCTCGTGGCCGGTCAGAAAGTTTCGACGTTCAACGCGGGCACCGATCAATACAACGTGCGCGTGCGCGCGATCGGGGAGTTTCGCGCCAACGCCGAAGGCATAAAGCGAATGCTGGTGCCATCGCAGAAGCTTGGCTGGGTCAGTCTCGACAATCTGGTGCGCGTCGAGGAAGGCACCGGCCCTTCGTCGATCGATCGACTGAACCGGCAGAGACAGGTGACACTTTTGGCGAACGTAAGGCCGGGCGGCTCGCAGGCGGCCATCATCACGAAGATGAACCAGTTCGCGAAAGACGAGCGCATGGACTCAACGTATACAACCGGACTGGCTGGACGATCAAAGGAACTGGGCCGCGCGGCTTTTTATTTTCTGCTGGCAATCGTTTTGTCATTCATCTTTATGTACATGGTCCTGGCCGCGCAGTTTGAATCCTTCATCCATCCGATCACGATTCTGCTCACGCTGCCGCTGGCGATTCCGTTCGGCATTGTGTCTCTGCTGGTGACGTTTCAGACGGTGAATATCTTTTCCGGTCTTGGCCTGTTGTTGTTGTTCGGCGTCGTCAAGAAGAACGCAATTCTGCAGATCGATCACACAAACGGATTGCGCAAGCAGGGCATGGAGCGTCACGACGCAATCATCCAGGCGAACCGCGATCGCTTGCGGCCGATCTTGATGACGACGATTGCGCTGGTCGCCGGCATGACACCGCTGACAATTTCCAGCGGGCCGGGTTCGGGCACAAACAGATCGATCGGCGTGCTGGTGGTCGGCGGACAGACGCTCTGTCTGCTGCTGACGCTTTTGGCGGTGCCGGTTTTCTATTCGCTGTTTGACGATCTGGCACGCAGCCACGTCTGGTCGCGCATTGGCGGAGGCTTTAGCAACACCTTCGGACGCGCGGGTCGTCGGGCGGCGACTGCGGCCGCGTCTTTGTTGGGTCCAATGTTCAAAATTCTGCTGATTGCCACGGCGCTTCTGGTTTTGATTCCGCGCCACGTCCTGGGTCAGGAGCCTGCCGCTTCGCCGAGCCCTTCGCCCTCCGCGTCCGTAGAACAGACTCTGAAAGTGCCGCCGGTTGCCGACGGCTTTCGCGCGAACGCTGCCAAGCCGCTGCCGGCGCTCAGTCGCGTCGGCGTGGACGCGAATGAACAGAGGCCGCTGACCTTGCGCGAAGCGATCGCGATGGCCCTGCGAAATAACAAAGACATCGAAGTCGCGCGCGACAGCGTTTCAATCGCCGAAGCGGATCTGCTCAGCGCGCGTGGCGCTTACGATCCGAGGTTCAGTGCGCAGAGTTACTATGAAAAGATTAAGACGCCGGCCGCCAGTTTTCTGAGCGGCGCCGGCACCGCGGTCGAGACCGGGGACGTCACGGCGACTTCGCGCCTGGAGGGTTTAGCGCCAAAGGCCGGCGGCAACTATCGGTTGGACTTCTCATCGGTGCGCGCGACGAGCAACAGTTTGTTCACGGCGCTAAATCCGCAATACCCGACGGCGCTGACTTTCACTTTCGCCCAGCCGCTGATGCGGGGGCGGCGAATCGATCTGCCGCGGCGACAGATCGAGGTGGCGAAGAAGAATCTTTCGCTGACCGACGCGCAGTTTCGCCAGCGAGCGATTGAAGTAATTACAAGCGTCCAACGATCCTACTGGGACCTGGTTTTCGCGCTGCGCAATTTGCAGATTCAGCGCAACGCAGTCTTTGATGCGCGCACGCAACTCGATCACAACCGTCGCATGGTGGCCGAAGGATCGCTGGCCCCAATCGATGTCGTCGCCGCGGAGACACAAGTGGCGAATTTCGAGCAGGCCGAATTTACGGCGCTGGAAGACGTTAACCGCGCTGAGAATAATTTGAAAAACCTGATCGCGGAAGACCAGAAGTCTCCTTTGTGGAATGCTTCGGTGGTGCCGACGGACGATGTCGATCTAGTGCTGCCTCAGGTCTCGCTGCCCGACGCGATCCGGGCCGCGAAGGAGAACCGGCAGGAGTTGAAACAGTCTGATCTGGCGCGCGAGATCAACCAGCTCGATCAAAAGCTTTATCGCGATCAAACGAAACCACAGATCGATCTGGTGGGCAGCTATGGAATGGTCGGCAACGCCGGCACGGTGACATCCAGCACCAGTCCTTTTACGGCCAGCAGCGATCAACTGCGCGCTCGCGTGAATCAGTTGTCACTGCTCGCGGGCTTGCAAGCTTTGGCCGCGCCGCCGGCCACGACCGTTTCGCCGGATTTGATTGGCGGCTACGGCCAGTCGCTCGCGAACCTCGGCTCAAATCAGTTCAATAATTATCGAGTCGGGGTCTCAATCAGTCTTCCGCTGCGCAATCGCACCGCGGAAGGACAACTGGGGCATGCGCTGATCGAAGGAAAGCGGATTGCGACGCAGCGCGAGCAACTGGAACAACTGATTCAGGTTGACGTGCGCAATGCTTTGCAGTCGCTCACGACCGCGGAAGCGAGGTTGCGCTCGGCCGCGGTCGCGCGCGAGTCTGCCGAGCAGCAATACGAAAGCGAGAAGCGCAAGCTCGACGCGGGTCAATCAACAGTCTTCTTTGTGCTCGAGCGCCAGACGGCGCTGGCCACGGCGCGCGGCAACGAATTGCGCGCGCAGACCGACTTGAACAAAGCGATTGCCGAGCTGCAACGCGCGACGGGGAATTCGCTCGCGGCGAATAATGTCACCGTGACCGCGCACTAGTCCGAGCAACCGAAGGGCAAGAGAAGATGCCGCAGAAAAGTCTTTCCAGAGCGATTCGCGTCATCGCGATTTTGATCGCCGTGGCCGCCGCAAGTTTCCTCGTGTGGTGGTTTTTGATTCGCCAACCTCCTATTCCGAACAGCGTCATCGCGCTCAGTGGCCGGATCGAAGGGGACGATTCAGTGGTGGCCGCGAAAACTTCAGGTCGCATCCGTGAAATACGCGTTCGCGAAGGCGACCCCGTCAAAGCCGGCGACGTGATCGCGATACTCGACGATGAGCAGGCGGCGGCGCGAGAGCAGCAGGCAAAGTCCGGCGTGCAGCAAGCTGACGCGCGCACTCTGCGATCGCAACAACAGATTTCAGTTTTGCAGGAACAGCTCAAACAGGCGCGGCTCACTGTCGAGCAGGCGCGGCTTGACGCCCAGGGACGAGTAAGACAGGCCGAAGCGCAGGTGGCGACGGCGGAAGCGAATCTTTCGCAGGCCCAGGCCGGGTATGAACAGGCGCGTTACGACGTCGAGAAATTTACGCGACTTGCCAGCTCGGGTGATGTTTCTGATCGTCAACGCGAGCAGGCGCGCACTACCGCCGAGTCGCAAGCCGCCGTGGTTGAGTCGACGAAGAAACAGGTCGCGGCGGTGCGCGGAGCGCTGACTGCGGCCCGCGCGAACCTCGAAAACCCGGCGATCAGATCATCGCAGGCGGCTGCGATACAGAGACAGATTGCGCAGGCCCAGTCTGACGTCGATGCGGCTCAATCCGATGCTGATCGTGCGCGCGCGCAACAGAAAGAAGCTGAGGCAAACCGGAACGATCTGACTATCATCGCGCCGTTTGACGGCACGATTGCGACCCGAACTGCGGAGCCCGGCGAAGTAGTTGCGCCCGGCACATCGATCGTGACTATGCTTGACCTCAGTCGAGTCTATTTGCGGGGATTTGTGGCCGAAGGCGACATTGGGCGCGTCAAGTTGGGCCAGACGGCGCGTGTTTACATCGATTCTGATCCCCGGCATCCTATCGAAGCAGTCGTCTCGCGGATCGATCCGGAAGCTTCGTTCACGCCAGAGAATACGTACTTTCGCAATGACCGCGTCAAACAAGTTGTGGGGGTCAAACTGCTGATTACAAATCCGGCCGGCGCCGCCAAGCCGGGGATGGCCGCTGACGGCGAAATCCTGGCTGACGGGAACGCGTGGCCGAAGGACACGGGAAGAAGATGATTCATTTTCAAATTTCGATTGGTCATTCTTTATTTGGCATTGGTGTCGGAAGTTGTCTGATTGATGGAAAAAGATGAGCGCGGCTGAGACCACCGTCACTGCGCCCGTAGCGCGTCCGACCACAACCGCGGGTGATGGATCTCCCGAGCCTGCCATCCGCATTCGCAACCTACGCAAAGCATACGGCCCGATTGAAGCCGTGCGCAGCATCGACCTCGACATTCAGACCGGCGAAATCTTCGGTTTGATTGGACCTGATGGAGCAGGCAAAACCTCGACCTTTCAAATTCTCGGCGGCGTGATGCAGGCGACCGCAGGCGAAGCGATCATGCTGGGTCGCTCGGCCCGCGACGCGCGTTCCTACGTTGGCTATCTCACGCAGGTTTTCAGTCTCTATCACGATCTGACGGTGGCAGAGAATCTGCGTTACATGGGCGAGTTGCGGCGTTTGTCCGATGCCGAGATCGATCGGCGCGGGCGGCGTTATTTGGAAAAGTTCGGCATGGATCGGTTCACGAATCGGCTCGCCGGAAAGCTGAGCGGGGGCATGAAGCAGAAGCTCTCGCTCGCTTGCGCGCTGATCATCGAGCCGAAAATCCTCCTGCTGGACGAGCCAACCACCGGAGTCGATCCCGTCTCGCGTCGTGAGTTCTGGGACGCGCTGGCTGATCTGTCGAGCCAGGGAATCACCATTGTGATTGCGACACCGTACCTCGACGAAGCCGAACGCTGCACCCGCGTGGCCTTGATGTACGACGGCCGGATCCATCAAACCGGAACGCCGAGCGAGCTACGCGGTCACCTGGGCCTGAAACGTCTGATCGTGCGCTCTGCGAAACTGAGCGACGCGGAAGATCTGCTGGACAGAACCGCAGGCATAAACGACGCGCAGAGATTCGGCGATCACCTCGATGTCATGGTCGAAGACGCGAGCGCCGGCGAGAACCTGACTCGCGAAGCGCTGAGCGCGGCGGGCATCGAAGTGGAACAGATTGAAGTGGCGGCGCCAACTCTGGAAAATACTTTTGTCGCGCTCTTGCGCCACGTCGAGGATGAGGTCAGGGCGTCGCCGTTTCCGGTCAAGCGCCAATTTCAAGCGCGTCCGTCCGGCGCGATCGCCATTGGCGCGCGCAATCTGACAAAGACATTCGGTGATTTCACCGCAGTCAATGGTATCAATCTCGAAGTTAAGTATGGCGAGATCTACGGTCTGCTGGGCGCAAATGGCGCGGGCAAGACGACCACGATCAAGATGCTTTGCGGACTGCTCGAATCAAGCAGCGGTGAAGCGGAGCTGGCGGGGGAAACCGGCGAATTGCGGTCCAGCTTTGTACGCCAGCGCGTCGGTTATATGTCGCAGAAGTTTTCTCTCTATGACGACCTGACGATCGAAGAGAATCTGGATTTCTTTGCCGGCGTTTACAAAGTGCCGTTTGCTGAACGCGCGGAGAAAAGGCGCTGGGTGCTTTCTTTCTCGGGTTTGCAGGGACGCGGCCATCAAATGACGGGCAGCTTGCCCGGCGGTTGGAAGCAACGCGTCGCTTTCGGCGCGGCCGTAATGCATGAACCGAGCGTGCTGTTTCTTGATGAACCCACGTCGGGCGTCGACCCGCTGGCGCGGCGCGTGTTTTGGAAGATGATCAATAGCTTTGCCGATCGAGGCATGGCTATCTTAGTGACCACGCACTATCTGGAAGAAGCCGAGCAATGCAATCGTCTGGGGTTGATGGTCGCGGGCGAATTGGTCGCCCAGGGCACGCCTTCCGGCTTGAAGGCCGAGCAGAGCGGGCATCTGCTCGAACTCGTCACCGACGCGCCGCAACGCGCCAACAATCTGCTTAAGAGCCAGATGGATCGTTGGCGCGTCTCGCTGTTCGGCGATCGTTTGCATGTCATTGTCGACGAAGACGCTGAACCCGGCATCCGCAGGATCACCGAGAAATTAGCGAGCGAAGGGATAAGTGTGAGCAAGGCGCGCGAACAATCTTATTCGCTCGAGGACGTGTTCATCGCGGTGGTCGAGAAGTTGCGGAAAGAAGGGAAGTCGGCGGAGGAATAAAGGTTCAAATTTCGGGTTTCAAGTTGGGAAGGGAAACCTGAAACTCTCTTATGAAACGCATTCTTGCCCAGGTCCGCAAAGAACTCACGCAGTTGTGGCGTGACCGGCTGACGTTGGCCCTGGCGCTGGTTCTGCCGGTGTTGCTCCTGTTGCTGTTGAGCAAGGCCACCTCGCTGTCCGTCAAAGACATTCCGGTCGTCGTGCAGGACCTCGACAAGACGCCGATGTCGCGACGCTATATCGAAGCAGTCGGCGCGTCGCTTTCGTTCAAAGTCAGCGCGCTGCCGGCTGACCTGTCGCCTGAGCGCGTGTTGGATCAGAACCTGGCGCGGGCCGCTCTAATTATTCCGCCGCAGTTCGAGCGCGATTTGCGGCGCGGGCAGAATACCGAAGTACAGTGGCTGGTCGATGGCACCGATGCGAACACGGCGAACGTGATGCGCGGCAAGGCCGCGGCGATCACGCAATCATTCAACGCGCAGATTCAGCCGGCGGTCGTGCAGCCGGCCATCAAGCCGGAAATTCGTTACTGGTTCAATCCGGGCCGCGAAGATTTGAAGTACTTCGGCCCCGGCGTGCTGGCGTTTGGCATGGCGATGTTTCCGCCGCTGCTGGCGGCCCTGGCGCTGTCGCGCGAGGGCGAGCTGAAAACGATCCTGCAGGTTTATGTATCGAGCATCACCGCCTTCGAATATTTGATCGGAAAAGTAATTGCTTACACGATCGTAGCCTGGGCGGAATGGATTGCCGGGATGATCATTCTGTTTGCGGTTTTCGGACTGAGCCTGGCGGGCGATCCAACGCCGCTGCTGGTTACGACGTTTTTCTATCTGCTTTGCACCACTTGTTTCGGAACCATGCTGGGCGCGGCGATTCCCAATCAGGCGGCCGCGATTCAAGCAGCACAGCTGGGCGGCTTCCTGACGTCCTTTCTGTTTTCGGGCTACATTTTTCCGGTTCAGAACATTCCCCAACCGCTGCGGTTTCTGTCTAACTTTGTGCCGATGCGTTACTACCTCGAAGTGATTCGCGACGCCTTTGTGCGTGGCGGTGGTTGGGCTGGGGTCTGGCCCGCGCCGATTGCGCTGGCTCTGCTGGGCGCGTTCTTTTTCTGGCGTGCGTGGAGTTCGATGAAAGACATGCAGGTGAAGGCCTGAGCATTTTCCATTTCTGATTTGGCATTTTTCATCTGCCATTTGGCCGGATTTATTTCGTGTTGCTTCGTGTGATTTCGTGGGCCGTGGTTTGGGTCGCGAAAAGAAGAACGATCCACGAACCACACGAACAGACACAGAGCACAGGTGGCCAGATAGGAATGAAAATGGAAAATGGAAAATGACAAATGGAAAATGATTTCTTAGAACGATGAGATCACTCAACCAACTCTTCAACCTGCGTCTCTGGTCGCTCTCAGTAAAGGAGTTCCACCAGATCAGGCGCAACCGGCGACTGGTCATCCTGCTGATCATTCCGCCGACCCTGAACATCATTCTTTTTGGACTGGCCCTGAATCCGACGTTCGAAAATCTGCGGCTGGGCGTCGTGGACAATAGCCACACGCCCGAGAGCCGCGAATTGGTCTCAGCTTTCAAGGAAGGATTGGTGTTTCAGACGAGCGCTTACTACTCGTCAACGGACGAACTCGGCCGGGCCATAAGCCGCGGCGACCTCGATGCCGGCCTCGTCGTGCCGAATGATTTCGCCGAGCGGCGGGCGCGCCGCGAGACGGTTGAGGTGCAACTGTTGGTCGATGCCGTTAATGCCAACACCGCGACGATCGCCGGCGGTTACGCCGCGCGGATCATCGCCCGACTCAACCAAAAGATCGCTGCGGCCCAGCCGCCACGACAACCGCCCGCGGACACCTCGAACGGGCCGGGCGTTTCCCTAACGACCAACGTTCCAGCTGTGATTCGCGCGAACGTCACGCCGCGCATGACATTGCTCTACAATCCCGGGCTCAAGAGCGCCTGGTTCATCACTACTGGGATGATCGGACTGTTACTGGTGCTGCAGGGATCGGTGGTGTCTTCGGCTTCGCTGGTTCGCGAAAAGGAAATCGGCACGATCGAGCAGTTGCTGATGACGCCGGCGGGTAGTTCAGAGATCATCATCGCGAAAGTTTTGCCGATCTTTCTCCTGTTGGCCCTCGATATCGGCCTGGCGTTACTGGTCGCGCGCGTGGCGTTCGGAGTGCCGGTGCGCGGCAGCTTGCTGTTGTTTTTTCTTTCGGCCTCTTTGTGCGTGTTGTGCGGCATAGGATTGGGAATGATGATCGCTACCTTCACGCGCACCCAACAGCAGGCGCAATTGATGGGGTTCTTTACGAATCCTCCGTTGGCAATTCTATCGGGAGCTACCACGCCGATTGAGGCGATGCCCGTCTGGTTGCAACCCATTACGGCAATCAATCCGGTGAAACACTTTGCGATCATTTCGCGCGGAATTCTGCTCAAAGGCAGCGGCGTGGAGGTTCTCTATCCGCAACTGATTGCTCTGGCTGCGATCGCGCTGGTGATGGTTTCGGTCAGTGCCTGGCGATTCCGCAAACAACTCGGCTAGCGGAACGAGCTGGCTTGGCGAAATTTGAATTGACGGCACGCAAATGAAGCGTTTAGAATCGATTTGCGTAGTTGTCACCTCCTGACGGAGGGCGAGCCTCAAGCCCGCGAGCTGCTCGAAACAAACCCAGCCAGAGAATCTAATGAGAGAAATTCTCCGTTCGCAAGGCAAAGCCAACGAAACTAAGGCGCATAA
>WNFG01003331.1_pt1 | contig 13428 bp, 12 predicted proteins | sample 5400431 | NCBI WGS metagenome assembly WNFG01 (sample SAMN13153346, study PRJNA577476) | soil metagenome | isolation source: 120 cm saprolite under Douglas fir tree site 2 hole 3 replicate 2 | place: USA:California | collected 2015-04-18
ACAGCAGGGCGCCGATGGTGGTGGGAATCAGGCACACCAGCAGGGCCACCAGCACGGTGACCGTGACCGGCGTGCCCTGGCCCGCGGCCCCGACGCTGTAGAGCGAGTAGGGCAGCAGGGTGGCGGTGGCGAGCAGGAAGACGATGGTCAGCGCGGCCAGCAGGATATCCAGGGCGATCTCGTTCGGGGTCTTCTGGCGCTTCGCGCCCTCGACCAGCGCGATCATCCGGTCCAGGAAGGCCTCGCCGGGGTTGGCGGTGACCTCGACCACGATCCAGTCCGACAGCACCTGGGTGCCGCCGGTGACCGAGCTCCGGTCTCCGCCGGCCTCGCGGATCACCGGCGCGCTCTCCCCGGTGATCGCGGCCTCGTTCACCGAGGCGATGCCCTCCACGATCGTCCCGTCGGCCGGGATGAAGTCGCCGGCCTCCACCAGCACCCGATCGCCCTTGAGAAGCGCAGACGCCGCCACCCCTTCGAAATCGCGCGCTCCCGACCGCGTAAGGCGCTTGGCCTGCAGGTCGCGGCGCGCATTCCGCAGCGAGGCGGCCTGCGCCTTGCCGCGCCCCTCCGCCATCGCCTCCGCGAAATTGGCGAAGAGCACCGTGAACCAGAGCCACACCGACACCCAGAAGATGAACCAGGGGGGCGCCTCTCCCTTGCCCACCAGCGCCTGGATCCACAGCAGGCTCGTCAGGATGGAGCCCACGTAGACCACGAACATCACCGGATTGCGGACCTGCCGCTTCACGGTCAGCTTCCGGAAGGAGTCGACGATCGCCTGCTTGACGATCGCGGTCTCGAAGAGCGAGCGTGCCCGTACCGCCGTGGTGGCCATGTCAGAGACTCCCTACTTCGCCGCCATCAAGGTGAGGTGCTCGACGATCGGCCCGAGGGCCAGCGCCGGCACGAACGTCAGCGCGCCGACCAGGATCACCACCCCCACCAGGAGTCCCACGAACAGCGGGGTGGCGGTGGGCAGCGTGCCGGGGCCCGCCGGCACCGTCTTCTTCCGGGCCAGGGATCCCGCGATGGCCAGGACCGGGATCGCCAGCCAGTAACGCCCGAACAACATGCAGAGGCCGAGCGCGGTGTTGTAGAAGGGGGTGTTCGCGCTCAGGCCGGCGAACGCGCTGCCATTGTTGTTGGAGGCCGAGGAGAAGGCGTAGAGGATCTCGCTGAAGCCGTGGATGCCCGGATTCGCGATGCCGGCCTTCCCCGCCACCGTGACGACCCCGACCGCGGTCCCGACCAGGACGAGCGTCGGCGTGATGAGGATGACCAGGGAGGCCATCTTCATCTCGTAGGCCTCGATCTTCTTGCCCAGGTACTCGGGGGTGCGGCCGACCATCAGGCCGGCCACGAAGACCGCGACGATCGCGAACATGAGCATGCCGTAGAGGCCGGAGCCCACCCCGCCGTACACGACCTCGCCGAGCTGGATCAGCCACATGGGCACCAGCCCTCCCATCGGCGTATAGGAGTCGTGCATCGAGTTGACCGAGCCGTTCGAGGCCGAGGTGGTGGCGGTGGCCCAGATCGCCGAGCTCGCGATGCCAAAGCGGGTCTCCTTGCCCTCCATGTTGCCGCCCGACTGGAGCGCGCTCGCAGTGTGATCCACCCCCTGCTTCACGAAGACCGCACCGTTCTGCTCGGCCAGGTAGCACGTCCCGAGCAGCACCACGAAGATCACCGTCATGGCGGCCAGCACGGTCCAGCCCTGTCGGGTATCGCCGACCATGACCCCGAACGTGTAGCAGAGGGCCGCCGAGATCAGCAGGATCGACAGCATCTCCAGGAAGTTCGCCAGCGGGGTCGGGTTCTCGAAGGGATGGGCGGAGTTGACGTTGAAGAAGCCGCCGCCGTTGGTGCCGAGCTGCTTGATGGCGATCTGGGATGCGGCCGGGCCCACCGCGATCACCTGTTCGGTGAGCTTGGACTTCTTGGTCGTGGGCTGCCCCTTCGCGTCGAGGATGGGCTTGCCGTCCTTGTCGGTCACCGGCTCGTCGTACTCGCTCGTCTGGAGCACCGTCGCCTTGGGATAGGCGCTGAAGGTCTGGACCACGCCCTGGGAGACGAGAGCCAGCGCGAGGATCACCGACAGCGGCAGCAAGATGTAGAGCGTGGCCCGGGTGAGGTCGACCCAGAAGTTGCCGATGGTCTCGACCGAGCGGCGTGCGAAGCCGCGGATCAGCGCGACCATGGTCGCCATCCCGGACGCCGCGGAGACGAAGTTCTGCACCGTGAGGGCGAGCATCTGGCTCAGGTAGCTCATGGTGGACTCGCCGGCGTAGCCCTGCCAGTTCGTGTTCGTGGCAAAGCTCACCGCGGTGTTGAACGAGGAGTCGGGCGAGACGCCGGCCATGCCCTGCGGGTTCAGCGGCAGGATGCCCTGCGCCCGCTGGAGGAAATAGACCGCGAGCAGGCCCAGGAAGTTGAACGCGAGCATCGCCAGCGCGTAGGTCTTCCAGCCCATCTCCTCGGTGCGCCGGATCCCGCCCGCCCGGTAGATGAGGTGCTCGAGCCAACCGAGGGCGCGGTCCAGCGCGAGCGGGCGACCCTCGAACACCCGCGCCATGTAGGCCCCGAGGGGCTTGGCGAGGACGAGCAGCACCACCACGTAGAAGACGAGCTGGACGATCCCGTTGGTAGTCATTGAAAGAGCTCCGGCTTGAGCAGAGCCAGCACCAGGTAGACCAGCAGTCCCAGGGACACCACCGCGCCGACGACGTAGAGCAAGGGCATGGATGCCTCCTAGAGACGCTCACAGAGACGGACGAGGAGCCATGACAACCAGAAGAACGCGACCGTCACGCCGAGGTACAGAACGTCTGCCATCACCGGGTCTCCTCTCCGCCTCTTTCCCAACCAACCTTCCAACCTGAAATCCTAGCCGCGCCGCCGTAAGGGCGGCCTTAAGAGCCGGCCGCCCCACATCAAGAAGATGTAAAGGCGCCCCCCGGACGGCTCCAAAGATGTCGCGCCGATCCCTCACCAATATGGATGCGCCTGCCGGGCCCCCGGGTGAGGCGCTCTCGAGAAAAATCTCGACGCCCGCGTGATGTCTCCGCTCAGGCGCCGATGAAGACGGGAACCGGGCATGCCCGCATGACGGCCCGCGTAACCGAGGTGCCGAAGAGATCGCGGAGCGGATGGTGGCCTTGGGCGCCCATCACCAGCAGGCGGGGGCGTGCGAACCGGACCCTCTCCAGGATGACGTCGGCCGGCGGCGCGACCGAGACGATGGGATGCAGCCGATGCGGGGCCCCTTGCGCGGCCAGGTACTCGCCGGCCAGGTTGACCAGCGCCTCGGCCTCGGCGCCGTCGCGGTGGATGCTCACCACCTCCACGGTCTCGCCGGCGGCAAGCCCGAGGAGCTGAAACGTCTGGAGTGTGCGCGCGGCCTCTCGTCCACCTCCATAGGCCAGGAGGACGCCTTGTCCCTCCGGGACCGAGCGGGGAACGACCACCACGGGCCGAGGGCTCCCGCGCAGGACCTGGGCGAGCGTCTCGTCGGGCCGCTCCTGGGTCTGGAAGCGGAAGTGCGTCTCCCGCCCGAGGATGACCACGTCGCAGCGCTGGGCCTCGCGCAGGATGCGGGCGGCCGGGTCGCCGATGTCCTCGAGCACCTCGACGGCGACCCCGGCCGCCTGACCGCGCGCTCGAAAATCGGCGAGGAGATCCGCCACGCGCCGATGCGCATCGGCCAGCCTGGCCTCGTCGCGGGCCTTCTTGTAGGCGCCGGCCCCGAGGGGGACCGGCTCCGGCCGTTCGATGGTGGGCGCGTCGAGGATACCGAGACCGAGCAAGCGGGCGCCATACCGGCCGGCCCAGTCGATGGCGAGATCGGCCGCGGTCTGGCTGTGAGCCGAGCCATCGAGCGCAACGAGCGCCGATCGAAGCATGGTCGGGGGCCCCTTGCAGTAAAGCTAGTCCAGTCGCCGGTAAAGGCGCCGTCAAGATTCGCCTTTACGGATCGTTGATCAGTCGTGCCTCCGCTTTGACGCCGTCCTGATGGGCTCCGCCCATCTACTGGCATGGGAGAATGCGAGCCATGCTTCCGATCAGCGAGCTGATGCGGCACGAGATCGTGGCGGTCTCCCCGGACGCGCAGATTCGCCGGGTCGTCGAGATCATGGTGGACACGGGAGTCGAAGAGGTGCTGGTGATCGACGGGCGGGGCCGCGTGGTCGGGTCGGTTGGCGATGACCAGCTGGTCGCCGGCCTCCACTCGAGGCGGAGGACCGCGGGGCGGGGCCCGAGCAGCGTCTGTCGAGCCTGGCCGCGGCGGACGTCATGCTGAGGCGTGTGTTCCCGGTAGATCCCGCCACGTCCGCGACGTCGGCGGCCCGACTCTTCGACGAGTACGGGGTGCGCGTCATGCCGGTCGTCGAGCACGGGGTCCTGGTCGGCGTGGTCTTCCGCGGCGATCTCATCAGGCGCCTGCTCCTCCCCTATGCGTTCGGGGGCTCGACCAGGTCGTAGCGAGGACACAGGCGGTGAGTTGAACCGGGCGCGTGTTCCGTCGTAGGCTGGCGCCGGGCTGACCCATGACCACCGAGCGCCGACCGGATCCGGACGAGCTCTTGGCCCGCGTCAAGGAGGCGGAGACCCGCCAGGCACGCGGCAAGCTCAAGATCTTCTTCGGCGCCGCCGCCGGAGTGGGCAAGACCTATGCGATGCTCGAGGCCGCCCGCGAGCAGCGGGCGCAAGGCGTCGACGTGGTGGTCGGCTGGGTCGAGACGCACGGGCGCGTCGAGACCGAAGCGCTCCTGGGAGGCCTCGAGATCCTGCCCCGCCGCACGGTGGAATATCGCGGCACCGCGCTCGAGGAGCTCGATCTGGACGCAGCCCTGGCGCGCCGGCCCGCGCTCATGCTCGTCGACGAGCTCGCGCACAGCAACGCCCCCGGCTCGCGCCACGCCAAGCGCTGGCAGGACGTGCTCGAGCTGCTCGACGCGGGCATCAACGTCTACTCCGCCATGAACGTCCAGCACGTCGAGAGCCTGAACGACGTGGTGGCGAAGATCACCGGGGTGATCGTGCGGGAGACGGTGCCGGACTCGATCTTCGAGCACACCGACGAGCTGGAGCTGATCGACCTGTCCCCCGACGATCTCCTGCACCGGCTCCGGGACGGCAAGATCTACATCCCGGAGCAGGCCCGCGAGGCCATCGAGAACTTCTTCCGCAAGGGCAACCTGATCGCGCTGCGGGAGCTGGCGCTCCGGGTGACCGCGCACCACGTCGACGCGGAGATGCGCCACTACATGCGCGACCACGCGATCCGGCAGACCTGGCCGGTGCGGGAGCGCCTGCTCGTGTGCATCGGGCCGAGCCCGTCCTCGATCCGGCTCGTGCGGGCGGCCAAGCGCATGGCCGAAGGCCTGGGCGCGGAGTGGATCGTGGCCTACGTGGAGACCCCCGCGCAGGTCCGCCTGCCCCAGGAGGCGCGGGACCGGGTGGCCCAGACCATGCGGCTCGCCGAGCAGCTCGGCGCCGAGATCCATACCTTGACCGGCCAGCGGATGAGCGACGAGATCCTCGCCTTCGCCCGGTCCCGCAACGTCAGCAAGATCGTGGTCGGCAAGCCGGAGCGGCCGCTCTGGAAGCGCATCGCAATGGGCTCCATCGTCGACACGATCGTGCAGGGCAGCGGCGAGATCGACGTCTACGTCATCAGCGGCGACCGGGACGACTCGCGGCCGCTCCCCCCCCGGACGTGGCAAACCCAGACGAACTGGCCGCCGTATGGCTACGCGCTGGCCGTCGTGGCGATCTGCACCGGCATCGCGTGGGCGATGTTTCCGTACTTCGCGTTCTCGAACCTGATCATGGTGTACCTGCTCGGGGTCATCGTGGTGGCGACGCGCTACGGGCGTGGGCCGTCGCTGCTCGCTTCGCTGATGAGCGTGGGCGCCTTCGACTTCTTCTTCGTCCCGCCCTACTACACGTTCGCGGTGTCGGACACCCAGTACTTCGTCACCTTCTCGGTCATGCTGGTGGTGGCCGTCGTCATCAGCGGCCTCGCGGCGCGGATCCGGGCCCAAGCCGAGTCCGCGCGGGAGCGCGAGGGCCGCATGGCTGCGCTCTACGCGATGAGCCGGGAGCTCGCCAGCACCCGCGGAGTGCAGGGTCTCCTCGCCGTCGCGACTCGCCACATCACCGAGCTATTCCGCGCCCGGGTCGCGATCCTGCTCCCCGACGCGAGTGGGCGCCTGGACGGTGGCGTCGAGGCCGGCGCCGAGTTCCCGATGGAGGCGAGCGAGGTGGCGGTGAGTCAGTGGGTGTACGAGCACGGGCAAGTCGCCGGCCAGGGCACGGACACCCTGCCGGGCGCCGCCGGCCTCTACGTGCCCCTGCTGGGCTCGCGGGGCGCGGTCGGCGTGCTGGGGCTTCGGCCGACCGACCCGCGCTCGCTCCAGGCGCCGGAGCAGCTCCACCAGGTGGAGACGTTCGCGAGCCAGACCGCGCTCGCCATCGAGCGCGCGCAGCTCGCGGCGGCGGCCGAGCAGGCGCAGGTGCGTGCCGAGACCGAGCGGCTGCGCAACTCCCTGCTCAGCTCCGTCTCTCACGACCTGCGGACGCCGCTGGCCTCGATCACCGGCGCGGCCAGCACGCTGCTCGAGAACGAGGCGCGCCTGGACGCCGCGACCCGGCGCGATCTGCTGGAGGCGCTCCACGAGGAGGCCGACCGGCTGAACCGCCTCGTCCAGAACCTGCTCGAGATGACCCGGCTCGAGGCGGGCGCGCTCGTGCCCCACACCGCGTGGCACTCGGTCGAGGAGGTGGTGGGGGCGGCGCTCGGGCGCTTCGGCAAGTCGCTCGCGGAGCGGCCGGTGACCACCAGGATCCCGGCCGAGCTGCCCCTCGTCCCCATGGACGACGTGCTCATCGAGCAGGTGCTGATCAACCTGATCGACAACGCGATCAAGTACACGCCGGCCGGGACGCCGATCGAGGTGAGCGCGGAGGACACCGGCGCCGCGGTGGTGGTCGAGGTCGCCGACCGGGGACCAGGACTGCGGCCGGGCGAGGAGCGCCTCATCTTCGAGAAGTTCCACCGGACGGACCCCGCCCCGTCGGTGCGGGGCGCCGGGCTCGGCCTGGCCATCTGCCAGGGGATCATCCAGGCGCACGGCGGACGGATCTGGGCGGAGAACCGCCCCGGCGGTGGGGTCGCCCTCCGCTTCGCCCTGCCCTTGAAGGACATGCCTCCTGCGCCGGCCGAGTCCCCGGCACCAGCCGAGTCTGATGTCCCCTGACCTGCCGCCTCCCGGGGTCAGCCCGCCTTCCCCGGTGGTGGTGCTGATCGAGGACGAGCCACAGATTCGTCGCTTCCTCCGGGCCACCCTCGGCAGCAGCGGCTATCGCCTGTACGAGGCCACATCCGGCGAGGACGGCCTGGTCGAGGCCGCGACCCGCCAGCCCGACGTCGTCATCCTCGACCTGGGCCTGCCCGACATCGACGGCCTGCAGGTGATCCGGCGGCTGCGGGAGTGGAGCAAGGTCCCGATCATCGTGCTCTCGGCCCGCGGGCAGGAGGGTGACAAGGTGGCCGCGCTGGACGCGGGGGCCGACGACTACGTGAGCAAGCCGTTCGCGGTGGGGGAGCTACTGGCGCGGCTACGGGTCGCCCTCCGTCATGCCGCCGTCGGAGACTCCGGCGAGCCGACCTTCGCGGTCGCCGGGCTCCGGGTCGATCAGGTCAAGCGACAGGTCCAGGTGGACGGGAGGGACGTCCATCTGACCCCCATCGAGTACCGGCTGCTCACCACCCTGGTCCGGCACGCCGGGCGGGTCATCAGCCAGCGCCAGCTATTAAAGGAGGTGTGGGGCCCGGCCCACACCGACCAGGCCCACTACCTCCGGGTCTACATGGGCACCCTCCGCCGGAAGCTCGAGCGCGATCCGGCCCGCCCTCGCTACCTCCTCACCGAGCCCGGCGTCGGGTATCGGCTCGCCGCCGAATAACTTGACAGCGGCGCTGCACTGTCTTAGTGTCTTAGTGTACTAGGACACTATGCAGGACGGTCCAGTACCCCAGGACGAAGTGTCCTAGGGACACCTCAAAAGAGGAGGCAGTGTGATGAACCCGCAGATGGAAGAGCAGGTGGCCAGGCAGCGGCTGGACGAGGCCCGGGCCGAGGCGGCCCGCTGGGCCCTCCTCCGCCAGCTTCGGCCGGCGCGGCACCCCGTGCGCGTCGCGGTCGGCTTCGCCCTGATCAAGGTCGGCCACTGGGTGGCCGGGCGGGCCTCCCGACGGGCGGGCCAGCCGCGACGAGCTACGGCCTAGGGAGGAGCGAGCACGTGGCGCGGGAATCCTCGCAGATCGTCCCGCCGTCGGGGCTCCGGGTAAACCGGAAGAGCGCGGTTCCCGTCCACGTGCAGCTCCAGACCCAGGTCCGCCACCTCATCGACACCGGCGCGCTGAAGCCGGGCATGCAGATGCCCACCGTGCGCCAGCTGGCCGGCTTTCTGCGCATCAACCGCAACACGGTGGCCCGCGCCCTGGCCGACCTCTACCAGGACGGCTACCTGGAGAGCCACCAGGGCCGTGGCACGTTCGTGGCCGATCGCCCGCCGGCGCGCGAGGGACGCGCGGCCCGCAGCCTCGAGCGGCTCGTGCGGGAGGCGCTGGAGCGCGCGCGCCGACTCGGGTTCACCCACGAGGAGCTCGCCGCGACCATCGCGGCCAGCGCGCCCCCGGCGCGCGGCGCCCGGCGGGCCCGGGTGCGCGTGCTCCTGGTGGAGTGCAACCACGCCGAGCTCTCGCGCTACCGCGAGCAGCTCGAGGAGGAGCTGTCGCTCACGGTGGACCGCCTGCTGGTGGAAGATCTCGCGGCCCGGATGCGCGAGCCCGGCTTCTTCAAGGACTACCGGGTCGTGATCACGACCTTCTTCCACATCCACGAGGTCAAGCAGGCGCTGCCCCTCGACGGTCCGCCCGCGGTGGCCCTGCTCTCCGAGTCGAACATCTCGTCCCTGCTGCGCCTGACCGAGCTGCCCGAGGGCACCAGCGTCGGGCTCGTCTGCAACACCCTGCGCGGCAGCCAGAACATCCTGAGCTCGGTGCAGTCGGCCGGGCTCTCGCACGTGGTGCCGATCCTGGCCTCGACCGACGATCCCTGGTCCATCGACCGGATGCTCGAGAAGACGCGCATCGTGGTGTGCTCCGAGCAGGCCGCGGACCAGATCCGCGAGCGCTTCCCGCACGACGTCGAGGTCATCTTCGCCTATCGGCGGCTCGACAACGGCGGCATCGAGATGCTGCGGGACCTGCTGGCCCAGGTCGAGGGGGAGCGGGCGTGACCGCGGCCGACGCGATGACGCCGGGCCCGCTCACCGTGACCCCGCGCACGAGTGTGGCCGCGGCCCTCCGCCTGACCCGCGACAACGGGATCGCCCACCTGCCGGTGGTGGACCGTGGGCGCATCGTGGGCGTGGTGCGCCAGGAGCGGCTGCTGGCCCTGACGCCCTCCGAGGCGACCACGCTGTCGCGCCACGAGCTGCTCGACGCCCTCGCGCGGCTCACCGTCGAGCGCGCGGTGGAGCCGGCCCTCACCCTGTCCGCGCGCACCCCGCTGGCGGAGGCCGCGCGGCACCTGCTCGAGCGCGGCGCCCACGAGGCCCTGGTGGTCGAGGAGGGCCGTCTGGTCGGCATCCTCACCCACTCCGATCTCCTGCGGGCCCTCATCGCGAAGCCGGAGCCGGTGGCATAAGCACCGGCCCGGCGGTCTGCGTCTTCGATCTCGACCACACCCTGGTCGATTCCCCGCTCGATCTCAAGGCGGTGGGACGCGAGATGGAGGCCTTCCTCCGCACCCGCGGCGTCGCGGTGCCCGAGCGCGAGCTGCGCTGGTCGGGGGCCGAGCTCTTCGACCTGGTCCGGCGCGAGGCGCTCCACCTGGAGGCCGAGCTGCTCGCCATCCCGGTCGCCCACGAGCGGCGCGCCATGGCCCGGGCCACCTTGATCCCGTTCGCGCACGAGGCGGTCTCGGCCATGAAGCAGCTCGGCTTCGCCACCGCGATCTGGACCAACAACGACCGCGTGGTCGCCGACTTCGTCCTGGCCCGCTTCGACCTGCTCCCGCACCTGGACCTCGTGGTGACGCGCGACGAGGTGCGACGGCTCAAGCCGGATCCGGATGGCCTCCGCGTCGTGCGCGAGCGCTGGCCCGACGCCTCCCGCATCGTGGTCGTCGGCGACTCCTGGGTCGACGGGCTCGCCGCGCAGGCCGCCGGCGTGCCCTTCATCGCGTACCGGCCCGACGTGGCCCAGATGGAGGAGCGCGGGGTGATCATCGCCGCGCGGATCCACTCGCTGCTCGATCTGCCCGCCGCCCTGGCCGACTAGCCCCTCACCCCCCGAACCCCTCACCCCCCGAACCCCTCACCCTGCCCTCTCCCCTGAGGGGAGAGGGAGAATGGGTATACTGCGCGGGTGGATCTCTTCGATTCGCCACCGGCGGCTGCCCCTCGGGCTCCCGCACCGCTCGCCGACCGCATGCGGCCGCGGAGCCTCGACGAGGTGGTCGGGCAGCCGCGGCTGACCGAGCCGGGCCGGCCGCTGCGCCGGGCGCTCGAGCAGGGCGCGCTGCACTCGATGATCCTGTGGGGCCCGCCCGGCACCGGTAAGACCACGCTGGCGCGCCTGCTCGCCGACGTGGCGGGCGCCCGCTTCGTGCCGTTCTCGGCGGTGGTCTCCGGGGTCAAGGAGATCCGCCAGGTCATGACCGAGGCGGAGGCCGAGGGCATGCGCCTCGGGCGTCGCACGATCCTGTTCGTGGACGAGATCCACCGCTTCAACCGCGCCCAGCAGGACGCCTTCCTCCCCTACGTCGAGAAGGGCACCATCATCCTGGTCGGAGCCACCACCGAGAACCCCTCGTTCGAGGTCAACGGCGCGCTCCTGTCGCGCGCGCGGGTCTACGTGCTGCGACCGCTGGGCGAGGCCGAGCTGGTGACCATCCTCGAGCGCGCGCTGGCGGACCCCGAGCGCGGGCTGGGCCGGCTCGGCGCCTCGGTCGAGCCGGAGGCGCTCGCTCTGATCGCGCGCCTCTCCGACGGCGACGCCCGCACCGCGCTCAACGTCCTCGAGCTCGCGGCGAGCGAGCCGGGCGCGCGCCTCACCCAGGCCGCGGTGCGCGAGGCGGCGCAGAAGAAGGCGCTGCTCTACGACAAGTCGGGCGAGCAGCACTACAACCTGATCTCGGCGCTCCACAAGTCGCTGCGCGACTCCGATCCGGACGGCGCGCTCTACTGGCTCGGCCGCATGCTGGAGGCGGGCGAGGACCCACTCTACGTCGCGCGGCGCCTGGTGCGCTTCGCCTCCGAGGACGTGGGCAACGCGGACCCCGCCGCGCTCCGCCTGACCCTCGACGCCAAGGACGCCTACCACTTCCTCGGCACGCCCGAGGGCGAGCTGGCCCTGGCCCAGGCGACGTGCTACCTCGCGCTGGCCCCGAAATCCAACGCGGTGTACGCGGCGTGGAACGCGGTCCGCCGCGACATCGAGGAGCAGCCCGCCGAGCCGGTGCCGCTCCACCTGCGCAACGCGCCCACCGGCCTCATGGGCAACCTGGGCTACGGTCGCGGCTACCAGTACGCGCACGACGCGCCCGACGCCCAGGTGAGCCAGGAGCACCTGCCCGACGTCCTGCGGGGCCGCGTGTACTACCAGCCGACCGATCGCGGCGCCGAGAGGGAGATCGCCGACCGCCTCGCCAAGTGGCGGGCGTGGCGGGACCAGCAGAAGCGCGCGTGAGCGATGGGGCTCAAAGGAGTTCTCCCCCCGGAAAACCGGGGTCTGATACAACTGAACTCATGGCGGAAACGCCCCGGAAGCTGCGGGTCGGCGTGGTGTTCGGCGGCCGGTCGGGCGAGCACGAGGTCTCTCTCGCCGGCGCCGCGTCGGTGATGGCGGCCATGGACCGGAGCCGCTTCGATCTGGTGCCCATCGGCATCGCCAAGGACGGCCGCTGGCTGATGGGCGGCGACCCGCTGCGCGCGCTGGCCCAGGAGGCCGCGCGCCAGGCCCTGACCGAGGGCGGCGCGGACGCCTCCACCAAGCGCGAGCTGCTCGAGCGGGCCTCCGCCACCGACACCGGGACCGCGCTCATGCGCATGGAGACCACCGAGGGCCTGCCCCCGGGCCTGCGCGAGCGGCTCGACGTGGTCCTGGTCCTCCTCCACGGCCCGCAGGGCGAGGACGGGACGATCCAGGGCCTGCTGCAGCTCGCCGGCGTCCCCTACACCGGCGCCGGCGTGCTCGCCTCCGCGGTCGGCATGGACAAGGTGGCGATGAAGGATCTCTTCCGCGCCCACAATCTTCCGATCGTCGAGTACGCCACGGTGCGGCGGCACGACTGGGAGCGGGAGCCTGGACCGATCGCGCGCGGCATCGGCGTCGAGATCGGCTTCCCCTGCTTCGTCAAGCCGGCCAACCTGGGCTCGAGCGTCGGCATCAGCAAGGTGAAGGCCCCCGAGGATCTCGCCGCCGCCATCGACCTCGCCGCACGGTACGACCGGCGCATCATCGTGGAGCGGGCCATTCAGGGCCGCGAGGTGGAGGTGGCGGTGCTGGGCAACGACGAGGCCCAGGTCTCGGTGCCCGGCGAGGTCACCTTCCCGGGCGAGTGGTACGACTACGACACCAAGTACGGCGCCGGGCAGACCACGCTCAAGATCCCCGCGCCGCTGCCGCCCGAGGTGACCGAGGAGGTGCGCGCGCTCGCCCTGCGGGCCTTCCAGGCCACCGACTGCGCGGGGATGGCGCGGGTCGACTTCTTCATCGAGGGCGATCGCCGGGTGCTCGTGAACGAGATCAACACCATCCCGGGCTTCACCTCGACCAGCGCGTATCCGCGGCTCTGGGAAGCCTCCGGCATCCCCTACCCCGAGCTGATCTCCCGCCTCATCGCCCTCGCCCTCGAGCGCCGCTAGACAGCGTGCTAGTCGTCATAGCCGGCGGCGGCACCGGCGGACACACGAGCCCCGGCCTGGCCGTCGCCGCGCGGCTGCGCGAGGCCTCGGTGGACGTGCACTGGATCGGCAGCCGCGCCGGCATCGAGGCGCGCCGCGTGCCCGAGGCCGGCCTCACCTTCCATTCGATCCCGGTGGGCAAGCTGCGCCGCTACTGGGACTGGCAGAACGTGCCGGACCTGGCGGTGCGGGCGCCGGCCGGGCTCGCCCAGGCCTGGCGGCTGCTCCGGCGCCTGCGGCCGGCGCTGCTCCTGGCCACCGGCGGCTTCGTCGCGCTGCCGCCCGCCCTGGCCGCCCGCGCGCTGCGCATCCCGGTGGTCGTCCACGAGCAGACCAGCGTGCCCGGCCTCGCCAATCGCGTGGCCGGCCGCTTCGCCCGTCGCATCGCGCTGACCTTCCCCCTGACCGGGGCCGAGCTGCCCAAGGAGCGCACGGTTCTCACCG
>WNFG01003333.1_pt1 | contig 13426 bp, 9 predicted proteins | sample 5400431 | NCBI WGS metagenome assembly WNFG01 (sample SAMN13153346, study PRJNA577476) | soil metagenome | isolation source: 120 cm saprolite under Douglas fir tree site 2 hole 3 replicate 2 | place: USA:California | collected 2015-04-18
TGGTGGGGGAGTTTGGCCGCAACCCCACCTCGGAAGAAATCGCTACGCGCATGTTTATCCCCGTCGACAGAGTGCGCAAGATGTTGAAAATCGCTCAGCTGCCCATCTCACTCGAAACGCCCATCGGCGGGGTGGAAGATTCCCACCTCGGCGACTTCATCGCGGACAAGGCCGTGGTCTCGTCCTTGGACGAGGTCATCAATTTGAAACTGAAGGAGCAAACCGCGTCAGTATTGAAGACGCTCACCCCGCGCGAGGAAGAGATCATCAAGATGCGCTTCGGGCTGGAAGACGGCAGGCAGCACACGCTCCAAGAAGTGGGACAGACGTTCGCCCTCACCCGGGAGCGCATCCGCCAGATCGAAGCCAAGGCGTTCCGCAAGCTGCGGCACCCCTCCTGCGCGCGCAAGCTCCGGGCCTTCCTCGAACCCCCTTCGCGAAATTAGCTAGTAGACCTGTGTCTTGCCAAAATTCCATGTGTACAGAAAGCAACGCAATTCACCACTTGTCCTTCGCCAAAATTCAAGATGCGTTTGAAATTAATAGAATGCGGGGACGCCTGTAACATTATTTCAGAGGTCTTACGGAGATTTGGCGAACCACAGGATGTGCCTGTCGCGGTCTACAAACGCGCTTCTGGGAAGTACTGAGCGTATGGTCGGCCACTCTTCCAGAACCGCTTACGTCCGAGTACGGCGCCACCCGAGCAGCCTCCGCGCGCCCCCTACGACGCTCAGAAGATGCGAGAATAGTGGCGGAACAGAGCCCATTGCCCTCAGCGCGGGGCCGATCAGAGGCGGATGATTTCCTAGCCAAAGCATGGCTGCGGTCAGGCGGCGGTAGTCGAGCAGCATCTTCTCACGGGTCCAGTCGAAGGATTCTAGAAATCCTTCGGTCCAGTTGGGCTCCGCCGCCAGATGTTCCGCCAGCATTTCCGCGCTTTGGAGTGCTTGCGTCATCCCGCCGCCCGTGATCGGATCAGTGAAGCCAGCGGCATCGCCGAGGAGGACGAATTTAGGAAGAACTCTTCGTCGCGCGCGGCCGGTAAGCGGCGATGTCACGAGAATGTCGCTCGCTGGCTCTGCATTCCGCACCAGCGAGGCGAGTTTCGGCTGTGCTTCGCACCACCGGCGGAACAACTCTTCGACACGGCCCTCGATCGCATCCGCGTCGGCTAGGGCCGCCACTAGAATCTCCCCGTTGCGCAACGGCGTGACATACAGCTCATGCCCGTGTGCGAGAAAGACTTCCACGTACGCTCGCGGCTCGGCGTCGGATAGGCGACCGAAATGCCTGCAAATACCCAACCGCTTGCGCCGCGACGCGCGGTCGAGATTCAGCGCGTGGCGGAGTCGCGATTGCGCGCCGTCCGCGCCCACGACGAGGCGCGCGCGAATCGGCTGACCTTCAACCAGCAGGCCTGTCACGCGTCCCCGCTCGAAAAGCGGTCCGGTCACGCGAGCGCCTGTCTGCAGTGTAACGCCCGGAGTTTTCGCTGCCACGTCGGCGAGTGCGGCGTCCAATTCGCGCCGCCTGATCCCGCGCCCCAGCCCTGCTGTTCCGTTCTGCAGGAAACGCCCCTCGGCCATGCGGCCTTCACAGTGGTATCGAATGCCATAAAATTCCGCGCCGAGGCCGGCCGTGTCGATTCCCAGCCGCTCCAGCGCTGCGACACCCGCTGGCATCAGTCCTTCTCCGCATGGTTTTTCGCGTGGAAAGCGGCTGCGTTCAACGAGTACAACCGAATGGCCGCGCCGGGCAAGGTGAATGGCCAGCGCCGAGCCGGCAATCCCGGCACCCGCGATCAATAAGTCCTTCATCGAATTGTCCCTACCAATCTTGTGGCTTTCGCGTGTACTCGAAACAATCTGCCCAAGAAGCGCGGCTTTTGATCCATTGCCGCACGATAGTCCGAATTAGCTAATAGCACCTGATCTTCGGCCGCCAACGGCTTGGACAAGACCTAGGCGTGCGTCTGTGACCCTGCCAGGGCGGTAATCCACGCGATGTGAATCATGGGCAGCGCCAGCATCTCGACGAAAACTGTGGCGTAAACGTGCCTTGAGTTGTCATAGCTGTGTAAAAAGTTTGTCTCTTTTCCTTGAAAAGAAAATCCCACTGTTGAGCTAGTTTCACTTTGTGGCCGAACTGATTATCTGGTATAGGCTTACCGTAGTGTGGGACGGTGGCGCGAGAGTCCCCGAGCTAAGCTTCGACAGAATAGAAAGTTCGGTGCGTCTAAGTCTGTGCGAATCGCCGATGGAAAGAATTCTTGTTATCGAAGACGACCGTCCGGTTCAGAGGGCACTGAAGCGACTGCTGGAATCGGAGAATTACACAGTTGTAATCGCCGGAGACGGCCACACGGGAGTGCAGTCGTTCCACAATACACTCTTCGATCTTGTCATTCTGGATTTGAACCTGCCTGGAAAGCCGGGGCTTGAGGTGTGCCGGGAGATAAAGAAGGCATCTCCCTTCCTGCCCGTGATCGTGCTGAGCGCAAGAACTGAGGTGATGGATAAAGTCCTTCTCCTCGAACTCGGCGCCGATGACTACGTGACCAAACCATTCAGCCCCAGAGAGCTCCTGGCGCGCGTGCACGCAGCCATGCGTCGCTTGAGTCAGCCCGTGCGCTCAGGTGATCGATTTTCCTTTGATGACATCACTGTGGATTTTTCTAGAATGGTCTTGACGCGCGCCGGCGAGACAGTTCAGCTTACCGCACACGAGTTCAAACTCCTCAAGTTCTTCGTCGAAAACCCCGAGCGAGTTGCCTCGCGAGACGACTTGCTGAATCAGGTGTGGGGATATGACAACTTTCCGTCCACCCGCACGGTGGACAACTATGTGCTCAAGCTGCGGCAGAAGCTTGAAAAGGATCCCGCTTCGCCGAATCATTTTCTAACGGTACATGGCGCAGGCTATAAGTTTGTGGCGTAAGAGAAGACGGTCAGCCGTCTTGTGTATTAGGAAGAGCATAGTGCGGAGAAATCGCTGATGCCCCGGCTTCAAATGCGCACAAAGTTTTTTCTTTCCCGCCTATTGATAGGGGCGGTTCTCACCGTGACGGCCACGGTCGTTGTGCGGCAAAGTGTGCAGGAGCACGTACAGAAGGAAATCGTCGGGAGCTTGCTAAACTCGACCGCTACGTTTCAGAATTTCGAGCGCGAGCATGAACTTACTTTGATGCACTCCGCGGAGCTGCTTGCGAATCTGCCTAGCCTCAAAGCGCTGATGACAACGCAGCACGCGGCGACCATCCAGGATGCGTCCACCGACCTGTGGCACCTTGGCGGTAGCGATTTATTCCTGCTCGCCGACCGTAACGGGAAGGTGGTCGCGCTGCACGCGACAACACCGCCGTTCAGCCAGACTCACGCTCAGGAACTGCTGCAGAAGTCTCTCCGTCAAGAGGACTCGCGACACTGGTGGGTCGACGGCGAGCATCTCTACGAGGTCATTGTCCGACCCATCTTTTTTGGCGCCCCGTCAGACAACAGCCCACTTGGGGTTCTGGCCGTGGGCCATGAAACTGATGAGCGCGCAGCTCAAGAGATTAGCCGCATTGCTTCAGGCGACGTGGCTTTTAGCTGGGGCAATACCATCACAGTGAGCACGCTCCCTGCGGTCCAGAAGGCAGAGCTGGCCCGCCAGATTCGCAATGCTCCTTCGCGCGACGTAGCCGATGCGCGAGAGATCCGGCTGAGTGGAGAGAGATTTCTGTTTACGTCAGTGGAGCTGGCTCCCGGTGATGGCTCGCCGGTCGTGATGTACGTGCTGAAATCTTACGACCGGGCCATCGAATTCTTGGACAGCCTAACACGACTCATCATTTGGCTAGGCTTGGGAGCCGTGCTAGTAGCGACTGCTGCGGTTCTCCTGATTGCAGACACATTTACGCGCCCTCTGAACAACCTTGTCAAAGCGGTGCGCGCGCTTGAGAGAGGTGACTTCGGGTATCCCCTGGAAGTGCGACAAGGCGACGAACTAGCTGAGGTAACTGCCGCATTCGACGAGATGCGGAAAAACGTTCAGAAAACCCAACAGTGCCTGCTCGAGGCGGAGCAATTTGCGACGATCGGACGCATGGCAAGTTCGATTTCCCACGACTTACGTCACCCCCTGACCGCGATTGTGGCTAACGCGGAGTTCCTCAGCGAAGACAACTTGAAGCAATCTCAAAGAGAGGAGCTGTACAAAGAGGTCCGCCTTGCCGTCGAAAGAATGACGGAAATGATCGAATCGCTGCTTGAATTCTCGCGAACACGGGAGTCATTGCACCTGGTCCGCGGAAACGTCGAGGAAGCAATCGAGCGCGCTGTGCATATGGCTCGCGCCCGGCCGGAATTTGAAGGTGTCGCCATTTCGGTCGGCTGCGATGGCGGCTGCGAATGCTGGTTTGAGTTCGACCCGAAGAAGCTCCAGCGCGTATTCGACAATCTGCTGGTAAACGCCTGCGAGGCTGTTTCTCGAGATTCGGGCCGAATCGAAGTGGTGCTTTGCGAAACGCCAAAGGGCCTCGAGATCCGCTTCAAGGACAATGGGCCAGGCGTACCCGAATCCATTCGCGACAAACTTTTCATGCCGTTTGTTAGTTTCGGAAAGGAACGTGGCACTGGGCTCGGTCTCACAGTAGCTCAGAAGATCATGCAGGAGCATGGGGGCAGCATTGCCCTGGAAAGCTCGGCCCCTGGCTCCAATGTCTTCAAGCTTTTCCTTCCGCTGACGGTCTCACCCGAAGATGTCATGGGGACAAATGTGGGACGGCAGATGCATAGAGATTAGCTCTTGTCGACTTACGTGCCTCCTTTTGACCTTACTTAGGCAATGGCATCGCCGCTTGATTGAATTCATCAAAGCATGTAACAGTCCTCGCAGAGGGGTGGAATATGAAACGACGGACACTGGCTCATCTCGCCGGCAGAACCGGAATTGTGGCTATGGCGATACCGCTGACGTGTAGCCTAGTTTGCGCGCAGCAACCTGCACCTTCTCAAGAGGCAACGTCGCAAAGATCGCTCGACAAATCCCTGCGCGAATTACAGACGCAGATTGGTGATTTGCGTACTCTGCTTTTGCAGATGCGCGCGGAAATTGACCGTGCCCACGCTACGAACCTTGAATTAACCGAAAAACTTCGCGAGACCCAGGAGCGTCTGGAAGTTGTTGACCACGATTTTCGCAGCACCATTCGGCGGGGTAGCGTTGTCGGCTCCGGGGCCGTGTCCCCAAGTACGCCTCCCGAGGGAAAGGTGGCCGAAGGCGTTGGGGAGCGTTTGGCGAAACTGGAGGAGGACCAGCAACTCCTCACAGGTAAGATTGACGAACAGTATCAAACCAAGGTCGAGAGCGCTTCAAAGTACCGCGTCCGCCTCTCTGGCATCGCTCTCTTAAACCTTTTCGCTAACAACGGAACTGTGGATAGCGCGGATTTCCCCGCAGTGGCACTTAAGCGGACTGCGCTCGATTCTAGCAGGAATTTTGGCGCGACGATGCGCCAATCGGAGGTGGGGATTGAAGTCTTTGGCCCGCAGGTCCATGGGGCGAAGATGAGCGCTGATGTACAGATGGATTTCTCGGGTGGAGTCCCGGACATACCAAACGGAGTCAACTCAGGGTTTTTCCGCCTGCGGACAGCCACCGTGCGGTTCGACTGGGCGCGCACTTCAATCATTGCCGGACAAGACCCGCTGTTTATCTCGCCGCTTTCTCCTACGTCGCTTGCCTCGTTAGCCGTTCCGGCGCTTTCTTATGCAGGGAATTTGTGGACCTGGACGCCGCAAGTGCGCATCGAACATCGGCTGGATTTTTCTGAGAACTCGAACCTGCTTTTCCAAGGTGGATTCCTGGACCCACTCGACGGTGAATTACCCCAAGCCGAATATGTCCGCCTTCCCCAGGCCGGAGAAAAATCCCAGCAGCCCGCTTATGGAACGCGTATCGCCTGGAATCGCCGGGCATTCGGCCGGATTTTCACGTTCGGAACTGCGGGCTACTGCAGCCGCCAGAATTGGGGATTGGGCCGCAACGTAGATGCATGGGCCGGCATGTCTGACTGGTCCGTGCCCTTTGCAGGCTGGCTCGAACTGAGCGGAGAGTTTTATCGCGGGCGCGGAATAGGCGGCTTCGGCGCGGGTTTCGGACGCAGTGCTGTCTGGAGTGGATCACTTTCTGACCCGAGCACTATTGTGCATGGTCTGGATGCGACGGGAGGCTGGGCCCAGTTGAAGTTCAAGCCAGCACAAAAGTACGAATTCAACGGCGTGTTCGGACAGGACAGCTCACAAGCAAGTGAGGTTAGGCGCTTTCCAAACACCCAAACCTATTTTGACCCCACACTTGTTGGAGATCGAAGCTGGATGGCGAATGTTCTGTATCATCCGCGCTCTGACCTGCTATTCTCCGTTGAGTATCGCCGCCTGCGAACCTTTTCTCTCACTGGAGCATCCCAGAATGCGAATCACATCAACCTAGCCATTGGCGTTCTTTTTTAGTCCCATCCGAGGTGGCAACGAATGGTAACCCTGCGTCGGCGACGAACTCGGTGCTTGCTCCTCTTGGTCGTCGCGTCTACCGTAGTCAGCGCCGGAGCGCAAGAATCCCTTGTCACAGGCAAGGTTGAATTGTTCGACGCTGAGAGCTCCAAGAAAGAGGCAAACTCCCCTGGCGTTGTGGTGTGGCTTGAGCCTGCTGTCGGAACACCCACAGTGACACGCTTGACAAATTCTTCCCAGGCGCAAGGACTGCGACTCGTCCAGGAACACAAATCCTTTCACCCACGCCTTCTTGTTGTCGAAGTGGGCGCCTCAGTCGAATTTCCGAACCACGATCCTTTTTTCCACAACGTTTTTTCGCTGTTCGAAGGAAAGCGCTTTGACCTGGGACTCTATGAGGCCGGCACGAGCCACATCGTGCATTTTGATCGGCCCGGAGTTAGCTATATTTTCTGCAACATCCATCCGGAAATGAGCGCAGTTGTCCTGGCACTCAACACGCCTTTATTCGGTGTTTCTGATTCAACAGGCAATGTAGCCATTCCCGGCGTTCCACGCGGACGGTACGTACTGCGGATTTGGCATGAGCGTGCAACGCCGGACGACCTCAAAAATCTCAGCCGCGAAGTCACAATTTCAGAAGATTCCCGCAGTTTCGGCGTGCTCCGTGTCGAGGAAACAACTGCCCTGAATTTGGCGCACAAAAACAAGTATGGCCAAGACTATGTGCCGCCCTCGCCATCGAACCCCGCTTATCGTCGACCCTAACGTGTACTGAGGAAAACCCGGTTCACGCGTGCTGGGATTTACAGAAAAAGGCTTCTTTGCTGCACCTGATTCATTGTTGAGCAAAACGCGATCTACCGACACTTTGCTCCAGCGGCGCAAGTGTCAATGGTTTTTTACATCTCCCCGACAATCCCATGACAAACGCATTTCGTGAATTGTCTAACCTCCCTTCTGGGGATACCTGGCGATAGGCAATCGAATTAAGCGGGCTGGGCTGCACCACTGATTCGGGAGGCGTTCGAACATGCCACGACACATCGTTGGTCTGATGCCGCGCTTTATTTCGTGTGGATTGATCTTGTCTGCGGGCCTTCTCGGCCTTGCGGGCTGCGGCGGTTATAGCGCTCCGTCTCAGCCACCACCATCGCCAGCGTCCGTAACTGTCTCTCCGACAAGCGCCAGCGTGGCGGCCAGCACCGGAACGAAGAATTTCACGGCTACTGTCATGAATGATTACTTGAGCAGAGGGGTCACCTGGGCTCTCTCCGGCGCAGGTTGCAGCGGGGCCACCTGCGGTTCGCTCTCCAACATGACCTCGAGTTCGGTCACCTACAATGCACCAGCTGCCGTTCCCAATCCGGCCACCGTCACACTCACTGCGACCTCGGTCAACGATACCATGAAAAGTGCCACTGCCACGATCACCGTTACGGCGGCCGCAGCCCCGGGAGCCGCGGCGGTGTCGGTCACGATGACGGACACGCCGCCAGCGGGCGTGACGCTGCTATCGTTCGAAGTAAGCGTTACTGGGGCTACGCTCAATCCGGGCAGCGTGGACCTGCTGGGCGGCAAAGGGCCAATCCAAATTGAGGTAAAGCAACTCGAAACAGAATCGGCGTTTCTCAGCACAGCCACTGTGCCTGCGGGGACGTTCACGAGCCTCACCCTCACGTTTGCCAACCCTGAACTCACTTTCAAGAACGACACGGGAGCCGCACTAGCCGGCTGCGCAGTTGGAGCCGTCTGCGAAATCAAACCAATGGGAATGCTTACTTCAACGGTTAATTTCCCAGGGTCGGGTATTGTCATCATGGCGAATTCACCGGCCGGCATTCAGGTGGACGTCAACCCCGGCACAATTCTCGGCACAACTCTAGGTGTGGATTTTAGTCTCGCCGGGGCAGTCAGCGTCCAGCAACTCACGATGAAGCCAGCCGGTGAGCTGGATGATCTGGATGACTTGAGGGGAGCTGTTCAAAACCTCGATACCACAAACAAGAAGTTCACGCTGCATACGCTGGACAGGGACTTTCCGATCACAACCGACAGCAATTCGGAGTTAGATTTCGAGGCCTGCGCTGCGAATAATTTCATCTGCTTGCAGAACAATCAAGTCGTCGACGTGGACGCAAAGCTCATGGCCGGGGGAGTGTTCCTGGCCAAAAGGATTGGATTCGAAGACGACGCCGAGGACGACGAGCTCGCAGGCGTCGTCTTCAAAATCGACGACGCGACGCACTTCGAGATGGTTGTGCTCGACGAACTCAGAAGCATCAACAACGTGTGCGTCGGCAACCCTACGGTCGTTACATTGAGCAATCCGGGATTCCAGGTGGAGGCTGACGGCTTACCGGTACCGAGTGCTTTGCAGGGTGTTTTTGAAGGAGCGATGGATACATCGCAACTATTGCCCGGTCAGACCGTCCAGATCCGGCTGATGGGTCCGGCGAATCCAGGTCCCCCAGTCGCGGCGATCACTGACCGTGTGCGGCTTCGGATGACTCAGTTGACAGCAAACGTGAAGGCCGGTTCGATAGTGCCACCCAACTTTAGTCTCGATGCGCTGCCAGCACTGTTCACCAGCGACGGCATCACCAGCATCCATGTTCAAACGTCGAGCAACACGGACTTCGAAGGCGTTTCAGACGTTACCGCTTTGGCTGATGGCAACACGGTGTCCCTGCGAGGCCTTCTTTTCAAAAACGTCGGGCTTTCACCGGAGCTTGTCGTGAAGAAGGTGCGCAAGCGCTGAGGAGAGCATGAATCAGGGAAGGACCTGCGCCGCGGAGGTTCTTCTCGGGATCATCCCTCACAAGAGGGCGCGGAAGGTGGGCGAGTGACTACGAGCGAATCCGCAGCTGGCGAAGAAGCGGCCGCGCCATCATCGGCCCGGCCCGCAAGCTTCCCGGAACCATTTGCCACACGCTGAACCCCCCGGTTCCACAAGGGCTTCTCGGATTTCTTCTTGCAGGAAACTACAGTGTAAAAGGACTTCCGTCATCACTAAGGAGTAGACAAAGGTCATAGAAGGAGAATGAACATGAAAGAAGGTAGAAGTAAGCCCAATCACAAAGAGAATCGACGTTCATTTTTGAAGAAAGGAGTCCTGGCAGCAGGAGCAGCAACCGCCGGTGCCGGGCTCCTTGCAACCCGGCTTTCGGCTGTCAGCCATGGACCAGAAGAAAAATCAGGCCGCCTCACACCGGGAGACGCTGCACTGCTCAGGTTCGCGGCCGCGGCGGAAATCTTGGAGACCGACTTCTGGGTGCAGTACAACGAACTCGGAGGCATCCCGAATACCAGCGAGGTCCCAGGGGGAAGCGGCAATCCAGCCTACACGGCCGCCCTTCAGATGCTGGATTCGGACATGGCGCAGTACGTCCACGACAACACCGATGATGAGTTCACGCATCAGAATTTCCTGAACGCATACCTCATATCGAAGGGAGCCGATCCCGTAAGTCTGGAGGCTTTTCGCACTCTGCCAGGGAGTACGGCAACCGGGTCCAGCGGAAAGCTGCGGCTCACAAACCTCATGCAACTTACCTTGGACACGAGTTGGTGGACTCGCTACCGCAGCAGCACTCACAACCCCGACCTCGATCCCAATTTCACGTTCCCGCAAGCGATTCCGGACCTAAACAAAGGGCAACACACAGCCATTCCCAGGAACGACGCCGACACCAGCGATGCTAGCTTCCTTCAGGTCATCGCGAATACGGCAGCCTTCCACTTTCCGACCATCGAACAAGGTGGCACCACCCTCTATCCGGCGATGGCACAACGCGCTACGCATCCTGAAGTCTTGCGAATCCTGATCAGCATTGGTCCCACCGAGACCATGCATTTCCAAACCTGGGCGGATAAGGCGGGCAACGCGCCTCAAAAGACTGCCGTGGATCCAGTGACCGGTGTGTCGGTCACCTTTCCGGACTTGAATTCTTCTCCGTTTGGCGGCGAGGACTTTCAGACCAACTTGATCATGCCAGAGCCGTGCCCGTTCATCAGTCGAAAGCTGCCGCCTTGTTCCGTCATTCGCCCGACCGAAACAAGGGACATCGCTGAGGGCGTCGTCAAGTTCTTAACGGACATGGGACTGTTCATCGGCCAGTCGCCTGCATTCTTCGCTCTCATGAACGACCTTGCCGAAGACGCAGACGAAGCTCGCCGCAAGCTGTAAGCGGCGAGTCGACAACCGCATTGGCGCCATTCTCGCCACAAGAAACGTGAACGGAAGGGCCCATGCACTGTGACCTGGGCCCTCTTTCTTTCCGGCTTGCAATGCTTGATGGCTTCAGCGAGATGCCCGGAGATGAACGGGTGCAGCGCACGCCACTATCGAAGTAGCGCAACAAACATCTGCAGACGGCATTGATCGAAGCGGCGAAGATGGCCCCACGCTACAGCCCGGCGCTGGCCATGCTGTATGACAAGGAAAAGCAGAAGGGTAATGCCAATCGCGCGACGCTGGCCGTAGCCAGGAAGCTGGTCGCGTATCTGATGGCGGTCGATCGCGGTCAACGAAACTTTTTGGTAATCGAGAACGAAGCGCGCACCGCCGCATAAAGGCCGTGCAGCCAACAAGATTTTTTTCAGCGCGTCGCCTGCCAGGTCTTGCCGTTGAGCCGACTGGGCACGAGAGCGCAAGCTCCCGATGCTCCCGTTGATAAGTTTCGAGACTGGCAAGAGAACACAAACTCAATCTTCTGTCCAAGACCACTCGCTGATCTTGGACAGCCAATGGAAGTCTGGTTCTCTATTTGAGAGGAACCCAGGCCGAGAGGCCAACACGACGCGCTGAAGCAGCAGAAAGATTTGTACCCGCGCTCCTCCTGAGCGCGTCAGGGAGAGCTCTTGCCTTCTTGACAAAGACCTATCATGGAAGTCGGCTTGTCGGAAGTCATCGATCGCTTCCGACAGTGGGCTTATTTCGGAACTTTCGGAAGATATACTAAGTCGCTGCCCTCGCTATGCCTTGCGGTCGGGGCCTGGACGATGTTGCGGTAGGGCGGGCTGTCGATTCGAATGGTTGCGGGGCGCTGGGAAACAATTGAGAGGAAATAAATTGTCGTTGCGGAGGCCTGATTTGAACCAGCGACCCTTCGGCTTCGGACCGAAGGGTGCTTCCAAAATTTCGCCCAACGCGGAGACCAACGGTTCCCAACGCCGGTGTAGCTGTTAAACCATCTGCGATGTGGGACTCACTTCAGACCTTTACACTATTAAGGTAGCCCAGTGGCGGTTTTCCAAACCGCCGCCGAGCAAAACAGTTCTCACGGATGAAATCTCAGTTCGACAAACGGCTGAACCAAAGACGATCACCGCGCGGACACCCTGGGCATTGAGGAGAAACAACTGCGAGTTCAGTTTGCGTTCTTTTTGCGTTGCAGGACCGGAAATGATGGGCAGTGATGGGTTGTGAAGGGGAGCTAAACTCTTGAGTTTTCAGCTATCTCGTTTGTTTGACTTGTCCGATCACAGTTTATGAGTCCGCTGCTCTAACCGCTGAGCTACGGGCCCCTTGATAATAAAGAACTTATTGGCCTATTAAAACGACTTCATCAATTTTGCGTCATTCTTGCGTTGCAGTCTACCCAAAATCGCTGGTCGTAGCCCTTCTTTCATTCACAAATGCGTCGCCGGATAGGAACTACCTTCCGCTCTATTGATCGGCGACTATCACGCTTCCATCGTCACTTATCCTTTCACTTTCCTGGCACGAACGAAACAAACCGATGACACCTTAGAACGGAGAAGCCAAGTTGATTTTAGTTTCGTTTCAATCCGTTCGCAAGCATTTGAGTCTACTGGCTTTGGCGTCGACCTATGCCGTTTTGCTGCCCACGGCCCTAAACCCTCCGGCGCAGAAAAGGCAATTGCGATCACATTGTGTTCGTCGCACTGTGGCTATATAGAGGATGCGAGAGAAGTTTCAGCTTCAGTATTTACACCTGTCTGGGCTCTGTGTTTCGACAAAAATCCCGTAAAAGGGAGAGCAGCGGATTTCAGCGGATCAAAATTCCGCTGCTCCCGCGGTCACCTGCCGCGTCGCAGCAGTTCTCATGTATTTATCTTTTTGCGCTTTTTCGGGGATTTCCAAGACTAGCGTGACAGTATCGTGATATCCGACGCTTCGGAAAAAAACCAAACGGTTGGACTCGCTGACCCTTGCAGTTTTCTTGGCGGCGGTCTGCCAAATTTTCCTGCCCTGTTCGTACACACCACGCTTCATTTGTTTTGAATCACTTAGAGTGCGCTCATTTGCACGGAATCACCCATTTGCAAAGTCTTGTGCACCATGTGTGCACCAAACAGCCTTCCGAAAAAGAGCACCCAGCAGTCCCACAACTGACTACTTCCGTGGTCGCTCGTAATCCGCCCATGACCGATGCTAAGTGCGGAGATCACATCCTACAAGCCGACTTCAGAAGACTAATCCCGACGTGGAAGCCGGATGGCTTCCGGTTAGTCGACCATTCACCAACAATTGCTGGACCCGCTGCGCACCGGCGGAATCCGAATTACGACATGTACGATTTGCCCGTTGTGTGAATGTGACTACGGAATGATGACCGTTCTCCGACCGTGTTGGTCTCGTTGCCAAGCGTCCTCGACTTCGCGTAGTGGAACTCGCTCAGTGTCGATACGCAGCTTACCGGTGGCGACATTAGACATAAGTTGGCGGACGGCTTCTAGCCATATCTCAGGCGAGGCTGGGGCGTTGCCGGTTCCAGCCCCAAGGATTTCCAACCGTGAACTGCGTAGTGCGGCGGCGGGGAGCGAAATGGCAGGTCCCGCGCTTTCCCCAACCTCGACAAGACGCGCTCTGGATGATGCCGGCTTCATATCCCTCCGCGTAAGGGCGGCAACGAGTGCTTCAGTCGGAGGCCCCCAGAGATAGTCGATGATGACGTCGAAACCGG
>WNFG01017043.1_pt1 | contig 13424 bp, 9 predicted proteins | sample 5400431 | NCBI WGS metagenome assembly WNFG01 (sample SAMN13153346, study PRJNA577476) | soil metagenome | isolation source: 120 cm saprolite under Douglas fir tree site 2 hole 3 replicate 2 | place: USA:California | collected 2015-04-18
AATTTCTTTTCGAGGCCGAGATTGAAGCTGGCGTAAGCGGGAAAGCGCAACTCGCCTGGAGGTCCGACGAGTTGCTGCTGGAGGTTGACGGCGCTGAAAGGATAGCCGGTGCGGTATTCGAAAAGATAGCTTAGCTGGATGCCCCAGATGTGCGTGGGCGTCCAGCCCCAGGTGAGGAAGCGGTTGGGAGTGTCCCAGGCGACGGGACCCGATTGCTGCCGGGCATAAAAAATGGAGCCCAGCGCGGGATTTAGAACTTCGTTCGAACGGGCGCGGGAACGGGTGTAGGCGGCGAAAAGTTCGGTGCTTTCCGAAAAAACGTGACGCGCGGAAATGGTGAAGGCGCGGTAGCGGTCCTTGCGGTGATCCTGGAGAAGAAAAATTCCGCCGGGCTGCGCGGGTTGCTGGTCGACAAACGCGAAACCGTGATAGCCGTTGCGGGCGAGGAGTTCGAGAGTGACAAGCGTGTTGTGGCCGAACTTCTGTTGCCAGCCGGCGCTGGAAATGGTGAAACGCGGCTGACGCAGGCCGCTGGCGGGAAGCACGAACTGGCTGGCGACGGGCCCGAGGACGACGACCGTTCCGGTGGGATCGTAAAAGGAGTCCAGCTGTTGCTGGTCAAAGGCCTGGCCGATGATGGAGAGATTAGGCGGGGCGTCATAGATTCCCCAGCCGAGGGAGAGTTTGGCGCGGTCGTCGGCAAAAGGCAGGAAATTGGCGGAGGCGCGCGGCTCAGCCATGGCGCTTTGTGTGAAGCGGTCCCAATCGGTACGCAGGCCGCCCTGGAAGACGAAGTGTTTGGAGATCACCCAGGTATCCTGTGCGTAGGCACCGGCCTGGGTGTTGGAAAGGCCGTGATTCGCAAGTCCGGAAAAAGTGGATTGGCGAACGAGAGTTCCGTCGGCTCGGCGTGCCTGGATTTCCGTGCGTTGGGCGGATTGAGAATAAAGTACGCCGGCGACGTTGGCGCCCGCAGTAATCTGGTGGGTTCCGTGCCAATGGCGCGAGGCAGCGGTGACGCTGCCGAAGGCCTGCAAGCGGCGTCCGCGTTGATGCAAGCGCTGAAAGTAGTTGCCGGTGGTGCCGTTGATGAGCAGAACGTAGGGTTGAGTGCCTTGCGGGGTGTAATCGAGCACGCCGCTGTCGGCAGCGACTCCGAGTTCGAAAAGCAAATCGTGGAGCCATACTTGCTCATTCAGTGAGACGAAGGCGCGGCGCTGCTCGGCGGTGACCGTGGTGGATTGGGGATCGAGGGCGTCGAGGCCGAGGTTGGTGTCGAAGGCGCGGTTGTAGAGAAAGCTGGCGTGGAGAATGTGCCTGGGCGATAGATTGTATTGCAGGCCGAGGAGATTGTCGCCCGCCCACCCTTCTGAAGTGTTGGCGTTCGAGGGCAATTGCTTGACGACTTTGAAGGTGTGTTGGATGCTGATGGCATCCGAAAACCAAAAGCGGCCGCGCTCGATGGGTCCGGAAAAGATGACGCGCGGATACCAGTTCCCGAGATGAGCGCCTTTCTGGATGTTGATTCCGGGGATGGGATTCGTGGTGCCGAAGCGCCACCGATTGTCGCCGTCGGGAGTTTCGAGACTGAGAATGCCCGAACCGGAGTGGGCATAGCCTGCGCCGAAGCGGCCGGTCTGAACTTCAGCGGCGCGCGTGGCGTCGATGTTGAAGCGTGCCGTCAGCGCGCCGTTGACGGGATCTCCGATTTCAAAGCCATCGAGGAGATATTGCGTCTCGCCGGAACGTGCGCCGGCAATGTGCAGAATATTGCGACTGTCGCGCACGATTTCGGGCAAAGCCACAAGGCTCTCGGCAAGCACGTGGGAGTTGGGCACCGGAATATCGCGAATGTTTTGCGAGGAGAGCGTGGAGCGCCGCGAAGTGTCCTGAGTATCAATCTGATTCGACGGCGCGGTGACTTGTACCTGCTCGTGAAGCTCTTGAACGTGATTCAGGGTCAATGTGAATTCGTTGCGGCCGGCGTGGAGCCTTCCTTGCGAACCTCCACCTTGTAGGTCCCTGCGAGAAGATTTTGGAGGATGAATCGCCCTGCGCCATCGGTCTCTGTGCGATACGCCTTGCCGGTGCTGTTTTCGAACTTTACTTGCGCGTCCCCGACCGGCACGCTGTTTTCGTCAACCACGGCACCTGCACAATCGGCGGAATCAGCGGCCTGCAGTTCAGCGGAAACAAGAATACTGATAAAAACCAATACAACAGCAAATAGGCGAGTAGAAGCCATGAAGACCGCTCCAGCCAACCTCAATATCATTAATCTACATCCTTGACATAGAAAATTATCCGACGCAGGCGGGCGTTAACTGGCTCCCTCTTTGGGTTCAGAATCGTACCTTTCGCGCCGGCATGGTCGCCATCCATCTAATCGCTTCCGACCCAGGCCCTGACGTTTCCGCGCCCGCACGAGATACGAGCACTACGCAAGGGTTGAAATGATCCAAACTGTGTTATCCTGCGCGCCGATTTTCTATCGAGGTGAGCGATGGACATAACCCGACGCGAGCTTTGGTCACTTTTGCCCGTTCTATTTTCGAGTTCCTGGATTTCCAACGAGCCGGGGCTTGCTTCCGGCGCCTTTGCCTTCGACGACTTGCACGCAAGGACGACGGACGCTGCGGAATTCCGCAGCATCCTGAAAGGCACAACGCGAACGGGGGAGCAGGTGGAAGTTCATGAAACGTTGCTGCACCCGGGTGCATTGCCACACCCGCCCCACCGCCATTCCCACAGTGAGTTCTGGTTGATCAGGGAAGGCACCGTCGAAATCACCATAAATGGGCAGCCGCATCGACTAGGGCCGGGCTCTGCCGCGTTCGCCGCCTCCAACGACGAGCACAGCATCAAGAACGTCGGAACCGGGTCGGCCTCCTACTTCGTGGTGGCGATCGGGCCCATGACATGAGGTGATCCGCACGGCTGGTTCTCAGCTACGCGCAGGGCGAGGTGTCGGTGCCATTTGTTCCGACGTCAGCTCCGCCGCGAGTTCAAGTCCCAGGTATCGTCCTGGGTCGTTAAAGCAAAGGTGCTCGATCATCCCGCCGCAAGGCGTCACAAATGCATTCCCGGTTCACTCAAGGCAGCAATACGGCCGGGGACTCTGCCTGCCTCTGCACGCCGTAACCGCCAAAGATTAGTTTTTAACATCCACCCTATTCAAAGAATCTCTTGACAACAATTCCGAACCCCTATAGTTTCCGCGTCAACATTTCAATACAACACTGTTTCATTGTACGAAATAACAGGAGGGGCTATGCGATCAGCACGGGGAAGGATGCTGGTTGTCTGGGCGACCGCATACGTTTTGCTGGTCACGTCCAGCACCATGCGGGGACAAGCGGTGCGGTTGCTAATGTGAAGGTGACGATCACTGAAACGAACACTGGTATCAGCCGTACCTCCCAGACGAACGAAAGCGGCAACTACGTATTTCCGGATCTGCCGCCGGGAACATATAGGGTCATCGCGGAACTGTCAGGATTCAAACGGGCGTCGAGAGCAGGCATCGATGTGATCGTGAACACGACCGAGCGCGTCGACCTGGTCCTTCAGCCTGGAAACATTTCGGAGACCATCACGGTAGAGGCGGAAACTCCCATCCTTCAGACCGAGCGAGCGGACACTGGGCGCAAGCTCGAGTCCGTGCTAACGGAGAACGTACCGCTCGGCACCAATCGCAATTTCCAAAATCTTCTGAACATCGTGCCCGGCACGACTCGCGCCACTTTCCAGCACTCTCAGTTCTTCAACGCGAGTAGCTCGCTGCAGACAGAAGTCAACGGCCAACTGCGCCAGGGCAACAACTACCAGATCGAGGGCATCGACGACAACCAGCGCACCGGTCTTCTGCAGATCCTGATACCGCCTCTTGAAGCCATCCAGACGGTAGACGTTTCGACGAGTAATTACGACGCGGAGCTGGGCCGTGCGAGTGGCGCCGTTGTAAACGTTATCTTGAAGTCGGGTGCCAACAACTACCACGGCGCTGCCTATGAATTCGTCAGGAACAACTATTTCAACGCCCGCAATTATTTCGACCAATCCGTGGGGCATCTCGCTTACAACTACTTCGGCGGCAACATTGGCGGTCCGATTAAGAAGAATAAGCTCTTTTTCTTTGCCGACTATCTGAAAGTTTATGACCACGAGGCGAATACAAACCGGGTCACCATCCCCACCATGGCCTTCCACGCGGGTGATTTGAGCGCCTCAGCAACGACAATCTACAACCCGTTTTCTGGCAATCCGGACGGCACGGGCCGCCAGGCGCTGGTTGCCACGTCCGCTCCCGGCGTGGCCACCGTACCGGGTCCTAATGGAATGGTGGATGCATTCAACCCTGCCTGCAAGGCAGGTAGTTGCGCCAACATTGTTCCGCTGGCCTTGATCGATCCCATCTCCGCTAAACTCCTGGCGCTCTTGCCGAACCCAACTGCCGCGGGGAACACGAACAACTACTTCGCTCTGCTGGCTTTCCACAAGGATACAGATTTCGTTGATGCCAAAGTAGACGCCAACATCACCGATAAAGATCGCCTGAGCATGCGATTCAGCTTCCAGCGTCCAGTTAGTTTCCAAGCCCCTATATTCGGTTTAGCAGGCGGTCCAGCACAAGGCAATTTTGAAGGGACCGGCTATCAGAACACGTATAGCACTGGTCTCAACTACAATCGCTTGTTCTCGAATACTTTGGTTGCTGAGTTCCGCGTTGGTGCAGGGTGGTACCATAACGAGGCTCACAACAGCGATTTCGGTACGACTACTTCGCAAAAGCTCGGCATTCCCGGCGTTAACCTCGATCAGATAACCAGTGGAATCGTGGGTGTTACGATTAACGGCGGCTTTTCCAATCCCTTGATTGGCTTCTCGGCGAGCCTGCCCTGGATCCGCTCAGAAACGAACATTGACTTTGCGAACACCTGGACCAAGATTCTCGGCAATCATACGATTAAGTTTGGCGTTGACCTGCGCCGGATTCGCGATGCTTTGCTGCAGGTGCAGACGTTCAGCCCACGCGGCCTCTATACTTTCAACGATGGTCAGACGGCACTCAAGTGCACAGCCGTGGTTCTTCCACAATGCCCGAAGATCGGCACTTCCCCAACCAGTTTTACAAACAACTTCGCCAGCTTTCTGCTCGACGTGCCGGGTCAGGCGGGACGCGATCTGGCGACTTTCTTTCCGAACTATCGAGCCACGCAATTCTTCGCCTTCGCGCAAGATAAGTGGCTGGTCACTCCCAAACTCTCCGCGGATATTGGAGTCCGCTGGGAGTTTTATCCGCCCGCCACGCCCGCTGCCAAAGGCGGCTTTTCAAATTACAACCCCGCCAACAATACGCTTGTCGTCAGCGGCATAGGAGGTAATCCGGATGACCTGGGGATCGCGACGCATTACAAATACTTCGCGCCTCGCTTGGGGCTGGCCTACCGTCTGAAGGAATCGACCGTCTTTCGCGCTGGATTCGGGATCAGCTATACGCCGTTTCCCGACAACAGCTACGCCTACAATTTCCCCGTGCGGGCCAATAACTCGTTCGATCCGGCAGTTGCGAGCTACGGTCCGGCAGTGCTTCCCAATGGACAGACGGCGACCTTTGCGAGGGGTTTCCCCGGCCTCATTCAACCTACGATTCCATCGAACGGGATCATTACCAATCCAACTGTAGGTTCAGCTTACTTTGTAGTGAATCAGAACTTCAAGAACCCGTACGTGGAATCGTGGAACGCGGCGATCCAGCAGTCGCTGCCTTGGCGCTTCGTTCTCGATTTGGCTTACGTTGGCAGTCATAGCGTCGACACCGTCGTCAACTATAACCTCAACGCCGCGACGGTAGTTGGCCTCGGGAACAAGGGACAACCCGAGTTTAACTCCTTTGGGCGAACGGCGAACACGAATCTCCTCTTTGCGGGATACTCGTCCAGCTACCATGCTTTGCAGGTGAAGTTTGACCGGCGGTTTTCGGGAGGATTCGCGACCACCACGGCTTACACCTTCAGTAAAGGCATGGGCTTTCAAACAGGCGACGATGGCGGCCTTTCATTCTATATCAATCAACGCCGGGATTACGCCCGGAACGACTTCGATCGCACGCATACCTTTGTGCAGAGTATTGTGTGCGACCTGCCGTTTGGAAAGGGCAAGCGCTTGGCTTCTTCGGGAGTTGGCGCCGCAGTTCTGGGCGGCTGGCGCGTCTCCAGCTTTCTCACGCTGATGACGGGCCTACCGCTTTACTTTACCGCCAGTGGCACCTCGCTCCAGGCGCCGGGCAACACCCAAACGCCAGATTTGGTTGCTCCTGTCAAAATCCTTCACGGTATCGGCGCGGGCAATCCCTGGTTTGCCACATCGAGCTTCGCTGCTCCGGCGGCCAATACATTTGGCAATGTGGGGCGGAACTTTCTCAGCGGGCCCGGCTTTTTCAACTTGGATGCCGCACTGTCCAAGTCGATCCGATTCACGGACCGCTACAATCTGGATCTGCGCCTGGAGGCATTTGGCCTAACAAATACGCCGCAGTTCTTCTTTGCCTCTAGCGGTGGCACTGCGGCGGGGACAACGCTGGGCAGCACCAGCTTCGGCCAGATCACGAGTGCCAGCGGCGGCCGGCAACTTCAACTCGGCGCAAAGTTCAACTTCTGATCCGCTTGACGACGAACATAGGTGCAGGCGGGGCGGCCCGGGTTACAGTCGCGCTCGCCAGTCGGGCAATCGCAACCTGGATCTGGGAGCAAAGATCACGTTCTAACGCCCGTTTGCTGCTGTGTGGAGACGACGGGGGAAGGTGTTTCGTGTTCGAACATGAAGGTAGATCGGACAACGACAGATAAATATGTAGTGGAAGCGGTCGACAGGGCGCTCGATCTACTCGAAGTCTTTAAGGACTCCGAAGAACTGAGCCTCAAAGCTGGGCCTAAAATTATTCGAGCGCGCCACCCATTTCCGGCGGGATGTAAGAAGGATTGCGCAACCGTTCATGCGCCGGCTGCGTGAGCGTTTCAATGAAACGATAAACCTGGCGGTCATTCACGGTGGCGAGGTTGTATACGTCGACCTTTTGGAAAGCTCGCGCCCGTTCCGCATGGCGGCCATGATCGGAAGCCGCATGGCGATTCAATCGACCTCCTTGGGCAAGGCCATCATCGCCTATTCACCCGAAAATGAGCTGACCGCTTTTTTGCAACAGCTTCCGCCGGCCGAATCGCGAAAGCTAGAAAAAGAACTCGAAACCGTACGGTTGCGCGGCTACGCTCTGGACCGCGAGGAAAATGAACCCGGCGTCGCCTGCGTTGGGGCTCCCATCTTCGACGAAAAAGGCGCAGCCATAGCTGCTCTGAGTGTTTCCGGTCCGGTCGGGCGCATGCTGAAGCAGGAAAGAGAGATCGGTTCGGTCCTAGCGGCGATCTGCGGCGAAATTTCAAGGAATCTGGGTTTTGTCGGAAAGGTGACGATGCATTCGCACGCTGAGTTTAAGACACCGGCGCGTATGGCGGTATCCGCCTAAATGTCTCAGGGACAGACGGAAGTAAAAGCCAAGTGCGCGAAGTTTCGCCCTGGGGGAATTTTCCCCGCGCTTTCCGAGACCGCGGCCTCCGTCGCGATAGATACCTTGCGCGCCGCGAACGCGGACGGCAAATCCTACGAATGGGCGGCCATGGGGCGCGGAATTATCGATTGGGTCGGGCAGTTCCGGGCCCTTGCGCGCGATGGCTACCATTTCGCCGTCAGCCTGGAGACTCACTGGCACGGCGGCGGCACGCCCGAGGCGTCCACGCGTGAAAGCTGGGCCGGAATGAAAGACGAGTTGCAGAAAGCGGCGGCGCTCTAGGCACGGTCAGACTTCTAAGTGTTCTTAGCAGTTCGATGCGCCTCGTCGAAATCGCTCTATCACCCGTTGCTCGCCGCAAATTCAGGAAACGAGGGAGTTTGCTATGTCGATCTACATCGCTCGGCGGCAGTTCCTAGAATGCTTGGTTCTGGCCATGGCGGCGCTGCCGGCCGCTCTCCGCGCCGCAAGCAACCGCTTGCCCATCGGCTTTTCGACGCTGGGCTGCCCGAGCTGGAACTGGCTCAAGATTCTTGACTTCGCCGTGCAGAACGGTTTTGCGGCCGTGGAGCTGCGTGGGTTGCAGGGAACCATGGATCTGCCTTCGCGTCCGGAATTCGACGCCTCGCGCATCGGGCAATCGAAGAAGGAAGTCGCCGCACGCGGCCTCCGTATCTCGTGCGTCAGCAGTTCCGCCAATCTGCATGAGAGTGACCCGCAGAAACACCGCCAGCAGCTTGCCGATGCTCGCAGGTTTATTGATCTCGCTTCCGATCTCGGAGCTCCATATGTGCGTGTCTTCGGAAACAAAATCATTGGCCCGCGAGATCAGGCGATCGCGCGCATTGCCGCGTCGTTAGGTGAGCTTGGCGACTATGCCGGCCCGAAAAATGTCACCGTGCTTATCGAATCGCATGGCGATTTGACCGACTCACCCACGCTGCGCGGGGTCCTTGAGAAGGCCGACTCACCCCATGTCGGACTGCTCTGGGACGCACACCATACCTATGTTACGAGCAAGGAAGATCCGGCCGTTACGATAAGCCAACTAGGCAAATACATCCGCCACACCCACTTCAAGGATTCTCGTCTCGAAGGTGACAGTGTTCATTATGTGCTCACCGGCCGGGGAGACGTTCCGGTGAAACGGCAGGTCCAGTTGTTGGTGGAGAGCGGGTATCACGGCTACTACTCGTTTGAATGGGAGAAGGCTTGGCATCCCGAGCTCGAAGAGCCCGAAACGGCGATCGCGGACTTTTCTCGGGTCATAACGGAATACCTTCATACTGTCGGCTTCAAAGAAACACGCACGGCAGGCGAATGAAATCTGACTTGCAGAGGAGAGGAACAGGGAAATGACTGATAACACCAGGCGTAATTTCGTGAAACAGGCTGCTTTGGGGGCTGCAGCTTTTCTGGTCTATCCACCCTCGCGCGTGCTCGGCGCCAACGACCGCGTCCGCGTAGGCATGATCGGTGTGGGCGGACGCGGGCAGGACCTGCTGAAGCAGGTCCTGAAAGTTCCCCAGGCAGAGCTCGTCGCAATCGCCGATGTCTACACCCGGCGTCGCGACGAAGCAAAGCAGTTGGCACCCGGAATTCAGACCCTTGACGATCATCGCCGCCTGCTTGACAGGAAGGACATCGACGCTGTCATAGTGGCGAGCCCGCTGCACATCCATGCGCGACATTTTGTGGATACGCTTGCGGCAGGCAAGGACCTCTATTCCGAAAAAACCATGACCTGGTCTATTCCCGAAGCGGAACAATGCCTGGCCGCGGCAAATAAATCCGACCGGGTGGTCCAGATCGGACTGCAACATGAGAGTTCGGGCGCACTAGCCGATGCGCGAAAGTGGATCAAGGACGGAATTGCCGGCAAAATAACTCAAGTGGAATCGTGGATGAGCCGCAATTCGCGCCACGGCAACGGCCAGTGGGTGCGTCCGATACCCCCGGACTGCACGGCGGAAAATGTCAACTGGAAGGCCTTTCTCAACGGGCGGCCTGATCGGCCATTCGATCCCCACAAGTTCATGAACTGGCGCTTGTTCTGGGAGTTCTCCGGCGGGAACGTGACGGAGAACATGGTGCATCAGATTGCGTGGATCATGACTGCCCTCGATTTGCCGCTTCCCAACGCAGCCTACATGTCAGGCGGGGTGTTCTCAGAAAAAGATGGCCGCCAGATGCCCGACACCATTGTGGTCACGCTCGATTTTCCCAACGAGACGGTTGTTGCATGGCAGTCGACTTTCAGCAACAGCCAGTACGGACTAGGCGAGCGCCTGCTGGGAAGTGATGGCACGATCGAGCATGTGTCGGGAGCAAACGACATGGTGACCGGCAGGTCCGCCGAAAGCACTCGTTACTACCCCGAAAAAGTCAATCGGCCGGACGGCGCGGCGTTAAAGGGAGAGACACCAAACCAGAACCACATGGCCAACTGGATTGACTGCGTGCGTACCCGCAAGACCCCTAATGCGCCGGTCGAGATCGGCTACCGCTCGGCGATTGCGGCCCACATGGCCAACATGGCGTACCGTCAGAAACAGCGCGTTACGCTCGAGATGGCAAGGTTGGCTGAGCCGCAGTTATAAGACTTGGACGAAGCGAAGCTTTGCTTGCGCGCGGGGAGGCCCTGCTTGCAAGGGAAATCTGTCAAGTTTTTCTGCAATAAAACTTGACCGAATTAGATTTTTATTCCATCCCCTTGAAATCGGTGAAACCAAATCGCCGTAAACGGCGTTACAATACGTGTCGCGTGGGCCACTTCGCCTGCCCGCAACGATTTTCGCAAGCAACCAGGAGGCCCTGTGCAAGCTACGCTCCTCGATCGCCGCAGCTTTCTCCGCGTCTCTGCTGTCGCCGGCGGAGGCATCCTCCTCGCGCTCCATCTCGATCCCGTCGCCGAAATCTTTGCCCAAGCGCCGCAGGTGGCGCCCGCCGCTTTCTTGCCCACCGCGTTCTTGCGCGTCAGTGCTGACGGCATCGTCACCATCACGGCCAAGAATCCTGAGATCGGCCAGGGCGTAAAAACCAGTCTGCCCATGATCATCGCCGACGAACTCGACGTCGACTGGAAAGACGTCCGTATCGAGCAAGCCGATCTCGACGAAACAAAATATGGTCCGCAGCGCGCCGGGGGGAGCACCGCCACTCCCGTCAACTGGGACCCGCTGCGCCGCGTCGGCGCCGCCTGCCGTCAGATGTTCGTCGCGGCCGCCGCGCAAACCTGGTCTGTCCCCGAATCCGAATGCCAGACCTCTTCAGGCCGCGTCACTCACCAAGCGTCAAAGCGCACCCTCACCTATGGGGCGCTCGCGGAAAAAGCCGCCGCGCTGCCCGCGCCCGATCTCAAATCCGTCAAGCTCAAGGATCCCAAAGACTACAAAATCATCGGCCGTTCAACGCCCGGCGTCGACAACGCTTCCATCGTCACGGGAAAAAATCTCTACAGCATCGACTTCAAAGTTCCCGGAATGTTGTACGCCGTTTTCGAGAAATGCCCCGTCTACGCCGGCAAATTCGTCAGCGCCAATCTCGACGAAATCAAGGCCCTACCTGGTATTCGACACGCTTTTGCCGTGGATGGAACTTCCGATCTGCTCGGCTTGCATTGCGGCGTCGCCATCGTCGCCGACACCTGGTGGCAAGCCAACTCCGCGCGCAAGAAATTGCGCGCTGTTTGGAACGAAGGCCCCACCGCTCAGCAAAGCAGCACAGGCTTTGCCCGCCGCGCCGACGAACTTTCGAAGCAAGCGCCCGCAATCACCGTCCGCAGCGACGGCGACGCTGACAAAGTTCTGCAATCCGCCGCAAAAATTGTCGAAGGCGCCTACTCCTATCCCTTCCTCGCGCACGCCCCCATGGAGCCCGAAAATTGCCTCGCGCACTACCACGACGGCAAAATGGAATTCTGGTCACCCAGCCAAACGCCCGAATCCGGCCGCCAGCTCGTCGCAAAAGTCTTCAACATTCCCCACGACGACATCATCGTCCACATCAAGCGCGCCGGCGGTGGATTCGGCCGCCGCCTCACCAACGACTACATGCTCGAAGCCGCCGCCATCGCCAAACAAGTCGGCGTTCCTGTGAAACTCCTTTGGACCCGCGAAGACGACTTTCACCACGATCACTACCGCCCCGCCGGCTTTCATTTCCTCAAGGGCGGCCTCGATTCCTCCGGCAAACTCGTCGCCTGGCGCAATCATTTCGTCAGCTTTGGCGAAGGCCAGCAGTTTGCTCCCTCGGCCAATATCCCCGGCAACGAATTTCCCGGAACATTCCTACCAAACTTTTTCTTCGGCGCATCCCTCATGCCGCTCGGCGTTCCCACCTACGCCATGCGCGCCCCTCGCAGCAACGCCTTCTCTTGGGTCTTCCAGTCCTTCACGGACGAGCTGGCACACGCTGCCGGAAAAGATCCCGTCCAGTTCCGTCTGGATCTCCTCAACTCTCCCCGCATTCCGACAGCACCGCCTTCAACTAATCCGGCCGAAGCCGACCTCGACGCCGCCCGCATGACCGGCGTCCTCAAACTCGTCGCCGAAAAATCCGGCTGGGGCTCCCGCAAGCTGCCCAAAGACACCGCCTTGGGCGTCGCCTTCCAATTCGCTCACCGTGGATACTTCGCCGAAGTCGTCGAACTCCGCGTCGACGCCAACAGCAAAATAAAAGTAAATAAGGTTTGGGTAGCCGGCGACGTCGGCAGCCAGATCATCAATCCCAGTAGCGCCGAAAATCAGGTCCGCGGCGCCGTCATCGAAGGCCTAAGCCACGTCATGTCCTACGAAATCACCATCGACGCTGGCCGCGCCGTCCAGAGCAACTTCCACGAATATCCCCCGGTCCGCATGAACCAGGTCCCCCCGGAAATCGAAGTCCATTTCCTGAAGTCCGACAACGCCCCCACCGGCCTCGGCGAACCCGCCCTCCCGCCGATTCTCCCCGCCGTCTGCAACGCCATCTTCGCCGTCACCGGCAAACGCATCCGCTCGTTGCCGCTCTCCAAACACGGTTTCTCCTGGGCCTAAAATCTGCGATTTTTGTAGGGGCGGACTTCAGTCCGCGCTTTCTTGTCGCGGTGAGTCTATTTTATTCTTCGTTGTGGTTCTGTAAGAACCACGAGCTACTCATACCGCAGCGCCACCAACGGATCCACATTCGCCGCCCGCCGCGCCGGAAGCCAACAAGCCACCAGCCCGGTAATGACCAGTAGCACCGGAACGCACGTCAGCGTCCAGGGGTCGTACGCCGACACTCCCCAAAGTTGCGTCGCAATCACCCGCCCGAGCGCCAGGCTCGCGATCAGTCCGAGCCCCACGCCAATCCCCACCAATCGCAGCCCCATTCCAATCACCAATCCCACAGCACGCTATAAACTCCCAGCGTCACCAACACCAGCCCAATCGAACTGAAAATCGTCATCAAGAAAAATCCAAACCGCGGTCCCGCATACGAAAACTGGCTGATGTACCCTTCCATCGTTCCCGCAAGGGTCACCGCCACGTTGGAATCCGTGGCCCAGATTTCATGCTCCACCGCGTTCAGCATCGTTAGCGGTTCTTTCGCCGTCCTCACCAGGATTCCGCGGAACGCCGAGCCCGTCACCGTGTACGGCACCCAGATCTCCGGCTCGACCGGGTCCTGCAACCCCCGGTTCTTCACGTCCGCCACAAGCCCGATGATTTCAAACATCGGCTCTTTCACCGCGTCTTCAAAGTCCGCCAGCTGCGCGATTCTTACCTGTTTCCCGATCGGATTCTCGTTCCCCAGATACTTTTTCACGAACGTCTGGTTCACAATCGCCAGCTTGCGCGCTCCATTCACTTCCGCTTCTGTGAAACCCCTTCCGTCC
>WNFG01004492.1_pt1 | contig 13421 bp, 10 predicted proteins | sample 5400431 | NCBI WGS metagenome assembly WNFG01 (sample SAMN13153346, study PRJNA577476) | soil metagenome | isolation source: 120 cm saprolite under Douglas fir tree site 2 hole 3 replicate 2 | place: USA:California | collected 2015-04-18
GGTCAGGACCCGCGACAATCCCCGGAGAGAAGCGCCAGAGCGCCCGGTGAATCAGGACCTGTTCGCAAATTTTAGCTAGAGCGTTCTCCTCCATTTTGTGAAACTGTCCCCGGCGCGCAATGTTCCTCGAGTCGAAAGGCGGGGGCCTCGCTGACACAGCTCCGAGCGGCGGTGCGGTCGTGCTCATTGAACGCGCGCGAAGGCCGCCGGCACATCCCATTCCAGCAGGCACGCGTACCTTTGCCTTCGCTCTCCTCCTGGTCGTCGGCATTCATTTCGGATACGGCCTATCGCCGCTGATGGCGAGCCAATGCGCTTGTTCGCACGGCCCTGAAGTGCCTTGTGATTGCCCACATCACCTGGAAACCGAAGGTCAGGCTCCACCCCCCTGTCACATTCATGTGAAGTCCAGGAATGCCGCCGACCGGACCTCGAAGGAGCCCTCCGTTTGGGCACGCTGCGGCACGATTGCTCCAGATCTGATTCTAGTCGCGCTGCTCTCGACTTTTGAACGGCCTGACCTCCCATCTGACGCCGGTCCGGACCAACGCCCTGCCCTTTCGCCGGCGAGACCACCGCGAACCTTCATTCCTCCGCCAAAGCACCCTCCCAAAAAGCACGCCTGATTCATCCAGAGTTTTTCTTTCGGGCTGATTTCACTTCTTTGCTTTAGGGAGGAGTCGATGCTTTTCAAAACGCATCGGCCGCGAAATTTTCGCGGTCGTGATGGTTTCGGTTTTCGCTCGGTCTGGTCTGGGGATGGTGAAATAAAACGCACGCTCATTTCCAGCGCTGGCCTCTTACTGACCGTCTTCGCGCAAGCGATCTTTGTTTCGCCCGCGAACGCCTGCTCGATTTGCGAGAGCGGGGATCCGCTCGCAGTGGCTGGAACCGCGAAGCTCGACGCGGGCCAGTACCAGATCGCCTTGAGTTACGAGTACCTCACGGCTCGTGCGCGCAGCCATGAAGACCCGTTGTTCATCGAAGAGCTGACGCAGATGACGCTTCGGCCGGTCTTTGTCTTTAGTCCCTGGGAACCCCTCAGCGCCGTGGTGCAGGTGCCGATCGTCTACAAGAATTTTTCGGAAACGGCCGACGGATCCAGTGCGAACCGGACCAGACCGACCGGCCTGGGCGACATCGATCTCGGGGTGAGGGTTTTCCTGCTCAGCCACAAGGACTTCGACCGGAACAGTTGGCACCGGTTCGGAGTCTCGCTGGGCTCGAGCCTTCCCACCGGGCGAAACGACGCGCAGAGGAACGGACTGCGGCTCGACGAGCACGCGCAGCTCGGAACAGGAGCTTTCATCCCCTACGCCGGATTGATCTACTCGTTCAGCCGCGATCCGTGGAACTTCTTCGCCACCGTCCACGCCAAGACGCCGCTCGAAAATGGCTACGGCTACCGATACGGATCGGCTCTCCTCTGGAGCTTCGCGCTGGAATATCGCGCCATCACCCGCCTTTCCCTGGGGTTGGGTTTCGACGGCCGATACGCGCTTCGCGACATCCACGACAGCGAAATCGTGTCAAATACCGGGGGCTTCGTCGCCGCGGCGACTCCGATGGTCAAGTTCAACCTCTATGACGCGCTGTGGTTGACCGCTCGCGCTCAGCTTCCATTCGCCACCCACCTGTTTGGCGAACAGAGCGTCGGACCGACGGTGGTGGTCGGCGCGCAATACACCATCGAATAGCGAGGGGCGAATTCGCCCCGTCGTCAAGCGGGTCATTCGAGAACGGCGAGCAAGTCCCCCGCCTGAACGCTGGTCTTCAGGGTGGCGAGGAGCTCTTTGACTGCGCCGGCGCGCGGGGCGCGGACGACCGTTTCCATCTTCATCGCTTCGAGGGTCAGGATGGGTGCTCCAAGCTCCACCCGATCCCCATGCTTGGCGTGCAGGGCGACGACCGTCCCCGGCATCGATGCGGCGACGTGCCCGGGATTTGTCCGGTCCGCCTGGCGACGCTGCTCCACCGCCGACGCCATAGAACGATCGCGGACGAGGACCTGGCGGCCGTGGCCGTTCAGCTCGAAATAGACCGTTCGAAGGCCATTCTCGTTCGGGTCGCCAATCGCGGAAAGCGAGATAACCAGCGTCTTGCCTGGCTCGAGGTCGACCAGGATCTCCTGGCCGATCTCGAGCCCGTAGAAGTAAGTGAGCGTGTCGAGAATCGAAACGTCCTCGAAGCGCGCCAGCTGGGACCAGTAGTCGTCCAAAACCCGTGGATAGAGCACCGCGCTCACTGCCTCGTGCCGCGCAATCGGGCGCCCATGCTTTTTTGAGAGGTCGGCCGCGGCGAGGTCGAGGTCCACCGCGGGCAGGCCGTCGCTCGGACGCTCCGTCCAGATTTGCAGCCCCTTCAGAATCGCCTTTCGCAGATCCTCGGGGAATCCACCCGGAGGCTGGCCGAGCAATCCCTGAAAGTAACCCGTCACGCTGGATGGGAAGTCCAGCCGGGGCGCTTCCTCGATCACCTTCGCCCGCGTCGCGGCAATCGATTCGGCAAACGTCTCTTTGCGAATCGCCAGGTTGTTCTTGAGAAGAAAGATCGCGAAGTCGCCGACCATCTTGCTCGTGGGCGTTACTTTCGGAATGTCTCCCACCAGCTGATTCACCAGGGCGAACGTATCCTTGACGTCGGTCCAGCGGTGAAGCAGACCCATCTCCGCGACCTGAGGGCGCAGGTTGCTGTACTGACCGCCGGGAATCTCGTGGTAGTAGATTTCCGAGGTGGAGCTCTTCAATCCGCACTCGAAGGGCCGGTAGAGCTCGCGGACGTCTTCCCAGTAGTTGGCGAGTGGCTGCAGCTTCTTGTTGGTGATCTGGGTGTCTCGCCGGTTGCCGCGCAGCGCGGAGACCAAGGCATTCATCGACGGTTGGCTGGTGAGTCCGGCCATCGGCGCCAGCGCGACGTCGACGATGTGGACGCCATGGTCGATCGCCACCAGCAGCGCGGCAACGCCATTGCCGCTGGTATCGTGCATGTGCAGGTGGATGGGGAGCTTGACCGTCTCCTTGAGGCGATCGATCAGCATTCCCGCGGCGCGCGGCCGGAGCAGCCCCGCCATGTCTTTGATGCAGAGGAAATGCGCGCCCATGTCCTCGATCCGGCGCGCCAGGTCGGCGTAGTACTCCAGCCCGTACTTCGGTCTCGCCGGATTGGCGACGTCGCCCGTGTAGCACATCGCGACCTCGGCCACCTTGCCGGTCTGGAGGATGCGCGAGACCGAGACTTCCATGGACTCCAGATCATTGAGCGAGTCAAAGACCCGAAACACGTCCACGCCCGCCTCGGAGGCTTCTTCGATGAACGCTTCGACCACGTTGTTCGGGTAGCTGGTGTAGCCGACCGCATTGGCGCCCCGAAGGAGCATCTGGATCAAGATGTTGGGCACCGCCGCCTTGAGCTTGCGCAGCCGGAGCCAGGGATCCTCGTTCAAGAATCGATAGGCGGTGTCGAAGGTCGCCCCACCCCACGCCTCGAGGCTGAAGAGCTCCGGCGCGAGGTGGGCCGTGGCGGAAGCGATCTGCAAAAGGTCGAAGGTGCGCATCCGCGTCGCGAGGAGGCTCTGGTGCGCATCGCGCATCGTCGTATCGGTGAGCAGCGGGCGGCTCTGCTCCAGCACCCACTTGGCCAGTCCCCTGGGGCCGCGCTGGGAGAGGATCTGAGTCGTCCCCTCCGGCGGGGCAGTGGAGGGCACCAGAGGTATCCGGGCGGCGATGAAGCCCTCCGGAGACAGGCGTTGCTCCTTCTTGATCGTCGGATGACCGTTGACGATGACTTCGGCCAGATACTGCAAGAGCTTCGTTGCCCGGTCGCGGCGAGCCGCGAGGTGGAAGAGCTCCGGCGTCTCGTCGATGAAACGCGTCCAGGTCTGGCCGGCGAGAAACGTCGGATGCTGGAGCACGTTCTCGAGGAACCCGAGGTTGGTTTTCACGCCGCGAATCCGGAATTCCCGAAGCGAGCGGAGCGCCTTGGTCACCGTGTTCGCAAAAGTGTCCGCGAAGGCGATCACCTTCACCAACAGCGAATCGTAGTACGGAGAGATGTGCGCTCCGGGGTAGCCATTCCCGGCGTCGAGCCGGATACCGAATCCGGTGCCGGTGCGCCAGGTGTGAATCACCCCCGTATCGGGCACGAAATTGTTCGACGGATCCTCGGTGGTGACCCGGCACTGCACCGCGAAGCCGCGCGGCTTGATCGACTCCTGATTCTGAATGCCGATTTCCGGGGAAGACAATGGATAGCCTTCCGCGATTCGAATCTGCGAGTGCACCAGATCGATTCCGGTGATCTGCTCGGTCACGGTGTGCTCCACCTGGAGCCGCGCATTGACCTCGATAAAGTAGTGCTCGTTGCCGGCGACGAGAAACTCGACCGTCCCCGCGCTGGTGTAGCCGGCGGCGCCCGACAGCTTGAGGGCGTCGTTGCAAATCCAGTCTCGAAGAGTCGATGCTAGATTGGGCGCCGGTGCAATCTCGATGATCTTCTGGTACCGCCGCTGGACCGAGCAGTCGCGCTCGAAGAGGTGAAACAGGTTCCCGTGCAGGTCGCCGAGGATTTGCACTTCGATGTGCCGCACCCACTCGAGGTACTTCTCGAGGAACACCACCTCGCTGCCGAAGGCGAGCTTCGATTCGGAACGGCATTCGGCGATCGTCTCGCTGAGCTTGGAGACTTCCCGCACCACGCGCATTCCGCGACCTCCGCCGCCGTGCGCCGCCTTCACCAGCACGGGGCTGTGCGTGTTGAAGAACTCGACCGCGCGCGACAGGGCTTCCGGGCCCGACCCTTCGAGAGTGATGCCGGGCACCACCGGCACGCCCGCCTTTGCCGCCACGCTTTTGGCGACAACCTTGTCGCCCATCAGCGCCAGCACCTCGGCGCTCGGACCAATGAAGCGGATGCCGCGGGCGACGCAGGCCCGGGCGAGCTCAGGGTTCTCGGAGAGAAATCCATAACCCGGGTGAATGGCGTCCGCGCGGGCGCGCTGCGCGATGTCGACAATCTCATCCACGCCGAGGTACGCCTGAACCGGGCGTTTTCCGCGGCCCACCAGATAGGCTTCATCCGCTTTGTGGCGGTGCTCGTGAACCCGATCTTCCTCGCTGTAGATCGCCACCGTGCGGATGCCCAGCTCATTACACGCGCGAAATACGCGGATCGCGATCTCGCCGCGATTGGCGCAGAGGACTTTTCGGATCGGAACGATCGGCATTGCGCCCATACTAGCGAAACGCCGTGCTGGTGAAACGCCGAGACCTGAGAAGGGTCTTCTGGGCCGGGTGGGCGCCGGCCACCGCCTTCGGGGTCAAGGCGCACCGCGCGTCCTTGCCCGATCCCCGGGCCAGGCGCGGCCGCCATCGGGCTCGGCGCGGCGGCGGCCAGGCGGAGCTCTCCGTTGCGGCTGGGCATACTGATGGGCACTTTCTTGCGCGGCCGGATGGGGGTCATTTGCAATCGCGGATTTCAAGAAATCTATTGATGTTTTTCATGCTCCTTCTCGCGGCGGGCTGCGGCAAGGACGCCATCGATTCCATTCACCTCCCGGGATGCGATGGCGGCGGCTGCGCTGGAGCGGGGTGCATTGCAGATGGTGGCTCCTGGCCCGCCGAATGGGCGGCACTGGAAGACGAAGTTTTGACTCGGGTCAACGACATACGACTCGCCGGTGCTTCGTGCGCCAACGACCGGTTCGGGCAGGTGCCGGCGCTCTCGATGAACGCCGCGCTGCGTCAGGCAGCTCGATGCCATAGCCTGGACATGGGAAACCAGAACTATTTCACCCACGACAGCAAGGATGGGCGCAGCCCGTGGACTCGGATGGCGAACGCCGGGTACCACGGCTTCCCCGCCGCGGAGAACATCGCCGCCGGATATGGCGACGCCCGCTCGGTGATGAACGGGTGGATGGCTTCGCCGGGTCACTGCCGAAACATCATGCTCTCGACAGCGACGGAGATTGGAGTCGGCTTCGCCTTCTACTCGCAGAGCGATTACCGCACCTATTGGACGCAGGACTTCGGCAGGCGTTGATACCGGCAAACAGTCAGTTGTCGGGCCGGACGGCGAATCGCCCTTCCAAAGGGTGAAATCTTCCGGGTACATTGCCTTCCTCAGGGGAGCACACAATGCAACGACGGGAATTCTTGATCACCTCGGCCGCCTTGGCCGGTTCGGCGCTGTCCGACAGAGCCCTGGGGGGTGCGGACCGCCGGCCTCAGGCCGCTGGTGAGAGAGCGATCGAGAGGGCGATTCCAGGGGGACGAGGAAGGTTCCCGCCGAACAACAAGATCGTGGAATTGATGCAAGTCCCCGCCGGCCTGCACGATCTGAACTGGCTGAAACAGAGCCTGCAGGCGGCCATCGACGTCGAGCTCTCCGCACTACCGCCCTATCTTTGCGCGATGTGGTCTATCGTCACCCAACGCGGACCGGCTTACGACCTCATCCACAGCGTGGCGATCGAAGAAATGCTTCACCTGGGTCTGGTCTGTAACCTGCTCACCGCGATCGGAGGAACGCCGCAAATCGTTCAGGGCTACCAGGAACGGATCGCTTACCCGGGACCCCTCCCCGGCGGTGTCCGGCCGGAGCTGACGGTATATCTGGCCGGTTTGACGCAAGACTATTTGAAAAATGTGTTCATGGAGATCGAGTATCCGGAGAATGGACCGGTTGCCTTGGCATTAGGCCAGATGTATCCAACCATTGGCGCTTTCTACGGCGCAATTCTCGAGGCCTTTCAGGCACTCTCTCTGGAGCTGACCACCAAAAATCAACTGACCTCGCCTCCGCCGATTGGCCTGTACCTGATCGCGACGCCGGATGACGTCGAAACCGCGATCACCCAGATCAAGGAACAGGGGGAAGGCACCTCGGAATCGCCCCTTGCCGAGCATTTCGGCGGCGATTTCGCTCATTACTACAAGTTCGCCGAGATCTTTCACGGCAGCGCACTGATTCAACTCAACGGAACATGGCAGTACGCCGGAGACCCGATCCCGTTTCCGGACGTCTATCCGATGGCGCCGATTCCCACCGGCGGCTACCAGAATCCCCCGGATCCTGCCGCGGAGGCTTTGCGTGCCTTCAACGATCAATTCGCGATCATGCTCACCAAGCTTGAGAGTGCCTGGGCGAATGGAAGCATGTCTGATTTGGGGATCTCCGTCGGCGCGATGTTTCGACTGCGTTCCTTGGCTCGAAATCTGATGCAGATCCCGCTGCCCGACAAGAGTGGGGTGTACGGTCCTGATTTCAGACCGTCCCCGACTTCGTAGTTTTCGACAGGGCGATCGGGATCGGACGCAATCACCCCCGGAATCCACCGTCGCCGTCCAGGCGCGAGTGGCCCCGTCGAGGAGAGAAACCGACGTCGGTGGCCACGGGGTGACGCTGGGCGCTCAGTCTGTTGATGCGTGCCAGCCGGGTTCATGTTAGGTCGCCAGGCGCATCGGCCAAAGGGAAAGGCTTGAGAGTACACGCATCTTGAGGAGCCCTGATGTTCAACGCCGTCAGCTTGGCCGGGCTCTCGCTGGCGTGCGCAGTCCTCAGTGCCGCGGAGCCGAGTAGTCCCGCGGAGCCGAGTCCTCCGCCCTCCCCCGCCGACGACCATCATGTCCTCGAAACCAAAGTCGAAGCGGGCGCACCGACCTCCGCCGCTTCGGCGGAAACGATTCGAGATCGCGACCTGGTCCTTCGACCGCACGCCACGCCGGAGGACATTCTGAGGGTCGTTCCGGGCCTCGTCATTGCGCAGCATCAAGGAGGGGGAAAGGCAGATCAGCTGTTCCTCCGAGGGTTCGACGCGGACCACGGAACGGACGTTGCACTGTTTCTCGATGGAGTTCCGATCAACCTGCCAAGCCACGGACATGGGCAGGGTTTCGCGGACCTCCACTTCCTCATTCCAGAGGCGATCGACCAGATCGACGTCACCAAGGGCCCCTACTTTCCCGAATACGGCGACTTCGATACGGCGGGTGCGATCAACCTGAAAACGCGCCGGTCGTTCGGTGAAAACTCGATCTCCGCCACCTACGGCAGCTTCGATACCTATCGGGTGGTGGGGATCGCCAGTCCGAAGCTTTCCGAGGGTCTGCCCTGGCTTGCCGCCGAGGTCGCCGGGACCAACGGGCCCTTCAACTCTCCCGAGCAGCTCCAGCGATACACGCTGATGACCAAGGAGACGCTGGCGCTCAACGCGAGCACGATTCTGACGCTCCTCGGGTCAGCGTATGGCACTCAGTGGAGCGCCAGCGGACAAGTTCCGCTCCGCGCGGTCGAGGCAGGGCTTCTCGACCGCTTCGGCTCGATCGATCCCACCGAGGGCGGACAAACGCAGCGGCAGATGTTCACCGCGACGCTCGAGCAGCGCCACGGAAGCGAAGAGAGCGTTTCGGTGACCATGTACGCGGTGCGCTACCGCTTCCGATTGTTTTCAGACTTTACTTTTCAACTGCGCGATCCCGAAAACTTCGATCAGATCGAGCAGAACGACGCCCGGTTTTACACCGGTCTGCAGGGCCGCTTTCGAACCTCCCGGACTGTGTCTGGCGTGCGATTCATCACCACGATTGGGGCCCAGGCTCGCTACGACGATATCCATACCGAGCTGTGGCACGACAAGCAGCGGGGCCGTTTGCCTGATTGTTTCGAGAGAGGTTCCAATCCCTGCAGCGACGCGCAGATCACCCAAACCAACATCGGGATGTACTTCGAGGAGGACATGCGTCTGACGCGGTGGCTGCGAATCGTCGGCGGCGCCCGGGCTGATCTCTTCGAGCTCAATGTCTCGGATCAAAAGCCGCTTGCCGCGGACCGTTCCGATCCAACGACCGGGGCTGTACAGAAATCCATTGTCAACCCCAAGCTCCAGATCGTGCTCAGGCCGACGAGCTGGTGGGACATCTATCTCGATGGCGGCGGTGGCTTTCACTCCAACGACGCCCGGGGAGTCATCGCCTCGCGCGGACGCGGAGCGGTTCCGCGCGCCTGGGGAGCGGAGATTGGAACCCGGCTGTACCTCGGCAACCTCGACCTCGCCGCGGCGGGCTGGTACCTGCGTCTCCAATCGGAGCAGGTATTCAGCCCGGAGGAGGACACCACCGCACCATCGGATCCGACCCGGCGGCATGGCCTCGACCTGGAGGCGCGCTGGCGGATTCTTCCGTGGCTCTGGGCGGACGGAGACTTGAGCCTGTCGAGAGCCACCTTCACCCAGGACCGGGGAAACGGAGCCGCGGTTGCGCTCGCGCCGACCCGAACCGCTGCGCTGGGACTGAGCGCGCTTCATCCCGACGGTTACAAAGGGCGGATCGGGCTTCGACACGTCGGCAATCGACCCGCGACGCAGGACGAATCGCTCACTGCCGAGGGATACACTCTTTTTGATTTGTCGCTGGGCTATCGCCGCTCTTTCTGGGAGCTCGGCCTGGTGGTCGAAAACGTCTTCGACCAGCGCTGGCGCGAGGCGCAATTCGCCAACAATTCCCAGTTGCGAATCGCACCGTACAACGAGACCCAACCTTCCACGGACATCCACTTCACGCCTGGCAATCCAATCAACGTCCGGGCAACCCTGAGCCTCTATTACTGAAGTCGGACGGCGCGGATTCAGCCGGATACTTGGCCGGGCTGCGCTTGGTACAGCACGCTCGGCAGAGGCTACTTAGTGGCACCCGGGGGGATGCGTTCGGCAGCCTCGCCGAGTTTCGAACTGTGGTGCTACGACTTCGCAAGGTTGTCCTGTAGCTTTTGCGCCATGGTCACGTGCTGCTTCATGGTGGGCAGCATTTTGTCGATCAGGCTTACGTATTCCGGATCGGTCACCTGCGTTCGTGCGCTGGTGAGTCGGTCGACCGCCATCTGATGATCCTTAATCATCACGCGGACGAACTCTTTATCGAACTCGGCGCCCTTCAACCCGCGGAGCTTTTCCAGGGTGGCCCGATGCTCGGCCTTTGCCTGTGCGTGTGAATCGCCAGCCGTACCGCTCCCGCCCATTGCCGTTCGGGCGTATTCGCCGGTCGCGCTGCCAACCGCACGGGAGTTATTCTCGTCCATCTGGGTGCCGGTTGCTCCAGGGGTCGCGCGCTGAGCGCCCGCTCCCGGTGCTTCGGCGTGCATCCCGTCGAGGTCGACGTTGTGCGTCTTGGCAAACGCCACCACCTGGTCATCCGCATTCTGGTGGTCTTTGATCAACGTGTCGGCGAACTTCTTCACCTGGTCTGAGCTGGCATTATCCTTCGCCAACTTCGCCATCTCGATCTCGGTCTTGTTGACGTGATGAAGGAATCCCAGGACCTTGTTCTGCTGATCCCCGCCTTTTGCCGCCATGCTGTCCTTCAACCCAGGCTGAGGTGTCGACGGCGTCGTTGCCGACTGGGACGTCGAACCCGACGGATATGAAGGATTGGCGGCCGGTGTGCTTCCGGTGCTGCTCGAGCTTCCGGTTTGAGCGTACGCAGGAAAAGCCGCCATCGCGAGTGCCGCCGCTGCGAACAGATTCTGCTTCCAATTAAGGTTCATGATTAGGACCTCCAGGCCCAGACTCAATCTGGGGGGTGCCCGGCGTGGTTGCACGAAGCACTCGCCTGCCCGGAGGCTCTGCTGGGCAGTGGACCGTGCGCTTCGGCGTCGACGCACTCCTGTGTTAGGGTTACGTCCGACCGGCGCTGCGCCGTCAAGACTGCCCGACCACGGTGCGGCCTCTAGCGCTTTTGTTGCAGCGTCCAAAAAATCAGCACCGCCGTCCGGGACGTCGCTGGCGCAAGCGAGCGAAGGTTGACGCTCTCATCACCTCACGAAATGATAGTCGGTCGGTCCGCCGCGTCGGGTGAGCAGAACGCAGTCGGCGCCCTGGCTACAAGTAACGCCGTGCTCAGTCTTGGGAGGGACGACCAGATAGCTGCCCGGGACGAGCTGGTGGGTCTTGCCGGCGACGGTGAACGACGCCTTGCCGCTGATCAGCACCGTGTACTCGGTCGCCGAGTGCCAGTGCGTCGGAAACACGAAGCCGGGGGGAAACTTCGCGTACCCGACCGACCCGCCGGTGCTCGGGTCGACGGCGACGGGCGAGGCCATCACGCCGGGGGGAATTCCAGGAACTGTCGGGGCCGCCCACTTTGCTTCGGCGAGGTGCGCGACCAGTGCATCCTCGGTGGAGGGCAGCTTGGGAGCGTCGGCATAGGTGATTGCGGCGAGGGCGAATACGACCAGAGGAATGGCTCTGCGGTGCATGGTTTCTCTCCGATCAGGACATCCTTCGCAGGATGGCTTTGGGTTTTGAACTGCGCGCCCGGTGTATCGCACTACGGCGGCGAGTGTTTCATAAATCGTCCCGGGCGCTCGGGGGTCATCTTTCCCGCATCGAGCACCACTCGCCCATTCACGATCACGTATTCGATGCCTTCCGAGTAGCGCAAGGGGTCCTCGTAGGTGGCCCGATCGCGCACCGCGGCTGGATCGAACACGGTGATGTCGGCGGCCATGCCCGGGCGCAGCAGGCCCCGGTCGGACAGCCTGAGCCGCTGCGCCGGCTGGGAGGTCATCTTCCGCACCGCCTCCTCGACTGAAAAAAGATGCAGGTCTCGAGCGTAGTGACCCAGAAGTCGCGCCGCCGAACCGAAAGCGCGCGGGTGGCCACGCTCGCCGGCGAACGGACCGTCCACCGCCTGCCCCGCGTCGTCGATGCCGAGCGAGACCCACGGCTGCTTGACGAGACCCACGGCTGCTTGAGCCCAAGCCGCACGTCTTCCTCATTCATCACGAAGCGCACAACGTCGATCCGGGTGTGGGCGAGCTCGATCAGGTCGAGGAGCGCATCCTCGGGCGACTTTCCCATCTCGCGGGCGACGTCGGAGAGCCGCTTGCCCATGTACTTCTTCACCGCGGGGTTGACGCACGACGCGAGCAGAATCCCCTCGGGGACCTCGCGTCCCACGCCCCCGTGCCACAGCTCGGCCTTGATCTTGTCGCGCTGTGCGGGGTCTTTGAACCTCGCGATCATCGCGTCGATCCCTCCCGCGTGCGCCCAGTCGGGAATGTTGGCGCTCAATCCGTTTCGGGCGGCGTCGTAGGGATACATGTTCGCCGCCACGTCGACGCCTTCGATGCGCGCCCGCTCGATGCGCGCGAGCAGCTCCTTCATCTTTCCCCAGTTGTTGGTTCCCGCGACTTTCAGGTGCCAGATCTCGACCGGGATGCGCGCCTCGCGGCCGATGGTGAGGGCCTCCTCCACGGCCTCGATCTCGGTATCGGCCTCGCCGCGGATGTGAGAGGCGTAGACGCCTCCGTACCGTGCCGCCACCTTCGCCAGCGCGATCAGCTCGGCCGTCTTCGCATAAGAGCCGGGCGGGTAGATCAGCGCGGTGGAGACCCCGCGCGCGCCCTGCTTCATCGCTTGCTCCACCAGCCTCTCCATCTCGGCAAGTTGCGCGGGGTTGGGCTGAGCGTCCGCAAGCCCGAGAACGGCGATTCGAACCTGGGCGGCGCCGACGAAGGTACCGAGGTTGATCGCGCTCCGGCTCGAGTCGAAGCGTTTGATGTATCCATCCAGGTCCTTCCAGTCGATTTTCAGGCGATACCGATCGAGGAACGCGCTTGCCTGAGAGAGAGCGGCCTGACTGACCGGCGCGACGGAGCGCCCCTCGCCGGTGATTTCGGTGGTGATTCCCTGGCGGATTTTCGATTCAACCCGGTTGTCGATCAGCACATAGAGCTCCGACTGGCCGAGCAGATCGATGAAACCCGGCGCGACCATCCGCTCCCGTACGTCGATGCGGCGCGCGACGGCCAGGTGCGAAAGATTTCCCACCGCGATGATGCGGTCCTGACGGATGCCGACGTCGGCGCGGAACCAGGGCGCTCCAGAGCCATCGACGACGCGGCCGTTGGCGAGCACGAGATCGAGCTCGCTTCCGGGGACGGCGCTCAGCGCCGGCGGCGAGCTGATCCAGGCAAGAAGAAAAACGGCTCCGAGCATTCGCATGGCCTCCGCCTCCGTTCGTCGCGGGTTTCCCTGGCAAGCGCGGGAGCGTATCAGCCAAACGATGCCAATGGCCCGGCCTATTGCGCGGGTGGGGCACTTACCCGGCGGACCGAAATCTCAATCGAGGAGGACCCTGGCACCGGCTTCGCCTGGGCAGCCGGGGGGGTTGAATCAGAAGCTACGGCACGACGGTGGATTGATTGATGGAAATGGCTTCATATCCATTGGAGCCGCCGATGTTGTAAATCACGCCGTCGGCAGACACCGCGGCGCTGGTGTTGTTCATTGGCCCGGGCATCATCGGCCCTTGCGACCAGGTGTTGGAATCAAGGTTGAAGATTTGCAGCCGGCCACGGGCGGGCGTCGGGCCGCCGGTCACGTAAATGTTGGAGCCGAGGGTGGCGACACCGGGGTCAGTGATCCC
>WNFG01011634.1_pt1 | contig 13419 bp, 17 predicted proteins | sample 5400431 | NCBI WGS metagenome assembly WNFG01 (sample SAMN13153346, study PRJNA577476) | soil metagenome | isolation source: 120 cm saprolite under Douglas fir tree site 2 hole 3 replicate 2 | place: USA:California | collected 2015-04-18
ATAGGCGGCCCCCACGCTCCAGCCGAAGGTGTTGCGCAGGTCCTCGCCCGGCGGGGAGCCGATGAACGTGTACGCCACGCTGACGTAGCCGAACCAGCGGTCGAAGAAGCGCTTGCTCAGATCGACACCCAGGGTCTCGTCAAACTCCCCCGTCCCGAGGCCGCGGCTGTCGTCCGCCGTCGGGAACTTGATCTTCACGTAGGGGGCGATCTCGGGAGCCAGGGTCTGCTCCGGTAGCACGATGAACGACCCCTTGAGTAGCAGATCTCCCAGCCCCTCCTCGGTCCGGGTCACGTTCGATTGCGTGGGGGTATTGAGCTGGTTTTTCTGATTCCGCCGCACCGCCACACCGCCCCCGGTAAAGACCACCGTCTGGCTCGTCTGCCGGATGTAGGGGACGGTGAGACTGACCGAGAGCCGCTCCAGCGGGGTGACGCCGAGCGTAAACGGCACGTAGATCAAGGTCGTGTCCTTGCCAGTGCCGTAGTCCCCCACGGAATAGTTGAAGGAGGTCGACAAGGCCCACCAGGGCCGCTCGTCCTCGGCGAGGGCGGGCGTGACCAGCAAGACCACCAGCACGACGGCGAGTACACCGGCACGATGGGACATATGCCTCTCCTTTGCGTCGGCGCCGGAGCGCGGTGACAGGACCCTGAGCCGCCATTGTCGGCTCAGCGGGATGCGCATAGAAAGTCTGCGATGAGGCACCTACGAAAAAGAGCGATCCCCCGCGCGGCGGATCCGCGTCGCGCGGGGGATCGTCTGGGGTGGGCTCAGCGCCCCGGCCGTTCCGGGCGTTCGGGCCGCTCGACGCGCTCGATCCGCTCGGGCTTGTCGGGCTTGCTCATCTTCTCCGGCTTGTCGGGTTTGTCCGCGGCGCTCACCTTGTCCACATGTGGGCCCCGGTCGCTCGCCACGCGCGTGATGCCCTTGTCCGCGGCCTTCACGCTGGAGATGACCGAGCCCAGATTCTTGAAGCCGAGGTCCCGGGCGATCTTGCCCCACCCTTCGTGCCCCTGCCGCATCGCCAGGATCTCGTCCACCGCCTTCGGATGGGTCGAGGTCTGCTTGGCGGTGAGCGCCAAGAGGGTCGAAATCTCCCCGAACCCGAGGCCCTTCGCGCGCAGGTCCTGGACGTCTTGGGCCGTGAGCGCCCGCGGCTGGCTCCCGGCGTCGAACTGGAACTTGGTCCCCTTCCACTCGTCGACGATCCGGGCGGTCACCCGGCCGCCGTCCGCACCGGCGGCCGTCTTGTCGATCTTCTGCCCGACCGTCGTCAGCTCCTTCTCGCCCTTGGTGTCGACGTCCTGGCCGACGGCCGGGCTGGCGATCAACGCCCCCGTCAAGACCAGCGACGTCAGCAGTCCTGCGTGGTGTATCGATCTCATGGCATTCGCTCCTTCGCAGTCGCGGCCGCTCGATCCGTTCCCGGCTGCTCGCCGATCTACTCAGGCAACTTGTGTGCCAGCTACGCGGCACCCCAAAATCCATGGATGTTGTATAGTTCCCGATGCTTCCGTTTCGAGGACCGATTCGTTCAGTGTCCTACCCCTGACACCGAGCAGGTAAAAGGTGCTCGGCGTTCGGGTATTGGGTAGCGGTACACGGGGTCGTCGTCGAAGTCGACGATCGTTAATCGTTGTCGTCATCCTCACGGCCCCGCTTCTTGCCACGCCAACCCTCTCGATGCTTGCCCCACTCATGGCCGTAGTCGTGTTCCCAGCGAGGCGGGTCCTCGTGACGCCAGTCACGCCAATGACCAGGGGGCTCGTGGTAGTAGTGCACCGGGATCCGCAGCAAGGGCGCGGGGACGAATTGGGCCGCCACGGAGATCCAGGGACCGTCGTAACTCGGGCCCACGTACCAACCCCCGCTGACGAAGGCGTAGCACTGCCCGTTGTACTGAAAGACATCGGCGGGCGCTCCGGGCGCGTAATAGACCGGGAGGTTTGGCACGACGGCCCATTGCGGCGGCCCGGGCAGATTGATGCCGATGTTCACGTGCACCTGCGCCTGGGCGGGCGGCGCGGTCAGGCAGGCGACTGTGAGACAGCAGCCAAGCACTGCGTAGCGCATGAGGGGTTCCTCCTATGTCCACCATAGCCCAGGCCCAATTTTCCCCGGCTAGCGGGCGGAAAGTGGGACTGATCGCGCTGATCGCGCGCGACGCCGAGAAGTGGCGGATCCGAACCACCGCCGACATGCGGCGGCGCTACGCGCTCAGACCGGCTGTGGTGGAGGTGGATTTGTTCCTAGACGAGATCGAGCAGCGCGCCTCGACGAGTTCCTCGTAGCGTCGAGCCCGCCGGCCTGCAGGTCGCCCTACCGGGCCTAGGTGACGTGCCGTCGAGTCTGGATCGACGCGCGCCATCCCCGGCTGCGCCGGGCAGCGCCCGCCACCTGCGGGTAGTCCGCCGGCAACGTCAGCCCGCCACCGGCTCCGGCGGCGTCCACCTGCTATCCTGTCGCCGATGGGTGGGCGCGACGCGATCTGGCGGCTCGTGGTAGGGAGCATGACGGCGCTCGGGCTCCAGCTGCTATCGGGTTGTGCGGCGGGCCTGCCGACGAGCCTGAGCCGACTCCCCGAGGGGTACGAGGTGCTCACGGCCCACTGCGAAGCCTCGCCGCCGGAGACCTGCCAACATGTGCGCGTGACCGGGGATCCGGCCGATGAAGAGGCCTGGGGGTTCCGGGCGCGGCCGGCGCCGAACGCGTTGTGGAAGGAGCCCCAGGTCTTCTACGCGGTCGGCGACCAGGCGCGGTGCGACCAGGCGCGCGCGGCGCTCCACACCCCGAGCGAGGCCTGCTGGGGGCCGGTGTACTTCCGCCGGGAGTGAGCGCGCCCCGCGACAGTTTCCGTGATGCTATCCTGACGACTGGGTGGGCACCCCACGCCACCCCCGGCCCGCGTCAGCGCAGGGCGGAGAAGGGGGCGAGTATGTGGGTCTCCTGGGTCGGCTGCCTCGGATTGCCCCCCTTCCTGTTGATCGCGCGGCCCATGGACTGAACGTCCGCGAAGCATGGACGACGCGCGGGCGTATCTGGTCGGCCGGCTCCTTCGGATCCTGGTCCTCGCGTTGGCGCTGTGGGTGGCGATCGAGGCGCTGGATCTCCGAGGCCCAGACCCAGAGGTACTCCGGCACGTGCTCGAGGCACCTTCTGAGCAAAGGGCGGGCGCCGGCCAAGTGCCGTGACGTACAGCGTCGTGCTGTCGCTCGTCATGACGGCCGTGGGCGTCGTGCTCTGGATCGAGGGCGGGCCGCACCCGCGCACCCGGGTGGCCTGGCTGCTGCTGGTGGCGATCCTGATCGTCTCCGCTCTGCCGATGCTGCTCTGCTGGTTGTTCTGCTATACAGCTGCCGCGCCAATTCCCGGTATCCCGGATCGGGATCGATGAGCAAGGCCGCCCGCTGCCGACGTATCCATGCCCGCGATCCAGCCCCTGCCCACCCTCGGGAGTGTTGGACCCAAGTCCAACTAGACGACGGGCGGCCGGCCGGAAGACTCTGCGGGAATGAAAAACGGCTATGACGTGTCGGTGGTGGACGATGACGAGTCGATCCGGCAGGCGCTCGACGCCTTCTTCCGCTCCGTCGGCCTGCGCGTGGCAACTTTCGCCTCCGCGGAGGAGTACTTGGACCAGGACGGACCGGCGTCCACTGAGTGCCTGATCCTCGATCTGCGCATGCCGGGCATGGACGGTCTGCAGCTCCAGCACCGGCTCCGCGTTGACGGCCGCGAGTTTCCTATCGTCATGCTCACTGCGCACGGCGAAGCCGACGCTCGGATCCAGGCCATGGACGCCGGGGCGGTGGCGTTCCTCCGGAAGCCGTGCGATAGCGAGGTCTTGCTAGCCGCGGTCGAAGCGGCCCGGCAGGCGAGAGGCAAAGAGTAGAGCCCGAAGGGGCGGCCTCTCGAGGGCGGCCCCTCCCCGTCGGGCGAAGGCCGGGCGACTGGTATCATCCGGTCGATGCCCCCGGTACGTGCCCTTGTCATCGTCGCGCATCCAGACGACGCCGAATCTCACGCGGGCGGAACTGTGGCCAAGCTCGCACGAGCCGGCACCCGGGTCGCCTACTGCATCGCGACGAATGGAGAGAAGGGTTCGGGCGACCGAACCATGACGCCCGAGCGTCTGGCGACGATCCGCCAGGAGGAACAGCGCCGGGCGGCGCGGGTCCTCGGCGTCCACTCGGTGGAGTTTCTCGGCTTCCCGGATTGCGAGGTCGAGAATACGCGGCAGACCCGGCTGGCCATCACGGCCGCCATCCGCCGCCACCGCCCGAATCTCCTCCTGGTTCAGAATCCGGATCGGACCAAGCGCCTGGGCGCCTCGCATCGCGACCATCGCATCGTGGCCGAGATCGCGTTGGACTGCGTCACCGCACTGATCGGCGCCCGCCTCGCCTTTCCCGAGCTGCTCGCGCAAGGGCTCGAACCCCACGTAGTCGAGGAAGTGCGCCTGATGGTGTGGGAGGACCCGGACTTCGTCGTGGACATCTCCGAGACCATCGAGCTCAAGATCGCCGCGCTCGCCTGCCACGCGAGCCAGATGCCGGACCGTGTCACCCTGGACAGGAACGTGCGCGAGCGGGCCGCGCAGCTCGGCAGGGCATGCGGATACCCCTACGCCGAGACCTTCGTCCGCTTGACGAGCGCTGCGGGCGCCGATCGCGTGCCGGTGCTGGGGAAGGCGAACTGAGTCCTCCTCGAAGTCTTCTGATGGCCAGGCCGGTGTCGCGCCCTATGATCCGGCTCAATGGGAAGCCCGGCCATGGGGTTCCTGCATGTCGTGCGGATCGGTGGGGACATCGATCCTGTCAATGCCGTGTACCGGATCGCCTTCGCGCCATTGGACGGCTCGCTTCGGAGTCGCCGGGCCCAGCGCGAGGGGCTCGACGCGCTCACTGACTTCCTGCGGCAGGCCGAGGTCCCGATTCCGGAGATCGAACGGACGTGGCAGGCTCTCGCGAAGCGGCGGGTTCACTCCGTCCCGCGTATCGCGCTGACGCCCGCCCAGCTCGAGGCGCTCGGGCTTTAGCCCCTTCGGACGACGCGACAGGAGACGAGGCGATGGGCGTCTATTCGGAGCTCCGCGGCTTCGCCCTCGCGCACCGCGGCTGTGGCGAGCTGCGCGGCGACGCGGACCCGCTCACGCCGGACGGCTATCGGCTCGGGGCCCGCTGCTCCTGCGGCGCGCGACTCGAGCGGTGGGTCACGCCGGCCGATGCGGAGGCGGATCTGCTGCGGTCGGCGCTGCTGGCGTTCGCGAACTGACCAGCGCAAGCAGTGGCTCCCCATTCGGCGTACACTTCCCTTAGGTCCACGGAAGTACGTAGGAGGCGATCATGAAGAAGATCCTCAGTGTGGCGCTCGTGGCGGGGATGGCCCTCGCCCTCGCCGCCCCGGTTTCTGCCGGCGGCTTCCACGGCGGCGGGGGGCGTGGTGGGGGCCGTGAAGGATTCCATCACGGCGGATTTCACGGCGGCTTCCATCGCTTCGGCTGCTGTTTCGGCCCCGGCTTCGTCGGTGGGGTCTTCGTTGGCTCGGCGCTCGCCTACCCGTACTATGCCTATCCCTACGCCTATCCCTATAGCTATCCCTACGCGGCGTACCCGGCGTATCCGGACCCCGTCTACGCCCCGGCGCCGGTCTACCAGTCGCAGACGCAGGTCTCTGTTGCTCCCTCAGTCCAACGGGACGTCTGCTACACCGGCGGCTGCTACCACCTGCAAGGTGATGGGGTGACGGTCGCCTATGCCTGGATATGGGTGCCGGCCGCACCTGAGGCGCCCCCGGCGCCCACAGGTCCGCCGGACCGCTAAGGGGACGCAGGGCGCTGCTCCTGTCTCGGAGCGTCGTGGCGACTACGATTGACCCTTCGGCTCCCACCCGCGCGCGCCCTCGCGGTAGTGGGGCTGCTTCACCTTGAGCCACTTCAGCGTGCGCCCGCCGACGTAGGGTGAGGTCGGGTCCTTCGCCACGAGGCCCTCGTAGCCGCGCTCTAGGACTTGCTGCCACGCCTTGAGCCCGTCATCGGACAGCCGCCGCGCCGGCAGCACCATGTCCTGCTCGTCCAGCACGTCCTCGATCACGTTGCGGCGGACGTAGAGGGGCTCCTTTCGCAGATCCTTGCCACGAGTTTGCAGGCAATCGAACGCCATGAAGAGCGGCGGGGTCGACAGATCAGGCGGCGACGAGTGCCGGAGCCCCTCGAATCGGGAGACGAGCTGGGCGTCATAGACGGCCACCTCGCCGTCAAGGATGAGCGCGTTGGCGTCCAGCTTGCGAAGGGCTGCCGCAATGCCAGGAAACCGGCTGGTGTGGTCCAGACCATTCTTGCTCACTAGCTTGACGGTCCCGGCCGACTTGTAAGCCATCATCCGCCAGCCGTCGACCTTCTCCTCGTAGACCCACCCGGCGCGATGGAAGGGGCGCGGGACAAGGGTCGGGTGCATGAGGGGGAACGGGGAGGAGGCCATCACGCTCCCAGTGGACGGACCGAGGTCATCGCGTCAGGGTCCGCTGAGGATCCGACGCACCGTCCCCCGCAGTACGGTGATGGCGAACGGCTTGGCCACCACGGGCACCTGCACGGCCTTGACGAACTCCTCGTACGGGCTGGCGTACGCGTAGCCCGTGACGAACAGGAACGCCGGCCGGGGCGGAGGCCGCCGCCCGATCACGCGGTAGATCGCCCGGCCGTCCACATCTGGCATGTGCAGATCACAGACGACGAGGTCGTAGGCGTGCTGCGCGAGCCGCTCGAGGGCGGCCTGGCCGCTGTCGACGCTGTCGATGTCGTGGCCCTCGCCGTCCAGGGCCAACTCGATCAGCTCCCGCATATCGACGTCGTTGTCCACCACCAGGATCCGAGGCATGGGGGCAGCGGAATCGTACTATACCGTCCCAATGCCTGGGCGCTCCCTTCTGAGGCAAGAAGTCCGTGCTCTCGGATGAGGTGTTTCCGGAGCCCCTAACGATCACGGTAGGTGAGCGTCAGTCGTCGAAGACCCACGCGCCCGCGGCAAGTGACGAAGCGGGGCAGGCCAGCCCTCGACCCCCAGGAACGCCGGTCGCGGGTGAAGCCGCCGACGAAGTGGAGAAGGGCCTAGCGAGACGAGGGCCGCGGCGCGGACCCGAGTGAGATGGCAGTCAGGTACGGCCGGTGTCACGCCGCCGTGCTAACGCCCGCGCCTGGAGGTATCGCGCCTCGGAGGCCCGAGCGCATTCCTCGCCTCGGCCAGAATCTCGGGCGTGTTGCCGTGAGACTCCACGAGCCGCTGGTAGATTGCCGCCGCCGATTTCCAGTCCCGGATCGCGACCAGGGAGCGTATCGCGCCGACGAGCCCGCGCCAGGCTTGGTCTGACTTGGGCGCCAAGGAGGCGGCGGTCAGGTACATGTCGACGGCTTCGGCGTTCCGCCCCGCTCCCTGTCGGAGTTCCGCGATGCCAGAGGCGGCCTCTGCCGCAAGCTCCGGGTCCTCGACTTTCTCCCTGACCAGCGTGCGGTGTAAGGCAGCCAGCGAACGGCCAGCCCCGAGCAAGGCGGGCCGATACCACCGCGAGGACTGGCCCGTCCCATACGCGGCGCTCATGTACCAATCCACGGCGTGCTGGTGCTCACCATTGGCGGCCGAAAGTTGGGCGAGCCTGAACGACGCCTCAGTGAGCGCTTCTCCCTGCGTCCGCTGCACGGCCTCCTCGAGCAGCGCCCGAGCCTCCTGCTGTCTCCCGACGGCGTGTTGGAGCAAGCGGGCGTGCGGGAGCAGGCTCTCGGTCGTCCACTCGGCCCGAGGGTAGTCTCGACGGAGCCGCTCGTACGCGGCAAGGGCCTCGGCGGGTCGATCGAGCGCTTCGTCGACCTCGGCCAGGAGGTGCAGGGCTCGGGGCGCGTCCTCGGCCCGGGGCGCGACCTCCAGAAAGCGGCTCAGCTGCCCCCGGGCTTGCGCTGGGGCGTCCGTCCGGAACAGGGCTTCCGCGAAATTCAGCTGCGCCGGAGGCGTCAGGGCGGCACTCCGGTTGAGGACAAGCACGTGTTCATAGCTGCTTCGCACGATCGGCCACTGCTGCGCCGAGGTGGCACGGGCCGCAACCGAGAAGAGCACGTCGGGCGCGGCCGGGTAACCGGGGAAGCGGTCGACGAGACGGCTCGAGAGCCGCTGCACCACCGGCCATGCCTTGTCTTCTGCCGCGGCGAACACCAGTCCGTGCAGCACCCGCGGCGTGGTCTCCGGGTCACCGGCACCGTCGAGGAAGGGCGCCGCGAAGCGCTCCAGGGCCTCGGCGGTGTCCGATCGAGCCGTGTCGCTCTCATGTGCCGCGGCGGGGCCCGCCGCTACCGTCCGCCCGCCGTCGTATTGATTCGTGATCAGGAGCTGGCGCTCCGGGCCGGCAAACGCCCCTGCCGGGGTGAGCCGATCGAGGAGCATTCTGCGCTCCTGCGGCAGGGACGGCCGACCCGAGAGGGCCAGCGTGCGCAGGTCGCGGACCGCTTCCTGGGTGCGCCCCGCGCGCAGGGCCACAATGGAGCGGCTCAGCCGCGCGATCTCCGCCTCTGGCGCCGTCGGATAGCCCTCCAGCACCTGATCAAGCCGCTGCTGCGCGCCCGCGAGATCGTCGGCCTGGGCGGCGAGCTCCGCGGCCTGGATCAGGGCGAGGGGCGCACCCGGATCCGCTGGGAACTGCTGCGCCACCTGCCCCCACGTATATTGGGCCTGGTCACGGCGTCCCAGACGCAGTGCGGTCCAACCCAGGGCAAACCCCGTATGGGCCGCCTCGGCGGGCAATTGATCAGCTCGCACTGCCTCGCGGTAGCGGTTCGCTGCCGTTCGATAGGCGCCGAGCGCATACGCGGCGTCCCCCGCCAGCACGAGCGCAGTCGCCCGCACGCTCGCTGGGACCAAGGCTCGCAGCACGCCTTCCGCGCGAGCCTGCGCCTGGACGAACGCGCCCGCGGCCAGATCGGCCCTCGCGAGATCCAATATGGCAACGACGTCCGCGCCACCCTGACTGCTTGGGCTTCCCGAGCCGGTTGCGGCCTCAGGGCCTCCCGGACTTCCACCACTTCCGGGCGCTCCGGATCCGATCCCGGCACCTGCGGCTCCGGGCCCCCCCGCGCCTGCCCCCGCAGTGCCGGCCCCGCCACCGACTCCGGCCGGCCCCGCGCCAGAGCCGACTCCGCCCGCGGCGCCGCCACTGGCTGCCCCCGCGCCGCTGCCAGCTCCGCCCGCACCACCACTTCCCGCAGCGCCAGCCGCAGCGCCGCTGCCTGCTCCACCAGCGGCACCCGCTCCGCCAGCCCCGCCGGCAGCGCCTCCGCCGCCGCCAGCCCCGCCGCCGGCTCCACCAGCCCCGCCGCCACCACCACCGCCCTTGGCGATGTAGAGTTCCTTACCGGCGCTCCCGTTGTCAGAAGTCGCCCCCCCACTGGCCGGGCCGACTCCCCAACGGATCTCGAGCGCGTACGCGAGCGCGGCGCTGGCCAAGCCGATGCCCACGCTGAAGCCGAGAGCGGAGACGAGCAAGCGGCCGATGACCTTCACGGCGTATCCTTTCCTTCGGGGCTTCGCCGCGCGGGATCCCTGCTCCATGGCAACCGGCATGCCACCGCGTCGAGTTCGCAGATTCTCGCAAAATCACGAGAACGCGCCGCCGAGGCGGCCCGCTCCTCGCGGCCGCGAGACCGGCAGTGAGGGTCAGCCCTTGACCCCGCCCATTGTTAGGCCGGCAGCCATCCGGCGGCGGAACGCGTAGTAGATCGCGACCGGCGGCAACGCGTAGATGATCGCAGTCGCCATCATGTAGTTCCAGGGGGATTGGTCGCTGCTGATGAACTGCGCGAGCGCCACCGGCACCGTCATGCTCGCCTTTGAGGACAGGAGCAGGAACTGATAGAGGTATTCGTTCCAGGCGAGCAGCAGCGCGTAGGTGCCGACCGCGACCAGGGCCGGCGCCATCAGCGGCAGGTAGATCCGGAGATAGATCTGGAGCGGCGAAGCGCCGTCGATGCGCGCTGACTCGTCGACCTCGATCGGGATACTCCGGCCGTATTCCTGGAAGACGAAGATCGCGTATGGCGTCGCGAACGCCACCAAGGCCGCGATCACCGACCACGGGTTGTCCGCGAGCCCGTAGTTCTGCATGATCCGGTAGAACGGGATTGCGAGGAACGACGCCGGGATCACGTAGGTCAACAATGCGGCGTGGCTCACCAGCCAGCCGTAGCGGATACGCATCCGGCCGATCGCGAAGCTGGTCAGCGAGCCGAAGAGCAACGCGAAGAACGTCACCATCGCACCAATGTAGAAACTGTTGGCGAATTGGCGCCAGAAGTGCTCCAGATACCAGTGGCCCTGGGTCAGCACGCCCCAGAAGCTCTCGACCGACGGGGCCTTCGGCCAGATATGGTCGGTGAACACGTCGCCCTCGGGCTCGAGCGAGATCAGCAGCATGTTGTAGATGGGCGCGAGCGACCACACCACGAGCACCACAGAGAGCACTAGTGTCCCCGCGTTGTTCAGGTACCGGCGGCGCCGCACGGAACTGTGCGCCCGTGACAACGCCCGCGACGACAGCCTCGCGTCCGCCGCGATCGTGCTTATAGCTGCACCTCCGCGGTGCGGAGCCTGCGCATCAGGACGATCACTAGCGGGATCACCAACGGCAGCGCCGTCATCACGGCCGCCACGCCGAGGCGCGGATGAGCGATCTCGAAGGCGTCGCGGATGCCGAGCGTCGCCAGCACGTGCGTCGAGTTCGCGGGGCCGCCGCCGGAGATGAACGTGACGGCGTTGAAGTCGCCGAGCAGGAAAATCGTCGAGAGCAGCGTGCAGATCAGGTAGAGGTTGGCGAGCAGCGGAAAGGTGATGTGGACGAACCCGCGCACCCCGGTCGCGCCGTCGACCCTGGCGGAGTCGCGGATCTCGAGCGGGATCGCCATCCGGCCAGCGAGCAAGATCAGCGTCCAGAACGGCGTCCACTTCCAGATGTGGGAGACGATGACCGCGCCCAAGGCCATCCAGCGATCATTGAGCCAGGACGGCCCTTCGACGCGGAAGAGGGTATAGAGGGCGTTGTTGAGGAAGCCCCACTCACCGTTCAGCATCCAGTGGATCGAGATGAACGTCGAGATCTGCGGTACCGCCCAGGGCAGGACGAAGATCAGGAGCAGCGCCTTCATCCACCAGCCCGGGCGCATGAAGAAGCCGGACAGTAGCAGGGCGAGGAACATCTTCACGTTCACGCCGAGCGCGAGGTAGAGGACGGTGTTGACCACCGTACTCTGGTAGATCGGGTCGGCGAACAGCTCCCGGTACAGACTCATCTTGCTGCCCATCCACAACCCGTAGACCACTGGGTACGCGACAAAGGCGATAAACACCGCGATATAGGGCACGACGAAGGCGACCGCCCACGTGTACTCGCCGCCCTTGAGGCCGCCGCGCAGCGAGCGCGAGAGCGTGCCCCGCCGGATGGCGGGGCGACCGACGTCGACGACCGATGCGCCGTCCATCTTTCGCGTCTCTACCTACGCGATCTTGTACTTCGCGAAGATCTCCTCGATCCGCTTGAACGCCTTCTCGATCGCCGCTTCCGGTTTTACCCCCTCCTTCGCCACGTCGATCATCGCCATGCTCCAGACGTGCTCGGAGTAGACTTCGGCCATCGCCGGGTTGAACACATAGTAGTCCGGCCTGGTCGGACCCAGCAGGCCCTGCTGGGCGTAGCCCCGCAGATGCGGGTCCTTCGGGTTCTGCCAGAACGCGCTCTTGGCAAGCGACGGCATGACCGGCAGCCAGCGGCCCAGACCCAGCTCGATGAACTCGCCAATGACCTTCGGCTGGATGAAGTACTTGAGGAACTCCTTGGCCACTGTGACGTTCTTGGCCCCTTTCGGGATCAGCCCCTGCGTGACGCCGACGATGCTCGGCACGGGCTTGCCCGCATTGTCGTTCGGATAGCCGATGCCATGCGTCACGATGTCCTTGTAGTACCACTCGGGGTGCTTGTCCTTGACTGCGACCTCGGTCGACAGCGTGCCGTCGACATCCATCACCATGAGCTTCGCGTGGAACGCGTTGTTGTCGTCCGCGTCGTTCCAGTTGATCGCACTCGGCGGCACGTAGCCATCCCTGTAGGCGCCGCCGAGGTAGCCTGCCGACTTGATCGCCGCCTGCCTGACCTTCGGGTCGTCGAGATGCAGTTTGCCGTCCTTGGTAACGATGTCCTGACCGCCATAGGCGATCAGGAAGGCGTTGAAGAGATTGGCGGGGTCGACGCCGTTGGCCGTCACCTGGAAGCCCAGCCCGTACACCTTGCGCTCGCCCTGCTTGCGCAGGATGTCTTGCACCTTCTTGAAGAAGTCGAAATACGCGTCCCACGTCTTCGGGATGTCCTCGGTCCTGAGACCGGCCTTCTCCACCAGCGATCCCCAGATATGGCAGGGGACAACCGCGGCCCTCAGCGGCACGCCGTAAAAGCCGCGCTTCTTGGTGACGCTGTTGTAGGCCTGAGCGGCCAGCAGCGCGGTTTCGCTGAACTGGGCCTGCTGGGTCTCCACGACATCGCTGACGTCGAGCCACTTGTCTTGCCAGGCGAACAGCTGCAGGATCTCGTTCGGGTTGGACATCGTCATGTCGGGGACGACCCCGCTGGTGATCGCCGAGACGACCTTCTGCCGATGCGGTGCGAAAGGGATGATGCTCAACTCGATCTTGTTGCCGCTTGCCTTCTCGTAGTCGGTGACGGCCTTGCGCAACGCGACATCCTCGTCCTGGACAAACCCCTGCGCGAACCACACAGTCGCGGTGGTCGCCGCCGCCTTGGCAACGTGGGGGGACGCGAGGAGGCGAGTCGCGCCAAGAGCCACGGATCCACGGAGCACCGAGCGCCTGGTGAGATAGGCCATCATGGTCTCCTCTCCTGCTCGGGCATCTGATCCTTGGTACGGCCCCGGGCAGACGCGACGGACTCGGGAGACGAAGGGGGTCCTTGGACCTCCGGATACAACGCCATGCCCCCCCTGTCAAGGGAGAATGATGGACAGTCGTCTCGGTAGACCCTCCGGATCAGCTTCGACCTGCGTCACTAAGGGCCATGATCCGTCACCGGCGTGGTGCGCCTTGAGGCCGCGCTGGTGCGTCACACCGCGTCATCGTCTACGCTCTTGACGCGCGGATCGTAGGGATGCGTCCCGGAATCCCTCGACATTAGTAGACGTCGTGGCCAAGGCGGGTCAGGCCCAGCACCTAGTGCAGGGTCTGCCATCCGATGCCGCCCAGCGGATAGCGGCCGGCCAGGTGTAGGACGATGATCCGCCTACGGGAGGACAGGCGGGTCTTCTTGCGGATACGGCTCACGCCCGCCGTACATCGCGGCGAACGGGCCCTGTCGGGCCAGCAGCGCCTTGAGCGTGCC
>WNFG01007921.1_pt1 | contig 13416 bp, 13 predicted proteins | sample 5400431 | NCBI WGS metagenome assembly WNFG01 (sample SAMN13153346, study PRJNA577476) | soil metagenome | isolation source: 120 cm saprolite under Douglas fir tree site 2 hole 3 replicate 2 | place: USA:California | collected 2015-04-18
GGGCACACGCACGAAGGTGTGCAGAGCATTCCAGATCAGATCGAATGCAGGAACCTTGTCGGCAAAGAATTCTATGACGAACAGGGCGATGCTGGCAGCGATGATCCACCAACTCTCCAGCAAATGAAGTGAATCAGGTAGAGGCAGCAGATCGAACCGCGCCAGCAAGCCCAGCGTGGCAACCGTCGCATAGACGTTCAGGCCAGCGGCAAAACTGGTTGCGACCAGCATAGCTACGAGTTCAGTCGCTGGAAGTCTCACTGAGAGTCCAGCATAACGGTAAACATCGTATTCAAACCAGTGAAGGGCTCGCGAAGATAGAGAAGTGGCTGGCTGGAACTAGCTTGCGTTGCTGAGCGAGTTCGCAAACAACACCGCAGAACTATGTTATTTTGCCGGATTCTGCGGGGCTATTGCGACGTCAACGGCATGAATATTGTCAGACTTTTGGGTGTCGAAAGAAACCACCGTGAAATTGCCACCGACATCACGGGCTTCGACCGTGCTCGTCTGCGTTCCAGAGGCGCCTGGCTGCACGGTGTCACGGGCCTTGGTGGTCACTTGCAAGCCCGCCCCGGGGTCCACGCGATTAAGCTGTTCGACACGTTTTTCAGTTGCCTGCTTACCATCAGAACCTGTCCGCTTTACTGTCGTTACTCGCTGGCTCAGATGCAGGTTCGTGTCCTGGGCTGAGCCTGAGGCGTCCGGAGAATAAGTTTCAATCGTACTTTTCTTCTCGCCGGGTGCGGTTTCCGATTCTTTGCCCACGGTGCGTGAGACTGGCGCAAGCTTGCCTTCGACGTCTGGCCGCAAGACCTGCTCTTCGGTGGTGCGTTCTTTTCCGTCTTCCTTGATCGTGCTTTCCTTCCGCTCATGCACCTGCCAGTTGCCGGAGCCATCCGGAAGGAGCGTTGAGGTTTGGACGTCAATTGTGTGATCGGCGCTCCGTTTCTCGCGCTGCTGGATCTGCACGCTTGCCGCCAGGCCACCCTGACCATTGGACAAGAAGACTGTCGTGTTCTTCTCCTGCAATTCGGGGCTGATTTTTTTTGTATTCGTCGCTTCACGCTGCGCGACCTGAAGATGGCCGTCCAGATCGGCATTCGACGTTGTGCGCACCAGTTTCTCGCCACCGGATGGAAGGGTTTGCTTTTCCTCTTCCGTTACCTGGGTCAGAATCCGTTGCCCGCTGGCATCCCTGGCAAAGGTGCGCTCAATGGTTCGAACGGTGGTGCCATTTACCTGGACCGACTCTTTCTCAATGTCGTAGTAAGGCTCGTAGTGTCCGTCAGCGCCCAAGCGCTCGACGGTCTGCTTATCCACAGTGCCTTTAGACGACCCTTGGTGTGACTCCGTGGTCCGCGTAGGATTTAGGTTAGCTGGGTGCGATTCGGTCGTCTTGGTCCAGGATTGCGGTTCCGCGGCTGGGGCCTCGGAAGTTTGAGCACCTAGAGAAGGAATCAAAGTACAGAAAAGCAGAATCGCTGCTGTGAGCGACGCGAACCTAATCACGGCAATAGACTGCATGGGAACTCCAAAGCATCGACGCTGTCCTGATTTTCTGCTTTCGAATCGGCGGTGTCCAGCGAATACTCACGACTACGCGCTCACGAGAAAAAAGGGCCCTCTAGAGGCCCCTGGTTTAACTACCACGATTACAACGGTCTGAGATCATGAATTAGTGAATGCGTCCAGCCTCTCCAGAATCTCTGATGCTCTTTACCGATGTGCGTTTGGTCCGGACCCCGCGTTGCTGGTTTCTAAAGACGATCAATTCTGATCAGTTTTCCGCAGCCCAAAGCCGAATACTGAGAGTTCGCGAGCTTCCGACAGCGGAACGTCCTCTGACCCACCCGCTGGCCTGTAGAGTCGGGAACCTTTGACCCTCGGGAGTGAATCTTAAATCGATCGTGAAAAGAGAACCTCAACATGCGAATGCGCCGAATCATGCTCTTGCTGATGGTGGTCTCGGAGTTCGCAACTCTGCCACTATTGGCAAGGCCGCAAGCGCCCACTTCCAGCGAATCTTCCAGTGCGGCGGAGTTGCCGACGTCACCAGGTTCGACGCATGTGCAACCGGCCTTGACTTATACGCGGCCGACTGAAAAAACGAAACTGCACAACTACTTTTTCGACGCGTTTGGTCCCTATCTCATTGCGGGCGCGGCCATTGCCGCCGGGATAAATCAGGCAGAACGCACTCCACCTGAGTGGGAACAAGGCGCCGAAGGTTATGGCAAGCGATTCGGGTCCAACTTCGCCATCGCAGCCGTGAGCACCACGACCCGCTATACGCTGGCGAAAGCCTTTGGCGAAGACACGCTGTATTACCGCTGTGGGTGCAAAGGATTGCTTCCGCGGCTGAATCATGCGGTGATTTCGACTTTCACCGCACGCCGCGGCGACGATGGCCATCGCGTCTTTTCTTTCCCGGCGTTGGTCGCTCCCTATGCCGGCACCATGACTGCCGTATATGGTTGGTATCCAGGGCGATACGACGCCATGGATGGCTTCCGCATGGGCAACTACAGCCTGCTGGGGTATGTAGGCGGAAACCTTGCCCTGGAATTTTTGTACAGCGGGCCCCACTCATGGCTTTCTCGAATGCATCTCAACAACGGGCATGGGGCGCCGGATGCGGGATCGCGGCCTTGATCCGCCGCCGCTTGTTGGATTAGCGGATCGCGCGACGCCCACTGCATACTAAAGAAATGCAACAGTAAAGACGATGAAACCAAGCACGGCAGGCACGAACTTGGAGGTTCAGTGAAAGCAGAAAAGGGTGCCGGCAGAGTTCACAAATGGATCGGCAATCCCGAAAAGCCAGTTGGGGAATAAAGGATGCAGCAAAATGGCTCGCAAAATACGAAGGAGAAAAAGTTATGTCGCAATCGGTACTGGATAGGACCGCTGACCAAGTTACTGAATCAGCTCACCACGCTTCGCGCGCAACCCGCGCGGTTGCTGATGCAATCGATGAAGGGGTAGGAGTTGCGCGCCGCGCCGTTAAACAGGGCGGCGATGCCGCCGAAGAATTCTTGAATGACACAACTAAGCGCCTGCAGCGCAATCCTGCGCTCACAGTCCTCGCGACGTTCGCGGTGGGCTTAACCGCGGGAGTGGTAATCGGCTGGATGATGAAACGAAGGTAGATCAGGTGATGGAGGTGACCCACTTTCGGGGCCGATTTAAGGGGTATCAAGGCATCATCGCAAATGCTGACATCACCGACGCGGTGGGGCCGTATACGTGAAATCGATTCGTGAAGTCGATTTGAACGACCGCGTCTGGTGTCCCGGTCGTCCCGTAAGAAAGTATGCTCGACAAAGCTGACAAACCTCTAGCCTTAGCGTCTTCGAAGAAACTGAGGATCACCGACCTGATTCGTCCTCACTGGATGGCGCTGAGCCTCGCCTTGATAGCCATGCTGGGCGAAGCGCTCACCGACGTTCTCGAGCCCTGGCCGATCAAAATTGTCGTCGACAATATTCAGCATTCGCACAAGCTTCCAGGGCGGCTCAGCGGGCTTATTAGCGGCATGTTCGGCCAGAACCCCTATGCCGTTCTGAACTTCGCAGTGGCTGCGGTCGCGGCGATTGCGATTGTCGGCGCTATCAGCTCTTACTTTGAGAAGTACCTGACTACCAACGTCAGTCAATGGGTGGGCCACGACCTGCGCCGGACTCTGTACCAGCACATTCAGAGGCTGTCGCTGGCGGAACACGACAAGTCGCGCACCGGCGACTTGATCACGCGGGTCACTAGCGACATCGAAGCGGTTCAGGATTTCATCAACTCGGCGCTGCTTGGCGTTCTGGTGAATGTACTGACTTTGCTGGGCATGATCGGGGTCATGTTTTACCTCAACTGGCGGTTTACCCTGATTGCGCTCTCGGTTTCGCCGGCGCTCTTTCTGGTGGTTTATTACTACACCCGTCGCATCAAGCGAGCTTCGCGGGCGGTGCGGAAAAAAGAAAGCGAAATGCTCTCCCTGGTGGAAGAAGTACTGACCTCGATCCGCGTGGTCAAGGCATTTGCCCGGGAAGAGTACGAACAGAAACGGTTTGAATCGGAAAGCTTGGAAAACGTGGAGGCAGGCCTTCACGCCCGCAGCGTCAAAGCCAGGCTGGCGCCGGTTGTACAAGTCATCGTGGCTGTCGGGACCTGTCTGGTGTTGTGGTATGGAGCGCGGCTGGCACTTAGCGGACAGCTCACGACCGGAACGCTAATCGTTTTCCTGCTGTATCTCGGCAAGATGTACAAGCCGATGCGCGACCTCTCTAAGATGACCGACACCGTTTCCAAAGCGACGGTCGGTTACGAGCGCATTCAGGAAGTTCTGACCATCGAAAGCCAGGTGCGTGATGAGCCGGGTGCTCAAAAAGCGCCCAAGTTCAAAGGTCAAATCGAATTCTTCCAGGTCAGTTTCGAGTATGCGGACGAAGCGGACAGCGACGAAGCGAACGACACCCGGCGGAAAAACGAGAAGGACAACGACAAGCAGAATGAAAAGGACAGCAAGAAAGAAGGCCTAGGGTACAACGGCTGGGAAAACTACCTTAGTGGGTCTGATTCCGCGCTTCTACGATCCCATTTCCGGACACATCGCTATTGACGGTACCGACATTCGCCGCTATCGGCTGAAATCCTTGCGAGATCAGATCAGCTTCGTCCTGCAGGATACGCTCCTGTTCCGGGCTACGATTTGGGAAAACATTGCGTATGGAAGGCCTGGCGCTTCTCCCAAAGAGATCAAGCGCGCTGCCGAACTGGCCAACGCGCAGGAGTTCATCGACGAGATGCCGGAGGGCTACGAAACCATGGTCGGCGAGCGCGGCCACACTCTTTCCGGAGGTCAGCGCCAACGCATTGCCATTGCGCGAGCCGTCATTCGTGACACTCCCATTCTGATTTTGGACGAACCGACGGTAGGTCTGGATGCCGCCTCAGAGCAATTGGTCATTGACGCTCTGGACAAACTGATGAAGGGCCGTACTTCGGTCGTCATCGCGCATCATCTCAGCACTATCCGCCACGCCGACGTTATTTTTGTCATCAAGGATTGTGAATTGGTGGAACAAGGCACTCACGAGACTCTGATGGCAAGTAACGGGGTATACGCAGAATTGCACAAGATCCAGACCCCGGAAGGGGATACGCTTGCGACTGACCAACCAGTCGCCCGTTAGGGTTGTTTTTAGCAGCAACAGGAATGAGGCAAACCAACATGCAATCGGCGAAAAACACGCTGTTCTTCTCAGCGATACTGATGCTTTTGATGCTTTCAGCATCAGCGACTGCGCAGAAAAAAGATAAAGAAAAAGGAAAGGACAGGGAGAATGTTGCTGACCTGCCCGAGGTGATATGGCGTGACCCAGGTGACGTTGCTTCTTTGAATCTACTGTACGGCGCCGGCGGGAAAGAGGATGCGCCGGATCCGAACCGCCAGTTCACGTTTATTAAAGAGGACATGAAAGGAACCAGTCCGAAATTCGATGTTAAGGATGACCAAGGTGTCGAGTGGAAGGTAAAGCTGGGTCAGGAACCGCAGTCGGAAACCGCTGCGACCCGCTTAATGTGGGCGGCAGGCTATTTTGTTGATGAAGACTATTATCTGGAACAGTTCAAAGTCACGGGTATGCCGAAGTTGAAACGGGGCGCGCAGTTCGTCACCGCTGACGGCACTGTGCACGCCGCCCGCCTTAAACGCAAGGTGAAAGGAATAAAGAAGGTTGGCCCCTGGGACTGGTTCCACAATCCCTTCCTCGACAAGCAGGAATTTAACGGCCTGCGGGTGATGATGGCATTGCTGAATAACTGGGACTTGAAAGAAATCAACAATGCAATCGAAGCAACACGGGAAGAGCGCCGTTACATGGTCACCGACCTGGGTGCGTCTTTTGGCAAGACGGGAGGTCCCGCCGCTCGTTCCAAGAGCGTGCTGAAGGACTACGAAAGCTCGAAATTTGTCGAGAAGGCGACGCCCGAATTTGTGGACTTAGTGATGAATAGCCGGCCATTCGTTGTTTCTGCGATTAACGTTCCCAACTATGCGAGTCGCAGCCGGATGGAGGCGATTACCAAACACATCCCCCGGGCCGACGCCAAGTGGCTGGCCCAGAAGCTGTCGCAGCTTTCTGAAGAACAGATTCGTGACTGTTTCCGGGCAGGCGGTTACACCCCGGAAGAAGTTCAGGGTTATACCAAGGCGGTCGAGAAAAGAATCGCAGAACTAACCGCACTGTGATCGCTCGCAGGAGAAAGAGACCCAATCGTGAAACTGATCATTGAACCTGCCGACGGCGTAACGCCCTTGCTGACCGCCATCAAGAACGCGAAAAAAAGCGTGGACATTGCCATCTTCCGTTTCGATCGCAAAGATGTGGCGGCGGAACTGGAGGCGGCCGCGGGGAGGGGCGTGAAGGTGACCGCCTTAATCTCATTTGCCAATCGCGGCGGCGAACAGAACCTGCGCCGGCTGGAGCTCCGTTTCCTCGGCGCCGGAATCATTGTGGCTCGTAGCGCCGACGATCTTGTCCGTTATCACGGGAAGTACATTCTGATCGATCGCCGCGTCCTTTATATGCTCTCGTTCAACTTTACTCATCTGGACGTCGACCACAGCCGCGGTTTCGGCATTGTGACCACCAATGCAACCTGGGTCCACGAAGCCACCAGACTGTTCCGGGCTGACTGTACCCGCACGAAATATGCGCCGAAAATTGAGACTTTCGTGGTCAGCCCGGTCAACTCCCGCAAAGTGCTGGGAACTTTCCTGAAACGGGCGAAAAGGGAGTTGCTTATCTACGATCCACGGATCGCAGACAAGGAAATGCTTCGTGTACTGCAGGATCGCGCCAAGGCGGGAGACGAAATCAGGGTCATCGGAAAAATGGACGGAAACGTGCCTTTCGAAGTGCAAAAGCTGGCAGGAGCCCGACTGCACACGCGCACCATTGTCCGCGACCGGCGCCAGGCTTTCGTCGGCAGCCAGAGTCTTCGTACCGCCGAACTGGATTCGCGCCGCGAACTCGGTCTTATTATTCGGGATTCAAAGGCAGTGAAAAAACTGGCAGAAACATTTGACCAGGACTGGGAGTCCGCGCCAAAGCCGCTCGATGCTCCCCAGGATCAGCCACTGCCGGTGTCGGAAAAGGAAGCGGAGAAGGCGGTCCAGGTGCTTACCAAGCAACTCGATCCGCTTGCCGTCAGCGTCAAGGCGGCGGTGAAAAAGGCCGTTGCCAAGGCGGGGGACGAGGCGCTCCACGACAAGGGAGTCAAGGACACCATGAAGAAAGTAGTCAAGAAGGCGGTGAAACAGGCCGTCAAGGAAGCAGTCGAGGACGCACAAGACGCCGCCCAAGATGCCCAGGACGCAAAGTCAGAGAAGAATGAGAAGTGAGAAGAATGAGAAGAGCAAGTACGGAATCACGAGCGGTGAAGCCACCCGCCGAGGAGCGTGGAATGAGAGCGACAAGAACAAGAAAAAGACCGGTTCCATCCCGAGGGTTGGTCCTTCTTGCAGGGTTCACCTTCGCCGCCGGCGGACTCCTCACTGCGCAGGATACGGCTCCGACTCAGTCGGCCGCTCCAACTCCGGCTGCAACTGCCGCCGCAACCAAAGAGCAGGCCGAGGACGCCGCTGGGTTCAAGGAATTCACCGCCCGCATGGGCGATTACCTCGCTTTGCATAAAGCGGTCGACAAAAAACTTCCGGCGATGAAGAGCAAGGAACAGTTGCCTGAAATGATCACTGCACACCAACAGGCACTGGCCAGAAAAATCCGTGAAGCGCGACCGCACGCTAAGCGTGGCGACATCTTCACGCCGGCTGCCCGCCAAGCGTTTCGGCATGCGATCCGCAGTGTATTCAAGGACCCCCACACTTCGACTGCACGCACCGTGACCCGGCAGCGAGATCGCGCCACGCCGCAGGTCAGGCTGCGGGTGAACGGAATTTACCCGGATGCAGTGGCTGAAACCACGTTCCCGCCCACGCTATTGCAAGAACTACCGCCGCTGCCGGAGGAGCTGGCATACCGCATCGTGGGCCGTGATTTGGTACTGGTAGACAGCAAAGCCAATCTGGTAGTGGATCTGCTGCATGAAGCTTTGCCATAAATTCTAAAGAGATTGGAATCAACCATGCGACGCCGTATTTTTCTTTTTCTCGGCATTCTCACTCTTCTTGCTGCCGGTCTGGCAGTGGACGAGTTCAAGTTTCCGGTCAAGTCCGGATCCGTGCGTTTTGCCGCCATTGGAGACATGGGCACGGGCGAGTCGCCTCAATACGAGGTCGCGCAACAAATGCTTAAGGCGCATGAGGCTTTTCCCTTCGAGTTTGTGATCATGCTGGGCGACAATATTTACGGCGGTAGCACGCCCGCCGATTTTGATAAGAAATTTGCCGTGCCCTACAAGCCGCTGCTGGATGCCGGAGTGAGGTTTTATGCGTCCCTGGGCAACCACGACAATACCAACGAGCGTTTTTACCAGCCCTTCAACATGAACGGCGAAAGCTATTACACCTACAAAAAGGGCAACGCGCGTTTTTTTGTTTTGAACAGCAATTACATGGACCCCAAACAGTTGGCGTGGCTGGAGGGTCAGTTAAAAGATGCCGGTAATGGCGGCTGGAAGATCTGCTACTTCCATCATCCGCTGTATTCCTCGGGGCAATTCCATGGTCCGTCGCTCGATCTGCGGAGATTACTGGAGCCGCTGTTTGTCAAGTACGGCGTGGACGTCGTGTTCTCCGGACACGACCACGTCTACGAGCGCATTCGCCCCCAGCAAGGGATCTACTACTTCATGGAAGGCGCTTCGGGAGAGTTGCGTCCCGGCAATCTGGCGCGTACCGCAATTACCGAAAAGGGATTCGATACTGACCGCTCATTCGTGCTGAGCGAAATCGCCGGGGATGACATGTACTTTGAAACCATCTCGCGCACTGGCGAAACCGTTGACTCCGGAGTGATTCACCGAACCATCCGGTAGTGCGATTCGGGCAGGCATCCTGAAATCCGACCGGCTTTTTCCATCACCGGTCTTCGCTCCGGCGGGGTTCATACGGGTCCCGGTTTGAAATAGACGAGATAGACAACGGTGTGTTGAAAATGTGCCAACCCAGATAGTCTTTTCAATAAGTTAGCCCTGTCATAAAGAGCCGATCTCTGCCCAAAGACGCGCAACTCCTTCATAGCTTTCGGGTTTGATTTCAGTGTACGGCTTCCCCAGGCGAACTTGCCGTGAGGCTTTTCCGGCGACTCGGGGTAGAGGATTTCCGGGCCGGGAGCGAGGTCAGAACATGCGATATCTAAAGTATGTTGCAGTACTAGGAATTCTGCTTTTTGTTGCTGCTACTGCGCCAGCACAGGTTGCGGTACGCGTTGGAGTAGGTCCAGCATACGGAGGTTATTACGGAGACTATTACGGATACGGACCGGCACCGGTCTGCGAATATGGATACTACGACTACTATCCCTATGACTGCGCTCCCTACGGCTTTTATGGTCCGAGCTACTTTGTAGGCGGCGTGTTTATTGGCGCCGGCCCGTGGTATCACGGGTACTACGGACGGGGCTTCTATGGTCGCCACTACTACGATCGGGATTACGGCTACCGTGGCGGATATGGCTACCGCGGTGGCTATGGAGACCGCGGCTATGGGTACCGGGGCGGTCACGGCTACGTAGGAGGTGGGTACCGGGGCGGCTACTCGGGCGGAGGTTATAGCGGCCACAACGGTGGCGGCTACCGCGGCGGTGGCGGATTCCACGGCGGTGGTGGTGGATCGCACGGTGGCGGATTCCACGGCGGCGGGCACCGGTAATTGGTTCTCAGCAGGTTCGACGCAAAGACAACGCGGCGGCGGCGCTGAATTCTCAGCTCCTCGCCGCGATTGTTTTTTGGCTTTCAGGCGCGAACAAAATCAATATAGCCGCGCTGGACGTCGGTCCGCGTGAGCTTCGCTCGCAGTTTATCTCCGACATCCAACCCTTGGCTTCCTTGCGTCAACAGTCCTTCGATATGAGGTTGCATCACTCGAACAAACGTCCCGTGCGGACCGACACCGGTGATGATGGCGTCGAATGTTTCGCCGATGCGCGTGCTCATGGCTACTGCGGATAGCCGCTTTGACATCTCGCGTTCGACTTTTCTCGCGGCATCTTCTTTTAGTGTGCAGTTGTTTGCGATCCCCGCCAGTTCGTCATCGGAGTAAGGTCCCGGCATTCCGGCCAGCAAGGACTTGATCAACCTCTGGGTGACCACATCAGCAAATCTTCGGTTGGGAGCTGTTGAGTGGGTGTAGTCCTGGACTGCCAAGCCGAAGTGTCCCTGCTCGGGATCGCCGGGACGCTCCAGCACATACTCACCCGGGCCGATCAGCTTGATCGCGGAGAGAGACAAATCCGCAAAGTGATCGGGATCAGCGGCTTTGCGCTTGAGTAGAAAATCGTTCAGCGCTTTGGAATCTGGTTGCGCTGGCAGGTTCCCACCCTGCTCCGCCGCCAGTTGAACAATCCGGTCCCAACGCTGAGGAGTTTTCACAATGCGCCGCAGCGAAGAGACCTTTTCGAGAAGCCGCGCCACCACGCCGTTGGCGGCGATCATAAAATCCTCGATCAGTTCGGTAGCGAGGTTCCTCTCCTGTTTAACAATATCCACGACCTGTTGGTTCTGGACTACGGGATGCACTTCATTGGTATCGATATTCAAAGCTCCGTGAAGGAATCGCTGCTTCTTCAGCGCCTGTGCGACTTCGTTTTGCAGCTTGAGTTGTGCCTGCAACTCGGTGGATGCCGCTATCTTGGGCGGGGCCGCCGCCGTGCCCTCCAGCCAGCCTCCCACCGAGTTGTACATGAGCTGTGCCCGATTTCGCAGCAGCGCCCGATACACCGTGCCCGCGTTCACGTTGCCGTCCGCGCCCGCTACGAACTCGATGACCACCGCCAACCTTTCCTGATCCTCCAACAGCGACGAGGCCCCGGTCGAAAGCTCTTCCGGCAACATCGGAAAGTTGCGCACGCCGGCATAAACCGTGGTTGTCTCCTTCGCTGCATGATCATCAATGGGCGAGGCCTTTGCCACGAAGGCGTCCACGTCTGCGATCCCGATCATTACCTTGACCTCGCCAGTAGGGAGCCGTTCGACTACTTCGATCTGGTCGAGATCGCGAGAAGTGTCGTTATCAATGGAGGACCAGAGCAGATGGCGCAGGTCTTTTAAGTTGGAACCGGCAGCGGAATTCGAGGAGGAAACTGGGAGCGGAGGGCGCGCTCTAATATCCGCCAATTGCTGTTGCACCGGGGCGGGAAAATCCGGTTCAAAGCCGTGCGCCAACATAATCTGTTGAGCCATTGCCTCCAGGTCAACGTGTGTGGGGTGAGCATTGTTCATAAATCTCCTTCAGAGCCATGGCGTGGACAAAAAAGGCTAACACGCAATGGTTCCTTCGCGGATTGAGCAGAATCCGACTTGATTGTTTATAATCGATTGGTTCGCACGCACTCCGCGTATCAAACCTGCAGGTACGGGATACAGCCAATCTGGATGGGTTTGGAGATGCGGCGTTTACGGCAAACAAGCCGTTTCCTCACCAAATGGCCAGGTAGCTCAGGTGGTAGAGCGCAGCCCTGAAAAGGCTGGCGTCGGCGGTTCAACTCCGTCCCTGGCCACCACATTTCAAAGGTTTTAGCATCACTTTCCATTCTTCATATTACCGGCAGTTTACCGGCAGTTGATGCTATTGCTGCAGCACAACACCATCTAGTAGCTCGGGTTTCTTGTGGCTAAATAGAAGCTCAAGAAACATTCCCTGGGCCAGCAGCCTGTCTTCCGACATCGACTTGGCGTAGATCTCAAGAGTCGTTTTCAAGTTTTGGTGCCGCAGGATCTCCTGCACCGTCTTGACATCGACTTTCATCTTCACCAACACCGAGGCCAGCGTTCTTCGGAAGGTGTGAAAACCGAAGGTACGCGGTGGCGCGACGACTCCGGCCTTCCTCGCCGCTACTCTCAGGTAGTCCGCGACCAGCATGTTCGCGGCCGGTGGTTTCTTCCCTTTCAGGCGAAGACTGGGAAACACGAAGTCTTCGTCTCCGGGATAGAGCGTTTCCTTGCGCCAGGCAAGAAGATGCGCCGCCAGCAACGGATGCATGGGTACGGGAGCCTTCGATGCCTTCGACTTCGGAGGGCCGAAACGTCGGTCGACGTAGGCCCGACGTACTTGGATCAGATGGTCAATGAAATCCAGATCGTTCCACTTGAGGGCCAGGACTTCGCTGACGCGTAGTGCCGTCGCAGCATCGGTGAGAGCCATGGTGCGACGCATCAAATCCAGGTTGTCGAAGATGTCAAGCACCTGGGGTAGTGTGAGGATGACCGGTTCGAAGTCGCTCGCAAGCGACTGGCGCACGAAGCCGATGGGATTCCCGTCCGTCGTGCGGGGCAGAAATCCCTGGCGTTGTCCGTGCACGTAGACGTTATTCATGGCCTTCCGGATCTCACCCAGGGTTGGATTCCTGAGCTCGAACTTCTTCTTGAGTTCCCTCAGCCAGTCTTCTACATCAGGCGGATGGACTGCCAAAGCTGGAATGGTTCCCCAACGAGGCAAGGCCCAGCGACTGAGATACCGTTTGTATTTACGGATCGTCGAATAGGCCTTTTCGATCGTGGCCTGAGTCTGATCCTCGGGTAGTTCCTTCTGTATGTAGTGGGCCGCAAGTTCCCCGAACAGGGGTGTCGCACCCACTTCAAAGGGTGATTGATTAGGATTGAGATGGAGTTCGTCTACTCGCCGCCAAGCTGCTTCCTCGCTCGGATAGTCCTTGGTCTTGCCGACCTTGATGGGCGTGGCTTGCACCCACTCGCCATCTTCCGGTCGCTGCCGACGGTAGCAGAACACCCAAATGTCCCCTGATTTGCGTGGCTTCTTCTGAAGCCACCCATTCTGAAATCGTGCCATCACTTCTCCTTTGGAGAGGTGGCACTCCCGGCTGAAGTGGAGTGTCGCTGAGCACGCGCCCACTCGTCAAGTTCGCTGAGCTTGTACCGCCAAGTTGTCCGCCGACTCCGGGGTCCGCTGAGTACCGGGTGTGCTGGGATTTTGCCCTCGCGAGACAGCTTCTGCACCTTCTTCCAGTCAAAGGCCAGGAATACGGCTGCCTGTTTGCTGTCAACGTAAGGTTCGAAGTTGGTTGAGAGAGCCGGTGTGACCGGCCATGGCTGGGTCGACATTGCATCCTCGTTATGCTTTCCTCGCGGAGTTTCGTGTTCGCGTTAGTCTTCCTTGCGGGACCTCAGGCTCGACGAGAGTCGGCCGCGGGGCTAGTCCGCGAATCCTATTTAAAACTGAAACAGCCTCCAGTCAAACGCACTTCGTAGCAAGTGCCACCGCTTCCGATCTTTGCCGAC
>WNFG01004751.1_pt1 | contig 13415 bp, 8 predicted proteins | sample 5400431 | NCBI WGS metagenome assembly WNFG01 (sample SAMN13153346, study PRJNA577476) | soil metagenome | isolation source: 120 cm saprolite under Douglas fir tree site 2 hole 3 replicate 2 | place: USA:California | collected 2015-04-18
ACCGCGCGCCCGTAGCTCAGTTGGATAGAGCGTCTGGCTACGAACCAGAAGGTCGGGAGTTCGAGTCCCCCCGGGCGCGCCACTTTTTCCGCTCGTAGCGCTGACGTTCCTACGCTAATATTAGGTGCGACCCGACACACTTCAGCGTCCAAGAGCGCTGGTCTGAAACGATCCGGGTCACAGAAACCTGCAAATTCAAGCCGGAAATGGCAAAATCAAAGAAAGGCCGATTCAAAGAGGCCAACGCGCATTTAGCACGAGCCAGAGATCAATGGGATCGCGCGGCGGTCGATTCTTGGTCGCCAGAAGAGCCGGCAGAGTGCGTGACGAAATGTTTTTATTCATATGAGAATGCCTTAGTTGCGGCAGCTACTGCACTCGGCACAGCGTGGACGAAAAAGCACTACGAAAAAGCAGACCTTGCGAAAAGGCTCTTTGAACAGAACAAACTCAAAACTGACATCAGCGGCTTACTTGTGAGATTGAATGAGCTCCGGAAAGATGTTTCATATGGTGACCCGGGCGAAGAGCTGTCTGAAGTTGACCTGGAAGGTCTCGTTTCTCAGCTCGAAGTTTTTCTAGACGAAGTCGGCGAACTTGTGGCAAGCCTTGAAGAGGACTGATTAAGTGTCGGCGGAACCCACTTACACATCACTTACGCAAGATTTTGTGCGGGAAGTTTCTTCCGCGAACAAGGAGATGCAGATTTCCGTTATCCTGATCGGTTCTGTAGCCCGATCCACTCACACCTCGCAGAGCGATCTGGATTTACTGGTAATAGGCGACGGGCAGCCGCTAGTTGATCGTCACCCCGACCGGCTTCACGTGCAGGCATTGACCGCGCAGCAGTTCGCCAAGCGACTCCGCGCGGGCGATGATTTCGCTGCGTGGTGCGTTCGGTATGGTGTGCCCATTGTTGCAGCCAAACCGTGGCTTGATATCGTCAACTCTGCCGAAGCTGCCATCTGGCCCGACTGGCACAAGAAGGTCCGCCATGCCGCGCGGCGTCTGACGCTTGCTGCGGCTTTATTGGAAACTGGCGACATCGCGGCAGCAGGGGAAGAAATGCTGTATGCGGTTTCGCATACAGCTCGTGCAATCCTTCTAGAAGCCAGAATCTTTCCGCTATCTCGGCCTGAAATCATCAGCCAACTTCGAGAGGCTAATCACGAGCGGTTGGCAAGGATACTAGAGGATCTGAGCTACCAAGAACCAACCAAGGCGGCGCTGAATCGCGATTTGTTGTATGTCAAACGGCTCTTGGTATTCGTCGATAGGCCGGCGTACCGCGAGTTCGTGCAATTACGCCGGCAGCGCCTGTTGGCCAAAAAGAACCGCTCATTAGATTTGGCCGGTCGAGGAAATGGCCGATCACCCGTCAAGGATCGATAGCAGCGTATTCAGGCAATTCCTTGCGAATTCGCCCCCATCCAGCGGTTCGGAAATCGTCCCCTAAGGCGCGCCACTTTCACTCGGACTGTGCCCTCAAACTGCTGACTCGCCTGGAACGAATACCCCCTCGATGTAAAGTCTTTGTGCGCTCAAGGCGCGTTTGGTTGTAGCGCGAACGCACTCAGTCTCAGTTATCACTCTCCGAATACTTCATTGTCTCCGAAGGATGGCCCGACGCAAACGGATCCGGCGCCCGTACCGGGTCAACAGGCGTGGAACTGTCGACCGGCTGCGCCCGGCAGCGCGAAGGGAACTAAGTGGGGCCCAGAGCGGAATTTAGAAATGAAACGTCTGATGTAGTGTTTTGCATGGAAAGTATGTAATCGAAGGACTGCTGGCAGCGTATCAAGGAAGGACCAGAAGTGGATTCGAGAGCAATCCTGGCAGCCGCCGGGCTTCGTAAAGAGGCAGCAAATAGCCGGGCGCGCCTGATTTTCATGCTCAGACGTCCAAAGGTGAAGATACCGGAGCTTTTGGAGAGACATTCAGCGGTGAGCGCCAACCATGAGAGTCGTTGGCCGGCAGGCGAACGCAGAGGGGAGATCAGAATGGTAGCCAAGAGCAGACTAACGGCGATTCTACTTGCTGGTGTTCTATCGATTGGGCTGGAGGCACATGCGGAACGGCTGTTGGCCTCGGTTCCCGCCCAAAACCCTGAGGCCAAACAGGATGCCAATGCGGCAAGCTGACCGCGATTCACGATCAAAGCATTGAAATAGCCACTCCGGATGGAGGGACGGCAACTGTCAAGATCACTGCGGATACCCAGTTCAGAAAGGAAAGGGAGTCGGCCAAGCTGAGCGATTTGAAAGTCGGCGACATGGTATTTGTCCGAGGGCAGCAGAACCCCGATCACACCTGGACTGCGCAAATAATCGGAACGCGGGCCGCTGGCGGTTTCGGTGGCGGTCCCGGAGGCGGCCCTGGAGGTGGTCCCGCTGGAATCGCTCAGATGGGAGTCCTCGGAAAGGATTACCTGGTGGGCGAAGTTAAGTCGATCGATGCTCCCAAGCTCACGATTTTGCGGGAAGATAATGTGACCCAGACCGTCGAATTGAACGAAGACACTTCGTTACGCAGGGGGCGGGAAAGTATCACGATGGCCGATATTGTGACTGGGGATCACGTTGTTATTCGCGGAGCGACGAGTAATGATGTCTTTGCCCCCAAAAACGTTTTTGTCATCGGCGCGGAGCAGTGGAAAAGAATGCAAGAGATGAGGATGGGCGGAGGGCCTCCATCAAACGCTCCCAAGAGTGAGACTCGGCCTCAAAAACCAGCGGAGCCGCCACATTGAAATCGTCTGTTGCGAGACTAGCTCTTCTCTTGGGGATTGCCACCTGCCCAAACATACTTTTCGCCCAAGAGGCAGCACCCGCGGCGCCAACTTCTTTCCAAATTAGCGGGAACGTCCACAACGGAAAGGTGCCGCTGCCAGGCGTCGCGGTGACTGCGGGGGACACTCTCACCGGAAAGAGATTTTCTGCCGCGACGGCCTCTGACGGCACCTTTCTGATGACTGGCTTGCCACGCGGAAGGTACGTGGTGCACGCCGAATTCATGGGTTTTGCCGTGCAGACCCAGGAAATCGTCTTGAATCCGGAAAACTCCTCGGGCAAGGCGGATTTTGAGCTGGTCCTTGCTTCGCGCCAGGAGCAGCAGAGCAATCAAAACATTGCTGCGATTTTAGCGGGCCGCGGATTCCAGAGTCTGGGAGTGGGCCCTACACTCTCTGCGCTTTCGGGCGGGGATTCCGGCTCGGTAGCGGGTGCCAGCCAGGGTTCAGCCGGCAACGATTTATCAGGACTTCCGCTGAATGGTGCCGGAGCGGATGCGCCAACAGAATCGGTAAGCGTCAGCGGCGCGCAAGGGCGCACGCAGGATTTCGGCGCGGTCAGGGAAGACGAGTTGCAGCAGCGCATCCAGGAATTCCGCGACAGAATGCAACAAGGAGGCGGAGCGGGAAGGTTTGGCGATTTTGGTGGAGGCGGCTTTGGCGGAGGCGGATTTGGTGGAGGGCCGGGAGGCGGACAGGTTGTCTTGCTGGGGCGGGCGGCCCGGGGCTTTAACGTAAACCAGCCACACGGATTTTTGTATTTCTCCGACGACAACTCGGCTCTGGACGCCAAGCCGTATTCCTTGAGCGGGCTGAGCACGCCGAAAGCGGACTACAACCAGTTGCGCTTCGGCGCGAACTTGGGCGGTCCGCTGAACATTCCGAAGATTTTGAACGCCGGAAACAAGACATTCTTCTTTATTGGCTGGAACGGCTCGCGCGGCGGCAGACCCTACGACGCGTTTTCTACGGTGCCGACCCTGGCCGAGCGCGGTGGCGATTTCTCCGCGCTGGGCTCGCCGATCTTCAATTCTGCGAACGGCCAGCAATTCCAATTCAACGGACAAGCGAACGTCATCGACCCGGCGTTGATCAGTTCTCAGGCGAAGTCGCTGCTGCAATTTATCCCGCTGCCCAACCTGCTGGGCACGCGGCAAAATTTCCATTATGTGGTCTCGGCCGACAGCACTTCGGATTCTTTTAGCCTGCGGCTTATCCATAATTTTGGCGCGGTTCCTGCAGCGGGAGCCAGACAGTTGGGCGGGGCGCGCGGCGGTGGGCAAGGGGGAGGACAGGGAGGCGGGCGGCGGAGGTCACAGAACAACGTCAATTTTGGCTTGAGCTGGTCGCGCTCCACCAGCGACATCGTCAATCCCTTTCCTTCGCTTGCGGGAGGAAACAGCACGCAGGGATTGAACGCCAACGCCGCCTGGACCTACGGGAAGGGTCGCGCAACGAACAACTTGCGGTTCAATTACAATCACAATCACGTCTCAACGACAAACTTGTATTCAACGGTGCTGGACGTCACGGGCAACGCGGGGATCGGCGGCGTATCGACAAATCCGTTCGATTGGGGCCTTCCCGCCATCAGCTTTACTTCCTTCACAGGACTGAGCGATCCCATGCCGCGCCGCGAGCTCGACCAGACCTATTCCATCTCCGACACGCTGGGCTGGAGTCATGGCAAACACACGTACCGGTTCGGCGGCGATTACCGCAGGATTCTGCAGAGCTTTCATTCGGCCAGGAACGCAGAGGGCAGTTTCGTCTTCACCGGTTTTGCAACGGCGCAGTATGTGAATGGGATCGCACAACCCGGAACGGGCGTCGACCTGGCTGATTTTCTTCTTGGGCTCCCGCAACAGAGCGGGATTCAATTCGGCGCCAACTCGTACGATTTTCGCGCCAACTCTTTTGATTTGTTTGCGCAGGACGACTGGCGTCTTCGCGCCAGCCTGTCGCTGAATCTCGGCTTGCGCTACGAATACAACGGCCCATACACGGAAGCGCACAACCAGATCGTCAACCTGGACGTTGCGCCGGGCTTCACCGCCGCTGTGCCGGTACAGCCGGGGAATAGCGGACCATTTTTCGGCGCGTTCCCTGCATCGCTGTTGCAGCCGGACCGCAACAATTTTGCGCCGCGCTTCGGTATCGCTTGGAGGCCTCTGAAGCAGACTGTAGTGCGCGCCGGCTTTGGCATCAACTACAATCTGGCGCAGTATGGCACGGTGATTCAGAACTTCGCGTTTCAACCTCCCTTCGCAGAGACAGCCACTAACGTCGCTACTCCTTCGAACCTCCTTCATCTGCAAAACGCTTTCCCGAGCCTGACTCCGGGCACTGTCACTAACAACTTTGCCGTTGATCCGAACTATCGCCTCGGATACGTCCAGGTCTGGAACCTGGATATTCAGCGTGAACTGCGCGGCGGCATCGTGATGAACGTGGACTACAACGGGTCCAAAGGGACGCGGCTCGATATTCTGCGGGCGATCACGATTACCGGAGTTCAGCCGTTCCTCTACGAGTCCGCCGCGGGCAATTCCGTTTTTCATGCAGGTTCCGTGCGGTTCCGCAAGCGCCTCTCGAAAGGCGTGGGGCTGGGCGCGAATTATATTTACTCGAAATCGATCGATGACGCATCCTCCATCGGCGGTGGGGGCGGAGTGGTCTCGCAGAACGCATTCGATATCGCGGAAGACCGGGGGCTTTCAAGCTTCGATCAGCGCCATCGATTCAACGGCAATTGGATCATTGATTTGCCGTTTGGCGAAAACCGCCGCTTCGCCCAAAAAGGCGCGTGGTCGCACATTCTCAGCAGCTGGCAGTGGAGCGGAGACTTCACGCTGGCCTCGGGAACCCCTTACACTGTGCGCGTTTTGGGCGGTACTGTGGACGTCAGCCGCGGCGTCAGCGGTTCGTTGCGCGCCAACGTTGTTCCGGGCCAGCCGTTTGGCATTAGCAACCGTTCCACGCTCCAGTGGTTCAACGTCGCGGCATTCTGCGTTCCGCAAACAGCCAGTGGCACAACGCCGGGCGGTGGAACGGCGCCCGGCTGCGTGAATCCCGCAGGTTCGTCCTTTGGTGATGCGGGCCGCAACATTCTCGAAGGACCTGGCCAGGTGTCGCTCAATATGTCCGTGAACAAGACGATCGCCATCAAGGAATTTCGCGCGCTGGATTTGCGCCTCACCGCCAGCAACATCTTCAACATGGTTCAATACACGGCGCTGAATACGGCGGTGAACTCCCTGACCTTCGGCCAGATCACAGGCGCCGGCGGCATGAGGCGGGTGACCATGTCCGCGCGTTTTCGTTTCTAGATCGAGGATGGCCATGTCAGTTGTGCGAAAAAAAATCGCTTGCGTCACGACGGCCGCACTTTTTCTGCAATCGGCAGCAGCTTCGCTTACTCAGCAGCCCCCGCCTCCGCGGTCGCAGTCGCCGATCAGGGTTACGTCGGAGCTGGTGCTCGTTAGCGTCGTCGCGCGCGACAAAAAGAGCAACCTCGTCCGCGATTTGAAAAAAGAGGACTTCACTCTCTTCGAGGACAACAAGAAACAGGAAATCTCCACATTTGACTTTGAAAAAGTGGACGAGCTGGTCACCGCCGGCCCAGCAGAGAACACGGTCACCGGCGAAGCGGCCGCGGGCGGACTGCTGCGTCAGGCGAACAAACCCACCATCGTGGCCCGCGACCGTCGCGTCATTCTGCTCTTTTTTGATTTTTCGGCGATGGATCCGGAGCACGTCGACCGCTCCGTTGAGGCGGCCAAGAAGTACGTCGAGGCGCACATGCAGGCTGCGGACCTCATCGCGCTGGTTTCGCTCTCGACGAACATGCGCGTGGATTTGGACTTCACCGACGACAAAACAAAGATTCTTTCCGTCCTGAGCGGGTACGCTTCCGGGCAGGGCCAGGGTTTTGAAAACGGTGACACGGGCACCACCGAAGGAACACCGGAGACGAGCGGCGCGTACACGGTGGACGATACGGACTACAACACGTTCAGCGCGGACCGCAAGCTGCTCGCACTGCAATCGCTGATGGGCACCCTCGGAAAAATCACGCAGAAGAAAGCCATCATCTATTTCAGCAACGGCATCAGCCAGTCCGGCTCCGACAACCAATCTGCGCTCCGCGCAGCGACCGCCGCTGCCGTCAAGAACAATGTGTCCATCTACCCGGTCGACGTGCGCGGTTTGCAGGCGTTCCCGCCGGGAGGGGAGGCTCGATCAGCAAGTTTGCGCGGGCGCTCTGCATATTCCGGCCAGGCGGTTTTCAATGACCTCGACCGCAACGCCGCTTCGCAGGAAACGCTCTCCACTCTTGCAGCGGACACGGGCGGAAAAGCATTTTTCGATTCGAATGATTTCAGCGGAGTGTTCTCGCAAGTGCAGAAGGACAGCTCCGCCTACTACGTCCTCGGCTACACCAGCTTGAATCCGCTGAAAGACGGAAAATACCGCCGCCTGCGCGTGCAGGTGAATCGTCCCGACCTTCGGCTGGAATTCCGCCCCGGCTATTACGCCGGTAGAGATTTCGGGCATCTCAACCGAGCCGACCGGGAGCAGCAATTGCAGGACGAAGTTGCCGCGGAATTGCCGGAAACCGACGTCGCCGTCTACGCCGGTACGGCTTATTTCCGCAAAGACGACGCGCATTACTATCTCGCGATTTCGCTGGTGATCCCCGGCCCGCAAATTCCGTTCGTTCAAGAAAAAGACAAGGACAACGCCACAATTGACATCATTGGCGAAGTGCTGGTGGCTGGAAAACTTCCGGTCGGCCAGCTCCGCGACACGGTAAAGCTTGCGGTGGACAGCTCGCAGCAGGTGCGCCGCAAAAATCTCCAGTACAATTCCAGCTTCATCCTCGCTCCCGGCAGCTACCATCTGAAATTTGTCGTGCGCGAAAACCAGTCCGGACGGATGGGCACATTCGAGACGGACGTGCAAATTCCCGACCTGCGCAAAGCGCCGCTTCGCATGAGCTCGGTAGTTCTTGCCAGCCAGCGCGTCCCCGTCCCCGCCAAAAAGAATTCTTCAAATCCCCTGATCCAGGACCAGACACAACTCGTCCCCAGCGTCACCCACGTTTTCACCCGCGACCAGCACCTCTATCTCCAGTACGAAGTTTATGATCCCGCGCGCGGCAAAAATTCGCCTGCTCCAACCGGCGCACCTGGCGCCGCGCAACCCAAAGCAACGCGCGAATCTATCCACGTCCTAACGAGCATCGAGTTCCTCCAAGCGAATATGAAGGTCTACGAGTCCAAGCAGGTCGTGGCCACCGAAGTCACCGCGCCAGACCGCAAAGCGGTCATCTTCCAGATCGATCTTTCTCTGCAAGCTCTCAAACCCGGCTTTTATGTTTGCCAGGTCAATGTGATTGACGACGTCGCCGGCAGCTTTGCGTTCCCGCGCGCACCCATCCTGATCAAAGACACCGCTGCTTCGCCTCCGGCAACGTCTTCGACAACGTCCGGCCAGTAGGCGGACGCTACTCCGATCCTTCCAGCATTGCCGCGCCGGTTCAGTTAGACTTGCCTCCTTTCGATCGGTATGGCTCGGCGGAGCTGGTTTGCTATCTTTGTTACTTTGGGTCTCCGCGAAAGGGCGCGATGAATCTGCACGTTTGCTACAACGCCAGCGAAGATATTTTTCCGCTGCCGGAAAATATGAGAGACGTCTACGGTCCTTTCGGTCTTCCCACGCCTCGAAATGCCAATCGCCCCTACATTTCCTCGAATTTCGTGATGGGACTTGACGGCAAGGTTTCGTTCCGCGAACTAAAAGGCCAGGAAGGCGCCCGCATCGTTTCAAGGAGCAAAGAAGACCGGTGGCTGATGGATTTTCTGCGCGCGCATCACGATGGACTCTTGCTCGGCGCGAGCACGCTGCGTGAAGAACGAGGTCCGGACGGTCGTGGGTGGGATTACGGCATCAATGACGAAGAATTGCGAACCTACCGCAAAGAAACCCTCAAGCTCGCGAAGCTAAAAATCTTCGTGCTTACCGGCTCCGGCGAACTCGATCTTAAGTATCACCTCTTCGCTTCGCCCCGCGTCGAGCCCTGGATCATCACGTCCGCGCACGGTGAAAAGAAACTTCGCTCGCGGCTCAAGAAGTCGCCGAAAACGGGAGCGCTCAATATGATTTCGGTGGGGCGGGGTGCGCATGTGGACGTAACGGCGGCAGCGCAATTGCTCAGGCAAAAACACGGCATCCGCACGTTGCTTTGCGAAGGCGGCCCAATTCTCTACGGCCATCTGCTCGAAAAAAATCTGGTCGACGAAGATTTCCGCACGGTTTCTCTTCAAGTCTTAGGCCGGTCGACGCAACCGAGGGTCGAGCGGCCAACCGCGTACGGCGCTGTGAGCTACACTCCGGAAACCGCACCGTGGTTCAAACTGATCAGTTTTCATTACGCGCTTCCGTACCACGCATTTCTCCGCCTTCGCTGCGAAGGCCCGCGCGGATTTTCAAGTTGAGTGCTGTGTCTGCTGAAACAGTGTGGCGGAGAACTACTCGCCGTACGGAACCCAGATATTTTTCACTTGCGCCGCGTGTTGCAAGAACCAGCGGCCTTCGCCCTGCCTCGCATCGAACCAATCGATGGCTCGGCCTTCGTTTGTAAAGACTTGTTTCAAGTTTCCGATGGAAAGGGCTTTCGCGGCAGCACCGCTGGCTTCGTCGCCGAAGCACCAAATAGCATCCACATCATCGTGCTCGGCGATTACTTTCAAAAGCTCCGCCGATCGGCCGGTGACGATATTCACTGCGCCATCCGGCAAATCGCTGGTTTCAAAAACTTGGTAGAGATCCCCGGTAATCAACGGGTACGCTTCCGAGGGGACAGCGATCACTGTATTCCCGACCGCGATCGCGGCCATCACCAGCGACAAAAATCCGAGCAGCGGCGCTGCAGCAGGGCACACAATCCCGATCGTGCCGACTGGTTCCTGCATCGCCAGCGCCACGTTTCGAAACGGGGGATTGTGAACCGCGCCCTCAAATTTGTCCGCCCACGCCGCATAGGAAAAAATCCGCTCGATTCCCAGGCTGACCTCGGTCTCCGCTTGTTTTTTCCCAACCACCGCCGCCAAGCGTTCGGCGATTTCTCCGCGGCGCTGCGAAAGATTCTCGCCCATGTAGAAAAGCACCTGTGCGCGATTGTGCGCGGTGGTCTTCGCCCAGCCCGCGCCTTTGCGCGCCGCTTCCACCGCGTTGCGAATGTCTTTGCGATTTCCCAGCGGCGCCTCGCCGAGCAGGCGCCCATCGGCGCCGCGCACCGCCATGCTGTAACCAGAATCCGGCCGCGTTTGCTTGCCGCCGATGAAAAGCTTCACCGTGCGGTCGATCGGCGGCGCGGCAAAATCCACGCGCTCATCGGGCGGCTGGTCAATCGCCAGCGGCAAGGACCGTAGCGGGGGCGCATGCTTGAACCACGCCGGCTCCAGATACTCGAGCAATCCCTCTCTTCCGCCTTCGCGCCCGTAGCCGCTCTCGCGATACCCGCCGAACCCGCAGGAAGCGTCAAAAAGATTCGTGCAATTCACCCACACGACTCCGGCCTTGAGTTGCGCCGCAACATGCAAGGATACGTTGACGCTCTCGCTCCAGACGCAAGCCGCCAAGCCGTACACCGTGTTATTCGCGAGCTCCACCGCTTCGCTCGGAGTTCGAAACGTCATGGCTGCCAGAACCGGTCCGAAAATCTCTTGCTGCGCCACCACCGACGTCGGATGCACGTTACTCAACAAGGTCGGCGGGAAATACAGCCCGCGCGAGGGCATGGGAATGGAAGGTTGCCAGCAGGTGGCGCCCTCGGCGACTCCTTGATCGACGAGGCGCTGAATGCGCTCGAGCTGCACGCGCGCCACAATCGCGCCGATGTCGATCGCCTTGTCGAGCGGCGGCCCCATCCGCAAGTTGTTCATGCGGTCGCAAATCTTCGTGATCAGCTTTTCGGCGATGCTTTCCTGCATCAGCAGGCGCGAACCGGCGCAGCAAACCTGCCCCTGGTTTAACCAGATGCCGTCAACCAGGCCCTCGACCGCGCTGTCCAGGTCCGCGTCTTCAAAAATGATGAACGGCGATTTGCCGCCCAACTCCAGCGAAAGTTTTTTGTGGCTTTGCGCCGTCGCTTTGCGGATCGCGCGCCCCACTTCCGTCGAGCCCGTGAATGCAATTTTGTCCACGTCGGGATGTTTGACCAGCGCTTCTCCAGTCGAGCCATCACCCGTGACGATGTTCACGACGCCCGGAGGAAGCTCGACTTCCTGGCAAATTTCCGCAAACGCCAGCGCGCTCAGCGGCGTAAATTCCGCGGGCTTCAAAACCAACGTGTTTCCTGTGGCCAGCGCCGGCGCGATTTTCCACGCCAGCATCAGCAGCGGAAAATTCCACGGAATGATTTGTCCGACAACGCCGCACGCCGTGTGGCCGGGAAACTCCTGTTCGACCAACTGCGCCCAGCCCGCGTGGTAGTAAAAATGCCGCGCCACCAGGGGAATATCGATGTCGCGGCTCTCGCGAATGGGCTTGCCGTTGTCCATCGTCTCGAGCACCGCAAGCCGCCGCGAATGCTTTTGCACTTGCCGTGCGAGGGCATAGAGATAGCGCGCGCGCGCATGCGGCGTGCGGGATTGCCACGCGGGCAGCGCGGCGCGCGCCGCTCTTACCGCGGCATCCACGTCCGCAGCCGATCCTTGGGCAACCGCCGCTAGTTTTTCTCCCGTCGAAGGGTCCGTCGTGTCGAAATACTCTCCGGCAACCGGCGCCTGCCACGTTCCACCGACGAAATGCCCGAATCGCCGCCCATGGCGTTCGAGCCACGTCAGCACCTCGCGCGGATCTTCCGGCGCCGGACCGTAATCCATGGTCATGAATTTTTCGACGATGCTCATCGCTTGCTCAATTCCGAGTTACCTGCTGCAACGAATCCCGCTTATGCAATTGGGTGGCGATAATCCGCGGAATACCGCCCCGTGGCATAGTGATCGAGTTGCCGTTCGATGTCCGCCAGCATCCCGCTCGCCCCAAAGCGGAAAAGCTCCGCTTTCAGCCAGGAATTGCCCAATTCCTCTTTCATCAGCGAGAGCCACTCAAGCGCTTGCTTCGCGGCGCGAATCCCTCCCGCGGGCTTGAATCCCACCGCCATCCCAGTCTCCTGCGCGTACTCGCGAATCGCCCGCGTCATCACCAGGCTCACCGGCAGAGTCGCGTTGACCGCTTCTTTTCCAGTCGAGGTCTTGATGAAGTCCGCGCCCGCCATCATCGCCACCACGCTCGCGCGGGCAACATTTCGCAGCGTGAGCAGATCGCCTGTTCCCAAAATTACTTTCAAGTGCGCCGGCCCGCAGGCATTCTTGAAGCTGGCGACTTCGCCGTAGAGCGCCTGCCACTTCGCGCCAAAAACGTGAGCTCGCGTGATGACCACGTCAATCTCATCCGCCCCTGCCTCGACCGAACGGCGGATTTCCGCGACGCGTTCCGCTAGCGGTGAAAGCCCCGCCGGAAAACCCGTGGAAACGGCCGCGACGTGTATTCCGCTGCCCTCGAGAGCGCGCCGGGCGGTCTCCACAAAAGCGTGATAGACACAGATTGCGGCGACCTTGAGGTCGAGCTCTTCGATTCCCAGTTTCTGTACAAGTTCTTGCTGGAGCGGGCGGCGGCCCTTTGCGCACAGCCGCCGCACGCGCTCGTCTGTATCGTCGCCGGAAAGCGTCGTCAAGTCCATGCAGGAAATCGCGCGCAGCAACCACGCTGCCTGCCACTCTTTTTTTACCGTGCGCCGCGTGACGAGCGTCTGAGCACGGTGCTCCACCGCGCTGGTATTCACTCGCACCCCTTCTACCCAGTCCAGATTAAGCGGCATGCCTTTATTCGGTTGAAGAGGGCGCCCCGAGAGGTGCGCAATGGCGGTGTCACTTGGGGAGATGGAGCTTCCCAGCGTGTAATTCTCCAGCTTGCTGGTGCCGTCAAGCGGCCGGGTTTCTTTGGACATCGCCGAGTTCTTCTCTAAAAGAGCGTTCTTCGCACTACTCAAATCTTATCACTTTGACCGCGCGGGTTTACAGCCGTGTGCTGTGATTTTGCCATTCTTTTTCAAATTCGCTCCGCGGCAGAAAGGACTTTTGCGTTCCTACCTGGGTCGTAGAAAGGGCCGCGTAAAGATTGGCGCGAATTAGCGCTTCTTTCTCGGCTATACCGTCCGCGAGAAAAACCGCAAAGCTGCCGATGAACGCGTCGCCTGCTCCCGTCGTATCGACTGCTGCTACCTTGAAAGCGGGAATGAGCTCTGCGCCGTCTGAACCAGCAAGCAGGCACCCCCGTTCGCCCAACGTAATGACAACGCGGCGAGTTCCGTGCTGCAGAAGAAAGTCGGCGCATTTCTTGGCCTCTTCGATGGACCGAACGGGCATCCCCGTTATTGCTTCTGCCTCACTTTCGTTGGGGATGAAGTAATCCGCGCCGCGGATTTCTTTGAAGTCCACGGGCTGAGCCGGAGCTGGATTCACAATGCAGCGGATTCCGTTCGCTTCCGCGAAGCGCACCGTGTGATACACGGTGCGAAGCGGTATTTCAAACTGCATGACGATGGTGTCGGCCTTCC
>WNFG01003338.1_pt1 | contig 13409 bp, 13 predicted proteins | sample 5400431 | NCBI WGS metagenome assembly WNFG01 (sample SAMN13153346, study PRJNA577476) | soil metagenome | isolation source: 120 cm saprolite under Douglas fir tree site 2 hole 3 replicate 2 | place: USA:California | collected 2015-04-18
ATTGGATGGCGAACGAGGGAAATGAATTGTTGCACTGGTAGTAGATGCGCTCATCTTTCGGATTCCACTGGCCAATTACGACGTTGTTCTCCAGTGGCGTACTGGAGAAACGATGGAAATGCAAACGATCGATGTCGACCACGTAGGCCGCTTCCTTGAATGCGCGCTCTACATCGCCGTACTCGAACACGCCATTCCATACCCGGTTGGTTCCGGCTTCGTGGTGCAACAGGCTTTTGTCTTGCAACGCTTGCTCCGCATCAATAACCGGATCGAGCGCCTCGTACTCGATCTGCAGGAGTTCCGCGGCGTCGTCGGCCACTGCGGGCGACTCGGCTACCACCGCAGCCACCGGCTCACCCTGGTAGCGAACTTTGGCCACTGCCAGCGGGTAATCTTTGATTTTGGCGAAGGGATCAGGGCCGATCTCGATAAACGGCTGGGTCTGCTGCGCGATCTCGGCACCCGTCAGAACGCAGATAACGCCGGGAAGCGCCTCGGCGGCCGAGGCGTCAACACTGACGATCTTCGCGTGAGCATAGGGCGAGCGCACGAATCGCAGATAGAGCATCTCGCGCAGCTTGATGTCGTCGGCAAACTTGCCGCGTCCGCGCAGCAGGCGATTCTCTTCCTTGCGCGGAAGCGATTTGCCTACCCAGCGTTCATCTCTGTGGTCCTTCGTCGCGCTCACTGCTTGGTCCTCATAGTCAATTAGGTGTAGCGCCGGCGTCCCGCCGGCTGTCCGGAGGGCATCTTGCCCTCCCTCTGTCACTTGAGCGATGTTACTTCAGCGCAGCCTGCAGCCCATCGATCAGCTTCCGCACATTCTTCTTGCCCAGCGGCTCCAACAGCCCGCCCGCCACCGATGCCAGGCCGCCAAAGATCTGGGCCTCGCCTTGCCAGGCTACTTTCGTTCCGTCGCCCGCGGGCAGGAGATCAAAGCCGGCGGTCAGCGCGACGTTGCCCCCCCGACACGCTGCCCTGTCCCTTATATTGCGCGCACGTGGGGCGATCAGCCCGCGTCAGCTCCATCTTCATGGCGGCCGCTCCCCGGATATAGGAGATGCCAACGTTCACCTTCACCGTGAAATGAGTTGCATCCTGCCGCGTCATGCTTTGGAAATCGGGAAGCAGCGGCGCGAACTTCTTCGGGTCAGTCAGGAAGTCATACACTTCCTCCGGCGTCCGTTTGGTTTCAAACTCGCCGTCAAACTTGATCGCCATCCTCAGACTCCCTTCATGCTCTGCGCCGCCAACTGGATTGCCTTCAGAATATTTTGATACCCGGTGCAGCGGCAGGTGTTGCCGGCAATCGCCTTGCGCATTTCCTTTTCGCTTGGCTGCTTATTTTGCGCGAGCAACTGGTGTGTGGAAAGCATTAATCCCGGCGTGCAGTATCCGCACTGCAGTCCGTAAGCGTCACCAAATGCTTTCTGGATGGGATGAAGCTGGCCATCTTTTTCCAGCCCCTCCACCGTCATGATTTCCGCGCCGTCGGCTTGCACTGCGAACACCGTACAGGACTTCACCGCGGCACCGTTCATCAGCACGGTACAGGCGCCGCAATATGTCGTGTCGCAGCCCACGTGCGTTCCGGTGAGATCAAGTTGCTCGCGAATCAATTCGACCAGCAGCATGCGAGGCTCGACCTTCAACGAGTGCGCCTTCCAATTTACGGTCAGCCGGATCGCGACTTTCTCGATAGTTTCAGGCATAAATATGGCCCGCTTCGACCGTCTCACCTCGGGCGCGACGAATCGCAATATCAATGGCGCGCTTCAGCAGAGCGCCGACCAGAGTTCGTTTGTAATCGGCTGAACCCCGCATGTCAGACTGCGGCTCCGCCGCGGCTCGCGCGGCTTCGACGGCGGCTGCGATTGTTTTGCCCGTCAGCCGCTGCCCGCGCAACGCGGCTTCGGCATCTTTGGCCTTGATTGCCGTGAGGCCGACACAACCCAACGCAATCGCCGCGTCCTTGCAGACTTCCCCGTCCATGGTGAGTTGCACGGCCGCGCTGGCCGTCGGATACACCGGCGCGGAGCGCTTGAATGCAAGGTAGGTACCCCGCTGCCTTTGGACGGAATCTTGACCACGACTTCGCTCACCAGTTCATCATGGGCAAGAACCGTGGTGTACGCGTCTCTGATGAAGTCAGCAAGCGGGACCCGCCGGTCAACTTTCGCGTTCTGACACCGGACCTCAGTCTGAAGTGTCATCAGCACCGTCGCCCAGTCGCCGCTGGGGTCGGCTTCCGCCAGCGACCCCCCGATCGTGCCGCGGTTGCGCACCTGCGCCTCGGCAATGCCGGCCGCGCAGTCATGAATGATCGGGATCTTCGCGGCTACGGGCGAGGCCTCGATCTCCGAGTGCCGGGTCAGAGCTCCGAAACGCAGCGTGCCGTTTTCTTCGTGGATATACGACGTGCCAGAGATGAAATTCAAATCCAGAAGATAGCTCGGATTCGCGAAGCGCAGCTTCATCAACGGTATAAGACTTTGCCCGCCAGCCAGCAGCTTGGCTTCATCGCCAAACTCGGAAAGCATGGCCACCGCTTCCTGCAGCGAGCCCGCGCGGTGATAGTGAAAAGCTCGGGGATACATGCGTCCGATTATCCTTATTAGCCGGGCGAAACAGCTTAACAAAGGAAACTCTATGGCGTAACGCCGACCCCGCCGAGGCGAGACGCCCGCCGGACAGCCGCCGAGACGGCGCCGCTACAAAAATCATCCACGCTGCCGAATAAAGCCCACTGCCGCCGCGGCCATCGCGATAATGACCAGAGCCGACCCCGCAATTGCAAGCGCTGATGCCAGTAACAAAGCATGCGTAGTCTGCAGGATCACCCCCAGCGGAAATAAGATCGAGCCGATCAGCATCGCCAGCGCAATTCCGAAGCGAGCACGTTCTCCGAACGCCACGTCATCCAGCACCACGCCCAAAACGATCATCAGCATGGCCAACCCGATCCAGTGCGAGTGCACGTCGACCTGCCGGACGTAATCGTACTTTGTCTCGCGATAAGCGATCAGCGCAAGCTTCGAATCATCCCAATGGCGCTCCGCGGCATGAACAAACGCACCAGCCAATGAACCACCCATACGATCCAACGTCTGGTGCTCCACAAAGACCGCGTAGTGCAGACCGTAGAGCATCCCAAACGCTGCCAGGATCGTCCCCCCGGCAATGAGCAGCTTGCGGGGGTTGTTCATCGCGCGCTCCCAACTCCTGCGTCGAGACTACCCGTGTGACGGACCACTCCCACCAGCATACCGATCAGGGCCACGATAACCATCAGGCCTCCCGCGTCCGCGATGCCGCCAGCCAACAGCCCCATCCTGAGTTCAAGCAAAACAAACACCGGCAAAATCACAGATCCAGCGAGCAATAACTTGACCCAACGCCGCTTCCACACCTCGCTGAGATAGACATAGGGCTGCACGAAAGAAAGCAGAATCGCCAACAATCCGAACTCGATGATATGAGAGTGCGCAGCGATCTGCACCGCTTTCTCCGCTTGCAACATGCCGTATGCGTTCACCGAGGGGGCCATCCCGTTAGAGCCGGAAGGCTGATCCAGCAGGTCTTTCAGAATCACCATTTCTCTGTTTTCGTGCTCATACAAATTTACTCCCGCGTACCACGCGCCGTGCAGGAAACCCAGCAGCACCAGCACCGTCCCGCCCGAGAGCAGCGTGCGCCGCTCCCAGCTGCGGTCTTTTGGCAGCTCCGGCTCGACCGGGCCCACGGGCTTGCTGCGCAAGTAATTCCAGAAACCCCACCCCTCACCGATCAGCGCGATGATCAGCAGTGCTCCCGCAGAGTCAGCCAGAATACTGGCCCATCCAATCACCGGAAACGGGCTGTAAACCAGTCCAACATAGTGGATGAGGAAAATTCCCACGGGCAGCAGGATCCCGCCGGTCAGGAACAGTTTCGCCAGCAATGTTTTCGCGGACGCCGAAAGGGCCACATAAGGCTGGATCAACGCCAGCAGCAGGGCGAGAAAGCCAGCATCAATCATGTGGACATGCGTGTCCACCTTGGTGCCGCGGTCTTCCAGCAAATCTCCTATATGCGCAAACGCCGCTTTCACCGCCGATGGATCCTGTGCCGCCACCGCTTGGGTTGCTGCCAGCAAGGCTTGGCCGGTTTGTCCTCCGTTCTGGTGCAGGACAAATACCCCGAAGATATCGCCGAAAAGCATTCCCGCCGCAATGAGCGCGATGCCTCCGAACACGAGCAATCGCCTCGCGCCCATGGCAGGGAACGTGGCGGCTACATTGGTGGGCATCGTTGTGATTGCCATCTCTCTCAATCACTGCCGAGCTGTGCTCGGCCTGCGCGGATCGGAGACCCGCGCCCATATGGTCCTTGCTAATCTGCGGCTCTTGCTTCTTGCGAACGAAACGCGGGCATTACGTGCTTGGCGAACATGTGTTGCGTCTTGACGCTCTTCCAGTGCTCCAGACCACCGAAATTGGAGACGATGGCCAATTCCCCAATGCCGCCTTTCTCTTCCAGCGCGCGTATCTGGCGGATGATTTTTTCCGGCGTGCCGATAAACCCGATCTCCTGATCCACAATTTCGTCGTAGGTCAACCTGGTCAACGATTCGAGCGCGCCGCTGGCGTAGAAACCGTAACCCTTGGCGCGCAACTCCGCCTTCTTCTCTTCACCCTGCAACGATTCCACCGGAGAAGCATTGAACGCCAAAAAGTTGAGCAGGGCTTGTTCGACTTCTTTGCGGATCTGATTTTCATCCTGATCGATGTACACCGGGCGGATATACACGATGTCCGACTGATGACCGTGCTCGGCACAGGCCTTCTTATAAATGTTCAGGGGAGCTTCCAGCACTTTCCAGGGCAAAAGCGGTGGCACGCAAATGCCCCAGCCTTTCTCGCCTGCCATTTGGTAGGTAATGTCGCTGGTCCCGCCGGTGTAGAACCTGGGATGTGGCTTCTGCAGCGGCTGCGGCACCACGCTGACATCCTTAACGTTGTAATACTTCCCCTGGTATGAAAACTTCTCGCGAGCAAACGCGAGTTCCAGAATGTCGATGGCTTCGTCGTAGCGCGACCGGCTCTCCTCCAGCGGTAAGGCGGAAGGCCCGAACAGCCAGGCGTGCCCGCGTCCCAGGCCGCATTCCAGGCGTCCGTTGGTAAGAATGTCCGCCTCGGCGATCATGCCGGCAAGGCGCATGGGATTTTCCAGGGGCAGAGTGTGGAGCGCGGTGCGGAAACGGATGCGGTTCGTCCGCTGCGCCGCCGCCGCGAACATGGCGAGCGGGTTCGCCGAAATGGAAAACTTCTGAAAAAAGTGGTGGTCAATCACCGAGTACACGTCGAATCCTGACTCGTCCGCGTGCTCGATCTGGCGCATGATTTCCCAGATCATGTCGTAGTGCGACTTGCCCGGCGGAGTCTGAATTTCGCAATAAATGCCAAATCGCATGTTGTTCTCCTAGGGTTTGCTCCTGGCCGAAACTGTCACTACATGTTCTTGGGAATCTTGCGACGTTTCCGCCGAGCCCTCAATTCTCCTGTAGCTGGCCCGGTAATAGAGCAGCGGATCGCCGTCGCGCACCACTACTTCCTCGACTTCAGCGATAAAAATGGTGTGGCTTCCCGCAGATCCGTTTTCGTAGAGTTTCAGGCGGAGCAGGCCTTCCCGTCCCGCCATTTCGAGTCTCTACCACGCTAAACGCAGTGCGAACTGAACCTGGCGCGGATTAAAGATGGCGCGAGGCGTGCCGTACGACGGATTCGGAGAGCCCTCGAGATTTCCCGACGGCGTAGCGGTACAACCCTGAGCCACCGGGTCGCCCGCAAAGTTGCAAAAGTCGGCCGCCCCGTACGCCGTATTGAAGAAGCGAATATTCAGCGTGTTGAGCAAATTAAAGGCTTCAGCGATGGCCTCCAGGTGTATTTTTTCGGTGAACTTGAATGTCCGCGAAATGCGCATATCCACGCTCTGATAGCCGTCGCCTTTGAAAGTGTTGCGGGGCTCAATGCCCACCCGGTCGTTGTTCCCGAAGATGTCGCCGTTGACGTCAGAGCCGGCGAATTTGGTGAAGTAGTGGGGCGTCTCCAGGCTCACAATCATCCCCAACTGCCAGCCGTTCACGATGGGGTTGAGATGAGTTGGCCCCTCCAGCGTGGCATTGCCCACAAAGCGGTGTGCCACGTAGTCGGCGGAAACGGCCCGTTCCCGATTAAAGCAGCAAGTGTCTTGCGGAATGAGCACGAAGCTGGGATTGGGACCATTGTCGATGCCTTTCGACCAGGTGTAACTGAGACCCCATCCCACGTGACGGGTCAAACGCTTGTCAAAATTCACCAGCAAACCGTCCCACTGGGAATCCCACTTGGAGTCGGCCTCGAAGTCCACCCCGAACGGAAAAGTCCGGATGTTGGGGATGACGCCAAACAGCGTGCCCGGCAGGCAATCGGTTGGGTTGGTGGGACCAGTCGTGCCGCAGTAGTAGTTCTTGAACCCCGCATCTCCACGAGAGTCGTGGACCGTATGCGCCGCAGCCTCGGCTCCTGTGGTATAGAACGGGTTCGCGTCGGGTTGGTTAACATTGTAGAAGCTGCCCAGGTGAACGCCGCGTACGTGCATTCCCGTGATGCTCAGGATGGTGTCCTTGAAAGGCTGGACCTCAAAACCCAGGCTGGCCTGGGCCCCGTAGGGAGGCTTGTGCTTCTTGACGAACCGCACGATCACCGCTTCGAGCGAACCGGCCGGGTAGTCTGCCGTGGTCTGGCCAGCATGGAGCAGGTCGGTTAGCGCATCGGCGTTAGTGAAGGGATCAGCACCAAAAGCCGAGAGCCGAGTATTCGAATTCAGATCGTCCTGGATGCCTTCTCGTCCGGGGTACTTCGACAAGCCACCGCAGGAAGGGATCTGGCACATCAGCAGTGGCGAAGGAATCTGGCCGTGGAACAGCCCCGCTCCTCCGCGGATGACGAAACCACTATGCCCGCCGGGCGCGTAGGAAAATCCCGCGCGGGGATCGAAGTTCTTCAGCGGATTGTTAATAGCTGCCGCGGGCCAGGTTTCTCCTTCCCAACGCAGCCCGAAATTTATAGCCAGACTGTTCGTCGCGCGCCATTTGTCCTGCAGATAGGCACCCTCATAAGTGTGGTCCAGAGTACCTTTGGCTTGGTTGCGGATCGCGGAGGAGATGCTCGTTCCCTGGTAAACCGAAGGATTGAACGAAGTCTCATTGAATCCGGAAGCCTTGTCGAAGCGCTCGAAGAAGATCACGAAGGGATGTGGGACGCCCACGAAGTCGTTGCCCAGGAAAGTATTCAGGTTCGCGAAGTCGGCTTCAAACGGATAGAAAAGCGGAAATGATTCGGTCGTGCCCACGCGGTTGAAGTCTCCACCAAAACTGATGGTGTGCTTGCCCAGTACCTTGGTTATGCTGTCTACGATCTCAAAGCGGCCTTCTTCATAGAAGTCGGGGTTCCCGCGGTTCACGCCCAAGGTAAAAACGTTGGACACCTCAAGGTGAGGCTGGGTGCTGGTGGTCGGAAAATCGAAGAAGCGGTGTGCGTATTGCAGGCGGAGCTCGTTGACCAGTGATGATGAGAAAGTGGAAACCAGGTTGCCCACTACGGATTGGTCGCGGAAGGTGTTGTTCTTGAAGCCCGAGGGCAGATCAAAACCGTCATTCAACGGGGAAAGATTCGCGGATCGCTGATCGTTGAAGAAATAGCGCACGAACACGGACTGGCGCTCGCTGAAGGTGTGATTGATCTTGCCCAGGAAGTTGTCGTAGTTGATGGCGCGAGTCACGTGCAGGTTCTCGGCCGGCAGTCCCCAGGTGTTTACCTTCACAGCGTTGATGGCGTTGATGTTCTGCAGCACCGTTGAGTTGTAGAAAGGCGACTCGACATGCCGTTGCCCTTCATAGTTGCCGAAAAAGAAAGTCCTGTCTTTCCTGATCGGCCCACCCAGCGTGGCACCAAACTGGTTTTGGCGGAGCTTGTTGAAGCCCTGGGCGGCCAGGGGGCTGGGAGCGTCCAGAACGTCGTTGCGAAAATACTCGTAGAGAGAGCCATGCAGGCTGTTGGTGCCGCTTTTCGTGATGATGTTGACGATGCCGCCTACCGCCCGCCCGAACTCTGTGCTGTAGCTGCTGTTGATGACCCGGAACTCTTCCACCGCGTCTTGCGATGGCGTCGTTTTCTGGATGCCCGAGGCGGTGGACATGTTGTCCGCGCCGTCGATGGCCACAAAGTTGTAGTGAATGTTCTGGCCGGCGAAAGACAGCTTGGTTACCGGCTCGATAATCACGTCGGTGCTGCCGGAGGTGGTGTCGCCGATGGTTACCCCAGGTGCCAGCAATGCGAAGTCAATGAACTGCCGCCCGTTCACCGGCAGGTCCTGGATCTTTTGCGCATCGATAACTGAGCTGACCATGATCCGTGTCGGTTCCGCCAGTTCGCCCACATCTTGTACGGTGACTTCCTCCGCCACCTGCCCTACGGGCAGATTGAAGTCCAGGTTGGCGCTGGCGCCGATGTCGAGATGGACTTTTTTCGCTTGCTTCTGGAAGCCCGCCTTTTCGGTGGTTACGGTATAGTCGCCAACCGGCAGAAATGAGATCTGATAATCGCCAGTCGCGCTGGCCGTAGTGGCCCGGGAAAACCCAGTTTCGCTGTTGGCCGCTCTAACTGCCGCGTCGGAGATCGCAGCCCCGGTGGTGTCATAAACCCGGCCCTGAATCGTCACCGTGACGACCTGCGCGCGCAGGGGCTGAACCAGACTTGCGAGAATAATCAGAGACAGTGCATAGGTCCGCGCCGAAAATCTGCTCCGTAGACTTCCGTTTGTAAAATAGGCGTTCATACTGTCCTCCTCGAGGCAGGCTGAGCCCCACCGCCAACACCTGGGTTTCAGATTGTCTGTTTCGTTTTTTTCTTCGGCATCTGGCCGTTCATTACCCGGCTCAGACGGGATTCGGAATCGTCTAGGTGTTGCGCCAGTACCGCGGCACATTGCCTCAGCTTGCCCGCCGCCAAAGACTGATACATCTTGCGATGCACCGGGATCAATGCGCTCGGGTCGTCATGACCGCGATCCACCAGGACCATCCCCATGCGCAACTCTCCGATCACCCGCTGATAGAACGACTCCAGCCGCCGGTTGCGATGAAACCGTATCAGCAGGCTGTGAAATTGAAGATCGAAGCCGACTGCTCGAAGCCAGTCTCGTTCACGCACAGTGCGCTCGTAGCCCTCCAACGCGCTGCGTAATTCCGCAAGAACTTCGGAACGGTTATGTTTCGCTCCGAGCACGCCAGAAATTTCCAGCATCCGCCGCAGGTGATAGATCTCCTGGACATCTTTCAGGGAGAGCTGCGAGACCGCTACCCCGCGGTGGATGCTGCGCTTGAGCAGGTTTTCCAGCGAGAGAATGCGGGTCGCCTCCCGCATCGTGTTCCGCGACACGCCCAGAGACGCCGCCAGCGGCACCTCCTGCAGCGGAGTTCCCGGACGCAGCTCGCCGTTGAGAATTCTCTGCCGCAGGATGGACGCCACCTGATCGGCGACGCTGACTCGGTGGATTTGCGAACTCTCCATTAGGAAAGACCCGGGGAGGGTTTGACCGAATGCGGGTCATCTTGCGCCCAAAGTGTTCACGATGTCAAGTGTTGAACAATTCAGTGTCATACCACAATAGAAATGTCCCCGGTTGTGGTTTCACCCATACCCAGGAAAAAGCAGGTGTTTTCATTTGCTGCCAGCCTTGTCGCCAAGGATGATTCTGAGCGGGAGGAATGCTACGGCTTGATTTTGGGGATGGGGGCGCGCTGTAGCCCATTGTAAAGCGGCGGCCGACAACGGCCAGCTTAGGTTGTCCTTTTTTAATTGCAGTGCGCTGATTCTCTGGCGGAGCTCGCTTGGTGTGCCGAGATACCGCACGATTAGATCGCCGGCCGTGCGGCCGGCTCCATAGAGTGGAGCACGGCGACTACCTCGTATGCCTTCCGGACGCTTTTTGCCCCCGGGACACCCTTTGCCCAAGTTTCCAAGTCTTGGACTGCAACTCCGCGAGATGTCTCGTTCCAGCCGGTCGTTGGCCGGAAGCCGGATCGCTGACCAGAAGAGCCGACTACGAAGGAGTCCGAGTCACCTTGCTTGGCCAATTGGGCAAAGCGCGTGTCCCGAGTCAAGTCGATATCGGTTTTGGGGATGGGGTCACTCGAGACCCACCGAGACGGAGTATCCGGCCATGCTGGATCTGCCAAGGCCCAAACTTCTCGCGTATTGGTCGAGGCCTCAACCCAATTGTGGCGAAGGATGCTCGTAGATCAGTCTTCCTTTTCTACCGTTTTCTGCGGGCGAATGTTTTGATTAAGGCGGAAAAAGTTATTCGGATCGTACTGTGATTTCACGGTCACGAGGCGTTCCCAGCGTTCACGGTATGCCTCGGGCACGCGGTCGTCCTCGTCTCCACTCATGAAGTTGACGTAAACGCCGGGAGTCATCGACGGCCGGAGCTTCTTGAACAGGCTACGAACCCAAGAAACGTTGGCTGAGTCCTCGGAGGCATCAGCCCAGTTTCCCAGGAGATTGAGGACGAATGGCGAACTGCGATCGCCGAACGCTGTTTCCGCAGCTCCGACCCGATTCACGGCTCCTCCCAGATAGGCAAGCTCGATCTGAGTCATAGGAGAGGGGATCGACTCCAAGGCTTCTATCATCTGGTCGATGCAAATGTCATCGACGGACATGAAGTAACCAGATTTTGTGTAGTATCGCCGACCGTGCGGGAACTCTAGATCAGCCATAGTCTGCAGCGCCAAAAAGGACATGGTCTTCCTGGTTACAGCCACTGGATTGCAAAAGGATAGAACATTGTCCAGGCATCGGCTGCCTTCCTCGAGATCGCCCACCCAAAGCGCCGCCTGGCTCGCCACCGGACGTCCGCGAACTTCTTCCGGAAAATCCGGGGTATCAGGAGCAAGCCGCAGAGAAAGTGTCCATCTCAGATTGTCGGGCGCCTCTGGCATGAAATCTCTCCAGCGCCGCACGATCCGAGGGATGTCGTCGCCGAGGCAAAACGCTTCGCCCAGCAAGACGGAGGACACCGGATAAAGTTTCACTTCAAACTCGGTGACAACTCCAAAGTTGCCGCCGCCTCCGCGGAGGGCCCAGTACAAGTCGGGGTTTTCTTTCGAGTCGGCATGAACAACGGAACCGTCCGCGGTCACCATCGTGAAGCCTTGCACGTTGTCGCTTGATAGTCCGTGAAGCCGAGTCAGCCACCCGAATCCGCCGCCCAGGATCAGCCCGGACGCGCCTGTGTGCGACACGACACCGGCGGGGAATGCGAGCCCCTTCTTCTGAGTAGCCGTGTCAACCGAGCCGAGCAGACAACCTCCGGCCAGGCGGCCTCGACGCGCTTCCCCGTCCACGGTCACCTGCCGCATCTTAAAGAGGTCGATTACCAATCCGCCTTCACAGGTGCTGAAGCCGGCAAGGCTGTGTCCGCCGCAGCGCACGGCAGTGAGAACACCAGCGGCGGAAGCGGCGCGCACGGCAGTCTGCACATCAGCAACGTCTGCGCAGCGAGCGATCAAGCCGGGTTTGCGGGCTACCATACCGTTCCAAATGCTTCGGGCGAGGTCGTATCCGTTCTCGTGAGGGCGCAGCAGGTCTCCGCGGAACTGGCGTTTCAGTGAAGAGTGGACCTCTTCGACGGCAGCGCTCATACCCATCCCTCCATTGCAACTGGGTGCGAATCGTCATTCCAAATCCAGCCTGAAATTGCAGGCCTACTCATCGTTTCGCAGGTTCTTTCCAAAGCTGTTTGATGTTCTCCCATTTTTCTTGTTCAGGATCGGTGGAGGCGGGCTTGTACTCACAACCAGGAAAATCGTGCGCGGGAGCTGTGAACGTGCCACGTTCGACCAGGCGGCGAATGTTGTCGCGATAATACTCATCAACTTTCTGGTGCCGCTCCGGGTCCTTCTTCATCCACAGGTTCTTGGGGTGGATAGGCTTGTCATACATCTTGCGAAAGATCTCGGTGCGCAGATCCTTGATCCAGTTACTGTTCAGGTTTCTCACCCGGAACTGGCGCAGCGCTTCAATATCGACCGTAGCCGCAACCGCGGTGTTGTAGCCAGAGGGCGAATAGGAGACCACACTGCCCATGTAATCGACAATGTGAGAGTGGCCGCCTGCTATATCGAACGGGTGCTTCATGCCAGGGTGCAGAAAGACTGGCCCGATGTTGGGGCAGATCATGTATAGGGAATTGAAATGCGCATGCGCCTGATTCTGGATCATCCAGGTGCCTCCGCCGGGATAACCGCTGTTGGTCATCGGGATGGCCTCGCTGGGGCGATACACGACTTCAGCGCCATTGAAGGCAAGAGCGCGCACCGCCTCGGGATACTCGCCATCACTGCAGCAGATGCTGCCGACGTTCCCGATGTCTTCGGTTTTCAGGACCGGATAGAAAGCATCAATACCATCACCGAAGAGCTCGACCCACCGGTCGTATACGTCATGCGGAGTGCAGGAACGCTCGCGGCACCAGATGTGGTTCTTGGCCACTTTGTGTACAACTTTGCCTTTGGGATCGATGACAAAGAGTGTGTTGAAAAAGCGGTTCTTCATCACCTCCGGCCAGCGCGCCTTGCACTGCGCAATGATGTAGGCTTCGTAGTTGCGGGCCAGTTGGGCGAGACGATCGGTCTCTTTGCCGGGAATCTCGATGAACAGTTCTTTTGCGGCGATGGTGTGGGGAAGATCGAAGGCTTCATCCGTGAATCCGGTGAGCGCGCCTTCGGCGAGCGCGATGATCTTCACCGGCATGTTGATGCTGACCACCGACATGGCCGCGTGGATGCCGTCTTCGATGATGTCCAGATTCTTTGCTATGTCTTTTCGGCTGCCGATTCCATGCACGACGGTCGACAGACCGACCGCCATGTAGGGCGCGACCGGGGTTCTAGTCTGTTTCCGGCCATTGCGGTTCGAACTGTTGTTAGCTTTGTGGCTCGCCATAGCAGAATCTCCGTTGAACCGTGTGATGCAACTAGTTTGACGCGTCAGCAGCAGCCGAACGAGCGGACGCTAGTAATAGAGTTCAGGGCGGCCTTTGTATTCCTGGATAGTGTTGCCGCCGTCCACCACCACCATCTGGCCTGTGATGTAGGAAGAACTCTCCGATGCGAGGAACGCAATAAGAGAAGCGACCTCGTCTGGCGCACCAGGCCTCCCTACCGGAGTATTCACGCCTGCGCCAAGTTCCTGCTCTGTGGAGGAATCGGTCTTGATCCAGCCGGGCGCTACTGCATTCACCGTGATTCCCTGCCGCGCCACTTCCAGGGCCAGGCTCCTGGTCAGGCCCACCATAGCGGCCTTTGCGGCACTGTACGCCGA
>WNFG01009838.1_pt1 | contig 13403 bp, 13 predicted proteins | sample 5400431 | NCBI WGS metagenome assembly WNFG01 (sample SAMN13153346, study PRJNA577476) | soil metagenome | isolation source: 120 cm saprolite under Douglas fir tree site 2 hole 3 replicate 2 | place: USA:California | collected 2015-04-18
TTCCGCCCGATGGGTATTGGGCGATGTACGAGGTATCGATAAGAAAGGACGAGGAGGAGCGGTCGCTCAGGCTCGTTGCGCGAGGCGCGTTCAACGGAGATGCGTGGGACCAGCTGTGCGCGACCCTGGCCCGATACGAAGGAGAGCCATGCGATCCCGTCGACGGGATCGGTTTCCCGCGTTTGTTCCACGATTCGCAGCACGCGTTCTGGTTCTACCCCTTCGATCCGACGATGCCTGGGCTGCCGAAGGCGTCGGATCCGGCCACCATGACGCGGCTGTTGCTTGGGCTTGGTGATCTCCTACCACTGGCGTCGAACGCGCACCCGCGCCTGGAGATCGAGCGAGTCCGCTACACACCAGAGATCGGCGCCATCCTCCGCTACACGCTCGAAACCGCGGCCGGCCCGGTGACGATCTACGGCAAGGTGCAGCCTGGCGACCGCGGGCAGCGCGCCCTCCGGATTGTGGAAGGCCTCTGGCGAGCGTCCGCAAATCAGCCGCCCGGTTTGCTCCGCTTGCCACGACCGTTGGGTTGGGTCGACAAGTACGGTCTTCTCCTCGAAGAAGAGATACCCGGCGAGCCGGTGGGTAGTGATCGCATGAGCGTGGAGTTCCAGAATGCCGGCGTAGCCGCTGCGCAAGCACTGGCGGTCGTCCATGAATCAGGCGTCGAGACTGACATCGAGATCTGGCTCGAGCGGGAGCTGGAGCGTCTCGAGCGCGTGGCCGAGCAGTTCGCCTACGTGCACCCAGAAGGACACTTCCTCCTCAGCGATCTCACCCTGCATATGCGCGATCGATTGCGCGTCGCCATCGATGAGGAATGGCTGCCCACGCACGGGGACCTCAAGTACGACCAGTTCGTCCACAACGATGGGACGTTCACGCTCCTCGACTTCGATTATTTCGCGCTGGCCGAGACCAGCTATGACCTCGGCAAGTACTGCGGCTACATCGTCCCCTCTGCGCCAGCAAGCTGGGAGGACTCGATCGCAGCTGAAGAGACGCGGGCTCGCTTCCTTCGCCGGTACCTCGAGCTGCGGCCGCACGCTACGCTTGAGCGATTCCCGATTTACGAGGCGCTCACCCTGGGACTGCGCGCGATGACGTTCATGTGGGCGCAGCGATCGGGCTGGCAGCGGATTGCCGAGACCTTTCTCGTGATGGGTCACGAACGTCTCTACAGCCGGCTTCCCGACACGATCTGAGCTCGCTTGTCAAGAACGTAAAGGGCCCTGGTGCGGGCCTGCGCGATTCCTTTTACAACGTTTTACCACGCGGCCACCAGGATGCCCTGAAGGCGCCGTCAGACTCTGCGGCTGGTCATGAGGGTTCTCTCCTGGTTTGGTGGCGTCATTCTCGTCGTGATCGTCAGCACCGCCACCGCTGCGGCGCTGCACACGCACGGCGACAGCGCGCACACACTGATCGCGTCGACGGCGTCGACGGCGCCGATTGGCGACGGCTATGAAGGGTCGTCCTCGCCCGACCCCCGCCCGGACCGTCACCAGCAGCAATCGAGCTCTCAGCCGGCTGCCGCCCCCGCTCCCCCCGGGCAGCGCGCGTCGGCACCCCCGGCGCAATCCATCGCGCCACCTCCGCCGCCACCTCCCGCGATCGTCATCGGCTCCACACAGCAGGCGCTCATCAACAGGGACCGTGCTTCGGCCGGCCTCGGCCCGCTGACCTGGAACTCCTGCCTCTACAACGTGGCCGTCAGCAACGCGAATCGAATGGCGGCGCAGGGGTACATCTCACACACCAATGGCGCGAACGTGGACCTGGCCTGCGGCCTCGGCCACCAAGCTAGTGAAAATGTCGGGTGGTGGAGTGGAGGGGTCAACGATTCCCAGCTCAACACGATGTTCATGAACAGCCCAGACCATCGCGCCAACATCATGGGCCCATACAACTACGTCGCCACCGCATGGGTGGTCGCGTCAAACGGGTACGCATACATAGCGGTCGAGTTCGGGTAGCGGCCTCCTCGCGCCTCTAAGGGCTCCGAGTAGCCCGCCCTGACCCCGCGTTGTCTTCGTGAAGCTGGCCGTTGCCGAGCGGCGGCCGCCGCGGCCCCACAAATGGCGGCGCCAGGAGGAGGAACGCGAAGGGTGGTTCAGACCCCAACCGGCCGCGATCCGCATGCCATCGCACGACACCGCCGATTCTTCGGTTGGTTGTGGGCGCAGCGCGTCTGGATCGCGTCCGCGGTCGCCATCGTCTTCGCCCTGTCCACGCTCTATGTGCTGTGGGCGGTCAAGGACCTACCCGATCCAAGCCAGGACGTACTCGCTGCGGGGGACGTCATCGTTCTCGATCGCAATGGGCGCCTGATCGAGGACTGGAGTCCCGCCGGGCACTACCACGTGAGCTTGCATCTCAGCGAGATGGGGCCGTACGCGCCGGCGGCGACGCTTGCGGCCGAAGACCGCAACTTCTACCACCACGGTGCAATCGACGCCGGGTCGACGGCACGCGCCCTGTGGGTGGACGTCACCCATCGCGGCTTGAACCAGGGCGGCAGCACCATCACCCAGCAGCTGGTGAAGATCCAGCTGCTGACCCCGCAGAAATCGGTCACTCGCAAAGTGCACGAGATGGTCCTTGCGATCGCGCTCGAGGAGCGCTTTTCGAAAGACCAGATCCTGACCATGTACCTGAATCGCGTCTACTACGGCCACGGGGCCTACGGAATCGGCGCTGCGGCACGCACCTACTTCACCAAGGACGCCAAAGACCTCACGCCCGCGCAAGCCGCATTCCTCGCCGGGTTGATTCAGGCACCGGCCGCGTACGACCCGGAGGTTCACTACGACCTGGCTCGTGAGCGCCAGCAATACGTGCTTGACGGGATGGTGACGATCGGCGCCCTCAAGCAGTCAGAGGCCGACCAGGCCGCCAAAGAGGACATCAAGACCGAGATGAAGATCCAGGCCACCGCGCGGCAGAGCAAGGCGCCGCATTTCGTCGACTACGTGCTTTCGTCGCTCGAGTCGACGTTTGGCGCAGCCGCGGTGCAGCAGGGCGGGATCGTCGTTCACACCACTCTTGACCTTGACCTGCAGCAGCTGGCGGATGCCGCCGTCAAGAACGGCGTCGCGGACCTGGCGTGGGCAAACATCAACAACTCAGCCTTGCTTGCCGCGAACCCGAAGACCGGCGAGGTGCTGGCCTGGGTCGGTTCGGCCGATTACGGAAACGACGCGATCGCCGGCCAGTACGACGTGGTGCTGGCGGAGCGGCAGCCGGGCTCGTCGTTCAAGCCCTACGTCTACGAGGCCGCGCTGCGCGACCACAAGATCACCCTGGCCACGATGCTCGACGACCGCACCCAGAGCTTCAACGGCTACGTTCCTCACGACTTCGACAACGGCGGCATGGGTTCGATCAGCGCACGGACCGCGCTGGTCTACTCCCGCAACATTCCGGCGGTCGAGGTCGGCCAGATGGAAGGCATGGGCAACGTGATCAGCCTTGCCCACACGATGGGGATCAACAGTCACCTCGACCCTGGTCTCTCGACCGCAATCGGCGGGAGCGACGTGACCCTGAAGGAGCACGTGCAGGGTTATCAGGTATTTGCGAACCAGGGCCAGAAGATCGAGCTGAACGTCATCAAGTCGATCGATGACGGCAACGGCAAGACGGTGTACACGCATGACCTGACCGGCGGGCAAACGGTCCTGACGCCAGCCGAGTCCTACCTGGTCACCGACGTGCTCAAGCAGTACCAGTACCAGTGGGGCTTCGGCTGGAATCGCCAGATGGCGAGCAAGACCGGGACCAGCGACAACGGGCACGGCCAGATCCCCGACTCATGGATCATGGCCTACAACTCCGACATCGTGGCCGGGGTTTGGGTCGGCAACACCGCGCCCAACGGCGGCGGCGGCATGATCCGCGCGTTCGGCGAGAGCGTGGGCCAGACCATCATGAGGCGCTTCATCAACGGCCTCCCGAGCAAGATGCGCGGCTGGTACAGCCAGCCGTCGGGGATCGTGCATGGATGCGGCGCGCAGTCGCAGGTGATCTTCCTGAGCGGCACTCAGGCAGCCTGCGCGTCGCCATCACCGACCGCGTCCCCGAGCGCCTCACCGAGCGCTTCGCCTTCGGCGAGCCCGTCAGCTTCGCCCAGCGCGTCGCCCCAGCCGTCCCCGGCGCCTTCTCCTTCGCCGCAGCCATCGCCGTTGCCATCGCCGACTCCACCGCCGCCCTCTCCTTCACCCAGGCCCACACCGACCTAGATGTTCGAGATGGCCGCGGACAGCCCGTTCATGAGCAGCGTCGAGCGACGACGGCCCGGTGGATCGATGCGCGCGTACGTCACGCGAACGCTCCCAGAGCTCTCGTCGATCGTGGTCAGCAACCGCGCGCCTCACGAGCCGCGGCCGGAAGGTGGCTTTGCGCGCGGCGCGGGCGGGGTCGTCACCGCGCTGCTCACGCTTGCCGAGGTGACCGCGGCGGATTGGGTTTGTAATGCGCGTAACGACGCTGAGCGCAAGCTGGTCGCGGAGCGCGGGGATACGTGGACCGCGCCACTGATTCGGTCCGACACGCGCCTGCACTACGTGACGCCAAGCCGCGAGCAGTACGACCAGTACTACTCGGTGATCTCGAACCCAGTGCTGTGGTTCATCCAGCACTACCTGTGGGACCTCGCCCAGCAACCAGTCATCAACGGCCGGATTCACCGGGCCTGGAGGGAGGGCTACGTCGAGGTCAACCGCCAGGTGGCGCAGAAGGTGGTCGAGGTCGCTCGTCACCTACCGCACCGGCCGCTTGTCCTCGTACACGACTACCAGCTGTACCTGGTCCCGAAACTGGTCCGCGAGCATCTGCCCGGAGCGATCATCCAGCACTTCATCCATATACCGTGGCCGACGCCGCAGTACTGGAAGGTGCTGCCGAAGGAGATGCGGTCGGCGATCCTCGAGGGCCTGCTCGGCTGCGACATCGTCGGTTTCCAGTCCAGCCTGGACGTGCGCAACTTCCTGATGACGTGTGAGGAGAACGCGGGGCTACAGGTCGACGAACGGGAGCGCGCAGTCCTCGTCGACGGCAGGATTGTCTATGCCCGGGCCTACCCGATCTCGATCGACGTCGCCATGACCACCAGGCTTGCGTTCTCGCATGGGGTCATGGTCGAGGAGCGGAAGCTGCGCGACTGGCGTCCCAAACGGCTCATCGTCCGCATCGATCGAACAGACCCCTCGAAGAACATCGTCCGGGGCTTCCTCGCCTACGAAAAGCTGCTGAGCCACCACCCCGAGCTTCTCGGCGAGGTTCAGTTCTGGGCCTTCCTGCAGCCCTCTCGGCAGGATGTCGCCGCGTACCGAACGTACCTGCGCCGAGTGCGGCAGGTGGCGGCACGCATCAACGTGCAGGGCCTGAACCTCGTGGTCAAGGAGGGCGCTCTCGTCAACCGAGCCGAGGGCATGATCGTCCTCTCCGAAAACGCCGGCGCGCATGAGGAGCTCCAGCCGCACGTGCTTTCGATCAATCCATTCGACATCGAAGCCACGGCTGAGGCCATCTACGAGGGGATGACGATGAGCGGCGAGGAGCGCACAAAGCGAAACGCTGCGGCGCGCGAGGTGGTGCGCACCAACGACATCTCCCGCTGGCTCACGCGGCAGGTCCAGGACATCCGGGATCTCGTCGCAACCCCGGGACTCCGGGCGGGTTGATGCCAGGTACTTTCGGGCAGTCCCGCGTTTTACATATCTAGACCTGCGTTCTTGCTCGACTGAGGAGGTGCAATGGAGCACAAGGAAACGAACTTCGTACGGGACGAGTCGTCAGGCGCCGTGCGCGAGGAGTCGACCGTGGTCAACGACACTGGTGCAACGCCGGTGCGAGAAGCATCCGTCGTCAAGAGCTCGACTCCGGCGCGGCGGGCCATGGAGATCATCTATCTGGTCTTCGGCATCATCGATGCCCTCTTGCTGATTCGGCTCGTGCTCAAGCTGCTGGGGGCGAATGCCCACGCCGGCTTCGCGAGATTCACGTATGGGCTGACCGATTTCCTGCTCGCGCCGTTCCACGGCCTGCTGCCGACATTCGTCAGCGGCCAGTCGGTGTTCGAGCTGTCTTTGGTCTTTGCGATCCTCATCTACTCGCTGGTCGCCATGGGCCTCGCGCGCCTGGTGGCGATCTCGCTCTCCCGCAGCGTGATGGTTTCGCAGCACAGCCGCTCGGAAGGACTCAGAACGCACTCTGACTGATGAAGAGAGAGGGAGCCCTGCGGTTCCCTCTCTTAACTCAGGGGAACCAAAGCCGGGGCTTCGATAGCGCCTCGGCGCCTATGGGCTGGCGCTTACCCCGAGAACGTTGCCGTATACGAGACCCAACAAAAAAAGGCCGACCAAGCAGAGCAGGACGAGCAGTGACGTGCGCGCGTACGTATCTACGACACCGGTGAGGTCATTCGTCTCCGGCCCTGCCGGGCTCGCGCGGCGATTGACAGCGGCGGCCCGCAGGGCGAGCCCGAGCGTGATGAACATGATGACAAGGAGAATTCCCATCAGCTTTCCACCCCGCAAGATCTGCGATTTTGCCCACATGAACTTTGGCGGCGCGGGCGATGAGCGGGTCAGCACCCGCGCCATCAATACAACGCATGAAGCAGGCCAATCACCCTGGTTTCTCGGCCCATCGGGTGAGCCGGGGGTCGCCCAATGCTCGGTCCCGCAACCGTGGAGACAACACCCGAGCGGGCCTCGTCCTGCTGCGAGTACTCGCCCTAGGAGAACACCTCCACGGTGAATTTGGCGTAGGGCGTCAACGAACACACACCTCCGGAAGGGCAGTCGGGCCCCGACGCCACGACCACTGAAAGTCTCATCGCCCGGCCGTGGGCCTACAGATTCAACTACGCCGCCGCGGACCGCCTGCTGAACGTCACAGCGCGCACCCAACGCGCCAGCCGGCGGCGGACCGGGCTCCACGTGGTGCTGCGCTCTGAGCTCCGGCGCTCATAGCGCGCGGCACCGGAGGCGGCGCAGAGGTCGCACCCACAGCCGTGCCCGGTGTCCGGAAGCCGCTTGCCCTGCTTGTCGTACCTGGCTTGCATTAGGAATCGAGGCCTTGATCGAGCGGCGGCTCAGTCAGCGGTCGCCACGCCGCGGATGACCGTGGCTTCGCTCTGCTCGCCGTAGGAGTGCTTGAGCATCATCCGGAGGCGGTCCTTGGCCACAGCGAGTCGCGAGGCGACCGTTCGCTCGGGTATGCCCAGCGATTGGGCGATCGCACGGTTCGTGTAGCCGTGATAGTGGCGGAGCACGATCGCCGCCGCCTGCTTGGGCGGCAGCTTGGCGAGCGCCTCAGCGAGGTCTCGCCGCTCGACGTGGTCCTGCGGATCAGGGCCAAGTCCCGGACGCCCGATGCGCCGGATCACCTCGCCCACCTCGCGGAGCCGCATCTTCCTTTGATACGAGACTGCGGCATTGATCGCGATGCGATGGACCCAAGCCTCAGCAGGCGCGATGGGCTGCCAGGTGCTCCACTTCCTGAACGCGCGCTCGAACGCATCCTGGGCGCAGTCCTCTGCCGCGGCTCGGTCGCCGAGCATGGCGGTCACAGTGCCCAGAATCTTGCCGTAAGACGTCTTGTACAGCCGCTCGAAGTCAGCTTCGTTTCCCGGCGTGTACTTCGTCTTCGGTTCGCGCTCGTCATCTGAATCGGCCGGCTTCTGGATCTCGTTGAGCGTTCCCAAGAATCACTCCTCTATGAGTTGTGTTGGCGCAGGCTATGTGGCGCTTCCCCGCACCTACTCTCGCTCTACAGGGCATCCGGGTCGCCGTACGGTTGCGCGGATTTTGCCTCGCACAGTTGAGGTAGTCCGTTCGGGTGACCGAGTTCAAGTAACGGGCTTGGCGCCCGGCGTTCTTCAAGCAGATGAGTCCAAGCTCAGCCCGTGCTTTTGGTGGCGCGGCCGAAATCCTCAACTCGCTAGCCGTTGGCCTGGCCGCGGACTCGGCCATGACCGGCCTGAAGACGCTCACGGTCATCCGTGCGCGCTCGCCCCAGCTCGTGCGCCTGGGCGAAGATACAGGCGAGGACCTGCTCGGGACCTCGAGCCGCTTCATCGACATGCTGCTGAAGTCGCTGCGATCCGACGTCGAGCTTCCGTGGTCGGACTACGAGCAGCGCACGCGGGATTACGGCCAGCTGAAGGCCGCCCAGGGCGTCCCCCTGGAAGTCCTGCTCGACATGCTGGCCGTCTATCGCCGCGCGACCATCGAGCTCATCACCCAACCCATCGAAGGCACGATGGCGCGAGACGAGATCTTCGCCCTCGCCCACAGCCGGCTCGCGGGCGTGATCGAGCGACTCACGACCTGTATGGTGCGCGGCTATGTCGAGCATCTCGACGCCGAACATCGCGCCAGGGAGGGCGAGCTCTACGGGCTGGCCGGGATCGTGACCTCGATGGGTCGGTCGCTGGATCTCGTCGAGACCGCCGAGGTCGCGCTGGTCGAGACGCTGGCGGCGCTCAGGATGAGCGCAGGGGCGCTGTGGTCGCGCGAACGTTCTACTTTCAAGCTGGTCCATGTCCTCGGCCTGGATCCGCAAGACGTGGACCAGTTCACGCGAGAGACCGGGCCCCATGTGAAAGCCACGGTCACAGCCGTCGGCCGCTCGGAGTCGCGAGTGGACCGTGGCATGGGAGGCGAGTGGAACGCGCTGCGCGCGCACTTGCGCGTGAAAGGCAGAGTCGTCGGTGTGATGACAGTGGGAACCAAGATGCCTCGCGTGGTCGGTGCCTCCGACCTCCTGTTCATGGCCGCGGTCGCCGACCAGGTCGCGATCGCGCTCGACCGGTCACGCCAGTTCTCGAACGAGGCCCGAACCGATCACCTGACCGGGCTGGCCAACCGCCGGGAGTTCGAGCGGATCATGGAGCGCGAGGTGGCGCTCGCGGAGAGACATAACCGAAAGCTCGCGGTGATGATGATCGACCTCGACAACCTCAAGCGAATCAACGACCACCAGGGTCACAGCTCAGGCGACGCCGCCCTCCGTCTGGTCGCCCAGCAGCTCCTGCGCGTGGTGCGCACTTCTGACATCTGCGCCCGCCTCGGTGGCGATGAGTTTGGCGTCGCTATGCCGGAAATCGACCTGGGACGCGCGCAGCTGGTGGCGTCTCGGTTGTGTACCGCGTTGGGCGAGGCCAGTCTGGCCGCGAGGTCGCCTGAGCAGATCGAGGTCAGCGTGGGCCTCACCACCTGGCAGCCGGGCCAGGACTGGCAGGCGACCTACGAGGTCGTGGACGGCGAGCTGTACGAGGACAAGCGCCGGCGCAAAGCCCAGCGGTCGGAGGCGCCGGAGAGGCCGGTGGTACCGATAAAGATCCTGAGCCGGACCGGAAGGCGGCGGCTGGCCGGAAACCAAGCGGCCGCTACTCGATCAGCGCCAGCTCTCTCGCCTTGACGATCGCCTCGAGCTTGGAGTGAACCCCCAGCTTGCTGCCGAGACTCCTGATGTGGGTGCGGACGGTGGTGTAGCTGATCCCAAGCTTGGCCCCGATGTCGCGGCTCGAGGTGCCCTCGGCCATCAGCCTCAGCACCTCCTTCTCGCGCGGGGTGAGGCTTTCGAGCTGGCTGTCCATTGCTCGGCGCCTGTTGAGAAGGGTGACGATCGTTCGTGGTGTGAACAGCGTCCCGCCCGAGGCCACCGTACGGATGGCGTCCACCACCTCGGCGGCGGCTTGCGACTTGTGGATGAAGCCGCTGGCCCCTGCCTCGATGGCAGCGAAGCGCGCTGCGTCGCTGTCCTCTCTGGTGAGGAAGATGAGCTTTGCCTCCGGCCGCACCTGACGGATGCCAATGCCGGCGTCAGCCCCGGTTCCGTCGGTGAGCCGGAAGTCGACCAGGACGATGTCAGGTCTGAGCTCCTGCGCGCGCGCAACTGAGTCGACCACTGACGCCGCCTTGCCGACAACCGTCATGTCGGGCTGGTCGTTGAGCAGCGCCGTGAGGCCGTCCGCCACCACCTGGTGATCCTCGACGATGAGAACTCGGATCTGGTTCTGGATCACTGGGCCAACGGCACCCAGAACTCGACCTTCGTGCCGTTTCCCGGCTCACTCGCGACCTCGCACCAGCCGCCCGCGAGCAGGGCGCGCTCGCGTAGCGCCAGCAGGCCAAGGTGTCCAGGCAGGTGATCGCGCTCGCTGACCACAAAGCCGCGACCGTCGTCGACTACCTCTCCTTGGATGCCGCCGTCGCGTTCCGCAACCCAGATGCGGACCCGAGTCGCCGCGGCGTGCTTCTCGACGTTGGTCAGGGCCTCCGACACCTGCCTGAAGATGATCGACTTCACCTCGTAGGCCTGGTCGTCGGGGAGGTGGAGCTCGACGTCGGCTTCGATCCCGGTCATGGTGCGCATCATCGTCACCCGGTCCCGGATCGTCTCTTCAAACCCGCCGGGTACATCGAGCGCCGGCGGCTGCACCTCGAACAGCAGCTTGCGGAGCGCCTGCTCGGCCTGATCGAGGAGCCTCCGAGCGTCGAGGACCGGTGTGGCGTCGTCGCCCGCTCGCTGCAGGTGCAGCTCCGCCGCCGTCAGCTTCTGGAGGGCGTCATCGTGCAGCTCGTGGGCAAATCGCCGCCGTGCCTTGTCCACGGCGGTCGACATGTTCCGGAGGAGAAGCTGGCGCGCCTCGTCGACCTTTTGGAGCCGGCCGATGGTCTTGGTCAGGTCGGTCTCAGCCAGCTTGAGCTGCCATACGAGCCCCGCCGCCAGGCCGGCCATCTGCAGCACCCACGCGTCCTCTATCGAAAACCCCTCGCGGTGCCGCGAGTCGTAGGCCGCGACGATTCCAAGTCGCAGGTCGCCCGCTCGCCACGGAACGCTGATGGCGCTGGTCACACCAAGCGTCTCGAGCACGGGACGGTGCGGCGAGTCAATGTCAGACATCGCCGCCCTGAAAACGAAGTCCTCGTACACGACCCGGCTCGTGAGGTCGCCCGCGAACGGCTCGGCCGGGACCGGGTATAGGCGGGCGATGAACTGATCGTCGATTCCACAGGCGCCTGGGATCGCGGTGATGGTGCGGTTCTCGTTCAACTGCCAGAACAGCACCTTGCCTGCGCCGACCAGTTCGGCCACGCTCTCGGTCAGGCCGCGATAAAAGGCGCCGAAGCCTGCGCCGCTGCGGGCGTGGGTAGAGACGGCGAGCAGCGCCTCGACCGCGAGCTCGCGCGCCTTGTCGATGCGCATCGCGGATTGCGCCCGCTCCTCGTTGAGAACTCGTTGCTTCTCGCTCCGGTCGAGGTCCGCCCGCAGGTTGACCAGCGCGTCGACCAGCTCCTGCCTGCGCTGCTGGAGGCGGAAAATCGCCACGGCTGCCGCGACCTGGTTGGCCAGGAGGGCGAGCGAATGGCGCTGGACGACCGTGTAGATGTTCCCGCCCGCGACCCCCATCATTCCGATGATCTTGTCTGTCGCTCTCAGGGGCACGCCATAGTACGCGTCCTGGCCGGAGCCTGGGGAGCTGCCGGAGGCGGCCGCAAACAGCCTGTCGATCTCGTCGCCTGTCACGGAGCGCGCCGGATCGACGCCGCGCGAAAACACCTGCTGGCGTGTGCCGGCATCATCGACGAGGCCGATGAAGGCGACCGATGCCGCGGTCAGCTCCAGCGCCAGGTCCAGGGCGAGGTCTGCTGCGCGCGCGAGGTCCTGGGCGCCGGCTAACCCGGCCGAAACCCTCTGAAACGCTTCGAGCCGGTCCCAAAGGCCGGTCTCGGTGTAGCCAACGGTCTCCAAGACCTACATCCCCCGCGCCGATTCTACTGAGCATGCTCGTCTTTGCATATGAAGGCGCGTTCGCTCATTCAACGGATCGCGTTCGTCCGGTACTCGCCAGAGCACGAGCGTTTCTTGTCGCAGAGGGATGCGGAGATGAGCCGGGGGATCCTGGAGTTCGACGGCGGCCACACGTTCGAGCTCATACGGCTAAATCGAGCCCTCGCACACCCTGCCCGGCCGGGCTCGAGGGAAGAGTGGCTGTCGCCGCTGTCGTGGGCTGATCTCGACGGTCTCGGCGTCGTCACAGGACCAACGCCAATTAGGCACGAGCGAATCGAACGCCCGTGGAGCCGCAAGCGCCAGCTTTTACGCCAGGCCGCGAGGTACGACGGTAACGGGCCTGAATTTCCAGTAGCGTAGGAAAAGCGGTTAGAGGATTCGTAAGGAGAGCGGTATGGCGAGCGGTTTCAAGACCTTTCTGCTGCGCGGCAATCTCGTCGACATGGCGGTCGGCATTGTCATCGGTATCGCCTTCGGCACCCTGGTCACGGCCTTCGTCAAGGATCTGATCACCCCGCTGATCGCCGCCCTCTTCGGCAAGCCGGACTTCTCGGGCCTCAACTTCACGATCAACAACAGCAAGTTCTCTTACGGCGACTTCATCAACGTTGTGATCGCCTTTCTGATCATCGCGGCTGTCATGTACTTCTTCGTAGTGGTGCCATACGTGCGGTTCAGGGCGCGCTTCGAGGCGGCGCCGGTGCCGGCACCGGAGATGAAGGAGTGCCCACGTTGCCTCAGCAACATTCCCGCCCGCGCGACCCGCTGCCCCTTCTGCACGGCCGACCTCTAAGCGGCGTACTCGGGCTGCGGCGCGCGTTTCCTAGGTTGAGGTGGGAGCGAAGGTGCTGAGGCTGACCAGCGAGGTCGTAAACGCCAGGCCGGTCGTCGTCAGGCCGTTTGTTCTGCTGGCCGCGAGGGTCATGGGCCCAGGTCCACTCCGGCTGAGGATGGTCAAGCTCGCTCATGAGCTCGACGATCGCAAGGTCAGACGGCTCGCCGCGTAGCCGGAGCGAGCCGCGAGCTCAGAGCGCATAGCCTGATGAGGCCTGGCCCCGCCAACAACCTCCGAAATCGCCGCCGGCAGCTCTACTTGGCGGCGTCGAGGCGCGGATTGACACGCTTCTGGGTACTCCCGTTGAGGGAGGCGTTTCCACTACATATGAACGAGTTCGACCGGCGGCTGGAGTTCGAGCTGGCCCGCCTTCTGGACCGCGTGGTGCGTACCCCTGCACCCCCTCGCCGCGGGCGGCCAGTGAACCGCCCGACGGTGAAGCTCTACTCCAGCCCCTGCCCGGCGCCCGTCGCACCGGGCCTCCTCGAGCCGCCTGGCTTATCGGGCGCGGCGCGTTACTCCTAGAACCACCCCTTTCTTCCTCTCGTGAGGCCGGGCCCCCAGGCCCGGCCTCATTTGTTTGCGTCAAACTGAACAGGGTCATGAGCGCAACCACAATTGGTCTCACATTTAAGGTCACCCCCGCGGCCAGGCGGGCGGCGGCAGCCGAGCGCGAGCGCATCCTCGCGAATCCCGGCTTCGGGAAGGTTTTCAGCGAACACATGGCGATCGCGAGCTGGGAGAGAGGCCGCGG
>WNFG01014453.1_pt1 | contig 13402 bp, 16 predicted proteins | sample 5400431 | NCBI WGS metagenome assembly WNFG01 (sample SAMN13153346, study PRJNA577476) | soil metagenome | isolation source: 120 cm saprolite under Douglas fir tree site 2 hole 3 replicate 2 | place: USA:California | collected 2015-04-18
CCTATATGCAATCCCAACCAGGTTCCGATTCCCGTCGCCGCTACTGCCGCTCCCAATCCAGTTTTTAATACTATTCGCCTGCTTAGATGAGTATGAACTGGGGCCTTGTTGCCACTCGCATCTTGCTCTGACACGAGCGTATTGAAAGGACGCGCCTGTGCGAAGCCGGTAGAGCGAAGAGCAAGCCGTTTTCTGTTCTCGTGTGTATTCTCAGTAACCATTGTGATCTCTCCTGTAACGACTCGTAGGTGTAACTCTCAGAACAATTGTAGGAAGGGAGTGACATGCCGCTCATCGCCAGAGCACCGAAGCGCTCTCCCTTAGAATCCAGATGTCCTCGCCTCCATGTGCACTACGCTCACTATTATGCATGAGATTTGAGCAAGAAAGGTATAGTGAACTGGTAATAATCTGGTGAAGGTAGAGTAATTATTTTACGAATCGCATGGAGAGTTCTTAACGAAGATTATGGAACAAAAGGAGCTCATAGCACGTGGTCACCAAAAACGAATTTATGAGAGACCCTGCAATTCTATTTCCCAGGGTCTCTCATTAGCAAGTTGTGCTAATCTCTCAGCAAGTTTGCGGAAGACAGATTTGTTCGGACAGTGAGGGTTCGTAATGGAAGAGTTCTGCACGATCTACTGATGGTCTGAAGAGAGGATCAGAAAAAGCAGCAGAACTTACTTTCACTGTTCCGTCTGCTTGAACTACATAAAGGCCTTCAACATGCCGAATACGGCGATATAAGATTTCAACATCATCTACAGGAATTATAGATATCACTTTTCAACTTACCAACCACAACCAGAGTGAGCGACATGTACTGATAGGTTCTGCATCACCATTCGACATCTCAGAATGTATATTGGTCCCCCAGACCTGAACATATTCTGCGCTCTCGTCTTCGATATAAACCGTTAGCTTCTTTTTACCATGCCACCACTCGAAGACAACATCACCATTTGCGTCTGCGATCACATTTGGTTGTATCCAGGTGAGACCTAAATCTGCTACCTCTAGAAAAAGCCGCACAATCCAGTTCTCGGCATGTAAAACAGCATCTGAACTGGGAGCCAGGGAGTCATAACCATTCCAACCAGCACTCCAGGTCAGGAGATTGCGTAGTTTAGTAAGAGTCTCCTTCAGAGCTTCTTGAAGGTCTGCAAACATCTTTATATACTTCCCATAAGCGCCTGGCATCACCACTGAAATCCTCCCAGGTATCATATGGAGCAAGACGATTGAATGTGAATCCACTTAACGTTGCCTGAAAGATTCTTAAACCATCTCCACTTCTGAACAGAAAACCGTGGTGCTCCCTACTGGCATCTATCTTGATACTTGGCCCGGACTGAAACAGAAGCGAGCCTGCATGTATTTGCTCTTTGATCGGGAAGTGCTCGCTAATATGAGCATGAATGCTTTCGAGGTCGTCAACAGAGAATCCTTCCGGCAAAGTAACTTTGAGGTCTATAATTGCTTCAGTGATGGGGGCTCGTGAGTAATGTCTAGATACCTGCATCAGAACCTCTCGTTCATATATTTGCTGAAGAAGTAATACTCCCGAAGCGGAACTCCTACCATGGTAGGAGTATACTATCCCCGATATCCAACGTCAAGAAACGGCTCTTGAGATTTTACCTACACTTTATCATACTAAGCGAAAACATGTGGATGCTACAAGTTCCAATGGTCCAGCGAAGCAGGAGATACTGTATGGACAGACGAGTCTGGGTCTGGGATAGCCGATAGCCTACGTCGCCTACGATACGTCAATCGTTTGAACGGAGCTTGCAGCCTCGAGGTGTTCGGGCTCGGCCATCCTGTCGTCTGTACTCCTGGCGCGATTTCTGGGCCGTGCCTCAGCCTCCTTATGCAGTGCTACCCCACCTGCAACGAGGAGGATGCCCGCGATCTCGATCAGTGTTGGTATTTGATGCAAGACGATGATCCCAATTATGGCGGCGGATGCCGGCAGTAAGGAGAGCAACAACGCAAACGTTGCTCGCGGCAACCGGGCCATGGCGAGTTGATCACTTACATACGGGATGACCGACGAGCAAATACCGACACCGATGCCCGCGAGGAGCAGCAGTGGCTTGTTGATCGCGGGCAAGGCCCCGCTGATCCCAATGGGGGTAATGGTCAGGAAAGCGACGAACATCGCTGCTCCCAGCCGATCAATGCCTGCTGCGCCTCCATCCTGGGCGATCCGATGGCCGAGTACCACGTAGAGCATGAAGAAGGCACAGTTGGCAAAAGCGAACACAAACCCCAGCGCCTGTCCGCCGAAGCGGACATCCGTCAAGAGCCATCCGCCTGCGGCTGCCAGAAGTAGTGCGCCAATGTTCCGTGGGGTCCGTGCGCCGAGTGCAGCGAGTGTGATAGGGCCAAGGAACTCGATAGCTCCAACCGTTCCTAAGGGAATGCGGGAGATCGCCAGATAGAAGCAGGCATTCATCAGAGCGAGCACGACGCCCAACGCGAGCAGGACGCGTCGTTGTGCCCAGGATGCTCCGGCAAAGAGGCGCCAGGGCCGGCGCCACACCGCAAAGACCACGGCGGCGCTGGCGATACGGAACCACGCCACCCCAAGCACCGAGACATTGGAGAAGAGAAGCACTGCGAATGCAGGCCCAAGGTAATGAAAGATGGCACTCACGAAAAAGAACACATGTGGCGGAATTCTGGCCGTCACGTCCGCTTTTCTCAGGTGAAACATATCGTCTCCTTCTGCTAAGGATCTTATTCCGACCGGAAACGTGCCTTGAAATGGGTCTTGCCAACGCGACTGCGTCGCTACGGACTGCGTCCGTCAGGCAAGACCAAAGGCAGTACTGCGTGCTAGTGCTGCGCACTCATCCGGTCGGATCAGTAGTATTGCACCCTCTTCTATGGTACAATGGAAAGTGACGAAAATACATAGCAAGTTTAAGGAGGTATTGACCATATGTCTCAAGATGTAAAGGAAAAACGGATATTTACTTACAAGCGCTCTTATGAGGAGATTGACGCAGTCAACAGACGGGTGTTGGAGGAACTGCTGCAAGATCCCCGCTTGACGATGTCCGAACTCGGTCGCCGCGTTGGGATGTCGTCACCCGCCGTGACAGAACGGGTCCGTCGCCTGGAGGAAACTGGGGTGATTCGAGGGTACCGTCTGGAGCTGAATCCTGTAGCACTTGGGCTGCCAATTGCAGCCTACGTCCGCATCCGCCCGAACCCAGGGCAATTGCCCAGAGTTGCTGAACTGGCGCAGCAGATTCCTGAAGTCGTGGAATGTCACCGCATCACCGGTGAGGATTGCTTCATTCTCAAGGTGTACATTCCTGCCATTGATCAGCTGGATCGACTCCTCGATACTTTCCTCTTGTATGGTTCAACGACGACCTCCATTATCCAGTCCTCACCAGTTCCTCTGCGCCCTCCGCCCTTGCCCGAAGACACATTACTTGAGTAGACCAGCAAACAATGGGGTCCTATGTTTATACTACCTGCCCGGTCGGGCCGAAGGCGTGCCATACACCCGTAGCAAGGACGTATTCGATACGGTAAGAACCGAAATCCTGGCATTTGAGCGGGTTACCGCCCCAATCTACACTGTTGTACTCGTAGCTCGAAGCCGGGCCTAGTTGAGTACCCTTTAGATAGAGCGACTGCCAGGCATTGAATATGCCGGTACCGGTTGGAGCCAGGGGTATGGTAGGGGTACTTGTTGCTATCCGTAGGGTAGCAAAAAAGCTGTTCCAGCGGTCAAGCATGGCCTTTTCCATGTTTGGATTCACCAGGTTCCTCCTTATATACGTGAGTAAGCTATCCATTGGATAGTTACCAGGACACAGCGCTCGGCTAATGGGGTCTAGACTCGCGTGCGTCTTAATCCTATCGGCTGTGACACCAAATTGCTGGCATAGCCATAACACAAGGCTGAATGAGCTATTAAGCTGAGCTTGCGTAGGAGTTTCCGAGTTGTCGACTGTCACGTCGACGTGTTCGATGGAGAACGTACAAAGGTTCAGGTTTCCGTATTTTGCATTGAAGCCATCCCAGTAGGTATCATGGCCTGCTTCTAAGCAACAGTTTCCTCCCGCTCCATCTGAAAGCATGACACACTGGACGACTTCCCCGTCTAGCCCCACGATGAAATGCGTTGATGCTCCGTTCGTGTCGGTCGCAAAGAAATTGGCTACACTCTCAGCGGTACACGGGGCATTGCATGCTGTCTTGTGGATGACAATGGAGAAATCGGAAGAGGGTACCGTTGTCAATGCCCCGATGAATACCCGGCTTTGATCGACGAGCAATTGTTTGGCCTGTGGGTAAAAGTCAATCATACGTTGCTATCCTCGTAACGACTCCATAGCTCAAATCGCACCTTTCTGCCGCATCGCGATGCAGACCGGGTGAAACTCGCTTCCTATGAAGGTAAGAGCACGAAAGTGGGTGTATGCTGTTTATACTACCTGCCCGGTCGGGCCGAAGGCGTGCCATACACCCGTAGCAAAGACGTATTCGATACGGTAAGAACCGAAATCCTGGCATTTGAGCGGGTTACCGCTCCAATCTACACTATCGTACTCGTAGCTCGAAGCCGAGCCTAGTTGAGTACCCTTTTCATAGAGCGACTGCCAGGCATTGAATATGCCGGTACCGGTTATAGCCAGGGGTATGGCAGGGTTACTCGTTGCTTTCTGTAGGGTAACAAAAAAGCTGTTCCAGTGGTCAAGTATGGACTTTTCCATGTTTGGATTCACCAGATTCCTCCTTCTATACGTGAGTAAGCTATCCATTGGATAGTTACCAGGACACAGCGCTCGGGTAATGGGGTCTAGACTCGCATGGGTCTTAATTCTAAACGACTCAGTAGAAAGTAGTATCGTGTCGGGCTTCAATCGATAATAACAGCTTGCCTATCATATTAACATAACTGAAGAATAACACTTATTCTCCCTTGCTGTCAATGACAAAATTGACCGCGAAGCGTAGACACTGGTACTCATTGTGAAAGAAGCAAAATTCGTTAGCATTTTTCAGCACCTTGATGACTCCCAGTGGAGATGGATATATCGTGGAGGGTGGCAGCGAACTTGTTTGATTTTGGTATAGTGAAGGTAGTACTCAATCTTATTCCGACCGGCAACGGACTGCGTCCTAACTTCGTTCAGCCGGTCGGAAAGGTGGTACATATACAAGCACAACTATTGTCTGGTTGAGGGAGGTGACGAATGAAATTGATTTATGTGGCCGGGCCGCTCTTTAACACGCATGAACGCTGGTACCTGGAGCGGATCGCCCAGGCGCTCGAAGCCGCCGGCTATCGCACTTTTCTGCCGCATCGCGATGCCGGCCTGGTGAAACTCTCTACCTATGAAGAACGCTACCGCATTTTTCACGCGGATATCGAGGCCTTGAAGTCCTGCGACCTGTGTGTTGCCCTATTGACCGGCCCGGATCACGATTCGGGGACGAGCGCCGAACTTGGTTATCTGTACGCGCTTGGGAAGCCCTGTATTGGGATCACCGATGATAAGCGCGCCTATTTGAATAATATTGTCTGGGGGATCTGCGGGTATGGGAAGCAGATAGTGCAGACGGTGGATGAGCTGCTGGAGATGGTGAGAGGCATGTAATGCACAAATTGTTGGAAGCTGTGATCAGCCTCATTTACCATTCTTCACTTCTCGGTTGATCATTGCCGCCCGGAAAACGCCAGACGGACTCCAAGTCCGACCAAGACGCTTCCTGTCAGCCAGTGGATGAGTTTTGCTGCTCCAGACCTACGTTTCAGCCATGTTCCCAACAGACTCGCTAGCAGTGCAACACTCGTATCGACCGCTAAACTCGTGATGTTAAAGAGGAGGCCAAGAATCAACAGTTGCAGCGGGACATGGCCTCGTGTGGGATCAACAAACTGAGGAAGAAAGGCTATGTAGAAGAGTGCAACCTTGGGATTGAGCAGGGTCGTCAAGCTTCCCTGGAGGAACGCTTTCCTGAAATCTGCTTTTCCATCACGTGAACTCGTCAGCATCTCTTCACGGCTAAGGATAAAGCGAATGCCTAAGTACACCAGATAGGCAGCCCCCACATATTTAATGATGTCGTAGGCAATCGGCACGATAAGGAAGAAGCTGGAGATCCCCAAGGCGACCGCAGTGGTCTGGAGCAAGCCACCAGTTGCAATCCCCAGACAAGAGACGACCCCTGTGGAGCGCCCTTGCCCTGTGCTGCGCGAGATGATATAGAGCATATCTGGTCCAGGAACGATGCAAATAAGAACGGTCATCGTTACAAGCAAGAAGAGCGTCGTAAGTGTTGGCATAACGAGATCAACTCCTTAGACAAAGGCTATATCTAACTCCCTAAAACTGTTACGATAGTTATATTATATGATAGAGATACTAACCCGTCAAGCATATCTTGGTGGTTATACAGGGCTGATACGAAGAAGCCATAGAAACTCTTACTTACAGGCGCTGAAACTCCGCAGTTTGCTGGCGTTTGTCGTTGATAACCCCGCCAACATCGAGAAAGACAATCAGTGATGACATGTATATTATCGATTCAATAAGCTTGGTAGGGTTGAGAGAATCTCCGCGCCTGTTCGTAGCCGGGCAGCACGCGCCGGAAGAGTGATCCTGCCTCCTCGTACTTGCCCTGCATGTAGTAGAGTTGAGCCAGCTCGTTCAAGCAGAAGAGCAGGTAGGGATGATCGGAACGCCCGGCTTGCTCCCAGATCTGTACTGCTCGTTGCAAGAGGCGTTCGGCCCATGCCCGGATGGCCGGGTCCCAGCGCCGCTTCGTTGATTTGTATAGCCGACACCAGGAGCGGCTCGGCTTCATCATAGCGTCCCTTGTGCGAGAGATATGCTGATGTTTTTGCGAGCAAAGAGGAGATATCAAGAGAAGTGATTTGCCATTGTGCGACTTGAGCAAGACAGGTCAGCGCATGTGGCAGCAGTTGTTCACAGCGCTGCCAGTAATCGTTTCTTGTGATGTCCGAAGGGAAGTGCTGGTGTAGTATGCAGGTCACCCGCCCCACCCACTCCCGCCGTAGCGCTTCTGGCATGCTCTGCTTGAGAACTGTTTGCACCAGGCGGTGCATGAACAACATTTTCGTCTCCGCGTTGCGATGGATGAGCGAGTAGGCCTGCAGTTCTTTTAGCGCGGCATTGAACTGGAACGGATCGGGGGCGATGGATTGCAGATGCGGCCCGAGGCCGGATGCGCTCCGGGTGAGTAGCTCTTCGGGAATTGCATCAGGAGCGAGGAAGGAACACACGGTAAGCAGATCAGCCGCCGCCGGATTCGCCTGTTGGATCTTCTCAAAAGAAAGCAAAAAGGTTTTCGCGACCGATAACGGGTGGTCTGCATGCGAATCACGCTCCTGTAAGAGGGAGACGGGTTGCTCCTCAAAAAGTTGTAGGAAGTCCGGGATGAGTCACTTTTCATGTGACAAGACAGTCATGTCAAGTTGTGCACCGCACGCAGGACACCACCTGGCATCGGGCAGGGTAGTGGTATAACATTCTGGACAGATGCGAGGTCGCTGCGTCACTGTTTCCCCGCAATAGGCACAAAACTCTGCATCCAATTGCAATGGCTGATGACATTTGTGACAGGTTCCATCGGTTCGTGGAATCATCCCTAGTTCGGCTTCTAGCTCGGCTATCTTGCGTCGACGTCTTAACGGTTCTAACTGTCTATAGCGACGGTACGTCAGGTACGCTTGCGCTAAGTAGAAATCGAGAACGAATACGTTCAACGCTACAAAAAGACATCCGGCAATAAATCTTTGCCGGCCTGTCATAGACTTCCATTGCAGCAATCCATTCATAGTGAGAAAACCATGCCAGTCAACCACCATAATGGTAGTAATTACCAGCAGGTAGATCGTAAAGCCTATGATAGCTAATAGACCGCTTGCCCCGCCGAGGCTACTCTGAAAGACAAAATCACCAGAGATCAGAAGCATCGAGACTACATAAGCGATAGCAAGTGTTGCAAGCAGTTTCCCGGGGTAAAGGTGACGCTTAGACGTCGCTGGTGGCTGCTGCTGAGATTGGAATAGATGCATTTTTTTCACACACCCCCTTCGCCGGCTAGCGGTAAGTGTTATAGGATATAATGTTTTCGTGAAAATGTTACACCACCAGTAGTGAGATCCTTACTACCCTCTAATAGTATTGACGTATTTCAAGCCTTATTCTCAATTTTATGTGACATCCTACTGTAGGATGCCTGTGCTATACTGGCTACAACTACAACTCTGGGGAAATGGTATGGCAAATAGACAACAACTCAGCATACTCAAGCAAGGTACTCTTCCCTGGAACGAATGGAGAAAAAAGAATCCTGATGTACGGCCAGACCTCTACGAGGCGAGTCTGGCTGGCGCAAATCTACGCGGAGCTAACCTGAGCGGGGCAAACCTCGGGGGAGCTGAACTCGCTTCGGCAGACCTCCAAGAGGTCAATCTGCTTGGAGCAACAGCAGTGGAAGCCAATCTCCACGAAGCCAACCTCCACAAGGCAGACCTCGGCTTCGCTGATCTCACCTTTGCCCACCTGAGCAGCGCAAACCTCACAACCGCAAGACTCTGGAAAGCCGATCTCACGGCGGCCAAACTTACCGGAGCCGACCTTTCCGCCGCGGACCTGACCATGGCGATGCTTCGAGAAACTGATTTCAGCGGTGCGAACCTTTACGAGGCCATACTGGACTATGCTATTCTCGTCGAGACGAATTTGCGGCAGGCAAACTTAACAGGGTGTTCGGTTTGTGGACTTTCTGCCTGGAACGTCCATCTTGAAGGCGCAAACCAGGAGAACCTCGTCATCACATCCCACAGCGAGCCTACAATTACGGTAGATACCCTGGATGTAGCACAGTTGCTCTATCTGTTACTGAACAAAAAACAGATCCACGGGGTCATCACAAGCATGACGTCCAACATGGTGTTGATCCTGGGCCGCTTCACACCTGAGCGCAAACCTATCCTGGAAGCGATTCGGGACGAACTGCGTGAACGACAGTATACACCACTGTTGTTCAACTTCGAAAAACCTTTGAGTCGCGATTTCTCGGAGTCGCTACGGACGCTTGCCCGCATCGCCCGCTTCATCATCGCGGACCTCTCACTTCACAAAAGTATTTCGCAAGAATTGCGTGCTATCCTACCTGGCACGGTGGTGGCTGTTCAGCCGCTGCTCAATGGAACCCGCAGGCTGTATACCATGTTCCCTGACTTCAAGCAATATCCCTATGTTCTCCCAGGTTATCGTTACAATAGCCTGGCGAACCTGCAAGCAACACTCGAGGAAAAAGTCATCAAACCCGCTGAAGAGAAAGCAAAGGAATTGGAAAGACCAAAGGAAGTACCTTGAAGTGGGACGAATGATGGTGCATAATGCAGGAAGAAGGAGAAGCGTATGGTAAAGACATGTACATATAAGGAATGGAGGGACAAAACATGAGCGAAGGATTTATTTCGCGGGCCTTCCACGGCCGTCGCCAACCGGGTGACGTTGCCGGGCGGCTTCCGCCTGGACAGTATCTTGAGCGCGGTTTCCCGGTGCTTTCGGCCGGTCCGACGCCGCATACTCCCCTGGAGCGGTGGGATTTCTCGATTGGAGGGATCGTGAAAGAGCCAAAGCGTTGGACCTGGGAGGAACTACTGGCCTTTCCCCATGAGACGCCAACCGTCGACATCAGTTGTGTCACCAAATGGACCAAGTTCGATACCCATTGGGAAGGCGTCTCCGTCGAGACCTTACTGCAACAGGTGGGCTATGACCCCAACGTCGCGCGCTATGTCATCGCCTTCAGCGATGGTGGCTACACGACGAATTTACCGCTCGCCGATGTGCTGGGAGGAAAAGCGTGGGTGGCCTTCAACTACGAAGGGCAACCGCTGGCTCCCGAACATGGGGGGCCTGCGCGGCTGCTGGTTCCTCATCTCTACTTCTGGAAGAGTGCCAAATGGGTCCGAGGCCTCCGCTTGGTCGAGCGGGATGCACCGGGCTTCTGGGAGTCGCTTGGCTACAACAATTATGGTGATCCATGGAAAGAACAGCGCTACCAGGGCGACTAACCTGGCAGCTTGGTGAGGTGGTGGCGACCCAGCCGGAAACGGCGCGCACGAAGAGCCTGACGCTCTCCATCCCCAAGTGGGTGGGGCACCTGGCTGGCCAACATGTGGATATCCGTCTCACTTCTGACGACGGCTACCAGGCCGAGCGCAGCTACTCCATCGCCTCACCTCCCGAGGACGGACAGCAGCTCACACTCACGATTGAGCGGCTGGACGACGGGGAAGTCTCGCCCTACCTCACCGAGGAACTGCGCGTGGGGGACAAGCTGGAGCTACGTGGTCCCATCGGCGGCTACTTCGTCTGGGAGGAGCGCCTGGGCGGACCCTTGCTCCTGATTGCAGGTGGATCAGGTATCGTGCCCCTCATGGCGATGATCCGGCACCGCAGGGCTGTGGGAAGTCCCATCCCGGCACGGTTGCTCGCCTCGTTTCGCACCTATGAGGATATCATCTACCGGGACGAACTGGAGCGCGAGGCCGAGGCCGGCATGGCCCTGGAGGTGATCCGCACGCTCACCAGGACGCAGCCACCAGGATGGACGGGCTACAGCCGTCGCATCGATGCCGAGCTCTTGCGAGAGGTCGCCTGGCCGGTGGAGCAGCATCCGCTCGCCTATATCTGTGGCCCGACACCGTTCGTCGAAACAGCGGCAGCAGCGCTGCTGCCGCTGGGATATGAGCCGACACGCATCAAAACAGAGCGTTTCGGTCCGACAGGAGGTCCTGATGGACAACACGACACTTGATGGGAATGCCGCAGGCGGTATCTTGCGAGAAATTTTCCCATTTGAAATGACGCTCGTTGAGGAAACGTGTGCGCATTGCAGCACCACCAGGGTGGTTGGTGAACTCACCGTCTACATGAGCGCCATGGGGACGGTCATGCGCTGTCCTACGTGTGACAACGTGCTCATGCGCATCGTCAGCACGAAGGGGGGGTGCGTGTCCTGCATATCAAAACAGAGCCCTGATACCTTCACGTGCCCTCCAGGAGCGACTCTTATTAGGAAGACATAGCGGCCTCGATGGCAGCAAGGAGTGTCTCCAGTTCATACGAATCATCGTGGCGTACCCCATTGATGAAGAAGGTCGGTGTGCCGTTTACGCCGCTGCGTACCCCGCTCAGGAAATCCTCATGCACGCGATTGCTATACACGTGCGCAGTCATCTCGCGCTCGACGCTCGAACGTCTCCTGATCAAGATGGAGTGCGACCGCATAGTCGACGAGATGCGCATCGTCGAGCGTCCGTTGATGCTCAAAGAGGTAATCATGCATCTCCCAGAACTTCGCCTGGACGGCGGCAGCTTCCGCGGCCTCCGCGGCATGCTCAGCATGCGGGTGGCTCTGGGTCAGGGGAAAGTTCCGAAAGACAAAGCGCAGCCGATCCCCCAAACGTCGCTGAATCTCCTTGACGATGGGATAAGCCCTTCCACAATAGGGACACTCATAATCGCCATATTCCACCAGGGTCACCGGGGCGGTTGCTGGTCCCTGCTGATGATCGCGCTGACCGACTGGCAGGGTGAGCCGGGCCGTTCCTGATTCTTGCGTCATTGAGAGATCTCCTCCATCTTCAACCCGTCAAGGGCTGTCAGGATCCCATCCGCACCAGGGTTGATCCCGACAGGAGAGACATAGCTCCAGCGAATCATCCCCTGGGCATCCAGCACAAATAAGGCGCGTTCACTCGTCCCATCGGGTCGACGATACACCCCGTACCTTTTGGCGACGTCCCCCTTGGGCTCGAAGTCTGCGAGCAAGGGAAAGTGCAACTTCCTGTCCTGGGCAAAAGCGGCGTGAGACCAGACACCATCGACTGAGATACCGATCAACTCGGCGTGGAAGCGGCGAAACTCCGGCAGGATCTCGTTATAGAGGGCCATTTGGTCACCGCAGACGGGACTCCAATCGGCAGGATAGAAGGCGAGAATAACGGGTTGACCGTGAAATTCGCTCAAAGAAACCGATTGATCAGGCGTACTGTGTAAGGTAAAGTCGGGCGCTGGCGTACCAGGTTGGAGCGCTCTCGATGGCTCATCTTGAGCAGGCTGGTTCTCTCTCTGATCTTTATCAAAACTCAACGTTTTCTTCCTCTCTAGATTGTGTGGACTTGAACGTGTCTACACATGAATGACAACATTCACACCACTGGCTGATATTCCTGTGAGTTCTAGCGTATCCTGAAAAAGGGAGGTGATGGTTAGTGCAAAATCATTTGACGTCTTAGGTTTTCCATGATACACTGATCCCTGTTGTACGGCTGGCGGAGGGGAGGCCCCCAACTCTTCTTTATTTCGATCCGTTTGAGGATACTGCATTCGGCACGCTCAACACCGCCAGCGTAATCTGACTTTGATCGGTAGGCAACGTACTGCCATTGCCTCCAAAGAGGTGGATCGTGGTTTTCTCTACGCCCTCCTGCTGTAAGAGCAGGGATTGAGCCACTTTCTGGCTTTTGCCCGCAATCAGTTTCACCAGCGCCTGCCTCTGCGCAGTGTTGAACTGGTAGACCCATCTCCCCTCTGCATGCACAAGCAAGGAGACGCTCCCCTTTGTATCTGCCGTTGCATGCATCACAGCTGTCGCAATGGTACCCACCAGGACATAGCCATTGCCGGGATGCTGCGCCGGGTCGGTGACGAGCAACTCTTGCGCCAGCGCTTGCGCCGCTCGCTGATCGTAGACTTCGCCCGTACATCCCACCATCACTGTGACGGTGACAGTGGATGCCTGCTCACCTGCTGCATGATCGGAACTGCTCTCAGGTAGACAGTGCGAGGAGCTGACCAGGTGCTCATGCGCTTGAATCTGTTGCTGCAACGCAGCCTGTACGCCTGGCATGAGGGACGACTCCAGGGCACTCGCTGCCTCATCGATGTCGCTCTGCTCCACATAGGGATAGCTCTGCTGATCCCGGCCGCCACTAAACGCTCCACCATTCTGCACGAAGACGCCATTAGCGCAGCACGGCACATTATTGAAAGCGAATGCAGGGATGTTGCCACTCGCGCCAGCATACACTGCGTGGGTGGGAACGGTGCTTTGGGCGACCGTAGGCGGGTTTCCAGCCGGAATACTGGCAGCTCTCGCAGTGACGATCTCTACCCCGCTCGCATCGGTGAAGACCGTACCAGCAGGAATCGTCACTGGGGAAGGGGAGCTATTATAAAAGATCAACGTTCCCGTGGCTATGGTGGCCGGCGTGTGCCCTGCACCACTCGCATTGACCGTCTTGGGCAGTGCTGAAGAAGCAGCGTACAACAAACGCGCCTGCACCTGGTGTTGAGCGAGATCAGGAGTCCCTGTT
>WNFG01003340.1_pt1 | contig 13401 bp, 10 predicted proteins | sample 5400431 | NCBI WGS metagenome assembly WNFG01 (sample SAMN13153346, study PRJNA577476) | soil metagenome | isolation source: 120 cm saprolite under Douglas fir tree site 2 hole 3 replicate 2 | place: USA:California | collected 2015-04-18
CAGATAGATTTTCATGAGGGCGCGGTCGGCCCAAAAGGCGAAGGCGAGGCCGGCAAGCCCGCCGAGGGCGGAGAGAGAAAGACTCTCGATCAAAAGCTGGCCGATGATGCGCGGGCGCGTTGCGCCCATGGCCAGACGAGCGGCGATTTCCTTGACGCGGCTGGAGCTGCGCACCAGCATGAGGTTGGCGAGATTGGCGCACGCGATGAGCAGGACGGCGCCGGTGGTGGCCATTAAGACCCAGAGCGGGGTGGAAAGCTGGCGGCGCGTGTAAGAACGGCCCTGGGAACCGGGCAAAACGTCGATCCAGCACTTCAGAAATTCATCGCGGTCGTACTTCGAGGCGTGATTGAAGGCGGCCTGCTGCACTTCCATTTCGAGCATGGAATGCATGAAAGGCTGGAGGGCGGCCTTGGCCTGCTGCTGCGTGACGCCCGGTTTCAAACGTCCGAAGGCGTTCACCCAGCGATTGCGGCGCTCCGTCAGCATGTCCACCGGATTGCCGATGAGCATTTGCGCCTCCATCATGATGGGAACGAAGATTTTCGGGGAGAAGCCGAGTTCCACGCCGTCAAAACCCGCTTGGGCGACGCCGACGACGGTCATCTTGTAATTGTTGAGCGTGAGCGTTTTACCGACGATGTGGGGATCGCCGGCGAAACGGGTTTTCCAAAAGTTGTAGTTGAGGACAACGTAGGGATGGCCGCTGGGGACTAAATCGTCCGCGGGGGTGAGTATGCGACCGAGGGCGGGGACGACGCCGAGAGTAGAGAAGTAGGTGCCGGAAACCAATTCCACAGACACACGTTCGGCCTGCTGGCCGAAGGAAAGGCTCGCGGAATTGGGAAAGCGGCAGAACATATCGGAGAAGACTTGGTTGTGCTCGCGAAAATCGCGGAACATGGGATGGGAGATGGCATTGCCGCCCCAGTTGCTGCCGTAGTGGCGACCCATCATGGTGAGCAAGACCAGTTGTTGTGGATCCTTGACGGGGAGGAGGCGGAGGAGAACCTGGTCGAGGAGAGTGAAAATGGCGGTGTTGGCGCCGATGCCGAGGGCTAGGGTGAGGATAGCCACGGCGGTGAAGCCGGGAGTGCGGGCAAGCATGCGGAAGGTATATTTGAGGTCGCGAAGGACCGTGTCGAGCCAGCCGGCCAAGGTGAGGCTTCGTGCTGCGTCGTTGGCGGTATTGGTCACAGGAATCCCCCGGGCTACTGGAGGTAAAGACGAAGAAAGTTGGGAAAAGTTTGATGAGATTTCGAGGCGGGGTGGGGCGCTTCGCCCAGAGTGGCAGACGAAGAAATAGCGAACAATTGGGGGTTAGTCCCGTGGAGTAGGCGGCAGACAGGAGTTAGTCGGCGCTGGTTGTGGCTACGCGCTGAATGTCAAGGCCTTCTGCTTGTTGCTGAAAAAAGGCGGCGACGCGGTCGATGATTTCGTTCAGGGGAGTGCGGGGACGGAATCCGGTGAGGGCCTGAAGCTTATCGACGGAGGGGACGCGGCGCATCATATCCTCAAAGCCGGGCTCGTAGGCCTGGTCGTAAGGGACGTACTCGATGGGAGAGGAACTGGCGGTGCGGTCTTTGACCCTGCGAGCGAGATCCTCGATGGTGATTTCCTCGGTGTTGCCGACGTTAATGACTTCACCGATGGAACGCTCCGTATCCATGAGGCGGATGAGACCCTCGACGGTGTCGCGGACGTCGCAGAAGCAGCGGGATTGCTTGCCGGTGCCATAGATGCTGATGGCGGTGTTATCCAAGGCGGACTTGACGAAATTGGGGAGGACCATTCCGTAGCGGCCGGTTTGGCGCGGTCCGACGGTATTGAACAGGCGAACGACGATGACGGGGAGCTTTTTTTCCTTCCAGTAGGAGAGGGCGAGAAATTCATCGAGGGCCTTGGAGGCGGCGTAGCTCCAGCGGCCTTTGGTTGTGGGGCCGAGGACGAGGTCGGCATCTTCGTGGAACGGGACGTTGGTGTTCTTGCCGTAGACCTCGGAGGTGGAGGCGGTGAGAACGAGCTTCTTTTTTTTGCAGGCGGCTTCGAGGATGAGCTGGGTGCCGTTTACGTTGGTCTCGATGGTCTTGACGGGGCTTTCGACGATGAGCTTGACGCCGACGGCGGCGGCGAGGTGGACGATGACATCGGCGTCATCGACGAGCTCGGCGAGCAACTGGCGATTTTCGATGTTGTCGAGATGATACTGCATGCGGTCGGAAGACTTGAGATGGCGAATGTTTTCGACGCTGCCGGTCGAGAGATTGTCGAGCAGGACGACGCGGTCGCCGCGGTCGAGCAGGCGCTCCGCGAGATGTGAACCAATAAAACCGGCGCCGCCGGTGATCAGATAACGCAAAGGGCCTCCTTAAAGGGCCTGGGAGTCATCGTCGTCGCGGTCGCGAGACACACGATGGGCGATGGCTTCGGAATCTTCCTGGTGCGGAACGTCCGCGGATTCCTGCGGACCATATCCATACGAGTACGGATAATAACGGTAAGAGTAGTAGTAATCCGGGGCGCCGGAATCGACGGCATTGAGGACGACCCCGAGGATGCGGCACTTCACGCTGGAGAGAAGCTCGCGAGTGCGAGTGAAAGCTTCCTTGGGGGTTTCACCGCTCCGAACGACGAGAAGGACGCCGTCGGCCTGCACGGAAAGAATAACGGCGTCGGTGGCGGCCATGACCGGGGGAGAATCGATGACGATAAACTTGAACTTGGTGCGCAGTTCGGCGATGGCGTCGGCGAGCTTGTGCGAAGAGAGCAAGTCCGCGGGATTGGGAGGAAGAGGCCCGGTGGGAATGGCGACGAGATTGGGAATCGCGGGATGCGGGATGGACACCAGGTCAAGACTGGAAACGCCGGCGAGATAGGAACTGAGGCCGGCATATTTTCCACCAGCTAAATTGAGGAGGCGGCCGACGCCGGGTTTGCGAAGATCGGCATCGACAAGCACGGTCTTATCGCCGAGCTGGGCGAGGGTGACGGCAAGATTGGCAGCAGCGGTGGTCTTGCCTTCGCGCGGGAGAGCGCTAGTGACCAAAATGACTTGAGGGGGATGATCAGCCTGGGAGAGGAGAATGGAAGTGCGAAGGGCACGAAAGGCTTCCGACATCTGCGACTTGGGCAAGTGTTGGGCAACCAGCTCGATGCGCTTGTCGTGGCCGTTGGAAGCGAAACTTTGCAAAAGGCCGGGGCGCTTGCCGTTGCCGTTAGCGGCGGCGAATTGGGGTACGACGGCGAGGGAAGGAAGACGGGAGAGGGTTTCGACATCGTCGGGAGTCTTGACAGTGTTGTCGAGGTATTCGCGCATGAGAGCCAGGCCGATGCCGCCGACCAAGCCGACAAGAAAGGCCAGAGCCACGTTGCGGGTTTTGGCAGGACGAACCGGGGCGGAAGGAATCATGGCGGGATCGACAATGCGGATGTTGGAGGAACGCAAACCCTGGGAAATGGCGGTTTCCTTCAACTTGGTCATAAGACCTTCGTAAAGAGACTTGTTGGCCTCGGCTTCACGCTTGAGGATGTTGTATTCCACAAGTTTTCCGGACATCTGGTTGGTTTCGGCCTTCTGCTGGTCGAGAGCCTGGGTGAGGAGGGTTTCACGCTGCCGCGCTTCCTGATAGTCACTTTCGAGAACGTCCAAAATTTTCTGCTTTTCCTTTTCGATGGACTGATCAAACTCCTTGAGCTGAGCCTGAAGGCGCTGGACCTTGGGGAAATTGGGACCGTACTGGCTCACGGCGTCGTTGTATTGGGAGGTGGCGTCGGCGCGTTTCCGGAGCAGATCGGCGAGGGCGGAGTTGCCCTGAACTTCGGGGACGGCGTCGAGATTGCCGGACTTGGCAAACTGGTAGAGAGATTCCTTGCGCATGCGTTCGCTTTGCGCTTCAGTCAACTGCTTGTTGACGTCGGAGAGCCGCTGGGTGGTGATGTTCTGTTTGTCGTCGAGAGTCCAGATCTGGTTTTGCCGCTCGTAGGCGATGCGGGCGTCCTCGGAGCGCTGCACCCGGATTTTCAACTCGCCGAGCTGGTCGGCAAGCCAGGTGGAAGCCTGAGTGGTAGCTTCGTACTTGCTGCGGAAATTCTGTTCGATGTAGGAAGCAATGTGGGCGTTGACGATGCGCGCGGCGAGCTGGGGATCCGTGGATTCAAAACTTACGTCCATCAGGCGGCTGCTGGGGACACGCTTGACGCTAAGACTTCCCAAGAACCCGGCGAGTTCGGGAGGACGTTTCTGGTTGGCGAGACTGCCGCTGGCGATAGCTTCGGAGGGCCCATTGGGCGAAGCAAATTCCGGGCGGGAGGATAGATTGTTGTTGCGAATGGTCTGGAGGGCCAGGGTTTCGCTGGTGAGGATTTTGGATTGCGTCTCGATGTAATTCTCGAGATCCATCATGTAGTCGTAGGAATCGGTGCCGGGGAAAGGAAGGATGTTGGCGTTCTCGCGGTCAATCTCAACGCGCGCAGTGGCCTGGTAGACGGGCTGCATGCGGAAAGTGGCGATGGCCACGATGGTGACGACGGCAAGCATGAAGGAGAGAATCAGCCACTGGTGCTTGCGGAGAATGAGCAGGTAGTCGTAGAGGTGAGGTTCGCGGGGAGAAAGCTCAAAGGAAGGAACGCGGGACGACAGGGAGACCAACTCGACGGCGCCATTGGAGCCATTTTCCCGGGGCACGAGTTTGTTTTCGTCAGCCATGTTTCAGTGGTAGGCAACCCGATAGAGAGCGACTCCGGAGCCCAGCGCAATTCCGAATTCCAGAGCCCTGATCATGGCCTGTCTGCCCGCGCTGTTGGGCACGTACAAAATGTCGCTGGGTTGGAGCTGAACATCCTCCGCCTTGCGTTGCAAAACCTTCTTGAGATCAACGGCAACTTCGTGCTGCTGCCCCTGCGCGTCCTTCCTGACGATGACGGCGTGATCGCCTTTGGCGGTGGGGCTCAAGCCACCGGCGAGAGCCAGGATTTTCAAAGTGGTCATCTGCCCGCGGTCATTGGCCAGGACGAACCCACCGGGCCTGCTCACCGCGCCCAGGAGGTAAACGATTCCGGAGTGAGGGACAGTAACAATATCTCCGGCCTGGAGAATGATGTTGTTGGTGGCGTCGCCGCTTTCCATCAGATCGTTGAGGTTGATCGTGATGGTATTGTGCAGGGGAGGTGGTTCAGCCGGCGCCGGCGAATTCGCGGGGGAATTGGGAGCTGCAGCCGGGGAAGCGGCGGTCTGCTGCGGCGAGCCCTCGTGGGCGGAACCTTTGGAAGCTACTTGGGCAGAGGCCAATGGGGGAGCAGGATCTTCCGGACCGATGGCCGGAGGCTCTGATGGATCGGAAGCCGGGTCCAGCGCGGGGCGATTTACGATTACAGTGTCGCCGGCGTCATTGGCCACGCCGCCGGCCTCGGCCAAAACTTCGAGAAGGGTGACGGACCGGTCGGCCTGGTAAACCATGGCATGTCCAACGGCGCCAACGACGGTGATGGGTTTGCTTTTTCTTTCTTTGACGGTGAGGCTGACTTCGGCGTGAGAGACCAGCCCGTTGGCTTGCAGAACTTCGGAGATTTTTTGTTCGGCCTGGACTTCCGTCAATCCAGCGACGCGCAAGCGGACGGGCACGAGGGGGATGCCGATGGACCCGGTCTGGCTGACGCGGACATCGCGGCTGAGCTCTTTTACGTCGAAAACTTCAAGTGCCAGGAGATCGCCGTTGCCGATGACATAGTCGTGGGGCATGAGCCGCGCGGAGGCAGACATCGCGCGTATGCGATCGTTGACCTGCTGCGGCGTCTCGAGAACGGCTTGCTGAGCGCGGCTGGACGGCGCCAGAACCAGTATCACGAGCAGGGCAGCCGGAACGAAACACCTCACCGACGCACCCAGTCTGGCTGGCTGCATGAGAATAGATGACCCCCGAGTGTGATTATACAGCCAGAACACCAAATTCCGTCAGTGATTTCCTGGGATTCGATGGCGGGACCTTTGGGGAGTGGAGGGCGGAGTGGAAGATTGGATCTCGGAGGTGGCCAGGTGGGCCATCAGAAAAAAAAGAAGCGCGTTGGAAGGGATATGAAGGTTGAAATCGACGAGGGTATGCACGAGAAACCCGATGCAAGCCAGTAGGCCGGAGAGTTGCAAGGCCCCGGGAAAGGAATGATTGAGGTGGCGCAATTTTTTCAAGCCTTCGCTGAACAAGACGCCGAGAAACCAGGCACAACAAAGGCCGCCGAGAAGTCCGGTTTCGGCCAGGGCCTCAAGGTAATCGTTGTGCGAGTGGTTGACGATTTTCCCATCGTAGAGTGATTCGTAAGGGGGATAGACGAGCGGCAGCGTGCCGAGTCCCGTTCCGGCGATGGGGTGATGGAGGAAGATTTGCCAGGTGTCGCGGCGCATGGAGGCGCGCTTGCCGGCGGTGGCTTCAAGCGTCTGGAGCGAAGAAAAACGTTGCAAGAGCTGACCGACGCCGAGCCAGGAAACCATCATCACAGCCAAGAGAAGAACAGCAGCGCCGGCAAACAATTGCTTCCCCGCGGTGCGACGCCAAATCATGATCAGAGCCAGGACCGCCAGCTCGACGCCGAAACTCACGATTCCTCCGCGGGAGGCAGAAAGGAAAAGCGCGCCAATGGGAACGACGGCGAATAAACCGACGACCGGCCAGCGCTCCCGACGCACTCGACCCAGAACGAGGGGGACGAGAGCAAGCGGGAGGATTAACTCGATGAATCCAGCGAAGTGATTGCGGTTCACGTAGGGGCCGAAGGGAATCCCGCCGAAATGCATTTCGCGGAACCAGTAGAGTTTTCCGTTGAAGGTAAGGTGCTGGAGAATGCCGAAAATGCTGATCAGAAATCCAAAAAACATTCCGAACCAGACGAAGCCACGCCACTCCTGAAGGGTGCGGAAAGCTTGCACGGCAAGGAAGAGCAGGATCAGGTCGGAAAGAAGAAGCAGGAGTTCCATGCGCGTGCCATAGGGAGAAGCAGTGCCATGAAAAAACCATTGGCCGCAAACGATCAGGGAAAGCGCCGCCAGCGGCGGGAGAAGGGGAGAATAGACAATTTGTTCCTGACGCGTGAAATAAAGCCACAAGCCCCAGACGAGTAAGAGAAGTCCAGCACCGGTCTCAAAGACGGCACGCGCCCAGTCTTCGACACCACCATGCGCGGCGACGGCGAAGACGGCCAGAGCGCAGATTCCGAAGCGCAGCAACCTCATGGTTTGGTGTGCTCCGCGGATTGCGGAACCAGGGCGACGTCATCCACCCAGGCCGTCCCTTGAATTTTGCCCTGGGCTTCGTCGCCGGGAAAACGGACCAGGCAAACTTGCAATTGCTGAACATCTTTTCCCGAAGTCCAAGGCAAATCGATGAGCGCCCATGGCGCAGTCCCATGAAGTTCCGGTGTGAGAGCAGAGGAAGCGTCCCGCGTTCCGAGCGAATGCAATTGGAAGCGGATCCCCTGGTCCGTGGTGAGCGACCTGGTCTTGACCCACGCCGAGAAACGATAGGCGGTGGAAGGCTGGACGGGAACGAAGTGACAGACGCCCGCGAAATTGCTGTTGGATTTTCCGTCGAAGATCAGCCGCAAGGAACGATTGCCGGAGTGTTTCTCCTGGGTATCGAAGCCAATCTGCACGTCGCGCATGCCTTCGGAAAAAACCCAGGAAAAACCGCCGCCAGCGACGCCGGATTCGAATCCGCCGTCCCACAAGACCGAGCCAGGCGGACTTTGCAGATCAGCGAGGCCTGAAAAAAGGACCGCCTGGCCCCACACGCGGTTGGCTTCCGCGATGCGACTTTCCAACAATAAGGCGTTGACCAAGGGAAACGAGTCGTACAAGGAAATACGGGGATGAAGAGAAGCGAGCCGGTCCCAGACTTTGAGGGCGTTCCCTGTATGTCTGTCCGCTGTCTGGTCCCGAATCACATCGATGTAAGCGTCGGCGACAGGCGGCAGGACGCGATCGAGCGCGGTTTCGATGCTGGAACCGGCCTGCAGGGAGCGGGAGAAGGCTTCGGCGGCGCGCGCAGGGTCGGCTTCCACGGCGTGGCGCATTTCGGTAAGGGCCGGATCGAGTTCTCCCCGGCGCAAGAGGAAATTGCCGTATCGCCAAGAGACCTCGGCGGAAAGCGGATAGACGGTCTTGGCGTGCAGAAAAGCGTCGCGCGCGGCAACCAGATTGGATTCGGATTCGTACGCGGTGGCAAGATCCATCCAGGCGTCCGACGAGAGAGGATTCAAAGACAGAGCGGAAAGGTAGAAGCGAATGGCGCGCTGGGCATCGGGATTCTCGAGGTTGTACTGCCAATAGCGGCCTAGGAGATACCAATTGCGTGGGTCAGCGGGCTCGAGGCGCGCGGCGCGTTCAAGGCCTTCGGCGGTTTGCAAAGCAGCGGAATGGACCGCGAGGGCGTTTCGGATGCTGAAGTAAGAGAGGATTGAGGCGACGGCGAAACAGGCGGCAAGCAGTGCTGCGCGGCGCGCGTTGGTGGAGAGACGCAAAGTCATGCTCCGGTACTGTGCCTAGACCGTTTCGGAGTTGCAAGATAAATGTCGGTTGCGTAGTAGAGCGCGGTAGGACGCACGCTAGCGGGAAAATTCTCTAGAAAGGTCCGCTGCACGGCGGAATGCTTCTTGCCAGGAAGAAAAGAGGCGTGGGAAGCGCTTCGCGGCCGCTTGTGCGATATTCTGCAAGGAGGCGCTTCCGTCCATCCTTTCCAGCATCCAAAGGTCCGCCCGCCCTGCTTCAGAGAGCGCGGGGGCATAGTCTAACGCCTGGCATCGCAAGGAATGTGGCGAGAAATTTGCTCCCTGAAATGTGGATTGCTGAAAGTGGAGCTCCACACCGTTGGGTGCAGGAGAAATCCTTGTTTCCCAACGCCAAACGTAATCCTGGCCGACGAGATCGGCGTGCAGCTCTAACCAAATTCTCCGGCCCTTCTCAAGTGCCACAGGCTCAAGCCAGGGGAGAAACAATTGGCCATATACGGCTCGCGCAGCCCCGGGCCCGGAGGAATAACCAATATCCTCGAAGAGTATTGTCTCGAACCACAGGCACACCCCGTGGGCCGTGCCATCTCGCGCGGCGCGAAAATCCAATTCGGCAGACACTCGTGTCGCAGCTCCCACCGTGTAATCGAGTAAGCCCCAGTTCTGCGCCTGCGTCAGAAGTTGATCACTCTTGAAGGACGAGCTGTAGGACTGATTGAGGATGGGCATGAGTGATGGTGAGAGATCTAGTTCGGGAACCGACTTCTGCCAAGGGGATGTGAGACGAGAGTAAAACTCTTCGGCCTCAATCACCGCCACTTTCAGGGTGTCGCGCTGTGGAATCATGATTCCGCCGCCAGCGAGTAATCGCTGCCGGGCGTCTTCCAATGACGGAATCACGTGGTCAAACAGCGGCAGCACGCCTCGAATATCGGAAACGATGACGTTCACGCGCTCCGGCAATTCCGTCTTGCGCGAGTCACTTTGGAAAAACTCGATGCGGTCGGTAAAACGGTTCGCGGCCGCGAGCTGCCGGGCGAACTCAATACTGTCATCCGACTCGATGGCGAAGACACGCCGCGCTCCCGCCCGGCAGGCTAACAGGGAGAACACACCGGGGCCGCACCCGATTTCCACGACGGTGTCACCCGGGCGAACTGCTGCCGCAATCGCTTTTGCGTAGGCGCCGAAGCGCCCGGCATCAGCGATCATAGCTCCGAAATCGCGGAGTGAATACATCTCAGCGCGCGGAAACCCCGGCGGCTGAGTCATGAGCGGCAGATGCGCGCTCCGCGTCCGCGACGATCAACTCACAAAGCGCGCCGATTCGTCCAGGATCGACATGGGGAACGATTCGGCGAACAGGCACCTGCGCAACGAGCTTACCAAGTGCGTCGAACTCCGCAGCGCGCTGTCTCCGGTCCAACAGCCAGTTCATGTAGGTATTCTGAACCAGTTCGAGAAGCGCCTCGCGAGCACTCATTGCTTCTATTCGCGGCGCATCGGCCTCTGCGACACGGGGAGCGAAGTGGTACACCGCGCTTACCACACGCCGTTGCTCCTCGAATTTCGCATTCCCGCCATCCAGCGGCAGAAAAAACTTATCCCAAGTGGGTGTCAAGCGCGGCAACGCGTCTGGGGCGCCAAACAATTTCTCTACCGCGTCCGGCCACAGACAAACGCGAGGATAACCAGGTTCAACTTGAAATTTTCCATGCTCTTCGATGAGGGGAGTTACGTCTTCACACAGGACGGGGATTCCTCGCAGCGCGAAGGCCGCGGCCGTCGTAGACTTGCCGGCCTGGCTCTCGCCGCACAGCGCGACTGCCCGTCCCCCGATACATACGGCGCTGGCATGGAGTGCCAAGATACTGCGGCGTCGCAGAACAAATCCCATGACCGGCCCCAAGAGATAGGTCGCCAGATCCTCATTGGTGAGAGGCGGCAGACAAGTTCCCCAAACACGCTTCGCCGCACCATCTACGAAAAATAGCGCCTCATTGCCATAGGCCAGTTCGAAAAATTCTTCGGCTCCGTATGAAGTAAGCGTGAACGGCGAGTCGTCTCGTTCGACTTCTCCAAGCCTCGGGTGTTCCAGGCGGGATGGTAGACGCCTGGCTTCTCGCACCCAGTCCGTTTCTGGGCCAAGACTGACTACGATGTCATACCGTTCGAGGTCAGTGGGTTCTAGCCGGAGGGCAGAAATCGGTGTGTCACAGCCGAGGGTAAGACCATACGCGCGATAGGGATAAGTCACTGTCGAAGATTCTCACAATGCAACACCGCTCGAAGGCATGAATCAGGTACGCATGTTATGTTTTACATTGTCGAACTGTCCCATCCCCGACGGTAAGGTCATGGTCAACTGAGTTAAGTCGCCGTAAACCGTAAGTTTGGGAGCATGATAGGGTTTCTTCACACGCACTTCCGACGCTCGCTTCATTCAGTGTCTCCATTTGGCACTTTAGCGAATCCGTTCTTCCTTTACAACATTTATGGTGCCTCTTAGCCAATAGCACAGAGAGACGGGGCGCAGACCGGCCCATAGAGTGGAACCCGTGACGGTCGCCAAAGTTGTGCCGAGCCGCTCCCAATCCACAAATTCGCGAAGCTCCGCGGCCGGCTCAGAGAGCGGCAAGGGGCTCCATTTCTTGCTTTCGACAAAATGCTTGAGGAAATCACCGAGAAGTGGAGTCTTGGGGCGCGCGCGGACTACTTCCGGCAGCATGCCGCGCATGGCCTCACGGAGTAGCGCCTTTTCCATGCACCAGGGCACCGGCGGCACTCGCAGAAGGAAGCGCAACAGGCGCTGATCAAGTAGCGGCGCACGCAACTCGACGGGCACGCCGGTCCAGCCTGCGTCTTCACTTTCGAAAACACTCGACCAAAATTTGCTGGAAAGACTGGCAAAAGCAATGGGATGCAACAGGTGACGCGATCTGGGCGATTCCTGAAGCTCCCGCCATCGCCCGCGCAGGTCGTATCGGTCGGCAAATTGTGTATCCAGCCATTCTGGAAATTCTGTCAGGGGGTCTGCGCGGCCCGTCCATCGCCGCAACCGGGTGCGAAAACCTCCCCGGAGTGGAGGGATACGTCCGTGCTTCAGGATATACCGTCCAAATGTTTTCACGATGGTTCCGAAACGGCGCTGGCCGAAAAGGTAGGTCAGGTAGGGCCAGGCTTGACCGGTGAGGATGTCGTCTCCGCCATACCCGGAAAGGGCGACCCGCGCGTGGGCTTGCACCTGGCGATATTGTTGCTGGCTTAGCAGAAGAAAGGGATCGTGGCACGGCTCCGGCGTGCGCGGCAGCAAATCTTTCCAACCTTCGTAAGGGAGACAAGAAGCGCCGGAAAGAATTTCGATGTCCATGCCAAGATTTCCGGCAACAAGCGAGGCCAGGACGCCTTCTTCGTCGTTGAACATTGGCCGACAGTCGATGGTGTAAGCGCGCAGGGGACCGCTCGCGCCATCTTTCTTGGCAATCTTGCAGGCCACTGTGGCGACGCTGGTCGAATCGAGTCCGCCACTCAGGAAAATGCCGCAGGGCTGGCGCGGCAACCGGTCGCGAACCGCCTGCTCCAAGAGTTCCTGGAATTGCTCGATATATTCCTCCGGCCGCTTCAGCCAAAGCGGCCCTTCGACGGAAAAGTCTGTGTAGCAGTGGACACACAGCTTTCCCTTTGAATAGACCAAAGTATGTCCTGGGGGCAGCCTGTGAATATCGCAATACACGGTCCTTGCCACGTCTCCGCTCCACTCCTGCAGGAGAAAATCGCCTATGAATTGCGGGTCGAGATTGGAAGAGACACCGGGAGACAGGCGGAGTACTTCAAGGGTGTTGCTGAAATAGAATTTATCGGCTGATTGCGCATAAAAAAATGGGCGCCCTCCGATTAAATCGCGCACGCACAAAAGGCGACCTTCAGTCTCGTCCCACAGGGCGAAGGATAAGTCTCCATTGAGTTTTGGCAGCCCATCCTGACCCCACTGCCGCCAAGCCCGAAGAATCAATTCTTCGTCGGTTGCTTCCGCTGTGATTGACTCATCGGCCTGTTCGAACTGGCGCCGCAGGTCTTCGCGCCCGTCAAGGCGCACGTCACCGAGTAGCCAGATGCGGCCATCGAGCGTGCATGGTTGCTCCGAGGATTGGGGGGCAGGTCCAGTGCGGAGAAATGTGAAGCAGAATCCCGCGCCGGCCCGGGACCAGGTGTGGGTGGCGTCTGGTCCACGGAAGGTCAGACGGGCGGCCATGCGTTCGAGCAAACGAGTGTCCGGAGTGCCGCCGTCGGTACATATGACGCCTGCAAAGCCACTCATCTCGACTCCAATGGCAATAACGCAAAGGCCGCGTAGAAGGCCACCAAATGTTGATGCGTCGTTTTCAGCTCGCTCAAGATCGCTCCATCGCGCGCGACGCCGCGCAAGATAAAAAGATCAAGTCTTGCCGCTGCGGCTGTATTTTCGCGCCAAGCGGAAGGGCCGGCGCACGGCAGCGAGGAGGCCATGCCGCTTCGCTTCCACGCCCGCGCCAGACAGCCAATCTTCTTCCGTCGGCGAAAAAGAGAGTCTGAGCAAGTAGGCAGGAGCAGAAATCAAACCGCCGCGCATGCGCCATCGAAACGCGGCGCGCTCGAAGAGGCCGAGCGGCGCGGAACCGGCGGCAGGCAGCCACTTGCAAACTTGTTCCGCGAGCCGGGCAGCGGCCAGATCCGCCTGCACCAGCGCGTAAACTTTGTCCGGCAGTTGCGCCCGGAGCAAATCGCAGGCGAGGCGCAGCCCCGTGTGCAGCATGCGCTCCGCTCCCACTGCTTTGGCCGAATCCGCGACACGCTGCCAATCGATACCTGTTTGGCGCGAGGCCAGCGCAGCGACATCGGCAATCCACATCAAACGCTCCCAAAAGTGTT
>WNFG01003575.1_pt1 | contig 13401 bp, 14 predicted proteins | sample 5400431 | NCBI WGS metagenome assembly WNFG01 (sample SAMN13153346, study PRJNA577476) | soil metagenome | isolation source: 120 cm saprolite under Douglas fir tree site 2 hole 3 replicate 2 | place: USA:California | collected 2015-04-18
GCGGCGTCTGTGGCAGTCCTGCAACGCCGTCGGCTGTTTTTTGGTCAATTCAGCCAAAAGCCGAAATTATCAGCAGGATAACGGCCTCTTTATTTGCGCCACAATCGCCATACATGTAGACAGTGACTCGAACGCGCGGCGCCGGCCGTTCCGACCCGTTTGGCCTGAGCGCCGTTGGAGGTCGGAAGTGATTCTCATTGATTTTCAAGGCTTTCTGAAGGGTGCCGCGATTGCGGCTGTTGCTTCCCTTGGTCTGATGCTGGCGCAGCCGGCGTGGGCTCGCGAGGCGCCGCAAAGCTTCGCCGAGCTGGTCGATAAGCTGATGCCGACCGTCGTCAACATCACCACCACCCAGAACGTGCCTCAGCAGGGCCCCCGGCTGCGCGACATGCCGCAGCTGCCGCCCGGCTCGCCGTTCGAGGAGCTGTTCAAGGAGTTCTTCGACAAGCGCGGCGGCGAGGAACAGAAGCGCCGCGGCACCTCGCTGGGTTCGGGCTTCATCGTCGACGGCGAAGGCTACGTCGTCACCAACAACCACGTCATCCAGGGCGCCGAGGACATCACCGTCATCCTGCGCGACGACACCCAGCTCAAGGCCAAGCTGATCGGCTCGGACAGCCGCATCGACGTGGCGCTGCTCAAGGTCGAGCCGCCGGGCAAGAAGCCGCTGCCGGCGATCAAATTCGGCGATTCCGACAAGATGCGCGTGGGCGACTGGGTGATCGCCATCGGCAACCCGTTCGGGCTGGGCCACTCGGTGACCGCCGGCATCATCTCGGCGCGCGGCCGCTCGCTCAACGACTCGCTCGACGACTACCTGCAGACCGACGCCGCCATCAACAAGGGCAACTCGGGCGGCCCGTTGTTCAACTCGGACGGCGAGGTGATCGGCGTCAACACGGCAATCTATTCGCCCTCCGGCACCAACGCAGGCCTTGCCTTCTCGATCCCGTCCAACCTGGTCAAGCAGGTTGCCGACCAGCTGCGCGAGTTCGGCCGGGTCAAGCGCGGCTGGGTCGGCGTCAGCTACCAGAGCGTCACCGACGACATCGCCGACAGCTTCGGCCTCGACCGTGCACGCGGCGTGCTGGTGGCCAATGTCGTGGCCGACGGGCCGGCCGCCAAGGCCGGGCTGAAGCGCAACGACATCATCGTGAGCTTCGCCGGCCAGGAGGTGCTCGATCTGCGCCGCTTCCCGCGGCTGGTCGCCAATGCCCGGGTCGGCAGCACGATCGATCTGGTGGTCTGGCGCGGCGGCAAGGAAGTGCCGCTGAAGCTCAGGATCGGCGAGCAGGAGGAGGCCGAGAAGCAGAACGTGGCGGCCCAGGGCGGCACCAAGAAGCCGACCGAGGCCGACCAGCCGATCGTCTCGACGGTCGAGCAGCTGGGCCTCACCCTGCAGAAGGTGACCGATCAGCTGCGCGAGAAGTACGGGCTGTCCGATCAGGTCAAGGGCGTGGTCGTCACCAAGGTGGCGCCCAACAGCCCGGCCGCAGAAAAGCAGCTCCAGCCGGGCGACGTCATCCTCGAGGTCGACCAGAAGCCGGTCACCACCCCGCAGGAGGTCACCGACATCGTCACCAAGCTGCAGCAGGCCAAGAAGCGCTCGGTCCTGCTGTTCGTCGAGCGCCAAGGCGATCCCCGCTTCGCGGCGTTGAGGCTGACGAAGTAAGCCGTCGTCTCGACCGAGGGCCTGCGGCCCGAGCGGAGAGACCTTCTATCAACACGATAGGCCTTGCCTGTTGAGGCAAGGCCCCTCGGCTAGGCTCGGGGCGACGGTTAGACTCGCACCACCAGCTTGCCGAAATTCTCGCCCCGCAAGAGGCCCAGGAAGGCCTCCGGCGCCTTGGCCAGCCCGTCGACCACGGTCTCGCGGCTCTTGAGCTTGCCGTCCTTCAACAGGCCGCCGACCTCGCTGGCGAACTCGCCCATCAAGGCAATGTGATCGGAGACGATGAAGCCCTGGATCGTGAGCCGCCGCTGCACGATGGTGAACATCTTAGGCGGGCCCGCCATCGGTGCGGCGTCCTGGTACTCCGAAATGGCGCCGCAGAAGGCGACCCGGCCGAAATTGTTCAGCTGCTCGAACACCGCGTGGAAGATCCGGCCGCCGACATTCTCGAAATCGGCGTCGATGCCTTGCGGGCAAAGCTTGTCGAGCACCGCGCCGGTGTCGCGCTCGGTCTTGTGGTTGAAACAGGCGTCGTAGCCTGTCTCGCGCACCGCCCAGCGGCACTTGTCGTCATCGCCGGCGCAGCCCACCACCTTGGCGCCTAAAAGCTTGGCGAGCTGGCCGGCCACTTGGCCGACCGCGCCGGTGGCGGCCGAGACGAACACCGTTTCGCCGGCCTTGGGCTTGCAGATGTGTTTCATGCCGTACCAGGCGGTGAAGGAGGGCATGCCCAGCACGCCGAGATGGGCCGACAATGGCGCAACGGCGGGATCGATCTTGCGCAGGCCCTTGCCGTCGTGGAGCGTGTGGGTCGCCCAGTTCAGCACGCCGATCACGATGTCGCCCTTGGCGAAGCGTGGATTCTTCGAGTCCACCACTTCGCCGACCGAGCCACCGGTCAAGGGCTTGTCGACCTCGAACGGCGGCGTGTAGGAGCGCAGCTCCGTCATGCGCGGGCGCATATAGGGATCGAGCGACAGGAAACGCTGTTTTACCAGCACCTGGCCGTCGCCCGGCACCGCCAGGTTCACGCTTTCCTGGCGAAAACAGTCCGCGGTGACGTCGCCCACCGGACGCTTGGCGAGCACGATCTGGACGGCATCGGTCATGGCTCGTTCCTTTCGACGAAGTCGCTGCGGCGATAGCCCTGCAGATAAAGCAGCGCGCTCAGGTCGCCGTGGTCGATGCGTGCCCGCACCTCGGCGGCGACGACGGGCTTGGCCCGGAAGGCGACGCCCAGGCCGGCGGCCTGCAGCATCGGCAAATCGTTGGCGCCATCGCCCACGCTCACCGCCTCGCCGGTCGACAGTCCATGCTGGACGGCAAGGCGCTGCAGGGTCGCAAGCTTGGCCTCCTTGCCCAGGATCGGCGGCTCGACCTCGCCGGTCAGGGTGTGGCCGTCGTGTTTCAGCCCATTGGCGGTGTCGGAATCGAAACCCAACGCTCGGCGCACCATCGCGGTGAAATAGGTGAAGCCGCCCGACACCAGCGCGCAATGGGCGCCGTGCTTTTTCATGGTGGCGACGAGGGTGGCGCCGCCCGGCGTGTAGCGAATGCGGCAGGCAGCCTCGTCGAGCTTGGCGACGGGAAGTCCCCGCAACAGGCCGACCCTCTCCTTCAGCGCGGCGGCAAAATCGATCTCGCCGTTCATGGCGCGCGCCGTGATGGCGGCGATCTTTTCGCGCAAGCCCAGGAAGTCGGCGAGCTCGTCCAGCATCTCGTTCTCGATCACCGTCGATTCCATGTCGGCCACCAAGAGCTTCTTGCGCCGGCCGGCGGCGGGCACGACGACGGCGTCGATGGCTGTTATGGCGACCGGATCGGCCGGCCCGTCGAAGGGCAGATCACAGGCGATCTCCGGCGCCAGCCAGTCGGGCGTTCCCACGCTGGCGCCCTGGGCGCGCAGCACATCGGTGGCGTTCTTGATCACGCCGTCGTTCAGCGCGGGATGGGCCGCGCTCGAGACCAGGACCAGGACGTTTTTCACCTTTCGGCTCTAGCGGCGGCATGGTGGATTTGCAAACAATTCGCCCGCCATGGAGCACCAGCGCGTCATTGTCATCACCGGTCCGACCGCCAGCGGCAAGTCGGCGCTCGCCCTTGCGCTCGCCGAGCGGCGGCAGGGCGTGGTGATCAACGCCGACGCCATGCAGACCTACGACGCCTTGCCGATCCTGACGGCGCAGCCGACGACGGAAGAGCGCGCGCGCGTGCCGCATCGGCTCTATGGCGTGCTGCCGCTTTCCGAGACCCTGTCGGCGGCGCGCTGGCGGACGCTCGCGGCGGCCGAGATCGAGCGCTGCCTGGCCGAGGCCCGCACGCCCATCCTGTGCGGCGGCTCGGGCCTTTATCTGCGCACCTTGATGCAGGGCATCGCCGCCGTTCCCGATGCGCCGGCCGGCGTGCGCGACCAGGCCAACGCGGAGTGGCGGGCGATGGGCGCGGACGCCTTTCGCGCGCGGCTGGCGGAAAAGGATCCCGCGATCGTGGCGCGGCTCAAGCCCGGCGATCGGCAGCGCCATGTCCGCGCCTGGGAGGTCTGGGCCGCGACCGGTCGGCCGCTCAGCGCCTGGCAAACCAGCCAAGGCGAGCCTGCACCTTGGCGCTTCGCGACGGTGCTGCTGGCGCCCGAGCGCGAGTGGTTGCGCCGGCGCATCGAGAGCCGCTTCGACAGCATGCTGAAGGCGGGCATGCTGGCCGAGGTGCGCGCCGTGTTCGACCGCACGCCCGATCCACGCTGGCCGGGGCTGAAGGCGCATGGCGCCCCCGAGCTCTTCCGCCACTTCCAGGGCGAACTGTCCCTCGACGAAACGCGCCGGATTGCCATCGACCATACCCGCCAATATGCCAAACGCCAGATGACGTGGTTCCGCCATCAGATGGCACCAGATCTAGTATTAGATCCCCAGTCCGATGTGGATTTGGGGCAGATCGAGAAATTTTTGACCAAAACTGAGGCCTGAAACTTTACGTTTCGTGCTGATTTCGATTGACCCTCCGGAACCCGCCCTTTACCTTCCGCGCCGCCGCAAACCTCGTTTTGCGGCATATTTGTCAGAGAGGAGACCCGTGTCATGAAGCCCGAGGAGCCCGCCACGACTGGCGCCGATCTGCTGGTGAAAGCCCTGATCGACGAGGAAGTCGAGGTCGTCTTCGGCTATCCGGGCGGCGCGGTGCTGCCGATCTACGATTCGCTGTTCAAGCAGAACCGGCTGCGCCACATCCTGGTGCGCCACGAGCAGGCCGCCGTGCATGCCGCCGAGGGCTATGCGCGCTCGACCGGCAAGGTCGGCGTGGTGCTGGTGACCTCCGGTCCCGGCGCCACCAACGCCGTGACCGGTCTGACCGACGCGCTGATGGATTCCATTCCCATCGTTTGTCTCACCGGCCAGGTGCCGACGCATTTGATCGGCAACGACGCCTTCCAGGAGGCCGATACCACGGGCATCACGCGGCCCTGCACCAAGCACAATTATCTCGTGAAGGCGGTCGGCGATCTCGCGCGCATCGTCCACGAGGCCTTTTATGTGGCGCGGTCGGGCCGTCCGGGACCGGTGGTCGTTGACCTACCCAAGGACGTGCTGATGAACAAGCACGACTACAGCGCGCCCAAGAAGCCGGTGCAGCACAAGAGCTACCGGCCGCAGGTCAAGCCCGAGCTCAAGAAGATCGAGCAGGCGATCGAGCTGATCGCCCACGCCAAGAAGCCGGTCTTCTATACCGGCGGCGGCGTCATCAATTCCGGACCGCGGGCCTCGAAACTGCTGGCGCAGTTCGTGCACATGACCGGCTATCCCATCACCAACACCCTGATGGGGCTGGGATCGTTCCCGGCGTCGGACAAGCAGTTCCTCGGCATGCTCGGCATGCACGGCACCTACGAGGCCAATCTGGCGATGTATCACTGCGACGTGCTGATCAATATCGGCGCGCGCTTCGACGACCGCATCACCGGCAAGCTGGCCGAATTCTCGCCCAAGTCGACCAAGATCCACATCGACATCGATTCGAGCTCGATCAACAAGAACGTACGGGTCGACCTGCCGATCGTGGGCGACGCCGGCCATGCGCTGGACGACCTGATCCGCGTCTGGAAGGCCAAGCAGCCGCGCACCGACCACAAGGCGCTGAAGGCGTGGTGGGCCGAGATCGACAAGTGGCGGGCCCGCGATTGCCTGGCCTACACGCAGGGCAAGGAGACGATCAAGCCGCAATACGCGCTCGAGCGCCTCTACCGCCACATCAAGGACCGCGACCACTACATCACCACCGAAGTGGGCCAGCATCAGATGTGGGCGGCGCAGTTCCTGAAGTTCGAGCAGCCCAACCGCTGGATGACCTCAGGCGGGCTCGGCACCATGGGCTACGGCCTCCCGGCCGCCATGGGCGTGCAGATCGCGCACCCTGAGTCGCTGGTCATCGACGTGGCCGGCGAAGCGTCCATACTGATGAATATCCAGGAGCTCTCCACGGTGGCGCAGTACCGCCTGCCGGTGAAGATCTTCATCCTCAACAACCAGTACATGGGCATGGTGCGCCAGTGGCAGGAACTGCTGCATGGCGGCCGCTATTCCGAGAGCTACATGGAATCGCTGCCCGACTTCGTGAAGCTCGCCGAGGCGTTCGGCGCCGTCGGTCTGCGCTGCGACGATCCCGCCAAGCTCGACGACACGATCAAGCAGATGATCGAGGTCAACAGGCCGGTCGTCGTCGACGTGCTGGTCGACAAGACCGAGAACTGCTTCCCCATGATCCCGTCGGGCGCGGCGCACTACGACATGCTGCTGGGTCCCGACGACCGGGCGCAAAAGCCGACGTCGGAAGAAGGCATGGTGCTGGTGTGAACGCGCGCCAACTGGCTCCGGATCGGGTCGCGTCGAGCCATACCATCTCCGTGCTGGTCGACAACGAGCCCGGCATCCTGGCGCGCGTGGTCGGCCTGTTCTCGGGCCGCGGCTACAACATCGAGAGCCTCACGGTCGCCCAGACCGACCCCAAGGAAAACCTGTCGCGCATCACCATCGTCACCACCGGCACGCCGATGATCATCGAGCAGATCAAGGCGCAGCTCGACCGGCTGGTGCCGGTCCATCGCGTGCGCGACCTCACCGTCGAGGGCCCGCACATCGAGCGCGAGCTGGCGCTGGTCAAGGTCAAGGGCTCCGGCGAGAAGCGGGTCGAGGCGCTGCGGCTGGCCGACGTCTTTCGCGCCAAGGTGATCGACGCCAAGACCGATTCCTTCGTGTTCGAGGTCACCGGCACATCCGACAAGGTGCAGACCTTCGTCGGCCTGATGGAGGGGCTGGGCCTGGTCGATGTCGGCCGCACCGGCATCGTCGCCATGTCGCGCGGCAGCGAGGCGCTCTGATCGTGGACTACGTCGTAGCCCTGCTGGGGCTGGCGGTCGTTCATCTGCTGGCGGTCGCGAGCCCCGGCCCGTCGACCGTGCTGGTGATCCAGACGGCGGCGGTCGCCGGACGGCGCGGCGGGCTTTTGGCGGCGTTGGCCATGATGGTGGGCGCGCTCCTATGGGCCGGCGCCGCGTTGTTCGGCCTGCAGGCCCTGTTCGCCCGCTTCGACTGGCTTTACCTCGCCTTCCGCATCGGCGGCGCGCTCTATCTCCTCTATCTGGCGATGATGCTGTGGCGTCACGCCCGCGATCCGCTGCCGGAGATTCCCGCCGGCTTGGCGCCGCGCACGACGGGCTGGCGCGACTTTTCGCGCGCGCTCCTGCTGCAGCTCGGCAATCCCAAGATCATGGTGTTCTTCGGCAGCATCTTCCTGTCGCTGCTGCCGCAGAACCTGCCGGCCTGGATGGACGCCACGGTGCTGGCCGTCGTGGCCGTGAACGAATTCACCTGGTTCGCGCTGCTCGCCGTGGTGTTCTCCGGCGGCGCGGCGCGCGCCTTCTATCGTCGCGCCAAGCTCTGGCTCGATCGCCTCATGGGCGGCGTGCTCGGGCTGCTTGGCCTGCGCCTCGTCTTGGCCGACGGCTAGCGGACGCGCGCTTCCACTTCGGCGAGGCGCGCCGGGGTCTTATCCAGCACGAACTGCGCTTCGGTGCGACCGGCGATGCGCAGCGGATCGCCGCTCTCGCGCTCGGTCATGTCGTAGAACAGCTTGCCCGCCGGCCGGCAGCTCCAGCCTTCGCTGAGGCCTGCCACCCCGGCGCCGGGATAGCGCAGGCAGATCTGGACGATCGTTCGGCCGCGCGCGTTGGCATCTCCCGCGATCCGCCATTGGCCGGCAAAGATCCGCCTTTCACCGACCAGCCAGACGAAATCCCTTCCGTCTGCCGCCGAGTAATGGATCTGCGCCGGTCCGCCGCCCAGGGTCCACAACCATGTCTTGTTGCTCATGCCCCTTTGCGCCGTGTCGGGCGTGGCGTTGTCGATGGCGGCCTGGATCTGCGGCATCGGCAGCGCGGGCCCGGTCGGGGCCGTCGAATCGGGATGGTGGGCGCAGCCAACCAGGGCGTGGAGGGCGAGCAAAAACACGAACGGAAAGCGTATCGCGGGCATGGAATTGAAGCTGGCCTTTGCCGGCCGGGTTGTCTAGTAAGCCCCGTTCTGAGCAAGAAGCGCACACTGCCAGGAGGAATGGCCGCCATGCGTGTCTATTACGATCGCGATGCCGATGTGAACCTGATCAAGGGCAAGAAGGTCCTGGTCGTGGGTTACGGCAGCCAGGGCCACGCCCACGCGATGAACCTCCGGGATTCGGGCGTGAAGGATGTGCGCATTGCGCTGAAATCCGGCTCGGCCACGATCAAGAAGGCCGAGGGCGCGGGCTTCACGGTGATGAGTCCGGCGGACGGCGCCAAGTGGGCCGACATCGTCATGGTGCTGACGCCCGATGAGCTGCAGTCCGACATCTACAATGCCGATCTCGCACCCAACATGCGGGCGGGCTCGGCTCTCGCCTTCGCGCACGGACTGAACGTGCACTTCAACCTGATCACACCGCGCGCCGACATCGACGTGTTCATGATCGCACCCAAGGGCCCCGGCCATACCGTGCGTTCGGAATATCTGCGCGGCGGCGGCGTGCCCTGCCTGGTGGCGGTGGCGCAGAATTCGTCGGGCAACGCGCTCGAGATCGGGCTCAGCTATTCCTCGGCGATCGGCGGCGGCCGCGCCGGCACCATCGAGACCACCTTCAAGGAGGAGTGCGAGACCGATCTGTTCGGCGAGCAGGTCGTGCTGTGCGGCGGCCTCGTCGAGCTGATCAAGGCCGGTTTCGAGACCCTGGTCGAGGCGGGCTATGCGCCGGAGATGGCCTATTTCGAGTGCCTGCACGAGGTCAAGCTGATCGTCGACCTGATCTACGAGGGCGGCATCGCCAACATGAACTACTCGATCTCCAACACCGCCGAGTACGGCGAGTATATGTCCGGTCCGCGCATCGTCACCGACGCGACCAAGGCCGAGATGAAGCGCGTGTTGGCCGACATCCAGTCCGGTCGCTTCGCGCGCGACTGGATGCTGGAGAACAAGGTCAACCAGGCCTCGTTCAAGGCCATGCGCAAGAAGATGTCGGAGCACCCGATCGAGGAGATCGGCGTCAAGCTGCGCGGCATGATGCCGTGGATCAAGGAGAAGGCGCTGGTCGACAAGACCCGGAACTGACAGCGCGCAGCGCTGTCATCCCGAGCAGAGCGAGGGATCTTTAGCCTATCCGCCGGCGACCGCATGCTCCTCATATTGGGGCAGGTCGTCGGTGATGGTGAACCACGGCGCCTTGGAGCCGACGAAGATATGCTTGGTCGGCCGGATGGTCGGATCGTCGACCAGGGTTCCCAGGGCGACATGGACGAAGGCGCCGTCGCGGACGACCGAATAGAGCAGTGAGCCGCACCGCTTGCAGTGGGTGTCGTTGGCCCTTTCCTCGCCAAAGATCATGACGTCGTTCTCGCCCTTGGTGATCGCGAGCTTGTGGCGCTCGATACCGGCGAACGGCTTGAAGGCTGAACCGGTCGTGCGCCGGCAATTCGAACAATGGCAGTTCATGGCGTAGACGAATTCGTCGGGCACGGCGTACTGGACGGCGCCGCAAAAGCACTTTCCGGCAAGCTTGGCGTTGGTCACGGCATCCTCGCTGTCGCTCGGCGTGAGTCTAGCGCCTGCCGAAGACGAAGCCACCGCCTGACGCGTCGAGGATCGCGCCGGAAACGAAGCTCGCTTCGTCCGACAGCAGCCACAGGATCGCGTGGGCGATCTCGTGCGTCTGGCCGACGCGGCCCATGGCGATCGTCGATTCGACCTCGGCGCGCACCGCGGGGTCGCCGAGCGCCGCCTCGGTCATCTCGGTCAGGATCATGCCCGGTCGCAGGGCGTTCACCCGGATGCCCTCGGCCGCAACCTCCTTGGCGAAGCCCAGGGTGAAGCTGTCGACCGCGGCCTTGCTGGCCGCGTAGTGCGACTTGCCGGGCCGGCCGCCGATGGTGGCGGCCAGCGACGAGAGGTTGACGATGACGCCGCCTTTGCCGCCGCGCTTGGTCGACATGCGGCGCGCGGCCTCGCGGCAGCACAGCATCAGGCCGACGGCGTTCACAGTGAACAGACGAGCCAGCGTCGCGGCGTCGAAATCCTCGACCCGTGACGCGCCGCCATCGATGCCGGCGCCGTTGACCAGGCGGTCGACCGGTCCCAGGGCGCGCTCGGTCTCGTCGAACAGGCGGCTGATGTCGTCTTCGCGCGAGACGTCGCCCGGCAGGGCGATCGCCTGGCCGCCCTTGGCCGTGATCTCGGCGACGAGCGCTTCGGCTCGGTTGGCGCGCGAGCGGTAGTTGATCGCGACCTTGTAGCTGCGCGCGGCGGCGAGCCTTGCCGTCGCAGCGCCGATGCCGCTCGCGCCGCCGGTGATGAGAAGGGTCATCCTTTCAACGCGCCTCCGGTAAGACCGTGCACCAGATATCGCCTGACCACGAAGGAGAAGGCCAGCACCGGCAGCATGATCATGGTGCCGCCGGCGGCGATGCGGCCCCATTCCCAGCCCTCGTAATTCATGAAATTGACGACCGCCACCGGCGCCGTCATGGCCTCGGTGCGGGTCAGGATCAGGGCGAAGAAGAAATCGTTCCAGGCGAACAGGAAGCAGAGGATCGCCGTCGCCGCCAGGCCGGGGCCGGAGAGCGGCAGGATGATGCGGTAAAAGCCCTGCCACATCGTGGCGCCGTCGATCCAGGCTGCCTCCTCGAGCGAGCGCGGCAGCTGATCGTAGAAGGGCCGCATCATCCAGATCACCAGCGACAGGTTGAAGGTGAGGTAGATGACGATGAGGCCCGTCAGCGTGTCTAAAAGCTCGAGATGGCGGTAGACCAGGAAGTAGGGGATGGTGAAGGCGATCGGCGGCGCCATCCGGCTGGCCAGGATCCACAGCGTGATCGTGCCGCCGCCGCGCGTCGTCCAGCGCGACAGCGCATAGGCCGCCGGCACGCCGATCACCAGGGACAGCACGGTCGAGGCCACGCTGACGATGAGGCTGTTGCTAAAGGAGTTGCGGAACTCCGAGGTCCACAGGGCTGCGTAGTTGGCCAAGGTCGCATCGAAGAACAGCCGCGGTGGAAAGCGGAAGATCTCGGCGTTGGTCTTGAACGACATCACGAGAAGCCACAGGAACGGCGCCAGCGCCAGCGCCGCCAGCACGAGGGCCAACCCCTGCATCAGGACGTGGTCGCGCCGCCGGGTCGACCGCTTAGTCAATTTTGACGCCCCATCCGAGCATCCGCACGATCAGCCAGCTCAAGGCGATGGTGGCCGCGAGCAGGGCGACGGTGATCGCGCTGGAAAATCCCAGGAAGGAAAAGTTGAAGGCCTGCAGGAACGAATAGTAGTTGGTGACCTCGGTGAGATTGCCCGGCCCGCCGTCGGTCAGGATGAAGATCAGCGGAAAGGCTTTTATCGAATCGATCAGGCGAAAGAGTCCGGCGACCAGCAGCACGCCCCTGATGAAGGGCAGGGTGATATGGCGCGTGAGTTGCCAGGGCGAGGCGCCGTCGACCTTGGCGGCATCCAAAAGCTCCTGCGGCATCATCTGCAGGGCGGCCAGCACCATCAGCATGGTGAAGGGGAACCATTCCCAGGTGTCGGCGATGATGATCGAGGTCAACGCCCAGTCGGGATCGGTGATGAGCGCCGGCACGTTCCAGCCCAGCGCCCGGAAGACGCCATGCATCGGGCTGATGTCGGGCGTGTAGATCACCTTCCAGATGATGGCGACGACGATCGGCGGCAGCACCATGGGGATCAGGAATACCGTGCGCAGCGCCTCGAGCAGCCGCGAGCGCACGTTGAGCAGCAGCGCCAGTAAAAGCCCGATCAGGAGCTGCAGCAGCACCGTCCAGAAGGAGAGCTTGATCTGCACCCACACCGAATTGTGCAGGCGCGAATCCGACCAGAGCTGGCGGTAGCTCTCCAGCGGCTGGGAGAAGTCCCACTGCGTCTCGGGTCGCGTCAGGCTGAGCTGGGTGAAGCTGGTCGCCAGCAGATAGAGCGCCGGCAGTAAGGTGATGAGCGCCAGCACCGCGAGCGACGGTGCCACGCAGAAGGCGAAGAAGCGGTGTTGTTGGCGTGAGAAGCTCATCTTCTCCTCCCCAGCGAAGCTGGGGAGGTGTCGCGAAGCGACGGAGGGGTCGGACTCATGACCCCTCCGTCGCCTCAGTGGCTTGGTTACAAGCCACGAGACGGCGCCACCTCCCCAGCTTCGCTGGGGAGGAAAGCAATGGCGTCAACGAATCGGATCATGGACGGTGACAAGCTTGGTGCCGTCGGGGAAGGTCGCCTCGACCTGGATCTCGTGGATCATCTCGGCCACCCCCTCCATGACCTGCTCGCGGGTTACCACCGTGGCGCCGTCGCGCATCAATTCGGCGACGGTCCTGCCGTCGCGCGCACCTTCGAGCACGTAATCGGTGATGAGGGCCGCAGCCTCCGGATAGTTCAATCTTACGCCGCGTTCGAGCCGCCGCGCCGCGACCATCGCCGCCACCGCGACGAGCAGTTTGTCCTTCTCGCGTGGAGTCAGATTCATCGCGACCCCTCCTCCCTCAGACGCCGGTCCGTGCACGCATCAAACATGCCACAGCCGCGGCAGGCGCGGCGGCAATCCCATCGCGGCCTGGCGCAAATGGCAAGCTAGATCGGCAAAGGCGCGGCGCAGGACGAGCGCATCCGCGGCCAGCCAGCGGGCAACGAGGAGACCGCCGACCGCGGTCACCCCGGCTTGCAGGCCGGGGGCGACCGATCGCGCCTGCACCGCCCGCGCCGCGTCGACGAAGAGGCGCGGGTCGCCGCTTGGGGGCATCAGGATCAAAGTGGCGCAGGCGACAGCGAGAACGCCGTCGCGCCATACCTCCCAGAGCTCGTGCAGCAGGCCATGGGTCAGGCGCTCGCCGCGGGCGCGGCGGCCGAAAACCAGGATGCCGCCGCCGAGAAACCCACCGCCCGGCCCCAGCTCGACAATGGTCTCGCGGCGCAGCTGGGCGCCGTCGAACAGAATCGTCTCGGGCGGCAGGTATTCGAGCCAGGCGCCCTCGCCCACCGCCAAATGCTGCGTGATTTCGGTGGTGGCGCCGGTCGAACGGTAGATCTTTTCCGCCGCCGCGGCGGTGACCTGCGCCGCTGCGTTTTCCTCGGCTTGTATGGTTATCGTGAGCCGGTCGCCGGCGACGAGGCCGCCGGAAGTGGTGAGCAATACCGCGAGAGGGATGTCGCCCGGCTCGGATGCCG
>WNFG01003933.1_pt1 | contig 13399 bp, 10 predicted proteins | sample 5400431 | NCBI WGS metagenome assembly WNFG01 (sample SAMN13153346, study PRJNA577476) | soil metagenome | isolation source: 120 cm saprolite under Douglas fir tree site 2 hole 3 replicate 2 | place: USA:California | collected 2015-04-18
TCACATTCGTGGCCGTCGTCCCGCCCAATTTCACCGTTGCCCCGGACAGGAATCCGGTGCCCGTGATTGTCACCGGCGTGCCTCCGTTGGCCGTACCCGAACTGGGCCCGATGCCCGTCACCGTCGGCGCCGGATTGGATGAACCCTGCCCACTGGCCCGGAACGTAGCCATCTGCATCACCCAGGCAGCCGAAGCGCGCATGGCTGCGGTGGCGTTGTAGCTCCCCGTACTGGTCACGCTCCTGTCTTCCGCGATATCCCCAAAGTTGGTGATCACTCGATTCGTGTATCCACTCCCGGCCGCGTTGTAGATGTCGAACGTCATCCCTGCCCCAAACACCAGTTCATTGGCCGAGGTCGTCGTCGCCGACCCACTGTTCCCCGTCAGCCCCGTCCCCGACGCCCCCGCCGTCACATCCAGCGGATTCGTCGTGTCCGCCCCACTGTACTCCAGCACCCGCACGTCCGGATACGCCGCCGTCTGGTTGAACACTACTGTCACCGTGTTGCTCCCGGCGATGATGTTCTTGGCATAGTAGATTGACTGGCTCAGCGCCGTTCCCGTAGTCGGACCCACCGCCCGAGTGTAAGTGTTTCCCCTGCTGTCCGTGACTGAACTGACCGCCGCCGTGGTGTCATTCCACCCCACCACCACGATGTTCAGGTTCCCCACCGTCTGCGCTGCCGGATACGCCACCGCCAGCGTCGAACCCGACGGATTCGACGTCTTGTAGTTCACCTGCACAAAACCGATGGACCCGCCCGTCGACGATGTGTAGGTGTATCCTCCGCTTAACGTACCGCTCTGACCGTCCGTATTGGTCACCACCACGTCCACCGTCCCCGCCGCGTGCGCCGAAGTCGTCGCCGTGATCGTGCTGCTGCTGGTCACCGTCACATTCGTGGCCGTCGTCCCGCCCAATTTCACCGTTGCCCCGGACAGGAATCCGGTGCCCGTGATTGTCACCGGCGTGCCTCCGTTGGCCGTACCCGAACTGGGCCCGATGCCCGTCACCGTCGGCGCCGGATTGGAGATTGGAGGCGGAATTCACTACTTGAATGGATTTCGCTACTGAAGGCACACCGCTGCTGTTGATCAAGAACAACATGTAGTATCCGGGCGGCGCGATGTTGCCGTTGGGCGGAGCAGTAACCGTTAACGATCCGCTGCCGGCTGCAAAGGCCAGTCCGACCATACGCTGATCCATACCAAAAGCGTGGGTTACGGTCCCATTGCGGACCAGTGCTACCGACGTGATACTGGCTGCATCGGGGGTCTGCACGGTAAAGGCATTGCCGTAGCTTCCGCTGGCGGGAGCGCTGGTAATGGAAGGCCGGGTGGCGAGAGTTCCATCCGACTTGAACAGGTACGCCGGCTTATAGATCTCCATGCGCGACTCGTATGTGCCGCGCGAAGGGTTGCCACCAGCGAGCCACACTGTCGCGTCGGGCAGCAGGAGGGCTACGGAGTGATACAAGCGCGCGTATACATTCGCTCCAGCCGAGGAAAAAGTGTTGGCGACAGGATCGTAGAGATCAGCATTCAGGCTTTTTGAACTCGCCGATTCATCGTTCACGGAGCCGCCCATAGCCAGAACCTTGCCGCTGGGTAAAATCACCGCGTTCATCTCGATTCGCGCCTGGGACATGCTCGGCCCATAGGCCCACTTTGGGCTCGACGCTCCCATGTCAATGATTTCGGTGGTGGCGGTGGCTGGGCTATTCCCGCCTAAAAGCATAATTTTCGGGTCGTAGCTGTTCCCCGGCGTTAACGGAAGCAGAACCGAGCTGCCATAGGTCCGCGAGCTGCCGTACTTGGTCGTGGCGACGTTCTGGGTGAAGGTCGTGGTGGACGGATCGAAGATGTAGGAAACCGGTGGCGCTCCGGATGCAAACACCTTGCCGTTGGGCAGCAGGTGCATGCGGGGATACAGATCCGGAGTGAACGGGGCGATGTACTGCGTACTCCAGCCTGAACCAACCGTGTAGATCTCAGCCGCGGTGTTGGTGTTGCTGCTCTCGTTTGCCCCCGAGAACGTCATGACCCGGCCATCGCCGAGCGTGGTCAGAGTCGGGTACCAGCGCCCATGGGCCATATTCGACGTGTTGGTAAAGGTATTCGTCGCCGGATCGAAGATGGAGGACTTCAGCTGCCCCTGAAAAGGGTCGTATTGTATGGTGCCGCCATTGATAAACGCGCGCCCATCGGGCAAAAGCGACATGGCGTTGCAGAACATGTCCCAGCTCACGCTGAATTGGGTGAAAGTCCCGGCCACAGGATCAAACAAGAGTGCGCCCGAGTTGTTCGACGGGCCGTAGGGTGCGCCGGAAGGGCAGCCCGACAGTGAAGGGGGACAGTTTCCCGAACCGGCCACGACTAAGATCTTGCCGTTGGCCAGCAGCGCCACATGAACCGGGTTAATGGGCATGGTCTGTGACATGGTCGACCACTGCCCTATGGTCTGCACCTGGCCCATTAAAGCTGAACTTGAGAGTCCAAGCAGAACTAACACTAAAGGAATTAGTTGGGAAACAGCCTTATACACAAACCGCGTCATGACCTACCCCCAAGGGCGAGAACTGTAATCCCATGTAGATGGCAAGAACCTGAAGCTGCTCAGAGGTGGGTCCAACCTTCGAGCGGAACTCTATAGAGGTTGGACCTGGAACACCCGGAGCAGAAACCGGACCCTCAAACTACCAATCGACGTTCAACGCCAATGTCCAGGCGACTCCCTGGGACACTTGCGTTAGTCGACAACCTGGGGGGAGGTTCAGGGGAAGGGGCCAAACTTAGGTTGACATTTCGTGTTTAGGATAACACGTCGTGCTTTTGATCGGCTACTAAAAAGGCGTCATAAAATCATTTTCCTGCAATAAAAAGCTTCCGCCCACTTCTGAGGGGCGTGGCACTCCACTCCGCGCAGCCGCAGAATGGCCTGAAGCGTATCTTCCGTGAGCCAATCTTTGGTTCGTTGAGTTTTAAAGATATCCAGGATGTAAGCAATCTTTTTCCGGCAGAGGGAGTGGCTCAAGGGCACGAAAAGGTTGGGTTGGCCGAGGTCACCGTCATACTTGGGGATCTCATATTCCAGGATAAGTTCCCGGCGAAAAGTGTTCCAGGTGAGATCAGACACAACCCGATGGTCTTGGTGACGGTCATGGCGATAGTGAGTCAGGATGATGTCGGGTGAGAACCGCTTCTTAAGAGTTTCTACATACTCCTTAATCGCAGCCCCGTCGTAGGGAAAGAAGCCGTCCCGGAAGTCCTCCACCAGAACTTTTCCTTTTCGCGCACCCTTAAGAAAGAGACCGGCGCTCTTGAGCGCTTCTTTTTTCCGCTCCCGGCTGGAACTCAAAACCGCCCAGTAGACTTCCAGGCCTGGATGTTCCTCCAGCCAGCGGAGGACCGTGCCTCCGCAACCGATCTCAACGTCATCGGAGTGCGCACCCAGGCACAAAATCCTGCGCGCGGAATTTGCCGGATCGAAAGGGTTCAGATTAACACCAGCGGTGTGATCTTCCAGTTGAGGTGGCGGGTATGGTGGCCGGCCGTTGCTTTACAACTTTATAGTATGGCTCGCCGCCGCCACAGGCCCGGGTCTATTACCCGCTTTCTCTTTCCACACTTCCCACGGAGCTCCGCCTTTGGTACAGAGGTCGTCCAACTCCTGCTTTTCCTTGAAGGTGTCCATACTCTTCCAGAAACCCTCGTAAGGATAGCCCACGAGCTCCTGTCGCGCAATCAGCCGGTGAAATGGCTCCTGCACCAGTTCCTCGCCGTCGCGGATTTGATCGAATATGGAGTGCTTGAAAACAAAGTAGCCGCCATTAATCATCAGATCGGTGTTGTTCATGGTCCGGATCTCCTCTACCAGACCGCCGCTGCCGATGCAGACATGATGGCAGCTCAACGGGGGCCGGACGCAAAGAAAGGCTGCCGTTTTGTCGCGCTCATAAAAGTGATCGATCAGCTTGGGAAGATAGAAGTCGGTGAGATTGTCACTGTAGTTGGCCAAGAAAACTTCTTCCCCCTCCAGGTATTTCTCGACCGCCTTCAAGCGCTGGCCGATGTTGGAGTTGGCGCCAGTATCGGCGAAGGTGATGGTCCAGTCATGGATGTCGGAATTAAAGCTCTCTACCTTCTTGCCGCCATTGGTGAACACGAAGTCATTGGAAAGGAACTCGTTGTAGGTGAGAAAGTAATTCTTGATTGCATCCCCTCGATACCCCAGACACAAGATAAAGTCTTTGTGTCCGAAATGGGCATAGTACTTCATGATGTGCCACAAGATGGGACGGCTGCCGACATGAACCATGGGTTTGGGGACGTTTTCGCCGGCTTCCCTGATCCTCATGCCCAAGCCACCGCAAAAGAGAACTACCTTCATACGACTCCTGTCTAAGACCTGGAATTCTGGCCGTCTTCGATTCTGCTGCTCATCTAAATAACAATAATTAAGGAGAGTGCTAAACCACGCACGCGGTAAGGGCCTTCTCCGCGGCCTGTTCCCCGCTCTTGAAACTCTCGTCCGTCCACATGTACCCCCAGTCTCCGTATCGTCCGCAGTAGGCGATGCCGAGATCATCGAGATACCCATGCACCGTCTTGAGCGCAGCCGCGCGTTCGAGGTCGAAGATGACATTGGCGTGCCGCACTAACAACGCATTCTTGAACAAAATGCGGTCATCTTCGCGGAGCAGGCCGCAGCGATGCAAGTCCTTGATCACCGGTTCAATCCAGTCATCCGGCGATCCGGTCAGTGGCCGGTACTTGGCCGAGAAGTAGACTTCGGCCTGAATACTGCCGGCCCCCGGAGGGACGTTCCGGACGGAAAGCATATGGGGAAAGCTGAGCCGCGTAAAGCAGATGTCTTCGTCGTAGAAATAGCTCATGTGGGCCTGGGAAAGGTCCTGACGGTCAACGCCAACGTTCACCAGCACGCAGGTTGAGCAAGCCAGGCGTCGAGCCGCGTCGAGCACGTCTGGCGGCGTATTTCGGATCATGGGAATGAGATCGGTCAGCGCCACCGAGGACACCAGCCCATCATATTTCGTCACCACGCCATTAGAGAAGCAGAGCTCTCTCTTGCCAGGATCAACCGCTACCAGTTCGTGGCCAAACTTCAGATTTCCCAGCGGTACCAGCTTCTGCAGGTAGGAGACGAATCCTCCCTCCGTCGGATAGCGAAAGTGGGTGATGTAGTGAACGTGCGGGGCGGATGCCGAGAGCGCGCCCCGCAGAACCTCTTCCAGGCTGGGACGATAAATACGGGGCCCCAGCCAATCGGTGCTCATGTTGTCGGCCGTGGTCAGGTGATACTTCCGCGTATACGTCATGGGAAACAGCTCCGCGAAGGTCCTGCCAAAGCTGGCCAGAAGCCAGTCCGAGTAGTTCTTGATCGGCCGTTCGGGCGCGTGATGCTCCTCCACGAAATCAGTGATCACTTTAACGATCACGTCTTCCGGCATTCCGTACAGGTGGAGTTGCACCGGATGCTGAGGCCAGTGGCCGCGCCAATAGTTATTTAGGTTGATCTGCACGGTTTCGTACTGCTGAGCCACGGCGTCGGCAAAGAGTTCCTGAATGCGGGGATCTTTGGTAAACGAAATGTGCGGGCCCTGATCGAACAAGAAGCCGCCATAGCGGAACGACGCCGTGTGACCCCCGTGATAAGTGTTCTTGTCGTACATCACCGGGGTGATGCCTTCGGCGTGGAAGCGGTAAGCGGCACCGAAGCCGCCCATTCCGCTTCCCAGAATGACGATGTTTGGCACTAAGAAAGCTCCTCCTGATTCATAGGTCTGTGCTGCTTCACCGAAGCACGCTCGCCGGCTCTGGCTGCAATGATTGGGTTGATGCCGCCTTGGTCACCACCGGCCAGCGCGCGTTCTGTTCCCGCCAAAGGGTCTCGATCATTCGTCCGTGAGGTAACTCCACATCATCGAACGAGATCACGCTATCTTTCGCAACATCTCGACGCAGGGTACAGCCGTCAGAAAGACCGATGGGCAAGGCAGACATCGCACGAGACGCGGCTGTGTTGTCGATCAACCCGTAAGCGCAGAACCCTCCAACTCCGTCCAGACGCTCACCAGCTTTCAGATCACGCTTAGCCATAGTCACCACCTGACAAACCGGACCTCCCAGGGGCGCGACCGTCGGGTCGCGGTGGATGACCGCCCGGCCGATGGTGGACGCGATCTGGATGTGAGGGAGATGAAAGGGCGTGTAGAAGACGTAAAACGGACCCTCGCCAATCTTGTAGTACGCGAGCTGAGCCTTTTTTAGCGGCGATTCTTCGTGCACAATGACGAATGCTCCGGTGTGAGGAGCCGCGCCCAGGGCATAGTCCACTAGGCCCGTGTCCAGCATCTGATCGGCGGGCAGCAGGTTCGCCATCTCCCTGACGTACTTACAGGAAGGACCGTACATTCCCCGGCGGCCGGCGTGGAATCCGGTTGCATTGGCGAGAACGGTCGTCTCCATGGACAGCTTCGTAGCGTCGGCAAACGACGTAACTTTCTTCGCGTCCTGGTCGTTCTTCTCGGCAAACGCGCGCTGGGTGTCGGGATTACGATAGTAGTCCACCATGCCTTTAATGTTGCCGGCAGCGACGGGACGCAGGCCGGTGGTGCGGAGATAACGGAGCAGGGTCATCGCCACGCCCGGTTCGTCACCATCGGTATGGGTCACCACCACTCCCGCCTGGTCGGCCCTGGCCTTGATAATTGGGCCCAACAGCGAATCCAGCTCAGCGTTTACCAGGACCACATGCTTGCCATGGTCGAACGCATCAAGCACTACACTGGCGCCGGCTTCGACCGTGCCTGTCACCTCGAGCAAAATGTCGATCGCATCGCAACCGGTCAACACCGACGGATCGTCAGCCACCACCGGTAGCCCGCGAGCGATCGCCGCTTCGGCATCACGAGCAGACCCGGCGCGTTTCCATTCCTGGACGCCAGCCTCCCGGAATGCTCTCTCCGCATGCGCAGGGGTTCGATTGGCGATTGCCACCAGCCGCATGCCCGGTACCGGCGTTCCCAGTTGCAAGGCGATGGCGCGGCCAGTCGCTCCCGCTCCCACCATCCCGACGCGAATCGGGTCCCCTTTAGCCTCCCGCTGTTGCAGGGTGGTATCTACGCTCATCATGCTTTCTCCTTCACCAGGTTGTTACTGGCGAACTCTTCCCGGCGGCCCCTGCCCACCAGGGGCCAATTGCGATCTTGCTCAGAAACCGTGGTCGCGGCCAATGGCCAGTCAATGTTGAAGACGGGATCGTCGAAGCGCACTCCGCGCACCGCGTCTGGGGCGTAGAACGCCGAGGTCATGTAGTGGACTTCGGTGCCATCCTCCAGGCTCTGAAATCCGTGTGCGCAGCCCTCCGGCACGTACAGCATGCGCCCGTTCTCCGCGCTCAGGTCTACGCCGAACCATTTCCCATACGAGCGCGAGTCAGGCCTTAGATCGAGCGCGACATCGAAGGCGGATCCCCGAGTGCAACGGACCAGCTTGGCCTCGAGGGCAGGTGCCTGCTGATAGTGCAGGCCACGAATCGTTCCCTTGCCTACGCTGAACCCCATATTTGCCTGGACTGGCAAAAAGTCGATGCCATGCTGCGCGAACTCTCGCGTGCACCAGGCTCGCATGAACCGGCCACGATCATCCTGGTGGGGGCTGGGATCGATGACGCATACACCCACGAGTTCGGTTTCTGTGAAACGCATCCCCTTGCCTATTTTCCTGAACTGTAAGCCGGCGTTTCGCCGAGCACCGCGGGTCGTATATCGCTGCTAGGCTGCCTCCGCTTCTGGATCCGTCTCACTAGACTCTCAATCGTCCGCTTGGGATTGAGCACGGCATCCAGAATGCGGTACACCACGTATCGGCCGAGTTTGAAGTAGTTGATCCCAGTGCCCAGCTCCCGCATCCGGCCCCGGTGATAATCCCAGAATTCCTTATTACGCAGTTCGAGCACGCTTTGGGCTAGGAATCGGTAGTATCGCTTGGTCGCCTGACGCAGACGCAGCGTGCGCTCCTCATCGGTCAGATAAATGGGGCCAAATCTCACCAGCTCTTCGATGTCAGCGGCAGGGTAAGAGTTGACTCTCTCCAGGTAGCCGGTTGTGCGCGAGTCCTCTCCGCCCTTCCGATTATACGAGAGTACCTGATGCACGTAGCCGAAGTCGTGTTTCTGAAGCAGGTCCAGATAGGCTTCGGTATCACCGTGATAATTACCGAGCTTGTAGAAGGGCTGCATTTGTTTCACCACGCTGCAGCGGAGCAGTGAAGCAGACGGGCCGCCGAAAACTTTAAGTCCCTTCAGCAAGCGCAGCCGGCACACCTCCTGCCCTTTCATCACCGTGCTGGGATAGGGCAATCCGTCCCAGCCGACACGGGTCCCGGCTAGGACATACGAGGTCACCATTCCTACATTTGGATACTGCTCCGCCAACCTGACCATCTCGGTGATGCATTGGGGAAACAGCCAGTCATCCGCACCGACCACTTTGCAGTATTTGGCACCATCCGGAACGAGACTGAACGCATTGTTGTGGTTGTCCACCACCGACAGAAATTCAGTATTGTTGTGAACCCTGATGCGAGAGTCCTGTTTAGCGAATGATTGCGCGATTTCCAGCGTCCTGTCGGTGCTGCGGTTGTTGACGATGGTGTACTCGAAGTTGGTGTAAGTCTGTGCGAGCACGCTCTGTATACACTGCGCCAACAACTTCTCCCCGTTGTACACGGGTGTAAGCACGCTGACCAATGGTTCAGCTTCGCTAGCCATTCTGGACTCCCTTCCTGATGATCGCGCTGATGTTGCTCAGCCTTGGAGGCGACAGCTTACCCTTTTGGCAACTGCGGCGATTAGGCTGACGGTTCCCGGCAAATTGCTGAGCCAGGTCAGCAAACTGTCTCCACGCTCCTGCTTGGATTCTTCTGTTGTCCTGGCGTCCTGGGTTCCCGCAAGATCCCGGTTCGCAAGATCCACAGCTGGGGGTTCCTCTCAGTTTACGACACTGCGAAAGGGCTTCGGAACAATATCCAATTCCGCGTCGATTACCTTGGTAAGGAGACGCACAACCCCTTTTCCGTCAAAGGCATGGGGACCTCATGGGCGTTGAGGGATAGAGTCCAAGGCAGAGTCGCCGTCAGGCCGTTAAGACCCGACTTCGACGTTGACCCCTGCAGCCGTTGGGAGAGCAATACCGAGGCGCTGGCTGATGGTGCAAGCAATTTTATCGACCAGTACCTCCCAGTCGTGTTGACGAGCTACTTTCTGGCGTGCTGCCCGTCGAGCAGGCGAATTTTCTCTGCCTGATAGGGCGTGTTCGATTGCTTTCGACCAGTTCTCAGGGCTGTTTGCGATTCCCAGGACGGGGGCGAATTCTTCAACGGAGCAAATCGGCGCCGAGACCACAGGCTGCCCACTGGCCAGATATTCATGCATTTTCAGCGGGTAGATATATTTGGTGTAATCATCCAGCCGGTACGGCATGGTGCAAACATCGAAATGCTGTGGGTAGCCCCCCAGGCTGCTCGTCGGCTTCCCGCCCAAAAAGTGGACGTTGGGCAGATCCGAAATCCGCTTGAGTAGATCATCGATGTCAGAATGGGGCGATTTTGGACCAACAAAAACGAACGACCATTGCGGATGGATAGAGCTCAACTCAAATAAGAGTTCCCAGTCAACCATGCGCTTGATCCAGCCCACGTACCCGATGCGGGGTCTGGGGATATCGCGAAGGTCTTCGGGCTCGGGTGCGGAAGTTGCGTAAAGCTGGTAATCCACGCCATTGGGCACGAATTCTGTGTGGGGGTTGAATCCACCTTTTTTTCGCAGCAGTGCCGGCGAGTGGATGAAAACTTGTCCGACGGATTCAAGCAGCCTGCGCTCAACCGGCGAGACTTCCGTTTCGGTTGAGGAGAATGAATACTCATCATCAATGTGATAGACGCTGAGGTCGTAGGAAGTCTGGTCAATCGCATCCGCGAACTCGGGCCGCCAGATATACAGAACCACTTTCGTACAGCCGCGAGCCCGCAGCCGATCGCTTGCCCGCTTGAGCCGCTCCCGCGACATGAGGCGGCCGAGCCAGGCCGGTCGACCGAGGCGCGGCAACCAGAACTCCGGCCGGTAAACCTCGAAGCCCGCGGGCGTTGGCGGAGCCTCCTTTGCAGCAGCACGACGCGAGCGCAGTGCCGACAGAGACCGGCGCCAGCTGGGGGGGGCGTCCACCCAAACCACATGAAAGTACTGAGCCAACCGGCTGAGCACCTGGTGACGCGGTTGCCACTTCGGCTCCCAGAGGTCAGGGACCAGGGCAATAATTCCGACGTTGCTCAACTCTGGCTGTGAATACTCTGTTCTCGACGGCGTTGCCATATTTCCTTGTCCGTTACTCAAAGACACTTACGCTATAACGCTGGTATCACCCAACCATGGTGGTGGTCGTGTCATATTCAGGCGTCAAGCCTTCCGAGAAGCTTCGGCGCTTCATCCAGCCACGAACCTGGATTTCAACCTCTTCCCGGAACACGATCCAGAACATGACCGGGAGCAGTGGAAGCAGAGCGGCGATTTGCAGAAAAAATATCGCCATACTGCGCGCCGGCCAGAATCGCTCAGCAGCCGCGCAAGCGAGCGCAAAGGGCAACACGGCGAGCGCGGTTCGAATCCACGCCTGCCACAAGTATGTTCTGACCGGAATTTGTACCAGCCGGCAAATGTAGGCTGGCCACAACACCAGCTCGATGATCACGCTCGGGATAGCTGAACCCCAGGCCACACCGTAGATCCCGATTCGACGCACCAGGATCACGCTCAAAATAAAATTGGCCGCGCCTTCGACCATGGCCCAAAGCGCGATCCGTTTGTGCTTTTCCATCCCGTACACGATCCCGGCGCTGGTAACGTTCGCGGAGCTGAAGACCACCGATAACAGGAGGATTTGCATTACCATTCCCGACGGCTGGGCGTATTGCGCTCCCATCCAAAGGCGAATGAAGGTGTGTCCGCGAAAGAACAACCCCGCTTCGATGGGAAGGGAAACCAGCAGGGCGGCTCGCGTTCCGTGGATCAACAGACGCCGCAGATTCTGCAGGCTGCCTTGTGCTTCAAAGGTACTGGCGAGGGGCGTAAACGTGGTAGTCATCGAAGAGACGATCTGACGCGTATAACCGATGAGGAGACCGCCGATCGCGTATAGCGTGACCGCAGCAGGCGACAGGAAAGCGCCAACCACTACGTTGTCCGTGTAGTAGGTCACCTGGACAGCCACATTGATCAAGAATGCATAGAAGCTGTAGTTCCAAAGCTTGTTGAGGGTAGCCCGATCCGGACGACCGAAAACGATCTTAAGCAGCGGGTAGATCCGGAAACACAAAATGACGGTGACAGTGTTGGCCGTCAGCGAGGTGCACAAATCCCATAGAGCCAGTGAGAGGATGCCATGGCCCGAACGCAGCAGGAACACGATGCCGGCGGCGCGAACAACCGCCTGCAGAATGGAAACGCTACTGGTCAGGTCATAACGATGAAGAGCTACCAGGACGCCGCCAAACACACCACACCAGAGATTGATGGCCACGGTGACCGCTGTGATCAGAACCGCAATTCGCGCGGTTTGTTGGAGCTCGGAGGGGATAGTAAAAACGTGGTTGAATGCGGCGGAGGCGAGCAGGCCAGCGGCGATGATGGCCAAGCTGATCCATAACCTGATCCACAGAGCGCCGGAAACCGCCCGGCTCGATTCCTCGTGATTCTGCTGGGCCGTCCCTTTGGAAACGAAACGAGTAACCGCCCCCCGCAGCCCCAGGTCGAGAAGGTTCATATAGGAGACGAGTGACATGATGATCACCCAGACTCCGTACGTCAGATTTCCCAGATGATGCACCACGAACGGCGACAGGAAGAAGCCGACCATCGTGGTGATGGCCAGCGCCATCCAGTTCGACAGCACGTTTTGCGCTATGCGTCGGGCGCGGGGCATAAAGTCTGAAACTCCTGATTCGCTTCGAGCAACGATCAACAACGCTGGTCGGAACCAGGCTGATCGGAACGAAACGGCTTACCATTGCATGCCGTACCGCCCCAGCGTAGGCTGCGATGGCGCCGGCTCCGGTTTAGTTTCTAGTTCTCACAACCGGACGTTCTCAAGGTCCTCGACTCTCATAAAGAGCCGGCGCTGGAGAGCTGGGCTACTGGTGTCTCGCTGTGGCCAAGGTATTCCCGGTACCAACGGATGGTTTCCTTCAACCCGTCCTCCAACTTGAAGCTCGGGGCCCATCCCAATAAACGACGGGCTTTGCTGGAATCGAGAGACTGGTCTTTGATCTCACCCTTGGCTTCATTGCGGATGATGGGCTGCAAATCTTCGCGTCCCATTAGGCGGAGCACGGCGAGCGTCATCTCCATCACCGTGACCCGGCTCTGCAAGCCGAAATTAAAGGCTTCCCCCTGGACTCCCTTTTCGGAAATCTTGGAGGCTAGCAAGACATACGCGTTGACTACGTCGGATACGAATATGTAGTCGCGAGTGTAGCTGCCATCGCTGCGCAGCAATGGTCTCTGGTTGGCTTGCACACTGCGAATCACCCCTGGCACCAGCTGGCTCCAGTTGAGATCGCCGCCACCATAAACGTTGCCGCAGCGCGTGATCGCGACCGGAAGGCCATAGCTGCACGCGTAGCTGAGAGCAATCATGTCCGGGCAGCTCTTGCTTACGTCATAGGGATTGCGGGCTTGTAGCGGCGTGTCTTCCCGATAGGGCAAATGTTCGACCTCGCCGTAAGCTTTGTCGCTGCTGGCCACCACCACGCGCTGCACAATAGCGCTGTGGACCCGGCAGGCTTCGAGCAGATTGTAGGTGCCACGGATATTGGCCTCAAAAGTGGGTAGCGGGCTGCGCAAGGCAGTCCCCACCAGCGTCTGTGCCCCCAGGTGGAACACCGTGTCAGTTTCATGTTCGTTGATTGCTCGTTCCAGGGTCGCGTAGTCCTCTAACGGTCCGTTAACCACCCGGGTCCGCTGGATGTCGCCGCTGCGGATCAGCTGACTTTGCGGGTCCCAGTCGCGCACAAGCACAACCACATACGCTTCTTGCTCGAGTAAGTATCGGACCAGCCACGACCCAATAAATCCCGTCGCCCCAGTTACGAACACCCTACGTTCTTTCCAGTTCATCCCGCCCCCAGATTAAGAAACCTGCACCAACCGTTGAGTCGATTCGTCAAAACCTGTGCCCCGCAAGACCACAGTTTGTAATGGGCCAGTTCGCGGCTATTCGGTCCAATATTTTGCTCAAGAGCTTTTGGATATCACCATGATATCCGACTTGCCGGGGACACCTGAAGTCACTTAAGTCACTTAAGTGCAGGAGCCATGAGCGA
>WNFG01003573.1_pt1 | contig 13396 bp, 10 predicted proteins | sample 5400431 | NCBI WGS metagenome assembly WNFG01 (sample SAMN13153346, study PRJNA577476) | soil metagenome | isolation source: 120 cm saprolite under Douglas fir tree site 2 hole 3 replicate 2 | place: USA:California | collected 2015-04-18
CTGGACGGATTGAGGCTCGCCGGCGTGGACATGTCATCGACGGAACCGGTGGACGCGGCCTTCGCCGCTCTGGCCGACACCGTGACCCGGCTGGAGAAGCTGCTCAGCTAGCGCAGATTCAGGCGGTAGACGTTGCTTTCGCGGAGCTCGAAACCGAGCCGCGGGTAGAGCCGGTTGGCGGCCTCGCGCGATCGGGCCGACTGGAGCTCGACGACGCCGGCCCCACGCGCGCGAGCGACCTCTATGCATGCCTTGACGAGAGCCTCGCCCACGCCACGCCCACGCGCGGCTGCGTCCACGACCACATCCTCGATGCGCGCCTTGACCCAGATCGGGGTCCTATAGACGACCACCGCCGCGGTGCCCACGATCTGCGGCCCATCGCGCGCGACCAGGAGCGTGGCGGCGGGATCGGCCACGACCGCGGCCAGGTGGTCGAGGCTGGGAATCGGAAGCGATCGGTTGAGCTGCGGCAGCAGCACCGCCAGCGCATCTCGCACCTCAGTAGTGGCCTCGGTGGCGGCCTCGATTCGAACAGTCAACGTTCAGAAGGCTAACCTGCCTCACGCCCCTCTCTTGTAAAGGGGGGAACTCCCCCCTTGAGGCGCCGGGCCTGGCGAAGCCAGATCCCGGCGCACCCCTCTGCCAACCCTCTCCCCTTGGGGAGAGGGAGGGCTTGACAAACATCCGATGTCCTGATTGGATATATCAACATAACCTAAGGTCCAACTCGCCGCGTTCCAGATCTAGCCCGGTCGGTGTAAAGGAGTGACCGATGCCCGAGACATTTTCTCGTCGGAAGTTCTTGGTCCAGGGTGGGAAGGCGGTCGTCGCCGGAGGGGCGATCGCGGCCGCCGGGCCCTTGCTGTCGGCCTGCGACTGGTTTGCGAAGTCGGGCCCGACCTCCACGACCGAGGTCGCCTACACCTACCCGACCTTCACGCCGGTGCCGGATGTGGCCCTGGTGCAGGACGCGATGAACAAGATCCTGAAGCCCAAGTACGGCGTGACCATCAAGCTCAACCCGATCGATTTCGGCGCCTATGACCAGAAGCAGAAGCTGGCCGTGGCCGCGGGCGACGTGCAGGACATCGTCTACTCGGTGCCCTGGGTCAACAACTACTACGTGAACGTGGCGCAGGGCGCCCTCAAACCCCTGGACGGTCTTCTCAAGTCGCACGCCCCGAAGACTTACGCGAGCATGACGGTCCAGGCCTGGCAGGCGACCAAGGTCAAGGGCAAGATCTACGGCGTTCTCAACCAGCAGCCCTGGACGCGGCCGATCGGGCCGCGCGTGCGCAAGGACCTGGCCGACAAGTACCACCTGGACCTCACGAAGGTGAGCTCCTTCGACGACCTCACGCCGTTCCTGGCCGCCGTCAAGGCAGGTGAGCCCAAGGTCACGCCAATCGGCATCGCCCAGATCGCGGACAAGGGCGGGCCGTACAGCGCGGCGCTGCTCGGGTACGAGATCGTCGACGGCGTCTCCACGGACGCCGGCGTCATCGGCGTGAAGGCCGACGATGCCAACCTGAAAGTCGTGAACATCGCCACGTTGCCGGAATTCCTCCAGCAGGTGAAGCTGGCGCGGCAATGGTTCCAGGCCGGCTACTACCCGGTCGACCCGCCCGGCGAGCAGGCCACCGCCAACTGGCGGGCGGGCCAGTACGCGGTGGAGATCGACGTCGTGCACCGGGACTCCACCGGTCAGCTCAAGGCCACCTACGGCTTTGACTTCGTCGCCAAGGGGCTGGGACCGCTGGTCCTCACCACGGGCGGCATCATCGCCACGATGAACAACATCAGCAGCACGTCCAAGAATCCAGAAGCCGCGATGACGGCCCTCGAGGCCCTCAACACCGATGTCGACGTCTACCGCCTGATCTGCCGCGGCATCGCGGGCACGCACTACACGGTCACTGACGCAAAGAATGCAGTCGTCGGGTTTCCCGCCGGAGTGACGGCGAGCAACGACCGCTACAACCCGCAGACATCGTGGATGTTCGGCGACCTGTTCAACGATTTCTATTCTTCGGAGGACACGGTCGGGGCCTGGCCGCTATCACTCAAGGACAACCAGACCGCGATCCCCTCCAAGGCGCTCGGATTCGCGTTCGACCCAACCAACGTCAAGACCGAGCTGGCCCAGGTGCAGAAGGCCCAGCAGCAATACGGCTATCCCCTGATCATGGGCCGGGCCGACCCCAGCGCCGGCTTGAACACGTACCTCAGCAAGCTGCACGACGCAGGGGTCGATAAGGTCATCTCCGAGATCCAGAGCCAGCTCAACAGCTGGAAATCGTCCAAGTAAACGGATTACTCCTCCTTGGCGGGCGACTGAAATGCGTTCGGTCGCCCGCTTTCCTGCCCCAGAGCCCATGACCCGGAACAGAAAGCCTTACTTTGCACATGTCAACATGTCCACCTGCCGGCTAAAGCCGTGACCGAGCCGAGAGTCTGGACGGTCGATCCCAACAACCCGCTCCCGCTGTACTACCAGGTCTACGCATCCCTGCTCGAGCGCATCCAGGGAGGCGAGTTCGGACCCGGGAGCTTCCTGCCCGCCGAGAGACAGCTGACCGAGGACTACGGCGTCAGCCGGATCACAATTATCAAGGCGCTCAACGAGCTGTCTCGCGAGCATCACATCAAGCGTCAGCAAGGGCGCGGCACGGTCGTGACGCATCCGGCTGATCGCCCCAGCGCCCAGCGGCGCTCGATTGCGTTCATCTGTCACCTTCTCGACCACCCCTACCTCTTCCATGTGCTCATGGGCATCGCTCGGACCGCCGCTGAAAACCACCACGACCTCCAGGTCATCAGCTCGTACGACACCGACAACGATGAGGCGCAGCACATCAAGGATGCGATCGTGCGCAACGTCGACGGGATCATCGTCTATCCACATCACAGGTACCGGAACCAGGCGCTGTACGAGGACTTGCAGCGGCAGCGGTTTCCCCTGGTCATGGTGGATCGCTACTACCCGCAGATCGACACCGACCGCGTCGTCTTCGACGACGAGATCGCCGGGTACGAGCTGACGAGCAGGCTGCTGCAGCGCGGTCGCCGCCGGATCGCCGTCATCTCGTATTTCGAAGTCGAGGCGACCAGCGTCAACCACCGGCTGAGCGGGTACCGCCGGGCGCTGCAAGAAGCCGGCTTGCCTTACGACGAGGACCTCGTGTGGCTCGACGTGTACCAGTCGTTTCATCGTCCGGATGAGCTTCTCAGCGACGTATCGGCTCGGGAACGCCTTGGCAGACGACTCGCGCAGCTACAACCGGACGCTCTTTTGACCCTGAACGACGACGTGCTCGAGCGGGTCACGTACGACCTCTTGATCCTCAGCCGCTCGGTGCTTCCGGTGACCGCCTCGGATCGCAAGCGCACCGCGTCGATCGATTGGAAGGGCGAGATCGCCACGTTCAGCCACAAGCCGCCGACGCCATACGCCCATCACTCGCTGTCGGCCGTTCACTCCGGCGAGGTGCTCGGGGCCGAGGCGGCCCGGCTCTTGATCGAGCGCACGAAGCGGTCGCTCCCAAAGGAGCGCCAGGTGATCATGGTTCCGATGACCATCGTCGAGACTGAGTCGGATGCGTCGCTGCCGGCCAAGCCGGCGGTCGCGGACGACTCGCACGTGTGAATCCAACCCCGACGGTCAAAACAGCTCTCGGTATGACTGCGGATAGTGCACGCCCCCACCCGGCTGCGCGCGTTCCGCGCGGAGCCGACCTCCCCGCGCGGCGGGGAGGCCAGGGGAGGCGACTTACCACGCGGGTGGGGAGGGACGGGGCCTTGCTCTTGATGATGGCCCCGGGGCTGCTCGTCTTGTTCGTATTTGCCTATCTGCCGATGTTCGGCATCATCATCGCCTTCAAGGACTACCGCGCCTATCAAGGAGTCCTGGGCAGTCGCTGGGTAGGCCTCAAGAACTTCTACTACCTGTTTCAGACCGACGATGCGCGGCGCATCGTCGTCAACACCCTCACCATGAACGCGCTGTTCATCGTCAGCGTGCTCGTGGTCGCGCTTGGAATCGCCCTGCTGCTCAAAGAGGTTCAGGGCTCGAACCGGTGGCTGACCAGGTTCTACCAGTCGACGCTCTTTTTCCCGTACCTCTTTTCGTACGTCATCATCAATTACTTCGTCTTCGCCCTTCTCAACACCAGCAACGGGCTCGTGAACCACACGCTCCACAGCATCGGAATCCAGGCGGTGCACTGGTACGAGTCACCCCAGGACTGGCCCGTGATCCTCACCGTCGTCACCGTCTGGAAGAATGGTGGATTCTGGAGCATCGTCTACCTCGCGGGGATGATCGCGATCAACCCCGAGTATTACGAAGCGGCCAGCCTGGACGGCGCGACCGCGTGGCAGAAGATCTGGCACATCACGCTGCCGCTCCTGAGGCCGCTGATCATCATCAATGTGTTGCTCTCAATCGGCAGGATCTTCTATGCCGACTTCGGGCTCTTCTATCAGGTCACCCGCAACGCGCCCGAGCTTTACCCGACCACCGACGTCATCGACACCTACGTTTACCGGACGCTCACGACCATCGGAGACGTGGGCATGGCGTCCGCGGCGGGCACGTTCCAGGCCGTGGTGGGTTTCTTCCTCGTGCTGTTCTCGAACTGGTTGGTGCGTCGAACGGAGCCGCAAAGTGCAATCTTCTAGCCTGGCCGCGCCTCTCCAGGTGGCTTCGCTCTTGCGACGCCAGCAATACCGCCGCCCTCGCGCGGGCAACCTCGCGGTGCACACGTGCCTGCTGCTGCTCAGCTTCCTTTTCCTGGTGCCCCTGATCCTGCTCGTCTCAGCCTCGCTCTCGTCCGAGGCCGACATCAGCACGTATGGGTTTTCACTGATCCCGCGATCGATAGACTTCGCCGCCTATCAGTACATCCTCAACGATCCCAGCCAGATCCTGAGCGCATACGCCGTGACGATCACGGTCACGCTCGTGGGCACAGGTGCCGGGGTGCTGGTCATGGCGCTGCTCGCCTACCCGTTGTCGCGGACCGACTTCTCGTTGCGCCGACCGCTGTCGTTCGTGGTGTTCTTCACGCTGCTCTTCAGCGGCGGCCTGGTCCCGCTCTACATCCTCGTCACCCACTACCTCCAGATCCAGGACACGCTCTTTGCCCTGATCCTTCCCTACCTGGTGATGCCGTGGTACGTGCTTCTCCTGCGCGCCTACTTCGCCCAGCTGCCGCGCGAGCTCATCGATGCCGCCAAGGTGGACGGGGCGGGAGAATGGCGGATCTTCTTCCAGATCGTGGTGCCGCTGTCGCGACCGGCGCTGGCGACCGTCGCACTGTTTTGCGCGCTTGCCTACTGGAATGACTGGTACCTCGCGCTGCTGTTCATCAACAATCCCGCCCTGGTGCCGCTCCAGTACCTGCTGTATCAGATCTCCACCAACATCGCGATCCTGCAGACGAGCTCGCAGGCGTTCGGCGTCCAGATCCCCGCGCTCTCCGCCCAGATGGCGATCGCCGTGCTGGCCATCGGTCCCATCACCCTCGCGTTCCTCGCCGTGCAGAAGCATTTCGTAAGTGGAATCACGCTGGGCGGAGTCAAGGAGTGAGTGACGAGGCGACGCCTCTCGAGCTCACCGCATTCTGCGTGCGCGGCGAGCCCATCAGCTACGTCGACGCCATTCGTGGCGAGTTCGTGCCGATCAAAGTTGGCGATCCGTGGGGCCCGCCCTGGAGCACGACGTGGTTTCGCGTTCGGGGTCGGGTGCCCGAGCACATCGTTGGGCAGCGGGTGATCGCCTGCTTCGACCTCGGATTCGACGGGCCCACTGGATTCACATGCGAGGCGCTGGCCTGGAAGGATGGCAAACCGTGGCGCGGGGTCGACCCCAACCACCGGTGGCTCCCGATCGATGGTCGTGAGGTCGATTTCTATCTCGAGGCCGCGGCCAATCCGCGCGCCACCGAGGCAGGGCCTGAGCCCGCGCCTTCGATGCTCGCCCTGCGCAATTCACCCGAGCCGGCTTTCGTCCTGCGGCAGGCTGAGCTTGCCATCCGCGATTCGCCGCCAGAGGCAATGCCAGCTCACGCCCCTCTCCCTAACCCTCTCCCCGAGGGGGAGAGGGAAGTCCCTTTGCACCGCATCACCGCCGTCGGTCACGCGCACATCGACACAGCCTGGGAGTGGCCGATACGGGAAGCCAAGCGAAAAGTCGCGCGCAGCTGGTCGACGCAGCTGGCGTTGATGGATGAGCACCCCGACTACGTCTTCGCCGCCTCCCAGCCGGCGCAGTACGCGTGGATGAAGGAGTCATATCCCGACATCTACCGCCGCATCAGACAGAAGATCGCGACCGGCCAGTGGGAGCCGGTGGGCGCGATGTGGGTGGAGGCCGACTGCAACCTGCCTTCGGGCGAGTCGCTGGTCCGCCAGATGCTGCAAGGCAAGCGCTTCTTCATGAAGGAGTTCGGGTACGAGACCAAGATCCTGTGGCTGCCCGACGTGTTCGGCTACCCCGGCAACCTACCGCAGCTCATGTCCGAGGCGGGCTGCGATTTCTTTCTCACCCAGAAGCTTTCCTGGAACGACACCAACAAGCCCGCCCACCACACCTTTATATGGGAGGGGATCGACGGGACGCGCATCTTCACCCACTTTCCACCCGCCGACACCTACAACGGCAGCTTCAGGCCCGAGGAAGTTGAACAGAGCATCCGCAACTTCAAGGACGGCCACAGCTCGCTCAGGTCGCTGTACCTGTTTGGCTGGGGTGACGGAGGCGGCGGCCCTCAGCCGGAGATGATCGATTCGGCCCACAAGCTTGGCATAGAGATCGGTCGCGCCGGCGAATTCTTCGAGGCTGCCTCTACCGAGGCGAACGGCCTGGCGACCTCGGTCGGCGAACTGTACTTCGAATTGCACCGCGGCACATACACGAGCCAGTCGCGGACGAAGCGATTGAATCGACTGGCGCAGCAAGCGCTCCGTGAGGCGGAGACGTGGTCGGTGGCAGCCGGCGGCTTGTATCCCTCGAACGAGTTGAGCGCGCTGTGGCAGAAGCTGCTTCTCAACCAGTTCCACGACATCCTGCCCGGCTCGAGCATCGACTGGGTCTACGAGGAGGCCGAGCGCGACCTCCAGCACGTCTCTGATCGGGCGGATGCCTTCGCTGAGGCAGCGATGTCCGCAATCGTGGGCGAGGGCGACGAGTTGGTGGCATTCAACTCGACCTCCCATCCGCGCACCGAGGTGATCAGCCTAGACGGAGAATACGCGCGCATCGAGGCTCCGGCTTGCGGATGGGCGGTGATCGTTCCGCACGCAGGCGAGCCCGAGGTCGCTGTCTCCGATCACAGCATGGAGAACGAGCTGCTTCGCGTCGAATGGGACGAGCGCGCCGTCCTGACCTCGATCTGGGACAAGGAAGCCGATCGCGAGGTGCTGAGCGGGCCGGGAAACCTGCTGCAGCTGCACGACGACAACCCGACGCGCTGGGATGCCTGGGATCTCGACGCCGGCTACCGCGACTCATTCATCGACGTGACCGCGGTCGAGGAGGTGCAGTGGCGCGGCGGATTGCGCGGACTGCTCGCGCTCGGACGCAGGTTCGGCGAGTCGTGGCTGTTCCAGACCATGTCCCTTGACGCCGGTTCGCGGGTGCTGCGTTTCGAGACGTTTGTCGAGTGGCAGGAGCGCCACAAAATGCTGAAGGTCGCGTTCCCAGTGACGGTCAAGGCACGCGAGGCGACTTACGAGATCCAGTTCGGGCATCTCGGGCGGCCGACGCACGAGGACACGAGCCAGGCCAAGGCGATGTTCGAGGTTTGCGCGCAGCGCTGGGCGGACCTGGGTGACGGCGACTACGGCGTCGCGTTGCTCAACGACTGCAAGCACGGCTACGACATCCACGGATCGGTGATGCGACTCTCGCTGTTGCGCGGGCCGACGCATCCGGACCCGACCGCCGACCTCGGCGGTCACCAGTTCACCTACGCCCTGATGCCGCATCTCGGCGATTTCCGAAAGGCTGGGGTCATCGAAGCCGCGGAGGACCTGAACTCTCCGCTGCTGCCTGCACGTGGAAACCTGGCGCCCGGCTCATCCCGCTCGCTCATCGAGATCGACACCCGAGAGGTGATCGTCGAGGCGATCAAGCGGGCCGAGGATTCGGACGCGACGATCGTGCGTCTCTACGAGGCGTGGGGAGCGCCGTGCAAGGCGCAGTTGCGGACGACGCTCCCCGCGTCGCGGGCATTCCTGTGTGACTTGCTTGAGCGCAACCGTGAAGAGGTCGCCGTCCACGACGGCGTCATCGACCTGGAACTGACACCGTTCAAGATCCTGACCCTGAAGCTGGACCCTTAGGGAATGACCATCCGACGCGGGTCAGACGACATCAAACCCAGCCGCACGGCACTCATGACAGCTTCTGTGCGATTGCTGGCGCCAAGCTTGGCGAAGATCCGGCTCATATGGTTTCGAACCGTCTGTGCGCTGATTCCCAGCAGTTTCCCAATCTGCTTGTTGGACTTGCCGGCCGCGACGTGTATCAAGACGCTCAGCTCCCGCTTCGAAACCGCAGCTCGGCGGCCTACGGCTGTTGCTGTGTCATGGCCGAAGCCGATTGCAAGGACGACAACTTTGAACATGGGCGACTCTTGGTCGGTCGGATTCTCGGCGTAGCGGCCGGCCGGCAACCATACATCGACCATCACGGAGTCCGGCGTGAGCCGCAGCATCCGCTCAACCGCGTCGAGCCCGATTTCCGTCTGACTCACGACCCGGAGCTGCGCGTCGGCGGCAAACAGCCTCGCCAGCGCAGTGCGGACCGGGTCGTAGCCATCCTCAACCTGCATTTTTGGAGCCGGGGAACCGGCGCCCACGCCCGTCTGGAGGATTGGCTCAGTTTCGTTGCGGGCGCGCTTTTTCACAATGCGCGCAGGCTTCGAAAACTCAAGCGCCAATCCCGTCCGCTCCCTTCCCAACCCGGGCAATGCCTTAATGGAGGCTGAAAGTTGCCCTAGGAAACCCAACTATGCGGTCACTTGATGCTCACGTCAAGAATCTGTTTTGGGGCGTGAATCTGGCTGGATCCGGATTGGTACAAAAGTCCTATAAATAAGCGGGCTGAATCGGTCGTTGCGTCGAGCCACAGGGTCGCCAGGCGGACCGCGCACAGGCTTTGAAGGTCCCCTCGGACGTCAGAAACCGGATGTCCAGCACCTGTCCGTAGTGACATTTATGCCATTGCTCACCGTTCCGGCTGAACTCACCATGGTTAAAACGCTGATTTCGGCTGTGCGCAATTTGGCGCGAGGTGGTGGTGGCCCTACTTTCAGCCTGGGCAGCTGTGGCTAGTAGTTGAGGAAGGGCTTCATCGGCTTCTTGCGGCCGCATTTGCGGCCACTTGGGCCTTGGTCATTTGGGAAGGAGAACAACACTTGCTTAATGGATTTGGGCTTTCAAAGGCCCGAGAACCGAGCCGCACGTCGGCGGGCCCCGGCGGCGGGCGCGGCAGCAGGCATCGGGTTGGCTCCCGAATCGGAGTCATCTTCGCCATCGGGCTGCTGTTCGTATTCTTTGCGGTGCCGACACAAGCCGTAAATGCCACGGGCCTGTTTGAGCTAGACGGCAACGCGGTCACCCTTCACGGCGCGGGCTCGCCCGACGATTGGGACCGGGTCTGCCACGACGTGACCGACAACGGGACCGTTTTCAACAAATTTGGGACCGGCTTCGACTCCGCGGGACACGCGTTTTCCGCAGCGGGGTGTAACTCGGCCGCTAGCACGACGGGGGCGAGCGCCCTCGAATTCGTGCATGCAGCGTCCCAGAATGAGGTCAACTTCACCGGCGGCGGCTCCAAGGACCCAATCGACATCTCGAGCTGGGCCTACACAACTGGAACCGGCGGAAACCCGGGTAAGGACATTCTCCTCGACGGCTTCGCGGCCAGGTACTCCACGGCCGCTAACAGCAGTACCTGTCCAACGATCAATAGCGACCCGATCTGCAAATTGATCTTCTTCGGCCTGGATAGGTTCGACAACAGCGGTGACGCCCAGAACGGGTTCTGGTTCCTGCAGAACAGCGTCACGCTCGCCAACAACAAAATCGGCGGCGGTCTTGGTTTCAGTGGTCTCCACAAGACCGGCGACATCCTCGTCGTTACCGACTTCGCCATCGGCGGCGCCACCAACGCGATCACCGTATACTCGTGGGACCCGAGCTGCACGAAGGCGACCGGAACGCTCGCGGGGGATTGTGGTGACGCGAACCTGCGCATCGCAGGCACCTCCGCCAATGCAAACTGCACGAACTCCAGTCCGACCGCCCCGTTCTGCGGAATCGTCAACCAGGCCGACGGAACGACCGGCCCCACGACGGCTCCCTGGGGCTTCTTGGACAAGGGCGGCAGCGCGACATATGGACAGGGAGAGTTCTTCGAGGCGGGCCTCAACATCAGCGACGTCCCTGGCCTTAACGCCAACGCCTGCTTTGCGAGCACCCTGGCCGAGTCACGCTCCTCAACCTCAACTAGCGCAGTGCTAAAGGTCTTCATCCTCGGCGGTTTCGGTGCCTGCACCTCGAGCACGGTGACGACGCCGAGTGCCGGCAAGAACGGGTCAGCCCCGATCAACGCCACCGCCAACCTTCCTGAGACCGACTCGGCAACGATCACGGTCGCGGGAACTTCGAACTTCGGCGGCACTGTCAAGTTCTCGATCTGCGGCCCATTCGCACTGGGCACCACCACCAACTGCGCGACCGGTGGCTCCGCGATCGGATCGCCGGTGACGGTCACCGGCTCCAGTGGCACAGCTACAGTCGTGTCACCCACCGCCACAGTCACAGAAGTCGGCCGCTACTGCTGGAGGGCGGAATACTCCGGGGACCCCAGTGTGGGCGTGCCTCCATCAAGCGACCCCACTAATCCAAACGACCCAAGCACGAACGAGTGCTTCAGCGTGACCCCCCTTCAGCCGACACTTGCGACGCAAGCAACGATTACCTCTAGCGCCAATCCACCAGTGGATGGCAACCTACCGGCCACCATCAGCGACACGGCGACTCTGGCCGGCACGGCTAACGAACAGGGCACGGGCGGGGTCGGCCTCGACGGTTCGATCGGCAATCCGACCCTGACACTCGGCAGCCCGGCGAAGGGGCAGATTACGCTGACTGCCTTTGGACCGAACAACTGCACCACCGTCGCGTTCGGACCGACCACGGTGAATGCGAACGGCGACGGAACCTACGGCCCGGTAAGCTTTTCGCCGACTGCGGTTGGCACCTACACCTGGGTGGCTTCTTACAGCGGCGACTCGCCGAACACCCTTGGCGTGGCGGCATCGGCTTGCCCCGACACGACGGGAACCGAGAACGTCACCGCCAAGGACACCTCGTCGGCAATCAGCAGTCAGACGTGGATACCGAACGACACGGCGACGGTATCGTCCGGAAGCGGGAGCGGAACCCTCAACGGGACACTCACGCTACAGGCGTATACGAGCAGCGACTGCACGACCGGTGTGGTCAGTAGCCAGTCCTACACGCAGCCCGTAGTGAATGCCTCGGCGGCGACTATCTCCTCGAACAACACTGGTCAATTCACGGTTAGCGGGAGCGGGACGCACACCGTCTCCTGGCTGGTGACCTTCACACCAAATGCCGGGAGCAACGTCTCGGGTTCTAGCCACTGCGAGAGCACATCGCTCACGATCACGAACTAGCAACGAACGGCTGGTGAACAGAGAGGCTCTGGCGCAAGCCAGGGCCTCTCCTCGTTCCTATAAACAGCTCAGCGACGGCAAACTAGGCGTACACCTGGAATGGCAGCGTCGCGAGCGTGATGATCTTCGTGTTGCTGCTGTACATGAGCGTTGCGGTACAACTGGCGGGCCCGCCCGTCCAGGTCGGCGAAGAGAGGACCACATCCTTCGTCCACAGGTAACTCGGGAAGAAGCCCGCAGTCCACGCTAAGACCATCACTCCCCCTTGGTCGCACTTGAGATCGACGGTGGGAGTGCTGGTCGCGGTCGTGGAGACATTGAACGTTACCTGCTGGCCCCAGTGCGCCAGGCCGTCTGTCGAGTTGAGCAAGACAAGGGTCAAGCTCGACGTATTGGTGGTGCCACCGTTGCCGTGGCCTGGGTTATGCGAGGCGACAGGAATCATGTTGAGGCCGCTCAGACTGGTGACGAGGATCACGAAGCAGATCCCTACAAACAAGCGACCTGCCCTAAACGCAAAGAGCCTGATCAAATGAAGACCCCCTTGAACCGAGATTCGCCGAGTACAACGCAGGATTTTGGTTTTCCTGCGTGCGCCGGATCGAGTCGATGCGGTTCGCTCGGAATTGAGTGCCCGCAGAGCACTCAGATTTGCCAGAGCCGTGGGCCCTAGCGACGCGCATGTTAACGACGTGCGACGCGATACGTCAAGTGCGACCTTTCGTGTTAGTGGTAGCTATTTCACTTCGAACTCAGGATCGGATCTGCCTCGTGCGAACGGGATGAGCTCGGTCAGATCCTTGACCGTGAAAAGGGCTCCCGCTCCGGCCAGCTCGCTATCAGTTGCAGAGCCGCTTGTAACGCCGATCGCCGGCATACCAGCGGCGATGGCCGCTTGCATGTCCCAGATCGCGTCGCCGACGTAGCAACACCGCGACGGCTCCACGCCCAACTCGCGAGCGGCAAATAGAAGCAGATCAGGAGCCGGCTTGGCATGCGCGACGTTGCTGCCGTCGATGACGATCGGGCGCGTCGAGCGCGCCAGCGCTTTGATTGACGCGTCGACCTGTTCGCGCCGACTAGAGGTTGCGATCGCCCATCGTTGTTGGTTCTTGTCGAGTGTATGCAGGAGCTCGAGGGCGCCGGGAAGTGGCTTGGGGTCGACGTTCAGGTCGCTGTAGATGTCGCCCGCGCGACGGTCGATTGCCTCCTCTCGATCAGCGTCCAGGCTCTGGCCTGCCGCTTCGGCTACGACACGGGCCAGTCGCCGGCCATCCGATCCTATGAGTACGACACGGGCCAGTCGCCGGCCATCCGATCCTATGAGTCTCGCAACGAGCACGCGACTGGCCGGTATTCGCTGTTCCTCGAAAGTTCTCAGCCACGCCGCGATCCTCGTCTCGACCGTATTCACAAGCGTTCCGTCGAGATCGAAGATCCACGCGGCGGGTTGCACCAGATTGATAGCGGTTGAAGTATCGGACTACGGCTGCTCCCGCCGCGCCCGAGGACAGGCGCCGGTGATTGGGTGAAATCATGGCGACTTGTAGTAGTATCAGGCAACAATGCTCACGGTGCCAGAAGCGGCTCGTCGCACGAGGCGTGACCCTGAAACTGTACGTCGCTGGATCCGATCCGGTCGCTTGAGGGCGACTCGAGTCGGCACCCAGCACCTCATC
>WNFG01003344.1_pt1 | contig 13390 bp, 12 predicted proteins | sample 5400431 | NCBI WGS metagenome assembly WNFG01 (sample SAMN13153346, study PRJNA577476) | soil metagenome | isolation source: 120 cm saprolite under Douglas fir tree site 2 hole 3 replicate 2 | place: USA:California | collected 2015-04-18
GGACCCGGAGATAGCTTCGTCCTGCGCGCGGCCCAGCAATAGTAGGCCAGCCAAAGGTAGACGGGACCGTATTCGAGCGACAACATCAGAAGGGAATTCCTGAGCGGTTCCCCTGCCCCGTAGGCGATTGCAGGAGTGTAGGCCAAGACGCTAGTGACGCTCATGAGCAACCATGCCCGGCTTGGGTAAAAACACAAGAACGGGATCGACCAAGTGAAATACCAGGGATAGACAGTCGGCGACAGCAGAAGCACTCCTCCCGTGAGAACCAGACTCGACCACAGCGGCGCCGCACGTCTTTTCGCTAAGTAGCCAATCGCAGCTAACACCACCAGGGCCGCGATCAGCTCGCCACCGGCCCTCGACCCCGCGACAAAACTCAGCAGGTGGAAGAGGCTGCCGTTGTTCACCCAATCTCGAGCATAGTTCCTCGCGCCGTCCAATAGATGCAAGCCAGCGCTCAAGAACGGAGCATAAAATGCGAAAATCAGCGATACGAAGAGACCTACATGAGCGAGTCGCACGCGCTTCAGGAAGGTAAGCAAGAGCAAGACAGGGAAGAACTTGGAAAGAAACGACAGCGCGAGCGCACCCATCGAAAGCGCCGGCCGATTCGTCACCAGGAAAAAGAGCGCCGCCAAGAATGTGACGATGGCGAGCGAATCAAAATGACCGGACATCGCAAACGAAATGAGCACAGTGGGATTCCACGCGTAGGCAAGCATACGATGCAGAGGCTGTTTCATCGCGGCCAGCAGGAGCATCAGCACAACAGCGCTCGCCAGGTCGAGGATCGTCGAGACCCGTTTGTATCCGGGCACCGTTTCGATCAGCCGGAAGGTCAATTCGCTCAGTGGCGGGTAAATGGTCGGAGTCTCTTCACCGGGTGGTTCAGGGTGGTCAGGATTCTGCAGCCAATCTAGCTCTTCCGAATCGGGGGATACGACGTATGGATTTAGATGTGCTCGTTGCGCCCGACCATCCCATTGGTAGCGATACACATCGTCAGAAGGTGTCGACCTGGCCGGCAGCAGCACGATGCGAAACAAAACCGCGCTCGCCAGGATGATGAGAAGAGCGGTTGCTCCGAGGCGAAACCTCTCGACCCAAAACACTCCTATCACATAGAGGATGCCCGCAAGCAGCAGGAGTCCGATGAATTCCGGCATGCGCGCGTCCAAGTCCTGTTGCCGCTCGACCCACCTGAAGATACCTGTCAACCCTGCCGCGAGGGCAGCGAGCCCTAGCGTGACAATGCCACGGGGCCAAAGAGTCTTAAGGCGTTGGATATAGCCTCGGAAGATTTGAACTGTCTTCTTCATAGAAATCCATTATTCGCCTCCCGCACTAGCCCTCTCCGAAAGCCATTTAGCCGTTCTTGGTGCTTTCCCTGGGAGGCGCTGCAGTTCATTCGCGAGTTGACTGAGATCTCCCGCTACATCGACGTCGTAGAACGGATCGGTCAGATGTACCGAAAGCCCCAGCGCACGGGCGCGCGTCAGCAGCGCCTCAAGCGCATTCGCTGTTCCCATCCCATCAGTGATGAACAGATCTGGATGGGACGCCCTGGCCCCGACAAGATAATAGCCACCGTCGTGGGTGGGCCCTACAACCAGGTCGCAGGCTTCGAGTACGTCGAACGCGGTCTCCAGTACGGATGCCGGCAGGTGCGGGCTGTCGCTGTTGAAGGCAATGACGCGCTGGTGGCCAGGAGTTGCAAAATGCGCGAAAACGGAGGCAAGGCCCGCGGCGAGTCCTTGACCCGTCTGAGGCACGATGCGCACTGTTTTACCCACCGCGTGTGCAACGTCGTCAACGTCGGACGTGGGGCACACAATGGCAATCTCCACATGATCGAGTCCCTGCGCGAGAGCTATCGTGTCGTTGAGAAGGCATCGGTACAACCCGGTGACCGCTTCCAGAGAGAGACTCTTGGCCAACCTGGTCTTCACCGAGCCCGGTCTGGGGGCTTTGGCCATGATGACTAGCGTGCGATTCGTTATTGTCATTGAAATGTGTCACCGTTCGTTAGAGGTTCCCTAAGCATTGCCGCGTGGGATTTCACGCCGACCGTGGCATGCTGTCTTTTCGTCGGCGGAAGTAGTAGCGCGCGATCCGACTCAGAATGAACCACGTGGCTCCAACGGTGCCTCTGAATGTGCCGCTGATCTTGGATTTCCCGATCCGCGGGTAATAGCTTACCGGGACCTCGACGATGCGGAAACCCTGGGTGGCTCCCTTTAGGATTAATTCCACGGCCCATCCGTAAGTGGTCTCTTCCAGTGCAACCGCTCGGAGGGCATCGGCGCGTGCAGCGCGGAACGGACCGAGGTCGCTGATCTTTAATCCGTAGAGCTTCGTGATCAAGCTGGCCGCAAGCCAATTGCCGAACAGGGCGTGCCAGGGAAGCGCACCGGGCGTGCGCGGACCCGCAAGACGCGAACCGATGGTGATGTCGGCGCGCCCCTCGGCAATCGGAGCAAGGAGAAGCGGAAGCTCACCAGGCCGATCGCTGTAATCGCCGTCAAGGAATACCACAACATCGGGCGCGCTGGTGGCAGCGAGCCCGGTCAGGCAGGCCTGGCCATACCCGCGCCGCGGTTCGGTCACGACTCGGGCACCCATACGTGCCGCAATCTCAGGCGTCCCGTCTGTCGAGTTGTTGTCGACGACGATGACCTCGGTGACGAGAGGGGCGGGAAGATCACCCAGGACACGGCCGATGGCCTGCGCCTCGTTGCGGGTAGGAATGATGATTGAGACTCGCACTCAACCTCCGTTTGGTTACCACCAGAGAGCGCTTGGTCGCCTGCGCGCCAAAAAGGAATCAATACCCCACGTCCGGCCCGCGCCCCCTATGGCCAACGCAAGCGAGGCCAGTACGGGAACTAGCAGCTCCCATATCCACGCAGTTCCCCACTCCGAAACCCATAGACTGGCGAGGAACGCAAAAGCCACGAGGGCGGCCGGGCGCGTAAAAAGGCCGATCACCAGCAGCACTCCAAGGGAAATTTCCGTCAGTCCCTGAAGGGGTGCAGCTACAGATGCGTGACTCGCCGCGAGCTCCATCACGCTCTTCCATATGGTGGGGGCGTTACCGTTCTCAATGTAATCGCGAATGAGGGCCGCGTAACTTGCTGGCTTGTAGAGGCCTTTGCCCAGATTTTCGAAGAAAACCCAAACAAACATCGCGCCAATGGTCAGCCGTAGGATGACCAAAGCGATGCGCGTGTGCGGCTGCGGAGCTTCTTGGGTATTGTTGGCTGGTGCGGTGAGGCTCGTCGTCATGATTTTCTCTCCATCTCCCTAGGTCGGAATCTCTTTTCTTTTGTGCTGCGCAGCTACCTGGTCTTTTCCCTGGCTAGCGAAGCGTAATGCTAATCGCGGGCGATCACGATGGTGGTACACGCGCTTTCGCCCTTGGGCAGCTCGCGCGCCGGAGCTATGCGTACTTCCAGCTTTTCGGTTTTTCCCCGGACGATCGGGCAATACGAGTCCGGCTCGCGCAGGGCGTTTTGCAGGCGGCGGCGTCCCGCACACCCCCCGTGGCAAGACGCCAGGTACGCGCACGAACGGCAAACCTCTGGCGCGGTGCGCGCCTCCACGAAGGGGGAGGTTTCCACGACTTCCGAACCGAGCGAGACCAGCAGCGAAAGCGGCTCGCCGACGCCAGGCCAATAAACGCACGGCTGCGTGGTGGCGCGAGGCGTGACACGCACGGTGCTGACTCCGCAGCCGCCCGATCTTGCGGGCAGACCTGCCATGGCGCGAACCAGCGGCTCCCCAATGGCAATCACGTCGGTTTCTGCAAACAACGCGCGAAAGCCTTGCCAATATTCCTCGTACGTCAGAGCGTATAAGTCGGAGCGCACCGCTTGATAGACGTTGACGCGCAGCGGTGCCCCGTAGCGTTTAGCTACGCGCGCCACGTTGGCCAATCCTAGATAGTTGGCCTTCATCATTACGGCAATGAAAGTGACCGGAACTCCGAGTCGCACGCAACGCTCCGCCTGCTCGTGGATCAGCGCCCAATTTCCGGAGCCGCGCTGGGCGTCCTGTTTTGCTTCGCTGGAATAATCCAGGGAAAACTCGATATCGTGGAAAGCACGCAACTCCTCGTCGGTGAGTACCGCGACGCTGTGCCCATTCGAAGTGATGGTGAGCTTCACTGGAAGGGTTCGAAGGAACGCCAGGATTTCACGGAACTCCGGGTGCATTCCATTTTCACCCGTGCCGAGATTCACGGAACGGACTGGGAGGCTGGCCATCGCGGAGCGCACTTGCTCGAGGCTCAAGCGGTCAACGCGGGCTGGATCGCGGTAGCAGAACGAGCAGGATAGATTGCATTCGTTGGTTAAGCCCAGTCCGATGGCGAACCCCCGCGACGGCGCGAGACGGACCAACCCATGTTGCAAACTCGGTTGTGCGGACTGTTGACTCATTCTTGTATACCTTTACTGCTGCGCGCGCGTGTCCTTCCGGCAATTACTTGTGTATTCCGGGCGATGGTAGGGAATTGCATTTGCGCTCCCAGAACGAATGGATGAGCGCCATCGTTAGCGACGCGTTTGAACCGTGTTGTGTCTGGTATGTGCATGTCAAGTGGCCACGGAAGGACGGAATACGCTATCGCCGATCCAATCGGAGACCATCACCAGCCCGTAAATAACGAGCAGCAGAGTACCTAACCTGGCATAGAAACCGAGTTGTACGTTGTTGTAGACGGCTTGTCCCAGCCCGCCGCCGCCTACGAGCCCGAGGATGGCTGAGACGCGGAGGTTCGTTTCCCAACGCACGACGGTGTAACTGGCCAGCATTCGCTTGGCTTGCGGCCAAAGTCCCCAGGATAAAACCTGAAATGGCCCGGCCCCGAGCGCGCGAAGCGCCTCTACTGGTTGGCGCGGTACTTCCTCCAGCGTTTCCGCATACAGCTTTCCCAAAACTCCTGCGGTATGCAGACCGATTGCTAAAGTGCCAGCAAACGGGCCAATACCGATAACCACGATACAGATCAATACCCAAACCAGATCGGGGATAGAACGCAACACGTTCAGCGCAAGGCGTGCCGCCCAGAAAATGCTCCAGCGCAGACCGCGGTTGGAGATAGATTGCACGTCAGGTGAGTCCGGCTGGGCGAGGACCAAACTCGAAGTCGCCGGAATTGCCAAAAGGCCGCCGATTGCGATTCCTATTATCGTACCCAAAATCGAAATCGCCAGCGTTTGCAGTACCAACGGCCCCAGGCCAAACACAAAATCTTTCGCAAAGTCTGGCGGAAACATCCCGCTGCAAAACCGCAACATGTTGCCGAGGACATGCGCGTCACCAAAATGCTCGCGAGTGAATCCCGCGAAATAAAAACTACCCGTCAATACCGCGGCCACAATGACATAGCGAGCCCGTCTCAGAGCTACCCTAAAACTTCCGTGCCTTGAGGCTGAATTTCCTTGCAGGAGCCTTGGATTTTCCGCTGGGCCTGCATTCGGCTGCAAACTTCGCCGTAAACGCCGGCTCAGCACATCGGTCGAGGCCAGCAACAGCACGAGCGCCAGGATTAACGTCATGGCTTGCCCGTACTCAAATAGGCGCATGGAAAGGCTGATCTCGTACCCGATACCTCCAGCACCGACGAAGCCCAAAACCGAAGCGGCGCGGACACAGCACTCGAAAGAGTAAAGCGTGTAAGCCGTCACGGTCGGACGAGCCTGCGGCCAGATACCGCGCAGGAAGATCTGCCCGCGCGTTGCGCCGGTGGCCTGCAACGCCTCGAGCGGACGCGGATCCACATCGGCGAAAGCGTCGGCGTAGACCCGGCCCAACACGCCAGCGTAGGAGACCGCTAGAGCCAGCGTGCCAGCGAGAGAGCCCAGGCCCACTGCGGTTACGAACAACAGACCCCAGACCAGATCCGGAATTGCCCGCAGGAACCCGAGAAACGCGAGCACCGCGCGGCTCGCGGCCGCTCGCAAAGTCGAACCCAGATTTCCTTCGTCGGCCGCGACCAGGATTCCGCGCCGCCACAAGATGGGCGTCGATAATGCCGCGAGCGGAATTGCAATCAGCACCGAAAGAAATGTTCCAGCGATCCCAGTTGCCAGCGTGGAGAGCAACGCCCGAGACACAATCCGCAAGAATCCAAACGAGAGGTCCGGAGGGAACAGGCCGCTCAACAACGTCCACAAAGCGCCAGCCGTGGAGCGCTGGAAAACAGTACTGAGCCGCACGCCGTCTATCTGCCAACAAATGACAAGCACAAAAACAGCGGCCACAAGCGCCGCGCTCCGGCGCGGCGTCCAGACACGGCCGCTCAAGAGTTGGTTATCGAGAGCAGCCGAATTCGCGTTGGAAACGGTCTTCATCCTGAACCCGCCGGGCCTCTTGTCCGTGCTTTCCGTAAAGGTCTTGCAGAACACCTTCCTGTACGGTGTTCGACGGCAAGTCGAAACGCATCCTGCCCTCGCCCAGACCGATGACCCGCGGAAAGTGTTCCAAAGCCAATTCAACTTTGTGAAGCGCCACGATGAGTGTCCGCTTGCCTTCCGAGCCAACCCGTACCAGTAAAGAAATAATCTCGTCGGCTAACGCGCGGTCGAGCGATGCTATCGGTTCATCCGCCAGGATTACTTCCGGCTTCTGCATAAGCACCCGCGCAATGGCCAAGCGTTGTTGCTGCCCGCCGGAAAGTTCGTCAGCTCGCGCGAGTCGCTTGTCCGCCAGGCCGACGAGTTCGAGCGCGTGCGTCGCCTCCTGCACATCGGTTGCCCCAGGACGGAAGATGCTGCGCACAGTTTGTGCCATCGACCAACGTCCCAGGCAGCCACAAAGCGTGTTTTGAAGGGACGTGAGGGAAGGGACGAGATTATGTTGCTGGTAGATCGTGCCGATGCGCCGTCGAGCACCACGCAATTCGGGGCTGGACATCCTGCCGAAATCGCATCCATCCACGCGAACCGACCCTCTGGTGGGTCGCAGGGTAGCGTTGAGCAGCCGGAATAGAGTAGTTTTGCCGGCGCCGGAGCTGCCTAAAACGGACAGATGCTCGCCTGCCGCCACAGCCAAAGAAACGCCATCGAGTGCGAGCGTGCTACGGTGGCCCACAAAAAAATCCTTACTGACGTTCTCGATCGAATAATTCACTTCAACAGTCCCGCGTCTTTTGCCGCTTGCCGTAGCGGCCCATAGCTGGAATCTTCAGCCTTTACATATTTGGAAGCACTCAATAGGTCCAGTATCGTCTTCTGCTCAGCGTTTCCTGAATCGAGAGCAAGCATGGCATCTGCAAACGCTTTGGCGGTGGCAGGATTGAGCCCTTTGCGCGCGGCCCAAACATAATCGAAGAACGGCGGGGTGGTATAGAATACCCTTACTTGGGATTCGCTCAACTTACCTTCCTTAATCATCCGCCCATAAACCAGTTCGTCCATGGCTCCAGCATCGACCTTCCCGTTGGCGACAGCCAGTGCAGTCGCGTCGTGCCCGCCGGTGTAAATGGCTTTGTCGATCACCGAGTGGTCCACGCCCTGTTGTTGCATGAAATATGCCGGCATTAAGTGACCAGAGGTCGAATTCACATCGCCGAAAGCGAAGCTGTGCCCTCGCAAGTCATTCAGCGAACGAATAGAGCTTTTCGGCTGGGTGATAAACAGGCTGTGAAAATTCTGGTCACGCTCGCGTTGAACCAAGGGCAAAGCCCCGGCGCGTGCGGAAGCTTGTACGAAGGTGAAGCCCCCAAAATAGGCGATGTCCACGCGGTCGTTGCTTACCGCTTCTACCACTGCGGCATAATTGGTCGGAACGGTCAGCTCCACTTTCGCTCCGGTCTTCATTTGCAGATAGTCGATGAAGGGTTGACTCTCACGGATAATTTTCCCTGGATCGGTCGTCGGGATCATGCTGAGGCGTAGTGTCGTGTGAGATTCGTTGTTCGTACGCGAGCACCCAGTCAACAGCACCAGCAGGACGGCAAGAATTGAATATGGGATAACGCCCTTTGGCCACATCGCCAGACCACTCCTCACTCTCATCGCCTGCCCTCCAAATCAAAATTCTGAACGCGTGGAAACAAGCTCTTCGATATACAAAGTCCAACAGGCTAGCCGGTCCGATACCTCGCCTCTAGCTCACGCTCCGCCTGTAGCCAGTCGTCCACATCCTGCCCGTGCGCGCAGCCGCGCTCGATGTGTATTTCGTAGGCTCGCTGTTGGATCTCCGCGGGACTCGGGGCATTTTGCGTTCGAGCTTTTTCAGCTTGGGCCACTTCCGGTCCTGTCGATTGGTTACTCCCGGTGGCACTCTTAGATTTCATAGGTTAACTCTTGCCTTCGATTTTGCCAACGATGGATCGATTGGTTTAACCTTCTTTTCCGTCTACTCGTGAAACTGACCATTCCAAGCCGCTATCTACTTCTGGGCGCGAAACCATGGGCGCGCGGATATCCAAGAACTGAACGAGGTCCTTTGAAAAGAGCAGGTCAAGTGTCCAGTCGAAGGCAACCCGCAGTTTCTTTTCGAATCGCGGCAGTTTGCTCAGGTAAATCGTGCGCCACAGCCACCACGCGCTAAACCCTGAAAAGTTGATTCCCAAGATGTTGGCGACGCCCGTTCGCCGGCCAATGGCGGCGAGCTGTCCAATCGTCGAAAAACGGAACGGTTTCTTTTCCTGCCCCCGAACAGATGCTGCAATGTTGTGCGCTACGATCTTGCCTTGTCGTAGTGCATGCTGCGCCGTAGGCGGATAGAACCCGCCGGTCCGCGGATCCAATGCAGCTGAACAATCCCCTAGAGCCCAAACACCAGGCAAATCGCGAACCTCAAGAGATTCCGTTACGAGCAGACGGCCGCGTTCCTTTGCACACGGTATCGATTCGAGCAGCGGATTTGCTGACGTTCCCGCAGTCCAAACGAGCGTGTTCGTGCGAATCGTGGTTCCATCGCTAAGCCGGACCTCCCCGCCAGAGAACCCTTCCACTTTTGTCTTCAAGCGAACTTCCACCTTGCGATCCATCAGCTTGCGCTGCGCGTAAGCTCCTAGCTTTTGGTCCAATTCTGGCAAGATGACCGGGCCAGAATGTACAAGGACGATCCGAAGCATGTCTTGGGTCAGCTTGTGGTAAGATCGCAGCGCACCGCGGACGAAATCGTTGATTCCAGCGATCGTCTCCACACCTGCGAAACCACCGCCAGCGACAACAAACGCTAGCAGAGGCTCTTTCAGTTTGCAGCAATCGCTGTCAGCTTCTTCCAGGTGAGCGATGAGATGATTTCTCAACCGCATGGCGTCGCCCAGCGACTTCATTGTCAGCGCGTTTTCTTTCAAACCAGGAAGCCCATAGTGATTGGTCACTGCACCGAGGCCGAGGACAAGGTAATCGAACTCCAGAGTGTGCTGATGGTGATCAAAGCCGTGGGAAACGACGACTTTTCTATGTTCGACATCGATCTGCAAGATTTCACCAGCAAAAAAATGGACATTCCGCAGCATCTTGCGCGCAGGATTCACGATCGTCGTGAGATCCAGGTCGCTGGCTGCAACTTCGTGAAGCATCGGCGTGAACAGAAAGAAGTTATCGCGATTGATGAGGGTGACCTCGACGGAGGCATCCCGAGCGAGAGTCTTTTCTAACTCCCTGGCGACAGCGAGACCTGCAAAACCGCCGCCAAGAATAAGGACCCGTTTTGGTAGCGTGCTGCCCATCAGTCGTTTCTCCGGACTCCCTAGGGTGATGAGTCGTCTCAGGTCGTCACTGGGTAGGGACTAATGCATCAGAATCGTCGATCTGCCTGACGACATACAGAGATTGCGACCGTGCTTCCTCATCGGTTGAACAGTTCTGATTAGAATCTTCCCTCAAAAAGCCAAGCCTTTACGCTAGTGAGATCCGAACTCCCCGAGTTTTCCTTGCAAAGGGTGAGAGTCGGATCTCCCGGAAAGGTTTCAGGTGCCGGCCTTATTTCGATCATTCGAAGGGTCGTTGTACTGTTGGCGACCACCCAAGGGGACTTCCCATGTCACGAAAACGGGCGAAACCTCGCGTCGGACGGAATTTTGCCAGCTTAGTGAAACTTATAAACGGCATGGGAATCTAACTGCTGGAAAGTTCAACAATCTGTCCGTCGCCTGTACCATTGACCTATGAAACCAGTCGAACCAGTTCGTCTCACGGCATCGGTGAAGTCAGCCGGTTGAGCGTCCAAGCTAAGTCCGGCGGCGCTGGACTCAATCCTTGGACAATTGCCCAAGCAAGACGACCCGAACGTTCTAATCGGCTTTGACACTGCCGATGACGCCGGGGTGTACAAAATTTCGCCCGAACTTGCGTTGGTGCAGACTGTGGATTTTTTCACTCCCATCGTCGATGACCCTTACACCTTCGGACAGATTGCGGCGGTCAACGCCCTTAGTGACGTCTACGCCATGGGAGGCCGCCCCATCAGTTCGCTGGCCATGGTCTGCTTTCCTGATAAGAAAGATCTGGGGATTCTCGGACAAATCCTCGCCGGTGGCCTTTCAAAAATGATCGAAGCCGGATGCACCGTCATTGGCGGCCACAGTATTCGCGATGAGGAAATCAAGTTCGGATATGCAGTCACCGGTTCTGTTCATCCAGACAGAATTCTGGCAAATGGCGGAGCAAAAGCCGGGGATGTGCTCGTCCTTACGAAAGCTCTAGGCACGGGCGTCATCTCCACCGCTATCAAGCAGGGTAAGGCGGAACCAGCGTGGATCGAGGCTGCGGCAAAGTCCATGACCACTCTCAACAAGCTTGCTGCCGAGGCCGCGGCGGAACTAGGTGGGGATGTCCACGGCGCAACCGACATAACCGGCTTTGGCCTCATCGGTCACGCTCGCGAAGTCGCTTTGGCCAGCAACGTCAGTCTGCGAATTGATTCCGCAAAGATACCTTTGCTCGCTGGCGCTGTGGAAAGTGTGCGGGCAGGCTGTGTGCCTGCTGGCTTGAAAGCCAATCGCGAATTCGCTGAATGCGTGGTGGAATTCGGGCCAAAGGTGGACGAAATAACCAAGACCTTGCTTTTCGATCCGCAAACCGCCGGAGGATTGTTGCTTTCGATCTCGGCGAAGGCCTCGACGCAGTTCCTTCGTGCTGTTCAGAACCGCGGAGGAGCTGCGATTTATGTGGGAGAGGTTTTACCCCGGACCGATCCGCTGATCATGATTGTGTGATCGCTCAACTATTCTCTGTTACTTCAAACCGTTATGACCGCACAGATGCCCGCTAGCGCGCAAGAACACTACGAGAATTTATTGGCGGACCACTACGAGTGGATGTTCGGGTTACCGTTTGAAGCCAAAGTCGCGGAACAAAAAACTATCTTGGACGAATTCCTCGGAAAGGACCTCGCTGGTGGCCTCGCCGTGGATCTTGGATGCGGCTCGGGGTTTCAGTCCGTTGCCTTGTCCGATCGCGGATATAAAGTACTCGCGATTGATACCAGTGAGAAGTTGCTCCGCCATCTTTCCGCTAGAGTTGGTTCGCGCAATATCGTCACGAAACACGCCGATTTGCGCGAACTCGATTCCCTGGTTAGTCCAGCCTCGGTGGAGATTGCGGTCTGTATGGGCGATACGCTGACTCACCTGTCCAGCCGGTCAGAAGTCTCCAATTTATTCCAGTCTGTCGCTCGTGCGCTTAAACCGGGAGGAAGGTTCGTGGCCACCTATCGAGATCTCGCGAGTGTCGAATTATTGGGTCTCGATCGCTTTATTCCCGTACGTAGCGACGACCGCCGCGCGATGACTTGTTTTCTCGAATACGAAACGGTCGAAACCGTCGTAGTCCACGATCTGATAAATCTTCGCGACGACGATGGCAATTGGACGCTGCACAAAAGCAGCTACAAGAAGCTTCGTCTTCCTGTCAAGTGGGTCATTGCTGAACTCTTAGCCTCCGGGTTATCGATTTCCGGGCGAAGCGAAGGCCGGATGGTCACAATCGCCGCAACTCGGAAAGCCTGATTACGATTAGCGCTCACACGCCTTGCCACACGCTCTCCTTCGGCCGCTCCAAGGACACTCTGGAAATTGCTTCCGGCAATACATCGGAATGGCGGTAAACCAGGGTTCTCAAGGGCGAATTCCAAGTTGTGATTACCGAGAATTCCGTCCGTATCTCAACCAGCATCCTTGGGGCACGCTAATCGCAGATCTCGTCGATGTACACTGGTTTTTTTGTTGGCAAGCACTTCGGAGTCTAAAGACTGGCAGTCTCTGTCTCGCCCAGTCGTCGGGTGCATCCAAGTGCAGGGAGTTCGTGTCGCGAAAGAATCCGGTTTTGGATCAGCAAAAGTTTGGTCGGTTAGCCCAAGGAGAAGCGGCATTTCCGCTCAGCGAAGACAAAGGTCGACGTAACCGGCTCAGTCCGGCTAAGCGGCGCGTCGCTGGTATCGGTGGTGTAATCCCCCGACCTGAGGAATCGCAACCACGCGCCCCTGTTCCAGCGGTTCGACTGCCCTGGGCTCCGGGGCGTCTTTGCCCAAGGCTAAATGCTTACGTGACCGCTGATAGTAGGCAAAATAGTTGCGAAGAGTTCGACGCAACGATCTCTCATTCCACACGATAACGTGGTCCAGGCACTCGCGTCGGATGGAGCCCACCAGTCGTTCCGCAAACGGATTTTGCCAGGGGGATCGCGGCGCAGTAAGCACTTCTTCTATTCCCATATCTCGGGTCAAGGCGGCGAAGTCTCTTCCGTAAATGGCATCTCGATCGCGCAGCACATATCGCGGCGCCTCGTCCCAGGGAAACGCTTCCCGCAGCCGCTGCATGGTCCACTCCTGCGTGGCGTGTTCCGTCACCCCGAAGTGCACCACCCGGCGTCGCTTATGCGATAGCACGACGAAGACGAACAGGACCCGGAAGGTCACCGTCGGCACGGTGAAAAAATCGATGGCCGCGGTCTGCGCCAAATGATTCGTCAGGAAGGTTCGCCAAGTCTGGGAAGGCGGTTTGCGGGGCCGAGGCAAATATCTGGCCACCGTGGATTGTGCCACCGCAATCCCCAACTTGAGCAGTTCTCCGTGAATGCGGGGTGCACCCCACAAGGGGTTGGCTTGGCTCATGCGCCGAATTAGATCACGAATGTGCGCCGCAACTAACTGGCCTTCCGGGAAGGCGGCGCGATTTCCTAGTCCAATGCCAGGCGAAAGCTCGGCGGTGCCAACGGAGGACCGTGGCGGGCTCAACCATCTGCAGACATCGCCGCCAACCGGACCAGAATCGGTACAACACAACCCACAAGAGCCGGTCACAGCGGTAGAGGCGCAAGCGACGTGGGGCGTTCTTTTGGAGAATCGCAAGTTGGTGACGAAGGGCGAGGATCTCCGCCTGCAGCGCTGCACGGGTCCGAAAACAGGAGGCTACCAAAGCGAAAAG
>WNFG01004280.1_pt1 | contig 13390 bp, 17 predicted proteins | sample 5400431 | NCBI WGS metagenome assembly WNFG01 (sample SAMN13153346, study PRJNA577476) | soil metagenome | isolation source: 120 cm saprolite under Douglas fir tree site 2 hole 3 replicate 2 | place: USA:California | collected 2015-04-18
GAGGCTATTCGTTTCGCGTCCGATGATGTGGCTGCGCCGGGAATCGCGCGGTTCCGAGCATCACTGCAGCAACAGTTCTTCAGCGGCGCGAGCGAATTGCTCGAAGTGAAGTGCGGCGGCCAGCTCTTACGCGTGCGCATTTCAGCGCGCGGACCGCTTTCCGGTGAACACGACTTTGTTTTTTCGACGGCGGACGCCATCCGCGTCCGGGAGTAATCGCTTTTATCCAGGCCCATGTACTCGCGAACGTACAAGACGCTCGTCTCTCTCCCGCCGCTCCTGTGGGTTGGCCTGCTCCTCCTGCTTCCCTACACGCTGATGTTTGCTCATAGCTTCTGGGCGGTCCATGACGGAGTTGTGGTCCACCAATGGAACCTGCACAACTATTGGACGCTCTTTTCCAGGCCCGTCTATGCCGAAGTTCTCTTGCGCACCATGCGCATCGCCGCCTCGGTGACGCTGTGTTCCCTGCTGCTTGGTTACCCGCTGGCCTACTACCTCTCGTTTCATGCGGGCGCGCGCAAAGAATTGCTCTACCAACTTGTCATCGTTCCCCTATGGGTGAGCTATCTGGTGCGGGGTTACGCGTGGAAAACCATTCTTGGCAGCGAAGGCGTCCTCAATGGCTTCTTGCAGTACCTGCATCTCACACATGAGCCCATCGCGTTCCTTCTCTACAGCCCTTTCGCCGTCGTTCTCATGCTGACGCACATCTACACGCCTTTCGTTTTTCTTCCCATCTACGCGGCGCTCGAGCACATCCCGCGCCCGCTGGTCGAAGCCTCGCAGGACCTCGGCGCGGGTTCGGCTCAAACATTTCTGCGCGTCATCCTTCCTCTTTCGATTCCCGGCCTGCTCGCCGGGGCAACTTTCGCTTTCGTTCTTTCTCTCGGCGATTTTCTGGCGCCGCTGCTTGTCGGCGGCCCTTCCGGCACAATGATCGCCAACATCGTACAAAGCCTCTTTGGCGCAGCCCTTGACTGGCCTCTCGGCGCCGCGATTTCCGTTTGCATTCTGCTCGTTATCATTTCCTTGCTGTTCCTCACCGAGCGCTTGGAAAAACGGTGGTCCTTCAAATGAGCGGCAAGGTGCGAACCCGCAGCGCTTTGCCGCTTAGCATTTATGCCGCGCTCGTCTTCATCTTCATCTACCTGCCTGTAGTCGTCCTCATTCTCTATTCCTTCAATCGGGAAGGCGTCGGCGGCTTTCCGCCCCGCCATTTCACGCTCGATTGGTACCGCCAGCTTTTCGCCGACGCCTCCATCTGGGACGCCGTCGAGAACAGCCTGATCGTCGCGGCTGGCAGTGTTGCACTCGCCCTGACTCTGGGGTTATTGGCAGCCCTGGCCCTCGATCGCGCTAGCTTCCCCGGCAAAGCGCTCTTCCGCCGGCTCGTCCTCTTGCCGCTAATTCTTCCTGGCATTATCACCGGGCTTTCCTTGCTCATGTTCGCCGTTTTTGCCGGCGCCCAGCTCAGCCTGCTCACCGTTCTTCGCTCGACCTTGGCGCGACGCCGTGGCAAACCTTCTGGCGCATCACTCTGCCGAATCTGAGGCTTTCTCTCATTGCCTCCGGCCTGCTTATCTTCACGCTTTCCATGGACGAGATCGCCGTCACCTTCTTCCTCATTGGCCGGGACAATACTTTGCCACTTGAAATCTGGGGCCGCTTGCGCCGCGGCATCACCCCTGAAATCAATGCTGTTTCTACTCTGATCTTTGCCGTTTCCGTCGGCCTCATCGTCATCTGGTATCGCGTGCGCTCGCGCGGCCTCGGCGCCGAAGCTCAGGAACTTCTCGAAAGACCCTAGGAGGTTGTATGTCGTCGTCACGCCGTGAGTTCATCAAGTTTGTTGTCGCGGGCTCCGTCGCTGCCGGCTGTCCCATTGATGAGACACTTTTCGCCGGGCCGGAATCGAAATCAGCGGCCGCGCCGCTCGTTCACGGCGAACATTTTGAGATCTGCCACCAACTCCGCGACGGCCATCAATTCGATCGCCCCGACGCCACTCGCAATGTCGGCATCGTCATCGTCGGTGGAGGCATTGCAGGTCTTTCCGCTGCTTATTTTCTCGGCGCCAAGGATTGGCTCCTGCTCGAAAAAGAGCCGCAGTTCGGCGGCAACGCTCTTCAGGAAGAGTTCGAAGGCAAGATTTATGGCACCGGCTCGGCCTACGCCAGTCGCGGCGACGAAGGCGATCAACTGGCTTCCGAAATCGGCCTCCAACTGCGTTTTATCAATATGACCGATCCCACCATTCTCAACAAGACCTTCGTCCCGGACACCTGGAAAATCGGCCTCGATCAGCTTCCCTATCCGAAGGAAGTGCGCGAAAGCTTCAAAAAATTCCGCGACGACATGATGAAAATCAAGGTCCGCGAGAAAATGGCTGAGCTTGACGCGCAGCTCTTCTCCAATTTCACCGCCGCATACGCCCCCGAAGTTCAACAATGGTGGGACGCCTTCGGACCCTCGAACTGGGGCGCGATCACGGAAGAAACCTCCGCCTTCGTCGGTCTCGCCAACGTGCAGGACCTCATCAGCGGCGGCGACGCCAAGCGCGTGATTCTTCCCGGCGGCCTCGGCTGCATCACCCACAAGCTCGTCGAAGTCCTCCAGCCGAAATACAAAGAGCGCATGCTCGACAACGCCATTGTCGTCGCCGCCGTCCAGGACAAAGACGCGGTCCGCGTCACTTACCTCCACCAAGGAAAACTCATCACCGTCTCCGCCAAAGCTGTCTTGATGTGCACTCCAAAGCACATAACCTCGCGCATTGTCATGGGCCTCCCGTCCGAACAGAAATCCGCCATGCGCCGCTATCGCTACGCGCCATATCCCGTCGTCAACGTCATCTTCGACAAACCCGTCTACAATCGTGGCTACGACAACTGGTGCCCCGGAAAGACTTTTACCGATTTCATCGTCGCCGACTGGACCATCCAAAAGAATCCCGGCTACAAGCAGAAATACAACATTCTTTCTTTCTACACCCCATTGCGCGAGCTCCAGCGCTCCATGCTTCTTAACGAAAACGACTGCAAGTCTCTCGCCGCCCGAGTCCTCACCGATTTCCAAAAGCTGCTGCCCGAATTCAACGTAGACCCCGTGGAAGTGCGCATCTACCGCCGCGGCCATCCCATGTTCATGGCCGTGCCCGTCCAATACACAAAGACTCGCCTTGCCGCTTCTCACCCCATGGACCGCATTTTTTTCGGCAACGCCGATTCAGGCGGCCCCGAATCGACCACCAGCGAAGCCATTCGCCTCTCGAAGGCCGGCGTGGAGTGGGTCCAACTCCTCCTCGCCGGAAGAACCGGCGCGAGAGACTTAGCGGAGAAAGCCTTGCGAGCAGTTCCAGAGTAAAATGCTCAGCGTGCGCGGGCCTCTAAATTATGTTGTGTGGTGGACGAAGCGAGGATCAGCTAATGACCAAAGGTAAGCTTCAGCAATGGAAGTCCATGTTTTTGTCCCTGATTCTGCTCTTCGGCCTCGCGTCCATCGCCTCCTCTGGTTCCGTGGCCCCCGGGTCCGCTTTCCCCGCTTCCCAGAAAACTCAGGAATGAAGCTGCTCATTTATTCTCATTTTTTCCCGCCGAGTGTCGGCGGTGTCGAGACCATCGTGCTTTCTCTTGCCCGCGGGCTAGCGGGACTTCATGATTCGAACGGCTCGCCACAATTTGAAATCACGCTGGTCACGCTAACTCCCGCGGGGGAGTTTGCAGACGGTATCCAGCCATTCCGCGTGATCCGCCAGCCAAGTTTGCCGAAACTGTGGCGGCTCATCCGAAAATCCGACGTGGTTCACGTTGCCGGGCCTGCCCTTGCTCCCCTGGTTCTCGCTCGGCTCTTGCACAAACCGCTTTTCATCGAACACCACGGATACCAAGCCACGTGCCCGAACGGCCTCCTGTTTCACCAGCCATCTGGGACCGTCTGTCCAGGGCATTTTCTGGCCGGAAATTATCGCGAATGCCTCAACTGCAATGCGAAAACCGAGGGCTCAACAAAAAGTTTATGGCTCCTGCTCTCGGCATTCCTGCGCAACGCCGCTTCGCGCCATGCTGCGGCAAACATCGCGCCAAGCGCTCACATAGCCTCGCGCCAGGCTCTTCCACGAACGACCACGATCCCGCATGGCGTCGAAGATCTTCACGGCAGCGCATACCCGCCTCAGGACGCCGCCACTGTTAACCGAAAAACATTCGCCTACCTTGGTCGGCTCGTCGTCGAAAAAGGTGTGTCTGTTCTCTTGCAAGCAACTCACCTTCTGCGCGCGGAGGGTCGCCAGGTCGACGTCATGCTCATCGGCGATGGCCCCGACAGGCCTCGTCTTGAGAAACAAATCGCCGCACTGGGCATCGCCGGCGACGTTCGGCTCACGGGATTCCTTTCCGGCGAGAGCTTAAATAAGGCTCTACGCGGCGTGGGCGCCATAGTCATCCCTACGACGATGGAGGAAACCGCGGGCCTTTCCGCAATGGAGCAAATGCTTCTTGGGCGCACTGTCATTGCTTCCGCTATTGGAGGGCTGGGCGAGCTCGTGCGCGACGCGGGTCTGACATTTCCGCCAGGAGACCCGCACTCGCTTGCTGGCGCGATGAAGCGAATTCAGGACGAACCAAATCTCACCGTGTCTCTGGGCGCCGCTGGGCGCCTGCGCATTCTTCAATCGTTCTCCTACGGGGGTATGATAGATGCCCACGCGCGACTGTATCGCCAGGTCCGCGCCGCGACCCAAATTTGATGCTTCCTACCATGACAAACAGCGGACTCCACGACTTTGTCGGCAAGCGCGTGCTCGCACGTTACGAGCATCCTGCGGGTAACAGTCACATTCTTGTTGTTGAGGCCGCCTCATGAGGGTCCCCACGCTAACCGGCTTCGAAAAGATGCGCCGCAGCCCGCTCGTCGTCCTGGGGTTCCTCATTATTTTTGCCGTCGCGGCTTACAAATCCGCGAACTATGTGATTGCCGACGATATGACTGGTCTTTCCTTTGTCGCTTTGGCGTTTGTCGGTTGTGCTTTCATCGTCGCCATGCTCAACAACTGGCGGAACGGACTGTATTTCTTCCTGACGTGGCTCTTGTTCGAGGATTTCGCGAGAAAATATCTCGGCAACAACATGGCCATCTATTTCGCCAAGGACATCTTGGCCGCGGTCGTCTATCTTTCTTTTTTCCTGGCCTACCGGCGAAAGCAGGTCACCTCGTTCCGGCCTCCCTTCCTCGTGCCGGTTCTGCTGTTTGTGTGGTTCGGAGTGATGCAGGTCTTTAATCCCGCGTCCACCCACTTGATGTACGGCGTCATGGGCGTGAAGCTATTTTTCTACTACATTCCTCTGCTCTTTGTGGGATACGCATTGCTCAATTCCGAGGCCGACTTACGCCGCTTCTTTTTTGTAAATATGACCCTTGCGGCCATCATTGTTTCATTGGGAATAGCGCAGGCCATCATCGGCCATACTTTCCTGAATCCGGCAGTAATTGCTGAAGACATTCGAGACTTGAGCACCCTCTACCGCACCTCGCCTATCTCTGGTCTTACCATGTACCGCCCCACATCCGTGTTCGTAAGTACCGGCCGTTTTGGCAATTTTCTGCTGGTGACTTGGCTGCTTGTCTTCGGTTTTAGCGGTTACCTTCTCCTTCGCCACAAACGGGGCAGAGCTCTGGCCTTCTTTGTTCTCGCGCTTACGGTTGCGGCCCTGGCGCTTTGTTCTTCCCGAGGAGTCGTCCTCTGGAGTTCCGGTTCGGCTCTTGTTGGATCAGCTGCGTTTATTTGGGGGGCACCCTGGCGTCAGCGCGAAGTCATAAGGGTCTTGAGGAGTGTCCAACGTACAGCCTTGGGCATCGCTCTTGGCCTCGTAGTCTTGTTTGCAACTTACCCGCAGGCGCTGCTCTCTCGCGTCGCGTTTTACACCGAGACTCTTTCGCCCAGCAGCACAGCGAGTGAGCTGCAAAACCGAACCTGGGATTATCCGCTGCGGAATTTCCTCGGCGCCTTCGGCTATGAGCGCTGGCCCTACGGATACGGCATTGGCACCACTTCCCTTGGCACTCAGTATGTCGCGCGTATCTTTGGCGCAAAGCCTCCAGTCATAGGCGTGGAGAGCGGATTCGGCACGCTCGTTGTCGAGATGGGCATCGGCGGCCTCGTGCTCTGGTTCGTTATGAGTTTTGCGATCCTATTTTCAGCCTGGCGTGTCGTGAAGAAGCTGAGAGGTTCACCCTGGTTTCCGCTGGCATTCGTCATCTTCTGGTATGCCGGAGTTCTCCTTGTTCCCATCACCTTCACAGGCATCCAAGCGTATGAAGATTTTGTCTTGAACGCTTACCTTTGGCTTCTCCTCGGCATCCTTTTCCGCTTGCCGACTCTTGCTGTTTCCGCTCAGTACGCCGCTGCTACGCAGTTTCCCCAAACGTATAGCCTCGGGTTGCGCTGACTTGCGTCTCGCCGTCGTCTCACCCTTTGTTGACCGCCGCAACGGCACGGAACGCGCCCTTGCCGAAGTGCTGGAACGCCTTGCCCGCAACGAGCATTGCGAGATTCATCTCTATGCCCAACGCGTTAAAGACCTTGTGCTTGCTCCACCACGCCTCGCACGCTCGCAGGACTCCGGAGCGATTATTTGGCACAAAGTCCCTGCGCTCCCCGGTCCTCATCTCCTCCAATTCCTCGCATGGCTTTTGCTGAATTCCATCTGCCGCGCGTGGGATCAGTGGATCCATGGACTACGCTTCGACCTCGTTCTTTCTCCTGGAATTAACTGCTTGGACGCCGATGTCGTCATCGTTCACGCGCTCTTTCGTCGCCTCCATGAACTTGCCAACGAAGAGGCCCACGAATCGGCAAGGCCCCAGTTTCTTCGGCGTCTCCATCGCCGCGCCTACTATGCTCTGCTGGCTGGTTTAGAGCGCCGTCTCTACGCGAACCCGAAAGTTTCCCTCGCCGCCGTCTCCCAGCGCACCGCCGCGCTCCTCGCCGATTATTTTCACCGGCACGACGTTCGAGTCATTCCCAACGGCGTCGATACGGCGCAGTTTTCACCTCCCGCGCGGCTAGCCCTCCGTGCTGAAGCACGAAGGCGCCGCGCGATTCACGAAACGGATTTCGTGCTGCTCTTGATTGGCAACGATTGGCGAGTCAAAGGACTGGAGACCGTTCTTCGTGCCCTGAGTGCTCTTCGGGAATTGCCACTTCTCGTGATTGCGGCGGGCGACGATTCTCCCAACCCTTTCTTCGAAATAGCAATGTCACTCGGTATTTCAGGCCGTTGCCGTTTTGAACCGTCTCGCCAAGACGTTCTCGATTTCTATGCGGCCGCTGATCTCTACGTCAGCCCAAGCCACGAAGATTCATTTGGCCTCCCCGTAGCGGAAGCTATGGCCTGTGGCCTGCCGGCCATCACCTCGATTTTTGGAGGCGTATCCTCTCTTCTGCACGACGGCGTGGATAGCTTCATCCTCCGCGACCCGCGCGACGCCAAAACACTCGCCACGATGATTCGCACGCTTTACGAGAAGGCCGAATGGCGTGGCCGCATAGGGCAAGCCGCGGCAAAAGCATCGCTGCAGTGGACCTGGGACCGCAACGCCGCTGCCGTCTGGCAGCTGCTCAAGGACACGGCCGGCAAAAAGCTCCCGCGGTCTGTGCAAAGACCATAGTCGTGGTCGCGAATCAGCGCGCCGGCCGGTGTGCTTCAACCGCTTTGCGCGTGGCTTCCAGCGTAAAAGTAAGTGTTTCCTTCGGGATACCGGTCACAAATGGTTTAATCATCCACGCAAACGCCGCGGGAATGTCCCGCGTCAGCGAAGCCACCTCGCTTTGGACGTAGACGCCTCCGTCCTGCTCTTCCATCCGCCACCACGTCTCCATCCGCCACATGAACCCGCCATCGTCGCCAGGAGTTTTTTCGCGTTCATCGCTCTTCCCGGCGTTTTCGACTTCCGCAACGCGCACCGCCGAGCTGCGGCTATGAGCTCTTCCCGCTGCATCATGGAAGTACTGCACTTCGTGCTCGGTGTCCAACACCACGGTGATCACCTTGTGGCGCCGAAACCTCAGAAAAACCCGGAAGTGGTCGCCTTCTCGCGACTCGATCTTCGATCGTTCGACGTCAGGCGCGTAATACACCGAGTGCTGGTCATAATCTTCAAGTACCCCAAGCACATCTTCGAGTTTTGCTCCTGGAATGAGCACCACGCCGGTCCAGTGATGAATCATCCCTCCGGGGCACGCGATCGGCTTACCGCCGTCGAGGATTTCCAGCTTCTGCATCTTTACTTCGCCCCGTTTCAGTTCTGCGTAAGCCTCCGCGCGTTGTTTCTCAGGGAGTCCATCCACCCACAGCAGCGCAGAACCGCGCTTCAGCTCACCTTCATTTCGCGCTTCCACCCGCTTTAGGTACCTTTCAAACGCTTCCTGCGTCTCGGTCTTCAGCTTTGGCAGAGCGGGTCCGGCGGCCAGCGGATCTGGCACTGCCACTTGGTTCAGCGCCGAAGCGACCAGCACGAACGCCGCGAGCCTTGTCCCCATGTTGTTAATGCCCTTCACACTGTCGCCCCAACCCTTCAAATCTACCACTCCAGCTCTTCTCAACCCATTCATTCGAGAGCATCTTACAGAAGAATCGCCGCCCTCTGGCGTTCTAGATTGCAAGCCGGCTTCCGATCGATCCAAATGAAAGGGAGGGCCTGGGTAGGCCCTCCTTGGGAACGCTCTGGTTTGTGAAGCTGAGAAAGCAGAGAAATAAAGTGGCGGGTTGGGTAGCTCGCACACGGCCCCTTGCGGAGCCGCTGTCCCCGCGCGGCCCCCAACCCGTTCTTAGGAGCCTACGCACCTGCATTGCTGTCCACAATGGGTCCGCAGAGCCACCAGACGGGGTACCTCGGTCGTAGTACAAAGGGACCGTTATTCGGGCCGACAGCCGTCCGTTGATGCCACTAAGTCATTCTATTACTATGAGATACGCATTCGCATACCGGCGGATTTCGCACACGCAAGGCCCAATAGTACTACCTCCATGTGTTTCCACGGCTGCTTCATCGCGCCCCGCTTTTGATTCGTCTCTCATCTCAAGTCCGCGTACCAACGGGCATAAGTGGCCATCCCAAGGAAAAGAACAATCCACCAAAGCAAGAGAAGACTTCTCATCCAGAGTTTAAAGCGGGTAATTCGGAATTTCTCCGGAAGGAGTTTTGTCCCGGCCGCCAGCAGTATATACAAGCCCATAAGCTCAGCAGCGCCGCCCAGTGCCGCATGCGTTGTGGCCAGGGCATAGTAGGGCTTTCCAATCCTGCTCGGGAGTTTGGGAAGTACGTGGCGATGAAATGCCGGTAACATTGTCAAGCCGATCAGGACCAGATTGAGAAACACGATCGTCGCCTGGCACCAGGCGTGCCCCCGAAAACGCCCCAAGCGCGCGAGCCGAGCGCCAACGAATAGCCCCACGCCCATGGCCATCTCAAGGAGCAGAGTAAGGTCAGCGGACATAGGCGCCGCCGTACCTAGGAAACCCTTGCTCAAAGGAGCGTCTCCGAGCTCGCTGTGGCTCCCATGATTCTGATGCCCAAGTAGAAATCTAGCTCAGTCAACCCCCACCATAAGAATCTCCGGCCGAATCGTCGGCCCCGATCACCGGACAGACGTCGAATTCCCTCCAAGTTTCTCTTCCTTTCAGAAACCCATTCGTGTTTTTCATCTTCAGCAAGACCACTCGCTGGATGTGGCCGCTGGTTGCATTCTGTGCTTGACCTTCGACGCAAACGTAAATTGCAGACGCTTTTAGTTCCAGGATCCTGATATTGATTTGCGCCCCTCCCGGTGTCGCCTCGGCGAGGATATGCTTTTCGTTCACCAGCTTGATCACATAACCATAATCGCCAAAGGTCTTTTTGCTCTTCTCCGGTTTCGGCCGAATTGCAGAGGGAAGCGTTGTAACATCCAGCTTCTCGGCCACAAACTCAGCAACCTTTTCTTTGGGAATGGCCGCACCGTTTCCTGCTAGAGCCACTGGCGCGCAGGCCAGGGCCATCATTCCACACAACAATTTCATCTCTGTTCTCCTTTGTTTCCCTGCTATTTGTGCGTGGCGTTGCCCCGGCTGTCTAGCCCGGCCCATTCACGCCGCTAAGGAATCCGCCAAGGTGGCCTGTAAAGGTCACGAGAGCAACTCCGATGACCTCGAGAGCAAAACGGTAACCGGGCAGAATTGCTCCAGGCGTGCGCTTTGCTCTCAGGTGGACCAAAGACACTACCCAGATCATCGCGCTCGAAGCACAGCCAAGCACCAGATGCATCAAGAGAATGCCCTTGAGCCGCTGCCCTTCGAGCTGCCACTGCCAGGCGAGGATTCCGGTAATCAAGACCGGCACCGTTGCCAGCGCCGCCGCCAGCAGATTGCAATAGGCTGCTGCTGTCAGAATGCGCTGTTTCGTCCATTGCGCCAGAAAATCAAACGCCACCCCTGCGATAAACAGCGCGATCGGAAAATGAATCAGGACCACGTGTTGCGCGTGTTTCGCCAGTAGCGCCGCCTTCAGATCGAACGGGTGCAAGGTCTCTCCTGACTCACTGCACGATGATCTTGCCGGTCATCTTCGGGTGAATCGAGCAAAAGTACGGATAAGTACCCGCCTTGCTGAAGGTGAAGGAGAACTTCTCATCCGTATCGAGCACTTTGGATTTGAAGACGTCCTCCGTGCTGACTACCGTGTGCGGAATGTCGTCGCGGTTGGTCCACGTTATCGTCGTCCCCACTGGAACGGTCAGCGCCGCTGGACCGAAGCTAAAGTTATCGATCTTCACGTCTGCTGTTTCCTGCTTCTGCTGAGCGCTTGCCAGGATATTCTTCTGGCCTGCGGTGATTGTTCCAACGCCCGTTGCCAGTGTTACTGTCAGAACTGCAATAGACACACTTCTCCTCATGCTTTTTCTTCCTTTCTTTCGATCTCGCCGATCAGATTGGTTTGGTAACTTATGCTACATCCGCGTCAAGCAAGCGTCGAATCTGAACGCACCAGTATCCGTAACTATTTCCAGTCGCCCGTTCCCGCCAATTTGCTTGGAGGGCGGCGCGGGTGAGAGAGTCCAGGGAGCCCGCGCCGCGTATGGGACGTGTTTCGCTTATCCAGACCAGTAGGGGCCGCCAAATATTCCCAATTCCCGCGCTTACCAACCTTTTGTTTAATTAGTCACATCCAAGAGGGGATTGGGAATAAAATGCTCCTTCAGGCGGTTCCTGTCCATGAGTGGCTCTGACCAGGGGAAAGGCTCGGACGTGTTGGATGCGCAGGACCGGGCGCGCTTCGAGCAGCTCGTTCTGCCGCACCTCGACGCCGCCTTCAATTTAGCGCGCTGGCTTCTGAAAAGCCGCGCTGACTGTGAAGACGTCGCCCAAGAGGCCATGCTCCGTGCCTACCGCTTTTTCCGCGGTTTCCACGGTGGCGACGCGCGCGCCTGGCTTTTGCAGATTGTGCGCAATACTTGCTATACCTGGTTGGAGAAGAATCGCCCTGTGGAACTAATGACCGAATTCGACGAAGAATTGCATCCGCAGCCCAGCGCCTCTCCTGAGGCCCTGGCCATCGCTGGAGCGGACCGCGAGCGCCTCACGCGCGCCCTCGAAACTCTGCCCCCCCGCTTCCGCGAAGTCCTCGTCCTTCGCGAACTCGAAGGCTGCTCTTATAAGGAAATTGCTTGCATTACTGCCATCCCCATTGGCACTGTGATGTCCGCGCTGGCCCGCGCTCGTCAGCGTCTCCAGCGGGCGCTCACGCATGCCAGTCCGCAGGAGGCCTCTCGTGAACTGTGATTTCACGCGTACGGCCCTTCACGGCTATCTGGATGGAGAACTCGACGCCACCCGCGCCGCGGAATTTGAGCGCCACCTCGAGGGCTGCCGCGAATGCGCCACTTCGCTCGGATCCGAAGAATCGCTGCGCTCGTCTCTTCAGCGCAGCGGGCTTTACGAAAGCGCGCCCCTTTCCCTTCGCAAGAAAATTCAGGCCGGTCTCGATGCTGCTACCGCTTCTCCCGTTGCCGTTCGAATTCCCGTCTGGCGCTGGCTCGCCGTCGCGGCCACCATTCTGGTTGTCGCTTCCGTCGCTTGGTTTGCCTGGCTCCGGCCGGCCAAGGATAGTGCTTCAACCACGCCCTTCACGGTTGCTGAAATCATCGACGCTCATGTTCGCTCCCTCCAGCCTGGTCACCTTACCGACGTAGCTTCCACCGACCGGCACACTGTCAAGCCGTGGTTCGACGGCAAGCTGGCCTTTGTTCCCCCGGTGAGGGATTTTGCGGATGAAGGATTCCCTCTGGTCGGCGCGCGGCTCGATGTACTCGGCGGCGAGAATGTCGCTGCCCTGGTTTATTCACGCCGCAAGCACATCATCAACGTTTTCGTTATGCCGACAAAACAGCCGGACACGCCCATTCATTCGCCCGGTCTCCGGCAGGGCTATCAGTGGCGCCACTGGCGCCGCCAGGGGATGGAATACTGCGCCGTCTCGGATGTCTCTGATTCTGACATTTACGAGCTCGCCCAGCTCCTCTATCAGTAAGAATTCTGAATCTTTGCAGCGCGTAGATCGCCGGCTAATACGCGTCGCGGCTGTGGCATCTCACTTTTGTGGCGGATTCGGCGATGAAGTAGTTACTGCTTTGGTTTGGTCTTTACGTAGGCCTTGGGAATTTCCTTTGCATAGATCAAACGCAGCGTCAGTTCTTTCCTCGCCCCGGACCTCAAGTTGACGTTCTTTTCCCACTCGGAAAAAACGCCCTTTCCGGACGCCCGTAGATCGTAGTTGTCTGCTTTCAGTTTCGAGATCGTGAAATGCCCTTGCGAGTCCGCGCGCACCACGTGTGGTGCGACGCCCCCCGACGATTGGTAGGACACGTAGGCATGTGCCACCGGCCGGTCATCCGGGCCAAGCACTACCCCGCTCAGCGTAGAGGATCCTCTTCCTTGCGGCGCTGCGGACACCCCGCGGACGGCCACCAGCGTGAGCAGAAAAATCGACAGAAATACAAGTGTGCGTCTCATCTTTTCAACCTCTTCAGCGTTCACCACCGGGAACACAGCGTTCACCGCCGGAACACCGTTGAAGGATTGCCCCTCATGACGAATCTGAGGGCAATCCATCATTCTCAATCTTGAGTGTAGAGCAAGTCAGGCGGGAGGGTCGTTGCGCGCGAAAAATGTGCTTCACCGCCAACCTGCCAGTTCGGACAGGTACGCGCTCTCGAAGCTTTTCGCACCGTGAAATTTGTTTGAGACGTTTTCCGTTTACATCGTCGCTTCGAGTTGCAGCTCGCCGATCATTTTTTCCAACTGCTCGTTTGCTTTGTCGCGTTGTGTTTCGGTGTCCTTGATCTTTTTTCTCAGGA
>WNFG01015286.1_pt1 | contig 13390 bp, 9 predicted proteins | sample 5400431 | NCBI WGS metagenome assembly WNFG01 (sample SAMN13153346, study PRJNA577476) | soil metagenome | isolation source: 120 cm saprolite under Douglas fir tree site 2 hole 3 replicate 2 | place: USA:California | collected 2015-04-18
GCGGAGATGGCGTCGTTGTTGATCATCGTCTCCATCGCCAGACACCGCGAAACTCCGTCCTTGTGCCGGAGGAGGAACTGGCAACACACCGCGCGCAAGCTTTCGGCGAGCATCGAACGCACCGTTTCCTGCTGGCGGGCGGGAAAAGCGTTGATCATCCGATCGACGGTGGTGTCTGCGGAGACGGTGTGCACCGTGCCGAACACCAGGTGTCCCGTTTCGGCGGCGGTCACCGCGAAGGAGATGGTGGCCAGGTCGCGAAGCTCGCCGACGAGGATCACGTTCGGGTCCTCGCGCAGCGTGGCCCGCAAGGCGTTGCCGAAGGACTGGGTGTGGGTTCCGATTTCCCGCTGCGTGACCAGGCTTTTAATCGACGGATGGAGGACTTCGATCGGATCCTCGAGGCTGATGATGTGTCTGCCGTACTTGCGATTGATGTAGTTGACCAGGGCGGCGAGCGTGGTCGATTTGCCCGAGCCGGTCGGGCCGCCGACGAGGACCAGGCCGTTCTTCAGCTCGCCCAGCTTGATCACCACCGGGGGAAGCCCGAGCTTCTCGATGTCCGGCACGGTGCCCTTGATGATCCGGAACACCGCGGCGATCCCGCTGGCATCCTGGAACACGTTCGCCCGGAACCGCAGGGAGTCGGACTTCACCTCATAAGAAAAATCCACGTCGCGCAGCTGTTCCAGCTCCTTCATCTGGCTCGCTGAGAGCTTGGGCAAAAGCAGCGACTTCACCTGGGCGGAGGTGAGCGGGTTCTTGGTCAGGGGCAGCGTCTTGCCCAGCCGCTTCATCATTGGATGGCGCTCGCAGGCGAGGATCAAGTCGTCGCCCTCCTGCTTCGCGGTGGCGATGAGCAACCGATCCAGCGGAGAGACGGAGTCCCGGGAAAGCACCAGCTCCGCCGAGGCGACGATGTTCCAGTGGGCGAGGATCTCCCGGGCCACGGTGCGCAGGCCGATTTCCGGGTCGCCGACGAGCGGTTGAACCGCGGCGGCATGGGAGGGATCGTCGAATTTCTGCAGGCACCGCATCGCCGCCAGTCGGACGTCCGCGCTCGCATCTTGAAGGAGAGGGACGACCTGGGGGGCGGTGGTCTTCGCGTTCATCTCCGCGAGCGCCTGGAGGCAGATCCAGCGCATCTCCGGATCGCGGGCCATCACTTCGAGGAGGTAGGGCAGCGCGCGAGGGTCGTTGATCGCCGCGATCGCCTCGACCGCTTTTTCCCGCGCCCACCAGTCCGGGTCGGCGTCGGCCATTCGAACCAGCGCGCCGAGCGAAGCCGGATCCTTGAGGCGAGCCAGCACGTTGGCCGCATAGCGCCGCACTATGTCCGAAGGATCGGAGAGATAAACGCAGATGTGCCGGGTGAGCTGGGGCCCGGCCATCTCCACCAGCACGTCGACGACGCGCTCGCGAACCCACCAGTCCTCGTCGCGAAGAACGCCGAGCAATTTCGGCCAGAGGTCGCTGTTCGGATCCTTCACCGAACGGGCCAGCTCGATCGCCATCCGGCGGACGTTCACGTCCTTCGACTTGAGCAGGTAGACGATCGTCCGAGAGGGATCGAGCTTGCCCGCCTGGCTCAAGCGCGCGAGGACTTCCCCGGCGCGGGTGCGCACCATGATCTGCTTGTGGCCGAGGCCTTCCACCACCGCGCTGAGGATCTCGTTGGTGCCGATCGCCTCGAGGACATTGAGCACCGTGAACCGCACCGCATTCGGTCCAGCTCTCAGCTTGCGCTCGAGCACCATCAATACACGGGGGCTGCTGAAGCGCTTCAGCGGCTCTACCGCCGCCTTGACCAGGTTCACCTTCGCGGCTTCCAGCGATGGGGAGAGCGTCTCGAAGTAGTCGTCCTCGGTGCACATCCGGCCAAAGGAGTTGATCGCCTGCAGCGCGATCTGCTCGTTCGGATCGTTGACGAACGGCGCGATGCACTGCAGCGCGCGCGGGGCCTCCTTGCCCATGTACTCGGGGTCGCCGAGATACTTGAGCGCGATCAGGCAATCGGCGGGACGTCCATTGGCCAGGATTTCCTGCAGCACCGGCAGGACGTAATGCCCGGAGATCCGGACGAGGACCTCGATCGCTTCGGCGCGGGCGGTGAATCCCTTGTCCTTGAGCATGCTCCTCAAGGCCTGGTTGACCGTCTTTCCACCCAGTTGGGCGAGCAATTGAGCGGTGACCGCGCGAAGGGGGGGATCCGGCGCGGCGAGCAAACCGCATAGCTCCGCGTGCTCGGAGATGTTGTTCACCTTGGGGATCAGCGTGGCGAGGCAGGCCCGCAGAACCGGGTCGGCCGTTTTGAGCGCCTTGACGAAGGGGAGAAAGAGCTCCGGTGCGAGCGCCTGCTGGACCACCAGGGAAAAGACGGTGCACCTCCGCTTGTGCAGCGCCAGCTCGCTGGCCGCGCCCTTGGCGGCGAGCAGATCGAGCAGCTTGAGGATCGACTGCGAGTCGGGCTTGCCGCATTGGAGGACGAACGCCTCGACCTCGGCGGGGGTGGCCCACTTGCTGGATTTGAATTGAGCGATCATGGGTGAGACAACCGTGTCGAATGACGAGGCCGAGTCACCTTGAGGCCGGCCTGCGCATCGCCCAATTTCACATCAAGTTGTTGGAGCAAGAGCCACCGATCTTGGCGGACGCTCGCGGCTTCGTGCAATCTGCCCCACTGAGGGTGGCGGTAGCCGATCAGGGCTCCTTTGCGCACACTGATACGCCAACCAGGGCAAAGCGAACCTGGCCAGGTGAATCCGTCCGGCGAGATGATGCAGGCTGCACTGGAATGAGACGGACGACCTTGAAGTGAAGACGCTTATCTGGCTGGGCATGTTCCTCGGGTCCTCGCTGGGCGGCTGGTTACCGACGCTGGCCGGCGCCGACTGGTTCTCGGTCTGGGGCGTGGTCGGCAGCGTGGTGGGAGGCCTCGCCGGCATCTGGGCGGGCAACCGCGTCGGGCGCGCGCTCGAGCTGTAGCGACGGCCCCCGCTTTCAGGTCGGTCGAACCGCCCGACTTTCAACTCTTAACTTCCCACCGCGGCTGCACTTTCGTTTTCGCCTTGTCTCCCGCCCCAAACGGTAGCAATTGTTACCCCATGCCAATCGCCACCGTGAATCCCGCCACTGGTCAGACCCTCAAGACCTTCGATGAGCTCCGGCCCGCCGAGGTCGAATCGAAACTCCAACTCGCGGTGACCACCTACCGCGATCACCGCCAAACCCGCTTTGCCGAACGCGCGGCGAAGATGCGTAAAGCGGCGGAAATTCTCGAGTCCGAATCCGAGAAATGGGGTCGCTTGATGACCCTGGAAATGGGAAAGACCAAGCAGTCGGCGATCGCGGAGGCCAAGAAGTGCGCCCTGGGCTGCCGCTACTACGCTGACCACGCCGAAAAGTACCTCGCCGACGAGCCGCTCGAGGCGGATCACGGGCGAAGCTACATCCGCCATCTGGCAATAGGTCCGGTGCTGGCGATCATGCCCTGGAACTTTCCGTTCTGGCAGGTCTTCCGCTTCGCCGCGCCGTCCTTGATGGCAGGCAACGTGGCTCTGCTCAAGCATTCCTCGAACGTGCCGCAGTGCGCGCTGGCGGTCGAGGACATCCTCATCCGGGCGGGCTTTTCGAGAGGTGTTTTCCAGACGCTGTTGCTTGGCTCGGCGCGGGTGGCGCCGGTCATCTCCGACAGTCGCATCGCCGCGGTGACCTTGACCGGCAGCGACGCAGCCGGATCGGAGGTGGCGGGGTTGGCGGGAAAGAATCTGAAGAAGTCCGTGCTCGAGCTTGGGGGCAGCGACCCGTTTATCGTCCTGCCCAGCGCGGATCTCGAGCAGGCGGTGAAGACCGCGGTGACCGCTCGAAACATCAACAACGGCCAATCCTGCATCGCGGCGAAGCGCTTCATCATCCACCGCAAGATCTACGATCAGTTCCTCCCTGCATTCGTGGCCGCGATCAAGAAGCTCAAGGTGGGCGACCCCATGGAGGACTCGACGGATATCGGGCCACTGGCGCTCGGCAGCGTGCTGGGGGACGTCGCCGCTCAGGTCGACGACGCGGTCAAGCAAGGCGCCCGGCTTCTGACGGGCGGAAAGCGAATCGATGGCCCGGGAAATTTCTACCCGCCCACCGTGCTGAGCGACATTCCTCGCTCCGCCCGGGTGTATCGCGAGGAGGTGTTCGGCCCAGTAGCGATGGTTTTCAAGGTGAACGACATCGACGAAGCCATCTCACTTGCCAACGACAGTCCGTTCGGGCTCGGAAGCAGCGCCTGGACCCGCGATGCGAAGGAGCAGCAGCAGCTCATCGATCAGATCGAGGCAGGAATGACCTTCGTGAACGCGATGGTCGCATCCGACCCGCGAATGCCCTTCGGCGGCGTCAAACGCTCAGGCTACGGCCGCGAGCTTTCGCGCGACGGCATCCGCGAATTCGTGAACATCAAGGCGGTTTACATCGCGGAAACCAAGGGCAGCGATAACCAGGTCGAGTAGCGTCGGAACAAACGACAGAACAAAATTCCGTCGGCAGGAATCTGTTCTGTCGCTCCGGCTCGTCGTCGGGAAGGGTGACGGCCCGGCCATCAGACGGCATGGGGGCTGTGGATAAGTGGTGGCCCGGGCCACCACCCTGAACCAGCTTTCTCGCTTCATGGTCGGAACGAGCGTCGGCGACAGCGACGAACTGTGTGACGTTTTGGGTCCCCGCGGACCCAAAATGTCACACACCTCACGTCCGATGACCGTTTGTTGTGGTGGCCTGGCCACGGGAACCAGCGAAGCTCGGCGAAAACCCGTTGGGGCTGAGCCGATTTGGTGGAGAATCGTCGGCTCGTCCAGAGCTTGCACGCGGGGAGGTTAAAGGTGCGGCAAAGTCTTTCGCCCGAGGCCCTTCTTCGCCGCGTGCGCACGGAGCTGAAGCGCGTCGCCGATCCGGTCAAGGCGCCGGCGATGCGCTCGTACATGAAATCGGAGATGCCCTACCTGGGCGTCACCAATCCGATCAGGCAGGGAGTCTGCCAAGCGGTCTTCAAAACGGTGACGTTTCCCGCCACCGAATCCTGGCGCGGCGCCGTGCTTGGGCTCTGGCGCCAGGCGAAGTACCGCGAGGAACGGTACGCCGCCATCGACCTGAGTGGCGCGCGGCGATTCGACTCCTTCCAGACGCTCCAGGCGTTGCCGATGTACGAGGAGATGATCATCACCGGAGCGTGGTGGGATTACGTCGATGAGATCGCGGCTCGCCGGTTGGGTCCGCTCCTTCGCCGCTATCCGCGGACGATGCGGCGAAAAATGCTCGCCTGGAGCAAATCGAAAGACCTCTGGAAGCGCCGCAGCGCGATCCTCTGTCAAGTGGGATTCAAGGCGGAGACCGACCTCGATCTGCTCTACGCAGCGATCGAGCCGGCGATCGACTCGAAAGAGTTCTTTCTCCGCAAGGCGATCGGTTGGGCCCTGCGACAATACGCCTGGACGGATCCCGCCGAGACTCTCCGCTACGTCCAGCGAAACAAGGGGCGCCTGAGCCCACTCAGCCAACGCGAAGCGCTGAAAAACATCGCGCGCGCCGTCTAGGACAATCGCTCCGGGAAGGGGGTATGTTGCCGACCTTTTCGGAGGAGATTGATGATCGCCGTTCGGCGTAGAGCGTCCAAACATCTGGCGTGTTTCATCCTCGGCCTCACCTGCCTTTCCAGCGGCACCCTTCCCGCCCAACCGTTCGACCAGGCGTTGTTCGCGGAGATGCGTTGGCGGTGCATCGGTCCATCCCGAGGCGGAAGAACGGTCGCGATCAGCGGCATCCCCAGCCAACCGAATGTTTTTTATATGGCGGCGGTGAACGGCGGGGTCTGGAAGACCACCGACTCCGGCCAGGAATGGACGCCGATCTTCGATGGCCAGCCGACCGGTTCGGTGGGAGCGATCGCGATTGCGCCCTCCGACCCGAAAATCATCTACGTCGGCTGTGGCGAAGGGCTGCAGCGACCGGATCTGGCGGTCGGCGACGGCATCTACAAATCGGTGGATGGAGGCCAGTCCTGGAAACACCTCGGCCTTCGCGATGGCCAGCAGATCGCCAGCATTCTGGTGGACCCGACCGATGCCAACCGGGTTTTCGCCGCGGTGCTCGGGCATCCCTATGGCGCAAACCCCGAACGCGGCGTCTTTCGTTCGCGCGACGGTGGCGAGAGCTGGCAGCGGGTCCTCTACCGCGACGAGAACACCGGAGCGGCCGACCTCGCCTTCGAGCCGGGGAACCCACAGACCGTCTACGCCTCGCTCTGGGCCGCTCGCGTCGCTCCCTGGGAGATTCGAAGCGGCGGATCCTTCACCGCGCGCGGCAGTGGCCTGTTCAAGTCGACCGACGGAGGAACGACGTGGCGGGAGCTGACCCAGGCCCTGGTGACGACGACGGAGGGACTGCCTCGAATGGGGATCGCCATCGCCACCGGGCGCCCCAGCCGGGTCTACGTCCTTGCCGGCGGGACCACGCCGACGAGCGGCTTGTACCGCTCCGACGACGGCGGCGAGCATTTTGAGCGCGTGCACAGTGCGCGGCGAGTCACCGGCACCGGACCGGGGGCAATGGGGATTGGCGCGTGCACACTGCGCGGCGAGTCACCGGCACCGGACCGGGAGCAATGGGGGTTGCGGTTGCCCCGGACAATCCCGACGTCGTCTACGTCGCCAACACATCGACCTATCGGTCGACCGACGCTGGACGCACCTTCACCGGGATCAAGGGCGCGCCCGGAGGGGACGACTATCAGCGCATCTGGATCAATCCGGCGGATCCGCGAATCATCGCGCTGAGCAGCGATCAGGGGGCGACGATCAGCCTCAACGGGGGCAAAAGCTGGAGCTCCTGGTACAACCAGCCCACCGCGCAGTTTTATCACGTGACGACGGACAATCGTTTCCCCTATTGGGTCTACGGCGCGCAGCAGGAGAGCGGCTCGATCGGAATCGCCAGCCGGGGGTCGGACGGGGAGATCACTTTCCGCGACTGGACGCCGGTGGGAGTCGAAGAGTACGGCTACATCGCGCCCGATCCGCTCGATTCACGGGGGACGGATTTCGCGCACCGATCTGACCACCCGCGACGTGCAAGACATCGCGCCCGACCCGGTGCGCAGCGGCAAGTACCGCTACGTACGCACCCTGCCGATCGTCTTTTCTCCCCTCGAGCCGCACACCCTCTTTTTCGCGGCCAACCTGCTCTTCAAAACCACCAACGGAGGTCGAAGCTGGCAGACGATCAGCCCCGATCTGTCTCGGGAGAAGTACGAGGTACCACCCAACCTGGGCGTTTTCAGCGCCTCCGACCCGGAGAAAGGCAAACACCGCGGGGTCATCTATGCCGTCGCACCCTCGTTCAAGGATGCGAAGCTGATCTGGGCCGGCACCGACGATGGCCTGGTTCACCTCACCCGGGACGGCGGGAAGAATTGGCGCAACGTCACGCCGCCCGACCTTACCCCCTGGAGCAAGATCTCGATGATCGAGGCCTCCCATCACGACCCAACGACTGCATTCGCCGCAATCAACCGGATCCGCCTCGATGATCTCAAACCATACATTTATCGAACCCGCGACGGCGGGAAGAGTTGGCAGAAGATCGTGGCGGGTCTCCCGGACGACGCCCCGGTCAATGCGATTCGCGAGGATCCGGTGCGAAAGGGCCTGCTCTTCGCTGGCACCGAGCTTTCGGTTCATGTCTCATTCGATGACGGGGATCACTGGCAGGCGCTTCAGCTCAATCTTCCCCACACCTCGATGCGCGATCTGACGATTCACGGCGACGATCTGATCGTCGGCACGCACGGTCGCTCTTTCTGGATCCTCGACGACATCGCGCCTTTGCGACAGGTTTCGAGCGAGATAGCAAAAGCGCAGGTTCATCTCTATCAGCCGCAGCTCGCTTACCGCGTTCGCTGGAATCGAAATACAGACACTCCACTTCCGCCGGAAGTCCCCTCGGGGAAGAACCCGCCGGACGGCGCGCTGGTCGACTACTATCTTCGCTCCGACGCCGCCGCGCCGGTCACGCTGGAGGTCTTCGACGCGCGCGGCAAGCTCGTCCGCCGTTTCTCCAACACCGACCCGCCCGAACCCATCGACCCGGAGCTGCCCGTGCCCACCTACTGGGTGCGCCCAACGGCGATTTTATCGGCCAAGACGGGGATGCACCGATTCGTTTGGGACCTTCGCTACCCCGCGCCCGGCTCGACCGCGCACGACTACCCGATCTCCGCCGTCTATCAGGACACCCCTCGCGAGCCGCGGGGGCCGCTGGCGCTGCCCGGCCGCTACACGGTGAAGCTGACCGTTGGCCAAAGCACTCAGACCCAGCCCCTGGTGGTCAAGATGGATCCCCGGGTCAAGACGTCGGACGCGGATCTGACCAAGCAGTTAGAGATCGCGAGCCAGATCGCGAATGAGATGGACCTCGACTTTGTCGCTTTGAAACAAGTGCAATCGCTGAGGGGCCAAGTCAAGGAGCTCAAAACCAAGGCCGGGCCCGGCGAGCTGACGGATCTGATTTCCTCTCTGGACCAGAAGGCCGCGGCACTCGAGGGAAAAAGCGAGGATCGCTTTACCGCGCCGCCGCGGAGCGGGAAGGAAGCAGAAAACCTGACCCACTTGAATCAGGAGCTGGGAACGCTGCTCCACGTCGTTCAAGGGACGGACGCCGCACCCACCACTCAGACGCTGGCGGCCCACCGCGAGCTCCGGCAAGCTTTGCAGGGTCTCCTGGCGAGCTGGAAGGAGCTGCGCCAGCGCGAGATCTCCGCCGTCAACGAGCGCCTGAAGGCCAGCAAGTTGACCGAAATCAACGCCGCCAGCTCTGGAATGTAGCGGTGGACTGAAGATCGGCCCATGAATATGCCCGGCACGCTTGACCCCGGGTCTTCGTTAGCCGAGGGTATGACGACCTGGATGGTGGGTGCGTCATGTCAACAAGAGATCTGAGCTCCTTGGGTTGTCTGAGTTTGATCGCCCTGCAGTTTCTGACCGCCTGTGGTCCACGAGAGTCAGCCGAAAGCTTGCATGTTTATCGCGGTGAGCTTGGAGACGACTTTTCGGTTCTCGAGCACCACAATGGTCCCACCCGGAGCGGCGTTTACGCGCATCCGTCCTTTACCCGAAGCGCCGCCGCCGGAATTCATCTTGAATTCAGCGCCCCGACCCCAGGGATTGTGCATGCTCAACCCCTCTTTCTGGACGGCCGAGGAAAAGGCCCGGACATGGTGCTCGTAGTCACCGAGCTGAATCAGGTGTTCGCCATCGACGGATCAACTGGAACGCAGATTTGGAGGAGAGTGCTCGATCCACCGGTGCCGCTCCAAGGAATTCGCGACCTGATCGGCGACGGCTGTGGCAACATCGATCCGATTGGAATTACCGGGACACCGGTGATCAACGAAAGCGCGCGTACGATCTACTTCGACCTTCTCACATCTGATGAGACTCGATATGCCAAGCATTTGGTGTATTCGCTCTCGCTGGACGACGGCAGCACCGTGCCCGGTTGGCCGGTGGACGTTGGCAACTCGGTTCTCGGGTTTCGCGATCTGGTACAAAATCAACGAGGTGCTTTGACCCTTCTCAATGGTCGCGTGTACGTGCCTTATGGTGGCCACGTCACCGATTGCGCGGACTATCGGGGGTGGGTGGTGGGTATCTCGACCGACGGTACTTTGGTCAACGCCTGGAGCACCGGAGTCATCGGAGCCGGAATCTGGGCGCCGAGTGGCGTCGCTTCGGATGGCCAATCCATTTTTGTGGCGACCGGAAATGCCCTTGAATTCACCAACTGGAGTGGAAGCGAAGCGATCATCCGTCTGGACGAGGGTCCAACGTTTACCGCCCTGCCGGCTGACTATTACGCTCCCCTCGATTGGCCGATGCTCGACGCCTTGGATTTAGATCTGGGGGGAAGCGGCGCAATCCTCGTCGATCTGCCGGGAGCAAAACCACAAGGGCTTGTCGTCGCGCTCGGCAAGGACGGAAAGGTGTACCTGGCCGACCGGTCGAACCTTGGAGGAATTGGCGGCGGCCTTTTGGCAGAGCTCGTGGCGCCAGGCGGCATCGCCACCGCCCCGTCCGCGTACACGACCTCGCAAGGAACATATCTGTCTTTCACCAGCTATGGGGCGAAGGCGATCAACTGCCCGGGCGTAAATGTGGTCACGATCCAGATCCACCCGACGTCGCCGCTCTCCATTTCGACCGCGTGGTGTATCAACATTCCTGGCTATGGATCGACGATGGTAACCACCAGCGATGGGACGTCCGAATCCATCGTCTGGGTCGTCGGAGCGATGGCGGACAGTCGACTGTATGGCTTTGACGGCGATACCGGGGCATTGATCACGATGATGAACGTCGACGCGTTCGTGACGACCTTTTCCACTCCGATCGCGGCAAAAGGAAGGATCTACCTCGGCGCTGCGGATCAGCTCTTGGCATTTACCTTGAACTGAGGAGCACCGATATCCGGGGCTCGCTTGCGAAACAATTCCCGCCCCAGACTGCCGAGCATCGCCGCCAGGGCGAGGAGCGAAATGGCTTGGCACACTCGCGTGCTCGGCGGATCGCTGAACTGCAGCCGAATCGCTCCAGGGGGAGACTGCAGCCGAATCAAGCGCGCGGCGCCCACGGAGGCGACCATTACCGGCAGCGCCCGACCCTCGTGGGCCGCTTTCCACTGCGGCGAGAAATTGACCCAGAGCCGGAGGTCCGTCTCCCCCGGCGAATCCAGTTTCAGCCGAATCTCCTCATCCGACCAATGCTGCACCGAGATCCGGGCCATCGGATCGCTCGCCTCGATGCGCGCCTGGGGTTCCAGCGACCGAGCCTCGAACCGACCGCGCCGTTCGAGCAGTGGAAGGCCGGCCAACGGTCCTTCGATTCGCCCGTCGCTGAGCAGTGCGGCCACGCCGAGCCGGCCCAACTCCACCGGATCTTCCGTGGTGAACTTGCCCCCGAACAGGCATGCGGGCGTGGGACCGATCTTGAAGAACGGCGCTTCGATCAAAGACGCGGCGAGCACCAGGCAGTGATCGACGACTGCGATCCGGTGGTCTTTCAGCCTCGGCTTCAGCGTCTCGAGTAATCCGCGAAGCTCAATCTCTTCGCTTTTCGAGTAACAGGTGGGCCGGCGAGGAGCGCCGGAGCGCGGCACCTTGAGCTTCAATGGCCTTGCGTAGAGCAACGCAGCCGCGCCGCAAACTGCAACCGCTCCGGCGCCTACCAGCCATGATCGGCGCAATCCCCGGGTGCGTAGGCGAGCGTACTCCGCGGCTCGAAACAACGCCTGAACGGCGAGCGCCATCAGCAGCAGGCGCCCCACCGCCTGCAGCCGGACGAGTTGAAGGCTCGCCAGCCACCCATTCTTGAGACCCGTGCCGAACGGCAGATAGGGAAGCTCGGTGCTGAAAAGGAGCAAGCCCCACCCGCCCAGGGCGCACCATCTGCCCCACGGCTCGCGCTCTCGCCACGCAAGCCATGTTCCCACCAGCGCACCAGGAAAAACCCACCAGGAAACCAGATCGCCTCCGGCGCCCATCGCCAGCAAGTCGAAGAATTGTCGAGCCGATACTGGCGCCACGGCGTACTTCTCCATCTGGCTGCTTCGCAGGATGAACGGCACCCACCACCATGCCGACAGGGCGAGTCCCAGGCTCAGTCCCGCCAATGCGCGCAATATCCCGCGGAGCTGAATGCGGCCCATCGCGGCCCAGACGACGCACTGCAGTCCGGCCAAGACCGGGAGGAGGACCAGCGCGAACGGATGCGTCAAGACTGCGAGCGCGGAGAGCACCGCGACGGCCCAGATCCGGCCGACACCGCGGTCGTTGAACGTTCGTGGAAGGGCAGCCAGCGCCGCGAGCACCCAGGCGACGCTGAAACCAAATGGCCAGACACCCACTTCGAGATAGAAATACCAACCGCCGTTGAACAGCCCACCGCGATCCCAGAGCAGCGCCACCGCGGCCGTCGCCACCGCGGCCCAAGTGCCGGCGATCGGGCGCACGAGCGCAAAGAGGGAGATTGCAAAAGTGACGAGGAAGGCCAGGAACACGATCGAGTAAGCGGCGTCCCAGCTCAGTGCGCCTCGGCCGATCCAGTGCAGAGCGGCAATCGAGGCGCTGACCGCGGGAGGGTAGAATCCATTCGCCAGATACCCCCCGAGTTGGAAGTCGCTCCAGCCCACCAGGCGTCCACTGCGCAGCAGCCGCTCCGTTTCGACGGCGTTGGCGAGGTGGAAGTTGTGATCCTGCGAGTGAGGGGGCAGGCCCACCAGCAGCGAAGGGCAGACCAAAAAGGAGATCAGCAGCACGGTCAGGTAAGGCAGTGCCCCGCGAAGTCTGGAAGCGCGAGGGGGAGAGGCGATGTCGCGTTTTGCTAGGACGGACGGCCTCCAAGAAGGGTCAGATTCTTCGTGTTGCCTAGCTCGCCCTTGGCCACTCCTGGCTCGCCCTTTCCGATGAGCTGCTCGATGACTGCGAGCAGCTCCTCCACCTCGAAGGGCTTGCTGAGGAACATCGACACCGCGAGCGGGCGAGCTTTCGCCTGCGCCCAGAGCGCGCCGCCTTGACTACTGGCGCTCATCATGACCACGGGAATAGATTGAAACTCGGGCAAGGCTCGCAATTCCCGGACCAATTCCAGCCCGTCGGCGACCGGCATGATGAAGTCGGTAACTAACAGATCTGGGTTCTCGCTCACCAGCCGAGCAAGCCCATCCCTGCAATTATCCGCCGACACGACGCGATAGCCCTCTCTTTCGAGAAGGTCGGTCAGGCCTTCGACCAGGAGCTCGTCATCGTCAACCACAGCGATGGTCTTCATTGCTGCCGTTGAAATTCATCACTGATAGGTGAGTTTACGAGTGGTCTGGGAGGCGCGCGGCCAAGCTGGCGGCACTCCTGTCCCTTCAGTTCTGCCGCGGAGCTTTGAGGATGATGTCAGCGTAGCGGTTCCGCGGGTCGTCCGGGGCGGTGCCATCGCGAAAGTAAAAAGTGTGGAAATCCCATTCGTCCGGTCGCGAATCGTAGGCGAACATCCAGGGCGCCGCGCCGGCGAGCCCGCTTCGGCTGGAGCAGGCGAGCCAGCCACGGTAGATCGCCTGCCGCTCCGGAAGGCTGAACGCTCCGTGGTTTTTCAAGCCAAATTCACCGAACACGAGCGGCTTTCCCAGCTGTCGCGCCAGCCGCGCGTGCTCCTCGAGCCATCGAGCGCCGGCCAGGGCAACGTCCTCTCGATGGACATTCCACGACTCGGGAAAGAAATGAATGCTTCCGAAGTCCACCGAGGGCGACTGAAGATTTTTCCGGAATGAGGGGTCGAACCCCTCCTCTCCGGTGCCGACCGACTTT
>WNFG01006099.1_pt1 | contig 13385 bp, 12 predicted proteins | sample 5400431 | NCBI WGS metagenome assembly WNFG01 (sample SAMN13153346, study PRJNA577476) | soil metagenome | isolation source: 120 cm saprolite under Douglas fir tree site 2 hole 3 replicate 2 | place: USA:California | collected 2015-04-18
CACCTTTCGGCGGACATATTTCACTTTGAAGCAAGAGCCAACCCGTATCTCCGGCTCGATTCGAGTGACCCAGTTCTTTTACAAGATTGTCGAGAGTACCGGCGGGCCCGAAGGCTTCACGCTAACCGGGAGCATGATGGATGGCGACCACGAACGCAAGGTGCGGTACGAGGGCAAACTCTCCGGCGATGAATTGCACATCGGTACACGCAACCGGCCGGAAGCGCCGTTGACCGAGATGGTGGCGCATCGGGCGCCCGACGGTGAGGGCGCTATGCGCGCCCGCGTCGAGCTTCCCAAACTCCACAAGGTGGCCGACAATGGCTTGGTTCGCACCCCGCCCATGGGCTGGAACAGTTGGAACAAATTTGCCGGTCGAGTGACCGCGGAAGACGTTCGCGGGATGGCCGATGCCATGGCTTCCAACGGAATGAAGGCGGCGGGTTACGTCTACATCAACATCGACGATACCTGGGAAGGAAGTCGCGATGCGCAAGGCAATATCCAGAGCAACAAGAAATTTCCGGACATGAAGGCTCTCTCGGATTACGTCCACGGCAAAGGCCTGAAGCTGGGCATTTACTCCACTCCCGGTCCGGATACATGCGCCGGTTATGAAGGCAGCTATAACCATGAGGCGCAGGACGCGAAGACTTATGCGGCATGGGGCATCGACTATTTGAAATACGACTGGTGCGGCGCTAGGAATTTATACAAGGACGAAGAGATGCAGGCGGTCTATCAGAAGATGGGCGATGCATTGCTCGCGTCCGGCCGGCCAATCGTCTATAGCCTCTGCCAGTATGGACGTGCCGATGTGTGGAAGTGGGGGCCGGATGTGGGTGGCAATGCGTGGCGAACCACCGGCGATATCCGCGACTCGTGGGCTTCCATGTCCAAGATCGGGTTCGATCAAGACAAACTTGCTCAGTACGCGAAGCCTGGTCACTGGAACGACCCCGACATGCTCGAGATCGGCAATGGCGGCATGAGCGAAACAGAATACCGGACGCATATGAGCTTGTGGTCTATCTTGGCGGCGCCGCTATTGGCAGGGAATGATTTGCGGCAGATGCCGCCGGGGATTCTTGAAATTCTGACGAATGCCGAAGTGATCGCGGTGAATCAGAACAGGGAAGGGAAGCAGGGAAGCCGCATTTCTAAAGAGGGCGACCGGGAAATCTGGTCTCGCGAATTGACTGGCGGGGCGCTAGCCGTCGGTTTGTTTAATCGATCCGACGAGGCGGCCAAGATGCAAGTGACTTGGAAACAGCTCGGCGTGAAAAGCAGCCCACATGTCCGGGATCTGTGGCTGCGCAAAGACGTTTCAGCGTCCAACGAAGGCTATGAAGCGACGGTTCCCGCACATGGTGTAGTGCTGCTGCGACTGGCCTATAATTAATTTCTATGTTTACCTACAGCCAGACCACCGGCATGTTGGACCACGACGGAACACATGTCGCAACGGGTTACTCGGGCCACGCAGAAGGCCGCAATAACCCCGCTATGCAGAGTGTCCACAACATCGGCCCAATACCGCAAGGCCTGTATGCGATTGGACCTCCTTTCGACACCCCTACACATGGACCACATGTGATGGCGCTGACTCCAGTGGGCCACAACGCACTAGGCCGCAGCGGATTCCTGATGCACGGCGACAACGTCAAGCACGACGCATCCGAGGGTTGCATCATCATGCTCCGCACTGTTCGCGACCTGGTGTCCGACAGCCCCGACAAACAACTAACAGTCGTGGTGTAGCACAGGCATTCTTGCCTGTGTTGGTCGTATTCAGATAGTTTTCCAGGTCTTACGTCAACTGCCGCTGCTCCGCATGGTGCCGCACGTCAATGCCCTTCATCAGGAACAGCACGTCCTCCGCAATATTGGTGGCATGGTCCGCAATGCGCTCCAGGTTATGCGCGATGAACATCAAGTCCACGGCGCGCGGAATTGTCGTGGTGTGCTCCTGCATGAACGTCACCAGTTCCTTGTAAACGGCGTCCTTTAGATAGTCTACTTCGTCGTCGGACACAAGCACGCTGCGCGCGAGAGCGTCGTCCCGCTTGACCAGCGCGTCCAGGCTGTTGCGGACCATGGCTTCAGCCAAACCGGCCATGCGTGGAATATCGATCAACGGCTTTACCGGAGGTTCCTGCATTAGCGACAGGGCGCGCTCGGTGATATTCACCGCCAAGTCGCCCATCCGTTCCAGGTCGCCATTCATCTTGATGACGGCTGTCAGGAATCGCATGTCGCGAGCCATGGGTTGGTAAAGAGCCAGCAAGCGCGTGGCGAATTCGTCTATATCGAGATCTTTTTGGTTGATCTGCGCCTCTTTCCAAAGCACGTCCTTGGCCGCCTGTTCATCGCGGTTCACCAATGCCACGATGCTTTGGTGAATGGCCGACTCCACCAGTCCCGCCATTTCAAGCAGCCGCCTCTGAAGTTCGTCGAGTTCTTCTCTGAAATGCAGCATGATTGTTTTAGCCGAACCGTCCCGTGATGTAATCTTCTGTTTCCTTGTGTGCCGGCCGCTTGAAAATCGTGTCGGTCTTAGCGTATTCGATCAGTTTACCCAGCAGGAAGAAACCGGTGAATTCCGCCACGCGCGCGGCCTGTTGCATATTGTGCGTCACAATCACCTGGGTGCACTGGTCTTTTAGGGTGAACAGCAGATCCTCGATCTTGGCGGTTGCGATCGGGTCCAGCGCCGAGCAAGGCTCATCCAGTAGCAACACCTCGGGATCCACGGCCAGAGCCCTCGCGATGCAGAGCCGCTGTTGTTGGCCGCCTGAAAGCGCATAAGCGGATTCGTGCAACTTGTCCTTCACTTCCTCCCACAGAGCAGCGCGCTTGAGGCTGTGTTCAACGATATCGTGCAGCGGCCGTTTGCCGGCAAGCCCGTTGACTCTGACGCCGTAGGCGATGTTATCGTAGATCGACTTTGGGAACGGGTTCGGCCGCTGAAACACCATGCCCACGCGACGGCGCAGCCCGCTGACATCCATGTCATGAATGCTCTGCCCGTCCAGTAAAACCTGCCCTTCATAGTGAGCGTTCTTTATCGTCTCGTTGATGCGGTTCAGAGTTCGGAGAAATGTAGACTTGCCGCACCCGGAGGGACCGATCAAGGCGGTGATCCGCTTTTCGGGAACTGCCAGGTCGATATTATGTAAAGCTTGCGTGCTGCCATAGAAAAAATTCAGCTTTACCGTTTGCAGTTTCGCCGGCGCGGTCTGGGCGGCCGGCGGCTCAAGCTGTACAGGCGTTTGGCTCATTTTGACTGACTCAGGTACCGTTTTCATAGACTTGGTTAAGCCCTTTGCGAGGATGCTCCCCGCGATAAAATCCACCTGGCTGCAATATTGGCGACCAACACTAACGTCAGTAGGACCAGCCCGGCGGCCCACGCCTGGCGATGCCAATCCTCGTACGCTGAGATGGCGTGGCTATAGATCATTACCGGCAGCGTGGCCGTTGGTTCGCTCAATTTGTCAGACCAGAATTGATTGTTGAAACTTGTGAACAACAACGGCGCGGTTTCTCCGGCTACTCGCGCTACCCCCAGAATCATCCCGGTGAGGATTCCCTGCTTTGCCGCTGGAACGATAACCGCGAGAATGGTGCGGGTCTTGCTGGCACCTAAGGCGAGCGAGCCTTCGCGCAGCGAACCGGGGACCGAGCGGAGAAATTGCTCGGTACTGCGTAAGCAGATGGGTATCATCATCAGGCTCAAAGCGAAGCCTCCGGCCCACGCCGAAAATCCGTGCGTCGGAACTACTACCACGGTCCACGCAAATATACCGATGACTACCGAGGGAACACCATTTAGCAAATCCGCAGTGTAGCGCACCAGGAACGACATGGTCGATCCGCCAAATTCGGCCAGGTAGATTCCACCGATAAAACCGATGGGAATGCCAATGCAGATGGCGATAAGGATGGTGATGCCGCTGCCGATAATCGCATTCGCCATTCCTCCTCCCGTCTCGCCGGCCGGCAGAGGAAGTTTAACGAAGAAATTCCAGTCGAGCGACTGCCAGCCATTCCAAACCAGAAACCCAAGAATGAGGAACAAGATCGACACCGTGAGCACGGTGCATACGCCCGTGAGGGTGAGCATCACATTGTTCACGATGTTTCTGTGTACGGTTCTAGTCATGCCTGCTTCGAACCTTTCCTGGTGGTGGCCACAATCATCAACCGGGCAGTGCCATTGAGGATCATAGTCAAAAAGAAAAGCACCAGCCCTAGCTCGACCAGAGCGCTGAGATGGATATCGCCGGTGGCCTCGGTGAACTCATTGGCGATGACTGCCGCGATAGTGTAACCAGGCGCAAGGAGCGAGGCATGTATGGAAGGATCGTTGCCTATTACCATTGTAACCGCCATCGTCTCTCCCAAGGCTCGGGCGAGTGCCAGGAAAATCGAACCGATAATGCCCAGCCGGGCGAAGGGCACAACCACTTGCCAGGTCGACTCCCACTTGGTTGCGCCCAAAGCGAGCGCCGCCTCACGCTGTTCTCTGGGCACCGCCAGTAGGGCTTCTCGCGAAATGGAGATGATAAATGGAAAGGTCATAATAGCCAGAATCAGACCCGCAGCCAAATAACCGACGCCGTATATCGGTCCCTGAAACAGAGGCAGAACCCCCAGTGTCTTCTTTAGCGCCGGCTCACCGTATTCACGCAGCAAAGGGACTAGCGTGAACATCGCCAGCAACCCATAAATGACGCTGGGAACCGCGGCGAGCAACTCCACCAGGAACGTGCAAACCGCGGAGACTCGAGGCGATGCCATTTCGGATAGAAAGATGGCTGCGCCCACGCCCAAGGGAACGGAAATCAGCAGAGCAAGAATTGACGTAAGCACGGTGCCATATATGAACGGAAGGCCTCCGAACTTCTCGGCGATGGGATCCCAAGTCTGAGTGAAGAGGAACGCCAGTCCGAACTTGCCACGTGATGCGGATGAGTGAATCCAAAGCTCATAGACCAGCAGCACGGTAACCAGAAAAACGCTGGCTGCAAAGATCAAGGTGATCAGGTGGGTTACCTGGTCACCGTTTCTAAGACGCGCAACGAATTTCCGCGCCCCGGATTGTGGAGGCGCGGAGACTACGGCTGATTGGGCCATGCTATTACTGAATCAACGCGATCTGTTTTTCTTCCTTCGACACTACAGGCTTGGGAAGCGGTGCATAACTCATCGGGGTCGCCTCAGTCTGGCCTTTGGCCAGCATCCATTTCAGAAACCCCTTGATCGCATCTCTCTTGGTTGCGTTCTCGAATTTGCTGGGGATCAAGAGCCACGTGAACGTCGAGATCGGATAGGCGTTTTTGCCGGGCGCATTGGTGATCGAGACTCGAAAGTCATCCGGCATGTTCTTGGCGGCGCCCGCGGCTGCTTCCGTAACGGTGTTGAAATCCGCTTGTACGAATGCGCCACCGGCATTGCGGACCACTCCAAAGCTCATCTTGTTCTGAACGGCATATATCAACTCGACATAACCGATGGAGTTCGGGTTCTGCTTCACCAGTCCGGATACACCTTCGTTCCCTTTGCTACCCAGTCCCACCGGCCAGCTTGGAGAGGCTCCTGCCCCTACCTTGCTCTTCCAGTCGGGACTGACTTTAGAAAGATAGTCGGTCCAAACGAAACTGGTCCCGCTACCATCTGATCGGTGCGCTACGGTAATTTCTTTGTCGGGAAGGTTCACGCCTGGATTGTCCTTCTTTAACGCCGCGTCGTTCCATTTCTTGATGGTTCCCAGGAAGATGCCTGCCAGTGTGTCGCCCGTAAACTTGAGCTGGGCAGTGACACCTTCGATATTATAAACGGGCACCACCGCGCCAAGTACGGTTGGAAAATGCAAGATTTTGGCTTTGGTAAACTTCGCGAGCTGTTCGTCCGTCATGGGCACATCCGAAGCCCCGAAAACCACCGTGCCTTCCGTCAACTGCCGGATGCCGGCGCCCGAGCCCACTGATTGATAGTTGATCTGCACATCCGGATGCAGCTTGCGATACTCTTCAAACCACTTCTGATAAATGGGCGCGGGGAATGTTGCGCCCGCTGCGGTAATCGTTTCGGCCAAGGCAGAGCCCGCCGTCAAAAGACTCGAAAACGCGGCCAGCGCAATCGCGAGAGTCCAGTTCTTCATGGTTGAAATCCTTTCATTTTATTCGTAGTTCGGTGTTGCGGGAGGAATGGGGTCACGCCAGCTCAGAGCACGAATTGAGGATAGCGTTATGTAATTAGCGATAAATGACAATTGGGTTAATATTGCGTTACAGGGACGCATGGGCGTACCACTCGACACGCCGATCTACAATTCATACAGTTGTAACCAATTCGTCACTCTCAAGTCACGCCCTGGCGGGTATTTTAGACGTTACGCGCCGAGTTAGCAGGGAGCGGTGGCGGCTTAGGCAAGCATACCGGAGATGCTTCCGTCACGATCTAAGAGCACGAATACAAATTCACTTACAAACTTAAACGGGAGAACGAAAAGCATGAGAACAGCAAGATGGGCACGCATCGCGATGGTAGTCTGCTTAACTACGTCGCTGATCGGTGTTTTGTCCGCCCAGGATGCCACGGGCGACGTGGCTCAATTGAAGGCGCAGGTCTCGCAGCAACAGCGGCAGATCGAAGAGCTATCGCGCAAACTCGAGGAATTTACGAAAGCCCTGGAGCAGATCACCAGAGACAAGGCGTCCGAAGAACCGGCGCGGCTGGGTGCGCGTTCGCCGCAGAATGCATCGGGACCCTTGGTGGCCAGCACCACGCCCATGATTCCAGCAGCGCCGGTATCGATGGCCGCGCCCGTTGCTCCCGCAGCTAGTGCGCAGGACAAGCCAGCGGAATCGTCACCGCTGCAATTGAAAGTCGGCGACGCTTACATTACTCCGGTGGGATTCATGGATTTTACCAGCGTGTACCGCAGCCACGCCGCGGGCGGAGGCATCGGTACTAACTTCGGAAGCATTCCTTACGGCAACGTCTTTCAGAACAAGCTGTCCGAAGAACGCTTGAGCATGCAGAACTCCCGCATCGGTCTTCGCGTGGACGCGATGGTGAAAGGCGCTCACGTGATCGGCTATCTCGAGACGGACTTCCTGGGAAACAACCCTGGCAACGTCTCCGTGAGCAGCAATAGCAATACCCAGCGTTCACGCTTGTACTGGGTCGACATCCGCAAGGACCAATGGGAACTGCTCGGCGGTCAAACATGGAGCTTGATGACTCCCAACCGCACAGGCATCTCGCCAATTCCCGGCAACATCTTTTTCACGCAAAACATTGACGTGAATTACCAGGCCGGCCTGGTGTGGGGGCGCATCCCAGAGTTGCGTTTTGTCTACCATCCCTCCAATAAAGTGGCCTTCGCGGTTGCTCTCGACCATCAGGAACAGTACGTGGGAGGTTCCGCGGGCGGCGGTACACCAGTCTTCCCGACAGCTCTCAACGCTACGTATAACGGTGGAGAGTTGAACAACGGGGGAACCACTTTGAACGCTCCGCAGGTGTTCCCCGATGTAATCGCCAAGCTCGCTTTCGATCCATCGAGCAAGTTCCACGTCGAGATCGGCGGAATTGAGCGCGCCTTCAGGGTCTGGAATCCGGTCAACAACAATCACTATTCGGCAGTCGGCGGCGGCGGTTTCGCGAACCTGAATTTTGAATTGTTCAAGGGCTTCCGCCTGCTCACCAACAATTACTGGAGTGACGGCGGCGGCCGCTATATCTTTGGACTGGCTCCGGATCTGATCGCACGCGCCGACGGGAGCATCTCTCTGATTCACTCCGGTTCCACGGTTTCGGGGTTCGAGTTCACGCACAAGAACACGTTCCTGTATGGCTACTACGGCGGCGTTTACATCGGCAAGAACACGGCCTTTGACGCTAACGGCACCACCCGTATAGGCTACGGATTCACTGGGTCCCCGGCCGGTCAGAACCGCAATATTCAGGAGGCCACGTTCGGCTTCAATCAGACCTTGTGGAAGGATGCGAAGTACGGCGCGCTAAACTTCATGGGCCAGTATTCGTACCTCTCTCGCAATCCGTGGTTCATCGCCACCGGACAGCCCGAGGACTCGCACCTGAACATGGTGTTCCTCAATCTGCGATACACGTTGCCAGGGTCGGCGCCGACGATTAAGTAGGTGGTAGGTTGTGGGTGGTGGGTGGTAGGAAAAGCGGTACTCCTGCCTCCTACCCACTGCACAAATGAGTGTTATTCCTAAACGATACGCGGACGCGGTAGCGCGCCTGCGTGTCACCAGCGGTTTCGCGTTGGTACTCGCATTCGCGTGGTTCTCCCAACCGGACTTGCATTCCCTTACTCTGGGCCTTCCATTATCCGCGGTCGGATTGCTATTGCGCGCTTGGGCCACCGGGCACTTGGAAAAAAACACTCGATTGACCGAAAGCGGGCCGTACGCCTATGTGCGTAATCCGTTGTACCTTGGGACCCTTCTAGTGGCCGCTGGCTTCGTGATCGCGTCACAACGCTGGCTGCTCGCGGGCCTCTTCGCCGCAGTGTTCTTGTTGATCTACTTGCCAGTGATCGAACTGGAAGAGCAGCACCTCAGGAAACTGTTTCCAGACTTCGCAGAGTACGCAAAACGCGTGCCACCTCTATGGCCAACGCTCCACCCCTCGAAATCAGAGCATCGCTTTCAATGGCGCCTGTACGTGCACAATCGCGAGTATCAAGCCCTTCTCGGATTCCTAGCGGGCGCAGCCTTCCTAATCGCGAAGACGATCATCCAATAAAAGGAACACGAGGAACACGCTGGGCATTTCGTATTCTACGTGTTCCCCGTGTTCCAGTTATCCTAAAACCATGTGCGGCATAGTCGGCTACATCGGGAATCGAAAAGCCGTCCCCATCATCCTCGACGGTCTCCGGCGCCTTGAATATCGCGGTTACGATTCCGCTGGGATCGCCGTCTTCAATGGCGATAATCATCTGTCCATCCGCCGCGCATCCGGCAAGCTGCGCAACCTGGAAGAGGCAATCCGCATAAATCCAGTCGACGGACCTTATGGGATCGGCCACACGCGTTGGGCCACCCACGGCCGGCCCACCGAGGAAAACGCTCATCCACATCGCGATTGCACCGGCAACATAGTCGTGGTTCATAACGGCATCGTCGAAAATTATCTGCAGCTCAAGCACCAGCTACAACTTGAAGGACACAAGTTCGTCACCGAGACCGACACCGAAGTGATCGCGCATTTGGTGGAGAAGCACTTCGCCGGCAATCTGGAGGAAGCCGTTCGCAAGGCGGTGAAGGAACTCTCGGGCGTGTTCGCCCTGGGTGTGATCGCCAGTTCCGATACGAACAAAATCGTTGCCGCGCGTTCCGGTCCCCCGGTCGTGATTGGCATTGGCGATGGAGAGTATTTCGTTGCCTCGGACGTGCCAGCGATCTTGAGCCATACGCGCGACATGTTTTTTCTGGACGACGGGGATCTCGCTGTTCTCACACCGGAAGGGGTCCAACTCACCAGTTTCGACGGCCGCCGTGTTCACCGCCACCTGCAGCACATCTTGTGGGATCCGATCATGGCGGAAAAAGGCGGCTACAAGCACTTCATGCTCAAGGAAATCTTTGAGCAGCCGCGCGCGGTTCGCGATACCATGCTCGGCCGCGTCGGGCAGGAATCCGGTCGGATTTTTCTCGACGAAATGGATATCGCTGCCAAAACGTTCCGGGAATTCGATTCCATCAAAATTGTGTCCTGCGGCACCAGTTGGCATGCGGCGCTGGCTGGAAAGTTCATGATCGAGAAGCTTGCCCGCATTCCAACGGAAGTGGATTACGGAAGCGAATTCCGGTACCGCGATCCCATCGTTTCAGCGAAAGATCTCGCCATAGTAATTTCGCAGTCGGGCGAAACGGCGGATACCTTGGCGGCGCAGCGCGAGTGCAAACAGAAAGGGTCGAAGACGCTGGCCATCTGCAATGTAGTAGGCTCAATGCTCACACGCGAAGCGGACGGCACGCTGATGACGCACGCTGGTCCCGAGATCGGCGTGGCCGCAAGCAAGACCTTTACGTCGCAGCTCACCGCTCTTTTTATTTTGGCCATGTACCTGGGCCAAATTCGCTCGACAGATTTTCTATTCCTCGGCCGCGGCGTTCATTTTCCGATCGCACTGGAAGGGGCCCTCAAGCTCAAGGAGATTTCCTACATCCACGCCGAAGGTTATCCGGCGGGCGAGATGAAGCATGGCCCGAATGCGTTGATCGATGAGAATCTTCCGGTGGTGGTGCTGGCCACGCGGGATCCAGATAGCGACGAGAGCCGCACGCGCTACGAGAAAACCCTCTCCAACATTCAAGAGGTGAAGGCGCGCAGCGGAATCGTGATCGCGGTGGCATGCGAACCCGACCAGGAAGAGGTCGGCAAGATTGCGGACTTCCTGATTACCATCCCGCCTACGACCGAATTATTGCTGCCCATCCTGGAAATTGTGCCGCTGCAATTGCTGGCCTATCACATCGCTGTGCGGCGGGGCTGCGACGTGGATCAGCCGCGCAATCTCGCCAAGAGCGTGACGGTCGAGTGAAGCAGCAGACCCATCAGATCCACATCGCAACTCACGGTAAGGGACTGTATGAATTCACCCGCGAGATCGAGACTTGGTTGCACGAGGCTTTGTCGCGCGGCGAACACGCGAAAACCGGACTGCTGACGGTCTTCTGCCAACATACTTCCGCGTCGCTGGTGATTCAGGAGAACGCCGATCCGGACGTAGTGGCCGACCTGGCCGATTTCTTCACGCGGCTCGTCCCGGAGGACACGCACCTATACCGGCACACGGCCGAGGGTGCGGACGACATGACCTCCCACATCCGGTCCGCCCTCACGCATACTCAGCTCTCCATTCCAATTCATAACGGAAAACTTGCCCTGGGCACCTGGCAAGGCGTCTACCTTTTCGAGCACCGAGTGCGTCCGCACCGCCGCAGCGTTGTACTGCACTTGCTCGCGGAATAATCATGCGCAGGGCCGGCCGCTTTATCGTCCGCGTGCTGGCGGCCATCGGATTTCTATACGTGTTGGTGAGCGTGACTCCGATCGACGGATGGTGGATCAGGTTCCTGGCGGGTCCTTGGAACGATCCGAAGGGCGACGTGCTAATAGTGCTGGGCGCGGATTCCGTAGATGATGTGATTGGCGCCGCTTCCTACTGGCGTAGCGTTTACGCGGTGCGCGTATGGCGCGAGGGAGGGTTCAAAGAAGTGCTTGTCTGCGGTGGACCCGGCGGCGGTCCACTATCGATTTCAGAGCGCATGCGCGACTACATGCTGTCGCAAGGAGTTCCCGCGGCGGCGATTCGTGTCGAAACAGCTTCGCATAGCACGCGCGAGAATGCTCTCTTTTCAAAAGTGTTGATCGAGGCCGCCCCTGGCAGGAAGGTTTTGTTGACCAGCGATTACCACATGTTTCGCGCTTACCGGGTATTCCGGAAGGCGGGCATCGACGTCGAGCCACGTCCAATTCCGGACGCAGCAAAACAAATAGACTCGTGGCAGACTCGTTGGTCCGTGTTTGTGAGTTTGTGCTCCGAAACGGCCAAGATCGGGTATTATTTCGCGCGCGGTTGGATTTGAAAAAAAGTGGGGCGGACGCCCTCGTCCGCGCGCGACCCCTGGTCGCGCTCTTAAGTCGCGCTCTTAAACCGATGGCTGCGCCACTGGCTTCTTAGCCCGCTCCACTTTCATATCCTTCGACTTCTGCATCTTCTTAACGAACCGGTCTACGCGGCCCTCAGTGTCCACCAGTTTTTGCCGGCCCGTGAAGAACGGGTGACAGGCGGAGCAGATTTCCACGCGGATATCGCCCTTGTGGGTGGATCGTGTTTTAAAGGTGCTTCCACAGGCACAAGTGACGTTGACTTCGTCGTAAACAGGATGAATCGCGGCTTTCATTACAGCAGGTCCTTTCAGTTATCTTTTCTTCAGTATATCAGGCTTCTGAAGAGTCATCTTGTCCGTGTAGTACAGCTGGAATTTAGCCTGTCTATGATGATCTAAGCTGTGATCCGCTGCCAGCGCGCCGCCGATATAAGGGTCATGCGCCCATGGAGTATGATCCTTCCGCTTTGGCTACTGGCGTCCTGTTCAACGCCGCCGCAGGCGAGCGGCGAGCGGCAAGTAACCAGCCAGTTCCGAGACGCGCGATCGCCAGTGCTGTCGCGAGACGGCGCTCTGATCGCGTTCGCGGCCAGTCCTGAGGTACACAGCACTCCGCAGATCTGGGTTTGCCGCGCCGACGCGTCGACGCCTCCGTTACGGCTAACCGGCGATCCGTCGCAGAACTACGATCCCGAGTTCTCAGCCGACGGCAAGACTATTTACTTTACCTCGATGCGAACGCCAGAAGGCATCTATCGCGTGCCGGTTTCCGGCGGCTCGCCCGAACTGCTGATCGAAAACGCAATGACGGCGAAAATCTCACCCGATGGGAAGACACTGCTTTACGGAGCCGGACTCAAAGTGTATCGGCGGGCACTTGAGGGTGGTCCTGCGACTGATGTGCTCCCCGCGATCGAGAATTCGTACGCACCCCTCTGGTCTCCTGACGGCAATCATATTCTGGTGGAAGCAAAAAATCTCAATGCGCCTGCACCGGAATGGTGGATCGCCGACGTCGCCGGCCGTGAGCCGCACAAGACCTCGATTGCCGCCGCCTTGCGGGAACAAGGGTTCGACTCTACAACCGCCCATGGGTGGCTGGCGGGAGATTGGCTCGTTTTTAGCGGTCTTCAAGGTCAGACGTTGACGCTGTGGAAGATCCAGATCAGTCTCGATGGCAGGGTTCAGGGCAAGGCCGTACGTGCTACAGAAGATGCTGAAGGCGATCATTCCGCTTCGTTTGCCGCCGGAAAACTAGTCGTCAGCCGGACCCGAGTGGATATGAATCTCTGGGCCCTCCCGTTGAATTCAATGGGCGACCACCTCGCCGGACCGCCGGAGCAGCTTACTTCCTCGCCGGCCCGCAAGGCTCAGGAGTCCGCCGCCGGCTCAAAGCTGCTTTACAGTGCCGAAAACGGCGTCCGCTTTTCACTCTTTCTCAAAGACGGCGGCAAAGAAAAACTCTTAAGGGATGCGTTCTTCTCCGTACTCGCCCCGGACGGCCTGCATTACGCATACGGGGAAGGAACCAAAGACCGGTTGAAGGTACTGATGAAATCCGTGGGTTGGTGGCCGTTCTGGTCCGAGAAATTGTGCGAGAACTGCGGGATGCCGCGCGGATTCTCACCCGACGGGAAGAAATTGCTTCTCTGGGCCGACTCGCCGCCGGTCCATCACATCGACTTGCTCGATCTGGCAACGCGCAAAGTGAACCGGGTGGTG
>WNFG01003350.1_pt1 | contig 13377 bp, 9 predicted proteins | sample 5400431 | NCBI WGS metagenome assembly WNFG01 (sample SAMN13153346, study PRJNA577476) | soil metagenome | isolation source: 120 cm saprolite under Douglas fir tree site 2 hole 3 replicate 2 | place: USA:California | collected 2015-04-18
TTCACGTGCCGATCCCGTCCCAGTTCATGTCGTCCTTGCCGTATCTCGCCACGGTGGTGGTGCTGATTGCAATTTCGCGTCGCCGCGGCCTTGCCGGGTCGGCCGCGCCGGCATCGCTCGGGCTCGTCTTCGTGCCCGACCGTTGAACGATCGCCGGTTGCGCGCGGGCGGGCGCCGCGGCTGGAGAAACCTTAAAACACCCGTCGATACTACGCGGAGTCGAACATGCGATCTTATGTTGTTAGCGCCGCTGCCGCGGCGGCGGCAGCCTCCCTTGCGGCCGTGGCCATCATTCCGGGCGTCCTTTCCGGCGCGGCCGGCGCCGAGAAGACCGCCGACAAGCTCAAGGTCGGCTTCATCTATCTCGGTCCGATTGGCGACATGGGCTGGACCTATCAGCACGAGGTCGGCCGCCAGGGCCTGGTCAAGGACCTGGGCGACAAGGTCGAGACCACCTACCTGGAGAATGTCCCGGAAGGTCCCGATGCCGAGCGGTCGATCGAGCAGCTGGCACGTTCCGGCCACAAGCTGATCTTCACCACTTCATTCGGCTACATGGACCCGACTCTCAAGGTCGCGAAGAAGTATCCGGGCGTTCATTTCGAGCACGCCACCGGCTACAAGCGCGACAAGAACATGGCGACCTACTCGGGCCGCTGGTATGAGGCGCGTTATATCCAGGGTCAGATCGCCGGCAAGATGTCGAAGGCGGGCGTGCTCGGCTATATCGTGTCGTTCCCGATTCCGGAAGTGATCATGGGCATCAACGCCACCATGCTTGGCGCCCAGTCGGTCAACCCCAACATCAAGGTCAAGATCATCTGGGTCAACACCTGGTTCGATCCCGCCAAGGAGGCCGACGCCGCCAAGGCGCTCATCGATCAGGGCGCCGACGTCATCATGCAGCACACCGACAGTCCTGCCGCGGTGCAGGTCGCGGCTGGCCGCGGCGCCCTCGCCTTCGGCCAGGATTCCGACATGATCAAGTTCGGTCCCAAGACCCAGCTCACCTCCATCATCGACAACTGGACGCCCTATTACGACGAGAAGGTGAAGGCGGAGCTTGCCGGCAAGTGGACCTCGACGGATACCTGGGGCGGGCTCAAATCGAAGCTCGTCGTGATGGCGCCCTACACCAACATGCCCGCGGACGTGAAAAAGATGGCGGAGGCTACCGAGGCCGCAATCGTCGCTGGCACCTTGCACCCGTTCAAGTGCCCGGTGATCGCGCAGGACGGCAAGGCCGTGGAATGCAAGAACGGCAAGAACCTCGAGGACGGCCAGATCCTCGGCATGAACTTCTACGTGAAGGGCGTCGACGATAAGGTGCCCGGGAAGTGATTAGGGATTCCACGCTGTCACAAGACTTGCTCACCCGTCTCGCCGGGTGGGCTTGGGCACATCATGCGCCCGGCATTTTCAGCCGGGTGCATGATTGCGCCACTGGGGGCGATTGCAGAACCTTAGTTATTGCGCCTGAGCCGGCGCGGCCGGCACGCGCGAACGCATCGCCCTGTGTGTCGGCGCGGTCACCTTACCCTGGTGGCTCAGCTCGGAACGCGTGAAGCGATCGGCCGGCGCGATGTAACCCCAGCCAGGAGCAGTGCCTTGCGTCACCGAGCTGTACGCCGGGTAGTTGACGAAGTTTTGCGCGAATGTCGTCGTCGAGACCGCCAGCAGGCCGGCCGCAACGGATGACAGAAACAGAGTGGTTCTCATCGTAGTTCTCCAGATGTTGTTGGTGGTTCGCATCCCTTCGAGAATCCGATATTTCCAAACACCGGCACCTGATGCTTGAAGGTTTGTGCGAAGCAGCGCACGAATGAGCTGCCGCCTGGAGGTGGCGTGCGATCGACCGTGTGCCAGAGGTGCGGTCGCGATCGTTGATCAGGCCAGATATGCGAAGATCATTTCTTGAATTAGCGATCTCTGCACAGAGTCGCCGGCCTGGCGATTTGTGCCGCGAAATTTGGCGCGCTCAGAAAATCACCAGCGGTGAATACACACGATCGTGACTGTGTCTTGAGTACGATCGGCGCAACAGTATCGTTGCAACAGAAGGCGCCTTGCACTCACAGCGAAGGACATTTCTTTCGCCGTGCGTAAAGGAAGAGATGGTCCTTACCGCGGAACTTCGCTCTCGCCATGTTCCGCGAGCAGCGCCATCAATCGCTTGCGCATGATGAGGCCGGGCCGGTCCGACGGCATGTGCATCTCTATTCTGCGCTCGACATCGACCACGGCGTCGGGGTCGGTCGATTCCAGAATATCGCGATCCTCGGCGATGATCGCGGCGTCCCAGTCGATCAGTTCCCTGGTCGAGCAATCTTCTTCGCGATCATTGCGGAACAATATCTGCACGAGCCTAATGCTGCCGTCGTCGACCGGGGTTGCGGAGTTGAAAATGATATGGCGCAGCCCCGACGGATACGCGATGTCCAGTGTGCGGCAGAACGGCATGAACCAGGCATTGCGCATGTGCCGCGTGGTGACGGGATCGGTGGTGCCAGTCACGCGACAGGCTTCCGGCGGGTTGTTGATCGGCACGACGGTCTCGGCGCGGAATCCGTAATTGGTTTCGACGAGCTCGTATTTCTCCGGCTTGGGCCGGTCCTCCTGCCCGAAGGTCGCGCGGTGGACAAACGAGAAATGAGCGTTGTCGAAGGAGTTCTCCATCATGCGCAGCGCGCCGCAGTTCCAGCGATCATCGAACTGGTGAATGCGGCGGTAGTTGCGGTCGCGGTCCTCGGGGAGGTCGGGAATCGGCAGCAGCGGCTCGTCAAGGGCAACCCATGCATAGCCATAGCGCTCCTCGCAGCGGAACGACGGCACGCGGGCGTTAGGGAGTGGCTGATCGGACGGAAATTGCGGAATCCGAACGAGGTGACCGGAGCGGTCGTATTCCCAACCATGATAGCCACAGATGATGTGACCGTCTCGGCACCAGCCCTTGGAAAGCTTTGCGGTGCGGTGACAGCAGCGATTCCGCAACGCCGCCGGCGCGCCGTCGCTGTCGATGAAGAGCACGAGGTTCTCGGCCATGAGCGTGAAGGGCTTCGGGCCGTCCTTGAGCTTGTAGATGGGCACCGTCGCATACCAGAAGCGCCGCAGAACCTTTTGTTTCGTGCATAGCATTGGATTTTCCTCACGAATGCGGTGTTTTCAGTTCGCGTCCCGCTGACCTTTATCCACCGTCATTGCCGGGCTTGACCCGGCAATCCATCTTCATGCCCAGCAGATGGACCCGCGGGTCAAGCCCGCGGGTGACGAGCGAGGGGTCGATCGACGTCATCTAATTCGCGATCCGCTTGATGATTGCGGCGGCGTCGTACCGCAGCTTTTCAAGGTCAAGGCCCGGAATGGCGCCGTTCTCGACCACGATGCGGCCGCCCACCATGAGAATCTTGAGGTCGGCCGCGCCGGCTCCTGCGACCGGGCCGGTCAACGGGTCGTGCAGCCCGAAATAGCGCGGGCTCGACAGGTTGAAGATCGCGAGGTCAGCGAGCTTGCCGGGGGCAAGCACGCCGATATCGGGAAAGCCGAGCACGCGGGCGCCGTTCACGGTCGCCCACCGCACCACCTCCTCGACTGTCGTCGCACCGGCCCCCTTTGCGGCACGGTGCGTGTGCCAGGCGCTGTGCATCTCGCTGATCATATCGGCGGATTCGTTCGAGGCGGCGCCGTCGACCGCGAGCGACACGAGGCCGCCGCGCGCCGCGATTTGGTCGGCCGGCGCGATCCCCGAACCGAGCCGGCAATTCGATTGCGGGCAGTGAGACATGCCGGTGCCGGTCTCAACCAGAAGCGCCATCTCGGCCTCATCAAGATGGACGAGATGCGCGAACCAGACGTCTGGCCCGAGCCAATCATGCTCGGCGATCCACTGCACCGGGCGCCTGCCGAACGTGTTCAGGCAGAACTCCACGTAATCGTGGGTCTCGGACAAATGGCTGTGCAGGCGCAGGCCGAGGCCGCGTGCGGCGGCGGCGATGACTTTCAGTTCGTCGGGCTTGACCGACCAGGGCGGCGCCGTCGGCGCGAAGGCGACCCGGCGCATGCTGTCCGGCGCGGCGTCGTGAAAGCGCTGCGCGCACGTCGCAATGGACTTGATCATAGCGTCGAGCGGTTCGCACGGCATGGGTCGCTCGCCGTCGACGGGGCGCGGCATCGTCCCGCCGCCCCGGCAGAAGACCAGCCGCATGCCAAGGTCGCGTGCGACCTCGAAGATCACATCGGCAGGATCAAAGCGGTAGGTGTCGGAAAACACATAGTGATGATCGGCTGCCGTCGTGGTGCCGGACAGCAGCAGCTCGACGAGGCCGATCCGTGCGGCGGTGTGGAGCTCCTCCTCGTCCACCTTATGCCAATAGGAATGCGGAACCGAACGCAACCAGCCCATCAGCGGCAGATTCATGCCGGCGCGCACACCCTTGAGGATGCTCTGAAACAGATGGTGGTGCGTCGATACGAGACCCGGATAGATGACGCAGCCCGATGCGTCGACGATCTCTTCGCCTGGCTCCGGCGCGAGGTCGCCGATCGCCGCGATCCGCCGGTCGAGCACGCGGATCGCGCCGGTGGCGCGCATCGCATCGCCTGGCAGGCCGGTGAAAATGCCGTCCGCGTCGCGGATCAGCATCGAAGTCATGTTTCGTCATTCAGCCGGATGCGCGATCGCTTCCTTCGGGGGCGTAATCTCGACCGAGATGAATTCCGGGTAGCGGACCAAAGCGTAAAGGAAGCCCGCCACGATGGCGTAGGCCGCCGCCACCGTCGGGGTCACGGCAAGACCGATCGATTCTCCATGCATGAAACCGAAGAAGGTCAGCACGGCGCCGGCCGCCGCGAATGCCGAGGCTTCGGTGAACTTGCGTTCGATCACGAAGGCCCCGATGGCGCCGAGCACGAGGCCGGCAAGAATCGAGCCGCCGCCCAGCACTTCGAGGCCGTGATAAAGCACGCCGACGGCGCCGAGCTTTTCCATGCCGATCGCCGCCGCACTGGTGCCTGCGGCGCCGAGCGCGCCATCCATCAGGGTCTTGCACCACGCTGCAAGATGCGGCGTGAGCGCGAGGACGACGGCGGGCGCGTGTCTTGACGGCGTTGTCTGGTAGGCCTGCGCGCCGATCAGCATGCCGATGTACAAAAGAATCGGCGAGATCGCCACCACCGGTATGAACGCGAGCAGCACCGCGATGACGCCGAACCACGCCAATAGGATAACCATCAGCCCGGTGGCGGCCGAATAGCCGATGCGCCCCCCCATCGCCTTCCAGCCCGGATGGCCGATATAGACTGCGTTGATGAAGGGATTGCCCATCAGGCATCCGATCAGGCTGACGACGCCGTCCGCCGTCAGCACGCTCGTTGTCGGATAGGCGTCGCCCGCCGCTTCGGCGCTTTCCACGTTGTCCATGGCCTCGACGAGGTCATAGATGCCGAACGGTATCGCGGTCACCAAAATAACGCCAAGAAACTCGAAGCCGGAAAACACCGTGTTGAAAGCCGGCAGCGGCACCGAGAAGCCGAAGCCCGCGAACGCTCCGACGAGCTTTTCGATGCTAAGGCCGCCGTAGTTGAGGCCGACCACGTTCGAGCCCCAGGCGATTGCAGTGCCGACAATGATGGCGACGAGACCCGCCGGAATACCCTTGGGGTATTTGACGCCGCCGAACCAGCTCACCGTGATGATGGCAAAGCAGGTGAGGCCGATCACCGGCGTCATGTACATTTCAAGCACCGGCCGCATTGAAATGAAGGTCACCGAAACGCCGGCCAGCGTGCCAAGCAGGGCCGCACGGGGGGTGATCCGGCGGATATAAGGCGCAATGAAACCGCCGATCATCAAGATGAAGCTCTGGAAGAACACCCACACGAGGCCGGCCTGCCAGCCCTTTTCCGGATCGCCGGTTTTGAGCGAAATCGGCAGCATGATCACGAAGGTGACGATGAACATGTGCGGCACGCTGATGCCGGACGGCAGGGCGCAGACATCGCTGCGGCCGGTCTTGCTGGCCAAACGATAGGCCAGGAACGCGTAGTACATGGTGCTCAGAAACATCATCAGGCCGACCGCCGGGAGAATGCGTCCGAACACCAGCGCGTCAGGCATTTTAAGGACGAACCGCAGCAGTGCGGTCAGCGTCAGCATGTTGACGAGGATGTTGGTGCCGAAGCCGAAGAGTGCGTTCCAATCACCGGGCGCCCATAAGGTCGGGCGATAAGTCGAATCCACCATTGAGTTCTCCCATCGGGAACACACGATCTCCCACCAAGGGGGCGAATGTCAGCGAGGCCCATTTGCCGGGATACGGACCTCAGCGACACCCGCCCCCCGGCGGGGAGATTTCAAGGCTGAGGTGGCAGGCACGGGGACGCCGCACCACGGCTCAGCCGATATTCATCATTGCTTTCGACCCTTGCGTCAGCGCCAATCCCGATCCTTTCGAGACCTCGTCTAAGCCCTGTGATCGGGATCACGTTGCCAACTCACTCATGAATTCCGTGGCAAAGAGCGTGCCATTTCGGTGGAGCGCAGCGTCTTGCGTACCGGCTTCTCCTGTAGCTCGGGTTGAGCGCAGCGAAACCCGGGGGCAGCGGCGCCATGCGGAGAGGGGGATCCCGGATTTCGCTACGCTCAATCCGGGCTACGGCGCTTCCCCCCATGGCGGGAGGGTAGGGCGGGGGCCTTCGCCGGTGATGATTTCGTTGGCGCGCGTGTCCAATTAACGGGCAGCCCCTACGCGGCGGCCGCCAATTCCATACCGACGAGCAGCGCCCGCGAGGATGTCACCGAGCCGAAAATCCCGCCCTGGGCTTTGACCATCTTCAGCCCCATGTCGTGGAATTCCGGAAAGTAGGACGCACAGCAATCGGACAGCACGACACAGCGGTAACCGCGGTCATTGGCCTCGCGCACGGTGGTGTTGACGCAAACCTCGGTGGTGACGCCGCACACGAAAAGGGTATCGATCCCGCGATTGTGCAACACCAGGTCGAGATCGGTCTGATAGAACGCGCCTTTGCCGGGCTTGTCGATGACCGGCTCGCCACCGATCGGATAGAGCTCCGGGATGATGTCATGGCCTGCCTCGCCGCGCACCAGGATGCGCCCCATCGGACCGGGCGCGCCGATCCGCATGGTCGGATCGCCACGCTCGACCTTGTGGCGCGGCGCGTCGCTAAGATCGGGACGATGGCCTTCGCGGGTGTGGATCACCGCCGCACCGCGCCTGCGGAACGCCGCGAGCACGTCGCGGCATGGCTCGACCGCAACCTTGAGCCGATACACGTCGTTGCCGAGTGCGGCGCCGAACCCGCCGGGCTCGAGAAAATCCCGCTGCATGTCGATGATGACGAGAGCGGCGTGAGTAAGGTCGACATCGAGTGACGCGGGTTCGGCTTCGAATGTGATCGTCGGCATGCCGCACTCCTTATGGCGCGTGTCAGGTCCAATTTCGCAAGAACCATGCCATGCCCTTCCTCCCCTCTGTAGGGGCGACCCTTGTGGTCGCCCTGTTGCCGGCGGACGCTGTGCGCAAAAACGGGCGACCACAAGGGTCGCCCCTACAGAGTGACAGCGTGGGAGTCCGGCAGGGCGGTGCGCAATTCTTGCGCAACGTAAGCCGAATCGGAGGCACAATTGTCAAATCCGTCCCCATCCGATGCCCACCGGCCGCGCAACTGCGCCCGTGAATTCAACGCTTTCCCGGCGGTCAAGCGAATTGCGCGCAAACTGGCATAACCTTTGCGGGGTTCTCCCAAGGTCCCGCATGAGATCCCGCATTTGCGGGCCAGCGGATTGTGATCCAGAGGATTGTGATGAAGCGTCGCGACTTCCTGAAATCCATGACGGCGATTGCCGCGGGCGGGGCGTTGCCGGCCGCGCCGGCGGTTTGGTCACCAGCCAGAGCGCAAGCCCGTCAGGAAACACTGCTCATTGTCTCCGAAAGTGGTCCGAACAATATCGATATCCACGGGGTCGGCACCAACGTGCCGGGCTATGAGGTGTCGTGGAATTGCTACGACCGCCTGATCAGCCACGAGATGAAAGCTGACGAGAACGGCACGCCCTACTACGACCGCGACAAGTTCAAGCCGGAACTCGCCGACGACATGAAAATCGGCGACATGTCGGTCACTTTCACGCTCAAGAAGAATGCCGTCTTCCATGACGGTACGCCGGTCTCCGCCAAGGACGTGAAATGGTCGCTTGACCGAGCCGTCACGGTGGGCGGTTTTCCGACTTTCCAGATGGGCGCCGGTTCGCTGACCAAGCCGGAGCAGTTCGTCGTCGTCGATGACCGCACGCTCCGGGTTGATTTCCTTAAGAAGGATCGGCTCACCATCCCGGATCTCGCTGTCATTGTGCCCTGTGTTTTGAATTCTGAGCTGGTCAAGAAACACGCCACCGAAAAGGACCCTTGGGGCCTCGAATATACCAAACAGAACACGGCCGGCAGCGGCGCCTATCGGGTCGCGAGTTGGACCCCCGGCACGGAAGTGGTCTACGAGCGCAACGACAAGTGGATCGGAGGTCCGCTGCCCAAGGTGCGGCGCGTGGTGTGGCGGATCGTGCCGTCGTCAGGCAACCGCCGGGCATTGCTGGAGCGTGGCGACGCCGATATCTCCTACGACCTGCCAAACAAGGATTTTTCCGAGCTGAAGAAGCTCGGCAAGCTTTCGATCGTCTCGACGCCGTTCAGCAACGGCATCCAATATATCGGGATGAACGTGAAGACGCCGCCGTTCGATAATCTCAAGGTGCGGCAGGCGGTCGCTCTCGCGATCCCCTATCAGAAGATCATGGACGCGGTGCTGTTCGGTCTTGCCAAGCCGATGTACGGCGCGTCGCGAGAAGCCGCCACGCAGGTCGCTTGGCCTCAGCCGCACAAATTCGCCACCGACATCGCAAAAGCGAAGCAGCTTCTCGCCGAGGCCGGCTATCCTAACGGCTTCGAGACGACGCTATCATTCGACTTAGGCTTCGCCGGCGTCAACGAGCCGCTCTGCGTTCTCACTCAGGAAAGTCTCGCCCAGATTGGCATTAAGACAACGATCAACAAGGTGCCGGGCGCCAACTGGCGCACCGAGCTCAACAAGAAGACGCTGCCCCTCTACGTCAACGTATTTTCAGGCTGGCTCGACTATCCGGAGTATTTCTTCATCTGGTGCTATCACGGCCAGAATTCGGTGTTCAACACCATGAGCTACCAATCGAAAGACATGGACAAGCTCATCGAAGGCGCGCGTGATGCCGCTGCGGTCGGCAAGACCGCCGACTACGAAAAGAACGTGAAGGGCTTCGTCGATCTCGCCTTTGCCGACATGCCGCGGGTTCCGCTGGTCCAGCCCTATGTGACCGTCGCGATGCAGAAAAACATCACCGGATATCAATACTGGTTCCACCGCCGGCTCGACTATCGTGCGCTGGCGAAGGGGTGAGAAGATGCGAAACGGGCTCGTAGGATGGGTTGAGCGCAGCGAAACCCATCATCGGCCGTGCAACTGGGACACACCCGCGATGGGTTTCGCAAGGGCTCAACCCATCCTACGGCGCCGCATTTCCGGAAGCGGCCCATGCTGAAGCAAATCGGCCGGCGTGTCGCGACCGTGATCCCGACCCTGATCGGGGTCATCATCGTCACCTTCCTGCTCACCCGGGTGCTGCCGGGCGACACCGCGGCCTATTTCGCCGGACCGGCGGCCTCAGCGCAAGCGATAGAGGAGGTGCGCAAACAGCTCGGCCTCGATAAGTCGTTGTCGGAGCAGTTCGTCCGCTATGTCACCGATCTTGCCCACGGTGACCTCGGCAAGTCCCTGACCACGGGTCAATCCGTTACGGCCGATATCGCGGCCCGGCTGCCGGCCTCGGCTGAACTTACGCTCATCGGCCTCGTGATCGCCACCTCGATTGCGGTGCCGCTGGGTGCGTTGGCGGCTGTGAGGCAAGGTTCTCTCATCGACCACGCCTGCCGTATCGTCACCACCGCGGGCGTGTCGCTGCCGGTTTTCTTCACCGGCCTCCTGCTCGCCTACGTGTTCTACTATCAGCTCGGCTGGGCCGCCGAGCCGCTTGGACGGCTGAGCTTCCTCTACTCGCCGCCGCCGACCGTCACGGGCTTCTACCTGATCGACAGCCTGGTTGCGCGCGACTTCGAGCTGTTCCAGGCGGCAGCCGCGCAACTGGTTCTCCCGGCAGCGACGCTCGCAATCTTCTCGCTTGCTCCGATCGCCCGCATGACGCGCGCGTCAATGCTGTCGGTACTGGCCTCCGATTTCGTGCGCACCGCGCGCGCGAGCGGCCTGTCGTCGGGCACCGTGATCGTCACCTATGCGTTCCGCAATGCCATGCTGCCGGTCGTCACCACGCTCGGCATGGTGTTCTCGTTTCTGCTCGGCGCCAACGTCCTGGTCGAAAAGGTGTTCGCGTGGCCGGGCATCGGCTCCTACGCGGTCGAGGCGCTGATCACTTCCGATTTCTCGCCGGTGCAGGGCTTCGTGCTCACCATGGCGGTGCTCTACGTGCTCCTCAATCTCGCGATCGATCTCCTCTACGGCCTCATCGATCCGCGCATAAGGGTGGAAGGATGAGCGTGCTGATTACGGAGGGCGGAGGTCAGACGACGGATGACAGAGGTCAGACGTCAGATGACAGAAGTCAGACGTCAGATGACAGAAGTCAGATGCCGGATGTCGGGCGGCCGGCGACCAACGATAACCGCGCGGCGTTTTCCGACCTGACCTCCATCATCCGTCCCCAGACCTCCGTTCTCCATCACGCCATCTACGTCATCGGCGAGAACCCCGTCACCGGCTTTGCGTTCGCATTATTCCTGTTGATCACGGTTTGCGCGATTTTTGGTCCGCTGGTTGCGCCGTACGATCCACTCGCCAGCGATACCGTGGCCGCCTACCAGTCACCGTCGGCGGCGCATTGGTTCGGTACCGACCAGTTGGGCCGCGACATCATGAGTCGCGTCATTACCGCCACCCGGCTCGACCTCGCCATTGCGGTGTTCTCGGTAGCGCTGGTGCTTCTGCTCGGCGGGGTGTCGGGGGTGATGGCCGGGTTTTTCGGCGGCTGGACCGATCGCATCGTCGGCCGGCTCGCCGACACCATCATGGCGTTTCCGCTGTTCGTGCTGGCCATGGGCATTGTGGCGGCGCTCGGCAATACGGTCACCAACATCGTGATCGCCACCGCCATCATCAATTTTCCGCTCTATGCGCGGGTCGCCCGCGCCGAGGCCAATGTGCGGCGCCATGCCGGTTTCGTGCAAGCGGCGCGGCTCACCGGCAACAGCGAGATGCGCATCGTGCTGACGCAAATCCTGCCCAACGTGATGCCCATCATGGTGGTGCAGATGTCGCTCACCATGGGCTATGCCATCCTCAACGCCGCGGGCCTCTCTTTCATCGGCCTTGGCGTGCGTGCGCCGACGGCCGAGTGGGGCATCATGGTGGCTGAAGGCGCGGCCGACATGGTGAGCGGCAAGTGGTGGATCGCGTTCTTCCCGGGCGCGGCCCTGATGATCTCGGTGTTCTGCTTCAATCTTCTCGGCGATGGCTTGCGCGACATCGTCGATCCGCAGCGGCGAACGTGAGAGCTTATGACTGCCGTCCCCCTGCTTAGCGTGCGTGACCTCACAGTCGAATTCGCGACACGGCGCGGCAAGGTCAGGGCCGTCGAGCAGGTCGACATTTCCATTGATCGCGGCGAGACGCTTGGCATCGTCGGCGAATCCGGTTCAGGAAAATCCGTGACGTCTTATGCGGTCATGCGCATTCTCGATCGCGCCGGCCGGATAGCGAACGGTTCGATCGTGTTCGGCGGCGTCGATCTCGGCGAAGTCAGCGAGGCCGAAATGTGCGACCTGCGCGGCCGCGAGATCTCGATGATTTTCCAAAACCCGCGCGCGGCGCTCAATCCGATCCGCAAGGTCGGCAAGCAAATCGAAGACGTCCTCCTTCACCACGCGCAGGCGGCCCGGTCTGCCGTCAAGCGTAAGGCGATCGACGCGTTGCGCCGCGTGCGCATTGCCGATCCGGAGGAGCGCTATCACGCCTATCCGTTCGAGTTGTCGGGCGGCATGTGCCAGCGCGTCGTCATAGCGCTTGCGCTGGCCTGCCGGCCGCAGCTCTTGATCGCCGACGAGCCGACCACCGGCCTTGATGTCACCACCCAGAAGGCCGTGATGGACCTTGTGGTCGAACTGACCCGGGAGCGCGGCATGTCGACGATCCTGATCACCCACGACCTTGGCCTCGCCGCAGCGTATTGCGACCGCGTCGTCGTGATGGAAAAAGGCACGGTGGTCGAAGCCGCTCCATCGCGGCAAATTTTTGCTGCGCCAGCGCATCCTTATACACGCAAGCTGATGAAGGCGACGCCACGCCCCGGGATCGGGTTGCGCGATCTGTTGCCGGGGGAGGTGCAATCCTCACCTCCCCCCGACCTTGCTTCTCCCTCTCCCCGCTTGCCATCAGGGCGTTTACGCCCGTCTTCGACGGACTATGGAGAGGGTCGGGGTGAGGGGGCTTCTCCACAGGCTGAGACTCGTGGAGAGGCCCCCTCACCCGGCGCGCAAGCGCGCGCCGACCTCTCCCCGCAAGCGGGGAGAGGTAAAGCAGGCGCCCCTCTCCTCACCGTCGACAACCTGGTCAAGGAATATCCGCGCAACAGCATGACGGGCGCGTTCGCCAAGCTCTTCGGCCGCAACCCGGATGAGGAAAAGCCGTTCCGCGCCGTCGGCAGCATCAGCTTTACCATCGCGCGCGGCGAGAGCGTCGGCCTCGTCGGCGAGTCCGGATGCGGCAAGTCGACGACGTCCATGATGGTGATGCGGCTGATCGACAAGACGTCAGGCAAGATCGAATTCGACGGCGAGGACATCGGCGCCATTCCGGCCAGGCAATTCGCCACGCAAGCGGCGCGCAAGCGCATTCAGATGGTGTTTCAGGACGCAACCGACAGCCTGAACCCGCGTTTCACTGCGGCGCGCGCCATCGCGGACCCGCTCATCCGGTTAGGCGGAATCAAGAACGGTGCGGCGTTGCGGGCGCGCTGCGAAGAGCTCGCAACCGAAGTCGGCCTGCCCATCGCGTTGCTGGACCGCTTTCCCCACCAGCTGTCCGGCGGCCAGAAGGCCCGCGTCGGCATCGCCCGCGCAATTGCGCTGCGCCCCAAACTTGTTATCTTGGACGAACCGACGGCTGCCTTGGACGTGTCGGTCCAGGCCGTTGTGCTCAATCTCCTTGCCGACCTCAAGGTGCAGCTAGGCATGAGCTATTTGTTCGTTTCCCACGACCTCAATGTGGTCCGCCTGCTGTGTGACCGCGTCATCGTCATGAGGGCCGGCGAGATCGTGGAACAAG